>CXWL01003765.1_pt1 | contig 17000 bp, 15 predicted proteins | sample 590931 | NCBI WGS metagenome assembly CXWL01 (sample SAMEA3498368, study PRJEB10139) | groundwater metagenome | biome: water well; material: biofilm material | place: Germany | collected 2015-04-27 | reverse complement strand
CACCAACGACTGGAACCTGCTGATCAATGCCCGTCAGTTCGGCGGAGTGTCGCCCGCGTCGAACCTGCAGGTCGGCGGCGAGGACGACGCGGCCGGCAGCGGCATGAACGTGAGCCTGCCGAACAGGGTGAGGCGCTTCCTCCCCGCGGCCACGTTGCGGCCCGACGAGACGTTCCGTGAGTCGCACTCCACCGTCGCCGGCGGCCACACCATCGACTTCCATCACGCCCGCGGCGAGACCGACGACCACCTGTGGGCCTGGCTGCCAGCCCACAAGGCGCTGGTGACCGGCGACTTCCTGATCTGGAACTTCCCCAACGCCGGCAACCCGCAGAAGGTGCAGCGCTACCCCATCGAGTGGGCCGCCGCGCTGCGCCGCATGGTCGAGCTCGGGCCGGAACTGCTGTTGCCTGCCCACGGCCTGCCGATCGAGGGCCGCGAGCGCATCGCTCGCGTGCTCGACGACGTCGCGACGGCGCTGGAGGACCTCGTGCGCGACGTGCTCGCGATGATGAACGCCGGTGAGAAGCTCGACACGATCGTGCACACCGTGCGGGTTCCGGCCGACACGTTGGCCAAGCCCTACCTACGGCCGCTGTACGACGAGCCCGAGTTCGTGGTGCGCAACATCTGGAGGCAATTCGGTGGCTGGTGGGATGGGGCAGCCTCGCGTCTGAAGCCAGCGCCCGACGCGGTGGTGGCGGGCGTGCTTGCCGAGTTGGCGGGCGGGCCCGATGTGCTGCTCAGGCGCGCCGAGGCCGCCGCGACCGACGGCGACCTGCGTCTCGCCTGTCACCTCGCCGACCTGGCCGGCTGGGCCGCGCCCGACGACCCCGGCATCCACGCCGGCCGGGCGGCCATCTACCTCGCCCGGCGCAGGACCGAGTCGAGCCTGATGAGCAAGGGCATCTACGCCGCGGCAGCCCGCGAGAGCCAAGCAGTGGTCGACTCGCACTGACGTCGGAACCGCGAACTCGGGTTGCTGCTCACATTGCACCGCGGTGCGTCGCCTGCTCGAGGTTCGTGAGGCGCGCCGCGAGCTCGACACGATAAGCCGTAGCTCGTCGTAGCTTGAGATGCTCGTAGCCGCGGACCTGATCGGGGAGCGACGCGATGGCGATCGCTTCGGCGGCGAGCTCCGGCCGGTAGACGACGACGAGACGTCGCGTCGCTTCGAGGAACTCGGGCACCATTGCCCGCTCGATGCGGCGGATCTCGTTGTGACCGAACGGATCGAAGACCGTGCCCCGGAGCCGCTTTGCACCGCGGAGGGCGACGAACATCGGCCGCGCCCAGCGGCCGAGCCGGATCTTGCGGTGCAGGCCGACCGCGCGGAGCAGCGGTGGGTGGAGGTTCCACTGCACCTTGGCCCCGCGGCCGCCGACAGACTCGGCAGCGGTTCGCGACTCCGGCCGCAGCAGCAGCCTGGCCACTTCGTACTCGTCCTTGTACGCCATCAGCTTGTGCAGGTTCGTTGCCACTGCTCGCGTGAGCGCGTGATCGTGACATGTCGCGACATGATCGACGGCGTCGCTGAACTGCCGGGCGTAACCGGCGGACTGGTAGCCGGTGAGATCGTCGACGAGGCGTGCGATCAGCGCCTCGAGCGCCTCCGGCTCGGTGGATGGCATCGATTCGGAGTCGGCCGCCCCATCACGGCGCCCGAGGCGGAACGCGGCCAGGTTCCTTCCGACCGCAACACCGTTCAACTCGATCGCCTGCTCGATGTGTTCTGCCGCGATCGGGATGTGCCCGTGTTGCGTGGCGACGCCGAGCAGGTAGACGTTGGCCATCGCCGCGTCGCCCAGTGCGCCGGTGGTGGCGCCGAGCGCGTCGGCCTCGATGAGCAGCCTCGTGGTGGCCCGTAGGCGGGCGACAGCCTCGTCGTGCGGGTAAGGCGTTTCCGGATGCACCACCATCGATCCGGTGGCGACCGCCGATGTGGAAGCGATCACGGCGGTGCGCGTCGGCGACGTGCCACCGATGTGGGCCTCGCTCGCGGCCACCAGCAGATCGAATGCCAGCAGCGTGTCGACAGATCCGGCTGTCGCCCGGTTGGACGGCTGCGGAACGTCGCGGCTGAGGCGGATGTCGCTCACCACCGGGCCGGCCTTCTGCGAGAGCCCCGTCTGGTCGAGTCCGCGAACCTGATACCCATCGATCATCGCCGCCGTGCCGAGGATCTGGCTGACGGTGACGACACCGGTGCCGCCGATGCCACTCAACCGGATGGTGAAATCGCCGTCGACGCGCCGGGCGATGGGCGGCGGGAGGCTCGCCGGATCGATCGCCGCCGTGCTGCGTGCGTGTCGTGCCGACGTTCTCGCTGAGCGTTTCGGGCGACGCGGCGTGACGGTGAGGAACGACGGGCAATCGCCCTTCACGCAACTCGCGTCGAAGTTGCACGTGGCCTGATCGATGGTGGTCTTGCGGCCGAACGGCGTTTCGATCGGTTGCACGCTGAGGCAGTTGCTGATGTCGCCGCAGTCGCCGCACCCCTCGCACACCCGTTGGTCGATGACGACGCGCCAAGGTGGTTGGGCGATGCGACCGCGTTTGCGGTCGCGGCGGAGCTCGGCGGCGCAGCGTTGATCGTGGATGAGCACGGTGGTACCGCTGATCTTCCGCAGCCGCTCCTGGGCCTCGATGATCCGCGACCGATCCCACAGGTCGACCCCTGGCGGCAGCGTGACGTCGCGATAGCGACCGACGTCGTCGGCGGTGACGAGCACCTGGCGCACTCCTTCGGCGAGGAAGACCTCCGAAAGGTGGGCGACGTCGAGCTGACCGAAGGCGTCCTGGCCGCCGGTCATCGCCACAGCGCCGTTGTAGAGCACCTTGTAGGTGATGTTCACGCCGTTGGCGACAGCGGCGCGCACGGCCAACATCCCCGAGTGGAAGAGGGTGCCGTCGCCGATGTTCTGGAACAGGTGCCGGTCGTCGACGAATGGCGCCATGCCGAACCACTGCGCGCCCTCGTTGCCCATCGCCGTGACCCCGACGATGTGACCGAACCGTTCGGGTTCCATCAGCATCACCATCGTGTGGCACCCGATGCCGCCGCCAACGAGTGAATGATCGGGCACACGGGTGGACGTGTTGTGCGGACAGCCGGAGCAGAAGAACGGTGTGCGGTCGACGCTGAGCGGGATCAGCTCGCGCTCACCGGGTCGATGCTCGTCGGGCGCCGCCAGCCGTTCGGCGGCGATGCGCTGCACCAGCCGAGCGCGCAGTCGGGGGGCGATGATGTCGGCAGTGAGCGAGCCGGTCGACGGCAGCATCGGCGAGCCGTCAGGTTCGTGCTTGCCGCACACGACCGGCCGCTCGTTCTGGCTGTACAGAGCTTCCACCACCTGCCACTCGAGGGTGGGGTTCTTGTCCTCCACGACGATCACCTCGGTCAGCCCGGCGGCGAAGGCGCGGATCAGGCCGCGGTCGAGCGGCACCGGCAGTCCCAACTTCATCAATCGGACGCCGACCGCGCGCAGGTCGTCGTCGGTGCGCAGCCCGAGCAGTCGCAGCGCCTCGCGCATCTCGTGGAACGTGTGGCCGGAGGCGGCGATGCCGATCCAGTCGTTGGGGCCGCGGACCGACACGGTGTTCAAGTTGTTCTCGACGCTGTAGCGGCGGGCGAGCTCGAGCCGGATCTCCTGGAACTCGCGTTCGAGATCCAGCGTGTACGGCGTGATCAGGCGACCGCTCGGCAGCGGCACGAACACCTTGCCGTTCACCTCCATCGTCGGCATCACCGGCACTATCCGCTCGGGATGCAGCTCGACCGTGCCAGTGCCATCGGCGACAGCCTCGACGATCTTGATCGAGGTCCACAGCCCCGACGCCCGTGACAGCGCGATTGCATGGCGGCCGAGGTCGACGGCCTCTTGCACGTCGCCGGGGAACAGCACCGGGATGTGCAGGTCGACGAGGGTGGCATCGCTCGACGACGGCAGGGTCGAGCTCTTGGCGCTCGGGTCGTCGCCGACCAAGGCGACGGCTCCGCCCCTGCTCGACGTGCCGGCGAACACGGCGTGGCGCAGCGCATCGCTGGCGCGGTCGAGGCCCGGCGCCTTGCCGTACCAGATGCCGATCACACCGTCGTAGCGGCACGAATCGAGCGTGACGCTCAGCTGAGAACCCATCACCGCTGTCGCCGCGAGTTCCTCGTTCATGCCCGGCTGGAACACCAGCCGGAGGCCATCGGCCGCGGCCAATGCCGCTGCTGTGCTGATGTCGCGGTCGTAGCTCGCCAGGGGGCTGCCCTGATAGCCGGTCACGTATGCGGCTGTGTTCCACCCTGCGGCGCGGTCGATGCGGAGCTGCTCGTACGGCAGCCGGGCCAGGGCCTGCGCGCCGCTGAGGAACACGGTGCCCTCGTCACGTCGATACCGGTCCGACAGCTCGTAGGGCCGGCCTGGCGACCCATCGAACGGCGTCTCGATTCCGTCAGGTGCGTCGCGAAGAACCACGCGGCCAGTCTTCCACCGCTCGGAGGGTGAGTCGAGCGTCCCCGTCCGGTGATCACGGGTCGCTCAACGCAGCGGGTCGAAATCGATCAACCGCTCGAGGAATCGAGCCGGTTGCACGAGGTGCGGGTAGTGACCCTGCTCGGGCCACACCTCCACGGTCGCGGTAGGGATGTGACCGCGGAGCCACGTGGTGTACTCCGTTCCGGGATCGATTCCGTGGAGCGAGAGGTACGGAACGGTCACGGCAGCCGCCAGCGTCGCCACGGCGTCGTCGAGCTGATCGGGTGTGGAGTCGAAGATGGTCCCCCAGATCGCCAGCACCACCGCCTGATCGGCACGCTGGAGATCACCGACCCGCGCCGCCTCGTCCGCGGGTAGCGGTCCGAGGAGCGGCTGGAACACCATGTCCATCGCCGCCTGGAACGTTGCCGCGTCGCCACGCAGCATCGGCTCCAGTTGGGAGAGACCGTCCTTGAACGCGGCGAGCCGCAACGGCTGATCCACGTTGAGCACCGCGCGAGGGCGAGCGACCGCGGCGAAGGCGGTGGCAACGACGCCGCCGAGCGAATGTCCGACTACCAGCGGGGACTGCGCGTCGAGGTTGGCCAGGGTCTCGGCGACATCGGTGGCGAGCGTGATCGGGTCGTAGGCGTCGCCCGTGCCGGATTCGCCGTGCCCACGCAGGTCGACCGCGACCACGTGGTAGCGCTCGGAGAGCGGCGCGATCAACGGTTGCCACATCTGGCGGCACTCGGTGATGCCGTGAATGAGGACGAGGGCAGGACCCTCGCCGGTGCTTTCGTGGGCGAGCAGCATCACATCACCGTAGGCGACGGGCCAGGGCGCCCTTTCAATCCGTGTAGACGGGCGCCGTGCGGCCTACGACTCACGCCCCGGCTGGGCCCGCCTCGCCGAATCGATGCGGGCGATTCGGGTGCGCGCCGCCGGGTGAGTTGCGGCGAGGCGCTCCCTGAGGGAATGGGGGCGTTCGCCACCACCGAGGGCGATCAGCCGGCGGAGCGCGTTCGACAGCTCGCCGCCGAAGCCGAGGCTGACGGCGCGCTGGTCGGCCTGGTACTCGGCGCCCCGCCCGGCCACGTTGCCGATCGTGTTGGCCACGATGAGCCCACTCAGCAGCACCCACGACACCGCGTTGAGCACTGCGGTGGCCAGGCGTCCCAGCGCCGTGAGGGCGGCCGAGTGACTCGCAAAGCTGGTCGTCGCCGCCGTGGCCACGTTCTGCAGGTAGAAGCCGGCGCGGGCGAGCAACATCACGGGCAGGCCGATCCACTGGGTGATCGTGAGGGCGACGGTGTGCAGCCCGAGGTGGTGGCTCAGCTCGTGGGCGAGCACGCCCGCCAGTTCGTCGCGCGGCAACGTCTCGATCGCGAGCGTGGTGACGACCACGAGATGACCGCCGCAGGCAAACGCGTTCAGCTCCTCGGCCGGGAGCACCGCCAGCACGTAGCGGGAACCGGGCAGCCTTGCGGCCTGCAGCACCGAGCGCCAGGCCGTGTCGAGCCTGACCCGTTCGTCGCGCGTCGGCCGGCGGGTGCCGAGGGCCCGGGTGAGGATCAGCACCTGGACCGGTTTGATGAACAGCAGGGCTGCCCCCAACAGGTAGGCGACGACGAACCAGGTGTACGACACGTCGTTCACCAGCGAAAGCGGCAACCACAAGACCGCAAGGGCCACCAGACACAGCGGGAGCAGCATGATCACCGGCGCGAACGCGGCCAGAGCCGATGTCTCGATCGTTCGTCCGCCCCACCGCATCCACCCACGATACGGGGCGGAAACCGACCGCGGTGAGCGGTGTCGGTTCACCCTCGGTGTCACTCAAGGTTCTCTGAAGAGCGAAGGTGATCCGTGCGCGGCATTGCCGATATCACTAACCTGCGGTCATACCCGCGCGGACCGCGCGGGATCTGCCTGTCGGGAGGGACGTTTCTTTGGCAATCCGTGCGACACCCGTCGTCGAAGGCTCGGGAGTGACCAAGACGGTCCGCGAGCTGCTCGACGACGCGCGTGCCGCCGAGAACAACGACGTCGTTGCCGCCCGGGCGATGGCCCAGCAAGCCCGGGTGATGGCTAGAACTCTCGACGACGGCAGCGGCGAAGCCGAGGCGCTGTACCGGCTCGCCTCGATCGCCTATGCGGCCGATCAGGCCGACGAGGCCTTCTCGATCGCGCTCGATGCCCGGGAGCTGTCGCGGCGAGTCGGTGCCACGGTCGTCGAGGTGTGGTCGCTCAACCTCGTCGGTCTCGTCCACTACAACGCCGGCAACTACTCCGAGGCCCTCGGATCGGCGCTTCAGGCGCTCGAGCTGTATCGGCTCACCGACCACCGGGTCGACGAGGGCAACCTGCTCAACACGATTGCGATCATCCACCACTCGTTGGGCGACACCGACCGCGCCCTGGTCACCTACGAGGCCGCGCTCACCGCCAACAAGTGGCTCGAGCGTCCCGAGTACGACGTCCTCACGCTCACCAACATGGCCGAGGTGCGCGCCGGTCGGCACGAGGACCTCCTCGCGGTGAGCCTCGACGAGTCGGCGCTCGAACTGGCACGTGAGCACGCTCCCGAGTACCAGCCGGAGATCCTCGCTCGCCTCGGCATGTCCTACTGCGCGCTCCACCAGCTCGAGCGAGCCGAGGAGTGCCTCGACGAGGCCGAGCTCATCGTTCAGCAGCGAACCGGCGCAGCGGCCACGGAGAGCACTGGATTCGCACTGGCGATGGCCCGCGGCCGGATCGCCACCGAGCGCGGTGACAGCGAAGCGGCCCTGCGGAGCCACGCCGCGGCACTCGAGATCGCCCGCGCCGGGTCGATGCTCGAAAAGGAGCTCGTCGCCCACGCCCAGCTCGCCGCCTCCTACAAGCAGCTGGGGCGGTTCGAGGAGGCACTCGAACATCAAGAGGCGAGGTTCGCCCAGCACGAGGCGCTGTTCAGCCAGGGCACAGACCTGCGCATCAAGACCCTGCAGATCGCCCACGACACCGAGGCCGCCAGGCAGCAGGCCGAGATCTTGCGGCTCCGCACGGGCGAGCTCGAGGCGTTGGTGCGTGGTCGAACATCCGATCTGGAGGAGTATCAGCTCGAGGCGTTCCAGCGGCTCGCGGTGCTGGCCGAGTTCCGCGACACCGACACCGGAGAGCACACGATCCGGGTCGGCGACATGTCGGCGGCGATTGCCAAGCAACTGGGCGAGTCCGATGAATGGGTGCACCACCTCCGCCTGGCCGGGCGGTTGCACGACATCGGCAAGGTGGCGGTGCCCGACTCGATCCTGCTCAAGCCCGGGCCGCTGACCGCTGACGAGTTCGACGTGATGAAGACCCACACCACGATCGGGGCCGAGATCCTCTCCGGCAGCTCCTCGCCGCTGATCCAGCTCGCCGCCGAAGTGGCGTTGAATCATCATGAACGATGGGACGGCACCGGATATCCGGGAGGGCGCGTCGGCGAGGACATCCCGCTCAGCGGACGGATCGTCACCGTGGCCGACGTGTTCGATGCGCTCACCAGCCACCGCACCTACAAGCACGCATGGACGCCGCTCGAAGCGATCCAGTACATCATCGGGGCGAAGGATGCCCAGTTCGAAGCGCGCGTCGTCGACGCGTTCATCGAAGTCGTGAGCGAGACGCATCCGGAGATCTGCGAAGAGATCGGTCGCGCCGTCGCCTGATCAGGTTCGAGGCGCCGTCGCCGGTTCGCCGCCGAGGGCCCGCTGCACCCAGTCACCCACGAACTCGGCGAGCTCGTCGACGTCGACGGCGAGGCTGCCGGTTCGCAGCGCGTGACTGAACGACGACACGGCGCCCAGCACCCCGGTGGCCGCCAATCGAGGATCGCCGTCGGGGATCAGCCGCTGGGCCTGGGCCTCACGGACGAGGCGGATCACGTCGTCGGCGTACACGTCGCTGCCGGCGCGCAACACGCCCGCCACCTCGTCGTCGGCCCGCTCCACGTCGAGCAAGGCGAAGTACGACCGGTGCTCGGCCATGAACACCACGCTGGCCTGCGTTCCCTGCCGGATGCGGGTGAGGGCGTCGGCGCTGGGATCCATCGCCGCTGCTTGGGCCCGACGGAGCTGGAGCCGCATCGTGCGCACGAGCTCGGCGAACAGGCTCTCCTTGGTGGGGAAGTACCAGTACATCAACCCCTTGGCCACCCCGGCCGACGCACAGATGTCGGCGATGCGGGTGTTCGAGTAGCCCTTGGTCGAAAACAGCGTGGCCGCGGCCTCGAGGAGCTGATGCTTGCGCTCGAGCCCCTGCTCGGTGTGGGTCCGGCCATCGCTCACGTCCCTAGTCGACCATTGTCTTGACCAGCCGGTCAAGGCGGGGGGCGCGCGTACACTGCGCGAATGGGGGGCACGCGAGCCGAGCGGATCGAGAACCGCACGCGGAACCCGAAGTGGAAGAACGTCCCGGTTCGGATCGAGATGCTCGAATGCATCAACTGCGACGCCTGCCTGCGCCATTGCCCGTCGCACTTCGGAGCGATCTTCAACCACGGTCCCGACGTGATCATCCTCCCCGAGCTGTGCAGTGGTTGCGACAAGTGCCTGCCCGCCTGCCCGGTGAACTGCATCTACCCGTTCCCCGATTGGGAGACGGTCGGGGTTCCCGCGCAGTGGTGGGACGAGCCGCTCGGCGACAACGATCCCTACGTCTGACGGCGTACGGTGTCCGGCGTGGTTCCTTCCTGGTCGACCCCGATGGATGAGCGGCCGACCTGGCGAGGCTGGCTGCACACGATCGCGTTCGTCGTGTGCCTCCCCGCCGTGGTCGCCCTCGTCTTGTTGGCCGACGGCCGCGCCGCACGTGCGGCCACCGCGGTGTACGGAACCGCGCTGCTGGTCGCCTTCGGCACCTCGGCCGGTTATCACCGGCTCGCCCGCTCCGAACGCGCCGGCCGGGTGTTGCAGCGGCTCGACCACTCGGCGATCTTCCTGTTGATCGCCGGGAGCTACACGCCGTTGTGCGTGGTCGCCCTGCCGCGGGCGTGGGGCGTGCCGATGCTGTGGGTGGTGTGGACCCTGGCCGCGGTCGGCATCGTCATCAAGTGCTTCGGCTTCGAACGTTTCAAGAACCTCGGATACGCGTTGTACCCGATCCTCGGATGGGTTGCGGTCATCGCCCTGCCTGTGCTGTTCCGTTCGCTGTCGGGCCTCGAGTTCGCGCTCGTCGTGCTCTCCGGCCTGATCTACACGGTGGGCATGCCGATCCTCCTGCTCGGTCGTCCCGATCCCTGGCCGCGCACCTTCGGCTACCACGAGATCTGGCACGGGTGCACGGTGGCGGCCGCTGCCTGCCACTTCACCGCCGTCGGCCTGCTCGTGCGCTGACGGCTGGTGACATACTCGTGCACATGACAGGAGCCCTCATCCCCGGCGCTGACGCATGGTCGTTCAGCCCGCCTGCCCCATCCGCCGCCGGAGTCCTCGTGATCCACGGCTTCACCGGCAATCCCGGGTCGATGAGGGGGCTGGCCGAGGCCTGTGCCGCGGCCGGGTTCCATGTCGAGATGCCTCGCCTGCCCGGGCACGGCACCACCATCGAAGAGATGCTCACCACCTCGTGGGCCGACTGGTCCGGCGCGGCGGCCGCGGCGCTGGCACGGCTCGCGGCTCGCGCCGAGCGGATCGTGATCGCCGGGTTGAGCATGGGTGGCTCGCTCACCCTGCGGCTCGGCGCCGACCATCCCGACGTACGTGGGCTGGTGTGCATCAACCCGGCCACGCGGCCGCTCGCATCCGCGCTGGTGGAGATGGTGGAAGGCATGCTCGCCGCCGGCGACGAGATGATGCCCGGCATCGGCAGCGACATCGCCGACCCCGACGCTCACGAATCAGCCTACGATGGCACCCCTCTTCGCCCGCTGCTGTCGTTCGTGAACGACGGCTTGGCCCCGCTCGTCAAAGAGTACGCGCAGATGCGGGTTCCGCTGCTGCTGATGAACTCGCCCAACGATCACGTCGTCGAGCCCGCCCAGTCCGACTTCTTGGCCGAGACCTACGGTGGCCAGGTCGAGCGGGTGATCCTGGAACGCAGCTTCCATGTCGCGACGCAGGACTACGACAAAGATCTGATCAACGCGCGGACCGTCGAGTTCGCCAGGCGCCTCACCGCCGGATGATCGCACTGCTGGCTTCTCCACTGCCGGCCGGCGGCATGCTCGGTGGCCTGCTGGGCGTCGTCTCTCCGGCGAGCCTTCCCAGTCCATCGAGTGGGGTGTTGGAGATCGGGCCACTGTCGATCCACGCCTATGGCCTGATGATCGCGCTCGGCGTCGTGGCCGGGGTGTGGCTCACGGGTCGTCGTCTCGAGTCTTGCGGTGGCGGTACCCGCGACGACGCCAGCAGCATGGCGATGTGGGCGGTGCTTGCCGGGGTGATCGGTGCACGGCTCTATCACGTGGCCACCGAGTGGAGCTCGTTCAGCGGCGACCTGTGGCGCATCGTGCAGATCTGGAAGGGCGGATTGGGCATCCCCGGTGGCCTGCTCGCCGGCATCTGCGTTGGATTGTGGGCCACCAGCCGGCGCGGGGTCGATCCGGCGATCATGGCCAACTGCGCGGCTCCGGCGATCCCGCTGGCGCAGGCCATCGGACGGTGGGGCAACTGGTTCAACCAGGAGCTGTTCGGACGCCCGACCGATCTGCCGTGGGCGCTGCGGGTCAGTGATTCGAAGGCGATCGCGGCCGGTTACGACCCCGGCACGACCTTCCATCCGACCTTCCTGTACGAGTCGTTGTGGAACCTCGCGCTGGTTGCCGTGCTGCTCTGGATCGACCGTCGTTTCCGGCTTCGTCCACCGCGGCTGCTGGCCGTCTACCTCCTCGGGTACGGCCTCGGCCGATTCTGGGTGGAGGGGTTGCGCATCGATCCGGCCGACGAGCTCGGCGGGCTGCGCTGGAACCAGTGGGTCGCGGCGACGGTGGTGGTCGGAGCCGCCCTCTACCTGGTCTGGTCACGCCGTGGCGACATGGGCGGCGACGCGGGAAGCATCGCAGGCGACGACGCCGATGACGACGCCGATGACGACGCCGATGACGACGAAGCGTGGGACGAGTGGTCCGACATCGACGCCCAGCTCAACTTGACCTCCGGTCCCGGGTCGGGGCGCGACGAACCTGCCGACTACCTTGCGGGCGATGACGTCGACGACCAGCAACAATGACACTGTGCTGTGGGACCTGCGCGAACCCGGCATCGCACTGCTCACGCTCAATCGCCCCGAGCGCCTGAACGCTTGGAACGGCCCGCTCGCGGCCCGCTACTTCGAACTGCTCGATCGGGCCGCCGGCGATCCCGCGGTGAAGGTGATCGTCGTCACAGGAGCCGGTCGTGGCTTCTGCGCTGGTGCCGACATGGATGCTCTTCAAGACATCGGCGCCGGGGGGCCGGCGAACGTCGAAGGCGCCGCCGGTGGCCGCGATCAGTGGTTCACCACCACGATCCCGAAGCCGGTGATCGCCGCCGTGAACGGAGCGTGCGCCGGGATCGGGATGGTGCAGGCGCTGATGTGCGACATCCGCTTCGCCGCCGCCGGCGCCAAGTTCACCACAGCGTTCTCGCGGCGCGGATTGATCGCCGAGTACGGCATCTCGTGGATCCTGCCACGCCTCATCGGTACTGCGCGGAGCCTCGACCTGCTGATGTCGGGTCGCGTGTTCCTCGCCGAGGAGGCCGCGGCGATGGGCTTGGTGAACGAGGTGATCGCCCCCGAGCAGCTTGTTGATCGCGCCCTCGACTACGCGGCCGATCTCGCCGCCAACGCCTCACCGACGTCGATGGCGGTCATGAAGGCGCAGGTGTACGGCGACCACACCCGTTCGCTGGAGGCGTCGTCCGCCGACGCGGTGTCGCTGATGAAGGCGTCGTTGCGGCGACCCGACTTCATCGAGGGTGTGGCCAGCTTCCTCGAGAAGCGGCCGCCGCGCTTCGCCGCGCTCGACTGACCCGGTTCCGCAGGCCACTGCTCAGGCCACCGCTCAGCTCGTCGATCGCAGTCTCGCGGCGAGCACCTCGGGGATCACCGGGTTGAAGAACTCGCCGCAGGCCACCTCGGCCGCGGCGATGAACCGGGCGGTGCCGGCTGCCCGCCACGGCGAGACGATCTCGATGTTGAACCACGACGAAGGCCAGTCGTCACCGTTCGTCGGTTGTTGGTTCAGCCACAGCATGTACGGCAACGGTTGATCGAAGAGCTGATCGAGACGACCGAGCACGTCGACCAGCAACACCCCGAGCCCCTGCCGACCGCGCCGGTCGAGCGCGGCGATGTCGGGCACCCGCACTCGCGGGGCGACGGTGAGAGCTATCGGGTAGGCGGAGGCGTGGGGCACGTAGGCGAACCAGTCTCCGTGGTCGGCCACCAGTCGTTCACCGGGGTCGGCGTCGGGAACCCAACCGGCGTCGAGCAGTCGACGCGGTCGATCGGGCACGTGATCGAAGGCATAGATCTGTCCATGCGGATGAGCGATCGTGGCGCCCACCTCGGGGCCGCGGTTCTCGAACACCAGCACGTAGTCGACGTCGTCGCGTTCGCCGAGGGCGATGAACCGCTGCGCCCACAGATCGATCACCTTGACGGCACCGTCGACGCCCAGCGATGAGAACGTCGCATCGTGTTCGGCGGTGTAGAGCACGACCTCGCAACGATCGCCGTGCATCGCCGGCCAGCGATTGCGGAACCAGCGCACGTCGTAAGAGTCGGGTGCCTCCACGCCGCCGGGGCAGAACGGGCACCCGCTCGATGGGAGGTTGGGCCGGGCCTGGCGGGTGCCGACGACGTGGACCACGGTGCCGAGGAAGGCATCGACCCTGGTGTCGTCTGTCATTGCGGTTGTGGCGGGTCGATTCATGTCGCTCGATCGGGCAGGCGGTCGCCGGTTGCCCCGTCGAACAGGTGGACAGCCGCGGCGTCGGGTCCGAGGATCACGGTCTCACCTGCTCGAACAGAGCTGAGCCCCTCGCGCCGTGCCACCACGACGTTGGCGGGATGTTCGACTGGTGTGCAGTACAGGAACGAATCGGACCCGAGCTCTTCGACCGTGACCACGGTGGCCGCCAGCCCTTGCTCCGCACCGAGCAGCATCGCTTCGGGCCTCACGCCGACAGTCACTGCGGCGGAAGTGAGGGCCAGCCGCTGCGCCGGAGTCAACGGCACGACCATCGAGCCGTACTCGGCCCCGCGCTCGGTGGCCGTGCACGCCAGCATGTTCATTGCCGGCGAGCCGATGAACCCGGCGACGAAGCTGTTCACCGGCCGCTGGAACAGGTCGCGCGGCGTCGCACATTGCTGGAGGAGGCCGTCCTTCAACACGGCAACGCGGTCGCCCATCGTCATCGCCTCCACCTGGTCGTGTGTGACGTAGACCGTGGTGACCCCGAGGCGGCGCTGCAACGCGGCGATCTGGGTGCGGGTTTGCACACGGAGCTTGGCATCGAGATTCGACAGCGGCTCGTCCATCAAGAACACCTTCGGCTCGCGCACGATCGCCCGGCCCATGGCGACGCGCTGCCGCTGTCCACCGGACAGCTTGGCGGGCTTGCGGTCGAGGAACTCCTCCAGATCGAGCAGCTTGGCGACCTCGAGAACGCGTGCGGCGAGCTCGTGGTGGGTGGTGGGTGGCCGCAGATGGGCATGTTCGACATGATCAACCTGCGCACGAACGGCTACGACTTCCATGTGTCGCTCATGGGCGGCAAGGAAAGCTGGACCGACGACAAGGTGAAGCAGATCTTCACCAACTGGTCGACGATCCTCGACTACTACCAGCCCGACGCCAACGGTCGCGAATGGCAGGACGCGGCCACCGCGCTCGGCAAGAAGGAAGTCGGGATGTACCTGCTCGGCACCTTCGTCACCAGCAACTTCGATCCAGCGAAAGATCCCGAGGCCCAGGCGATCATCGACGACATCGACTTCTTCGCCTTCCCGGAGATCGACCCGGCCCATGGCCAGGACGCCGTCGAAGCCCCGATCGATGGCTTCATGATGGCAGCCAGCCCGAAGAACGAAGCCGGAGCAAAGGCGCTGCTGACCGCCATGGGCCAGGCTGCAGCGATCGACGCGTACATCGCCGTCGATCCCTCCGTGGTGGCCGCGAACTCGAAGGCCAGCACATCGGGCTACAACGCACTGCAGCAGAAGTCGGCAGAGCTGGTCGGCTCGGCGAAGTACATCGCCCAGTTCCTCGACCGCGACACCGATCCCGACTTCGCGTCACAAGTGGTCGGAAAGGGCCTGTCCGACTTCCTGTCGAACCCGGCCGACATCGACACGATCCTCTCGACGATCGAGGAGCAGAAGCAGACCTACTCGTTCGAGTGACAGGCTGTCTCCAATGTCAGCCGTCGCCGATTCCGATCAAGCGGTGCCGGCGGCGCCCCGAAAGGAGCGTCGCCGACGCGCCTCGCCGCTGAGCATCAGCGACAAGCTCGTGCTCGGCGTGATGGTGGGAGTGCCCGCCGCGCTGCACATCGCGCTCGTCTGGATCCCGGCGATGCTCACCGCGATCTTGTCGTTCTCGAAGTGGAACAACCTCGATCCGATCCGCGACCTCCAGTTCGTCGGGTTCCAGAACTACTGGCAGATCTTCACGATCTTCGACAACAAGCTCTTCCCAGCGTTGTTCAACAACTTCGTCCTCGTCCTCTGGTTGTTCGTGTGCTCGGCCGTCGGGGTGCTGCTCGCCTACCTGCTCGACAAGAACGTGAGGGGAACACGCTGGTACCAGAGCATCTACTACTTCCCGGTGGTTCTCTCGGTTGCCGTCGTGGGGTTCATCTGGAAGAGCGTGATGTTCTCGCGCGACGCCGGGCTGTTGAACATCGTGTGGCCGGGCGGACCGATCGACTTCGTCGGTGACCAGGCCAAGATCTTCGAGATCGACCTCCCAGGCCTCGACTTCCCGCTTGGGTTGTCGCGCAACTTCGCCGCGTTGTTGCTAGCAATGGCTTGGCGCCACATCGGTTACGTGATGGTGCTCTACCTCGCCGGGCTGAAGAGCTTCGACCCGTCGCTACGCGAAGCGGCTTCGATCGACGGGTGCAGCGAGTGGCAGGCGTTCCGGCGCGTCGTCTTCCCGGCACTGAAGCCGATCAACGTCGTGGTCGCCGTCATCACCGTGATCGAGGCGCTGCGCGCCTACGACATCGTCGCCGCTCTCAGCGAACCCCGTGGAACCGAGGTGATGGGCACGCTCGTCACCAACAGCCTCCTCGGTGAAGGCAGCGGCGAGGTCGGAAAGGGCTCGGCCTACGGAATGGTGCTGTTCGTGCTGTGCATCGGATTCATCATCTGGTACGTGGTGAACAACTTCAGGGAGCAGGAAACATGACTGCCGTAGGCGTCCGTCGGGTGCCGCGCGTGTTCCTCCAAGCGTTTCTGATCTTCGTCGCGATCGCATGGCTGATCCCGATGGTGACGGCGCTGTACTCGTCGTTCCGGTACTTCGAGGCCGACAGCAACATCAACGGCGTGTTCTCTCTGCCGGAGACGCTCACGCTCGACAACTACCGCGAGGCGTGGGAGGTCGGCGGCATCTGGGGGCATCTCGGCAAGACGATGTTCATCGTCATCCCGGCACTGTTGCTGATCCTGTTCCTGTCGAGCATGGTGGCCTTCGCCTGCACGCGGTACTCCTGGCGTTTCAACGTGGCATTCCTCGTGTTGTTCACCGCCGGGAACCTGATGCCGCAGCAAGTCATCTTCCAGCCGCTGTTCCAGATGTTCAAGAAGATGCCGTGGCCCGACCTGTTGAGTGACACCAACACCGGCAACCTCGTCGGCACGAAGGTCGGGGTGATCCTCATCCACGTGGCTTTTCAGACCGGCTTCTGCACCTTCGTGCTGTCGAACTACATGAAGACGATCCCCAAGGAACTCGGCGAGGCTGCGCTGGTCGACGGGGCCAGCGTTCCCCGGCAGTACTTCCAGATCGTGTTGCCGCTGTGCCGACCCGCCTTCGCGGCGCTGGCCACGCTGGAGTTCACCTGGCTGTACAACGACTTCTTCTGGGGAGCTGTCCTGCTCCCTCAGGGAGCCGAACGCCCGATCACCTCCTCGATCGCCGTGCTCAACGGCCAGTACTCGAGTGACTACAACCTGATCGCTGCCGCCTCGATGATGATCGCCTTGCCGACGTTGGCCGTCTACCTTGCACTGCAGAAGCAGTTCATCAGCGGCCTCACGTTGGGGGCCAACAAGGGGTAGGTGATGATCCATCTCCGCGGGGCCGGTACCGACGTCGTGCTCGACGTCTCCGGCGGTGTGCCGGTGATCGTGCACTGGGGCGCACCGTTGGGCGAGGTCTTGCTCGAATCGGTCGCCGCTGCGCTGCAGCGGCCGGTCAGCAACGGCATGCTCGACGTGGTCGCTCCGGTCTCGATCGTGCCCGAGCACGGCAGCGGATTCCAGGGGCGACCGGGCCTTCTCGGTCATCGCCGCGGCGGGTCGGCCTGGTCGCCGAGGTTCCAGCCCGCCGGCACCACCGAGCTCGATTCGGGCCCG
>CXWL01005773.1_pt1 | contig 17003 bp, 16 predicted proteins | sample 590931 | NCBI WGS metagenome assembly CXWL01 (sample SAMEA3498368, study PRJEB10139) | groundwater metagenome | biome: water well; material: biofilm material | place: Germany | collected 2015-04-27 | reverse complement strand
GCCGCAACTCGGGGAATCTTTCTTGAAGATGTAGCCAGCCAGGTTCATGCCGGCAAGTTCAGTCAGTTTAGTGGCTGAGAAATCTGTCAGCCGCGGGGTATGGTCTACGCCGGTTTTGATGGTGATCAACCGTGGGCTGTCGGTAGAGCCGACCAGTCGCATGGCCTCTCGCGGCGTGCTGAGACCGGCTTCCACCTCCGGGCAGACCGGCACCCATTCCACGAAGGGACCGAGAAGATCGGTGAGAAATGGGTCGCGTTTGTGGCCCCCGTCATAGCGAACCGATTCGCCCAACAGACAGCGGCTGATTCCGATACGCGGAGGCTGATCGAGAGCGGTGGAACGCATACGTTCTCCGTCCTTTGTTCCTCTCAGTCAAGCAGGGTGCTCGGATGGTTTAGGTGGAGGGGAGCATCAGCGCGATCAAGAGGAGTCCGATGACTAAGACTACCCCATTGAGCCACACCGATCGCTGGTGGAGTCGCTTCCAGGTTGCGACAAGATCTTCTTCTACGAGACCTTCTTTTTCTTGGCGTGTGATCCAATCGCAGACTGCGTTGATTTGGGGGGTCAGCGGATAGTGGCAATAGAGTTCGATCAGCAGCGCCGCCAGCCACAGGCTGAGGATGAGGCCCCAGGGCGATGTCTTATCACCGATGGCGAAGAGACCAGATCCGGCTAGGATGCCGGCGAGCGACACCCAGGCGCCAAAGCGATAGTAGGAAGGAAAGAGCGTCCGGACCACTTTCGCAAATGAGGCGGCATCAAGGGTTTTCGAAAGAATCGGCGCCACCACGAAGGACAAAAGCACAATCTTCCCGACCAGCACCGCCACGNNATTGGTGAATTGCGAGAACGGTCTCCAGCTACCGACATCTCTTGTCATAGACGCGATTGCTGGCAGGGCCCTGTGTTCTGCTTGGCCCTGATTCGAGCCTCATCCTATACGCCTGCACCATAAAAAATCACCTCACACGTGGTCCAACGATGGTGCTCCCTCTGGCTAACAGGGGGTTGTCGCGAAGTGGTTTGACGACTGTGGCCTGACAATCGCGGCCAACGCAGCTGACATTGCCGGGTAGCGGAACGAGAATCCGGCTAGCAGAGACGCCACCGGTTTGACGTGTTGTCCGGTCGTGAGCATCGTCGCCAATTCACCCAGCCCTAGATGAAGGACAAAGGCAGGAGCCTGCAGCCACGATGGTTTGCGGAGGGCTTGCCCCAGTGTCCGGCACAACTCCTGCATCGTGACGACCTCCGGAGCCACCCCATTGACCGGGCCGTGTATCTCACGATGCGCGATTACCCACAACAGTAGTTGGATGAGATCTTGACGGTGAATCCATGATACCCATTGTGTGCCTGGTGCCATGGGGCCGCCGAGCCCCAATCGAAAGGGGAGGAGCATCCGTGCGAGCGCGCCCCCGTCCTGTTCGAGGACCATGCCGAATCGAAGACAGACCACTCTCATGCCGATGCGTTCTGCTTGCCTGGCTTCCTGTTCCCACTCCACACAGAGGTCGGCAAGAAACCCAGTACCTGAACCACTCGTCTCGTCGAACGTCATAGAATCCGAGGGCCCGTAATAGCCGATCCCGGACGCATTCACGAGGACTGATGGGGGGGGGTGAGGGGGTTGTTTACGGGCCTGCACAAGCGTGCGGGTTGCGTCCACGACGACTCGTGCGAATGGCCTCTTTGCGTGCGGCTGTCCAGCGTCGATCGGCAGTAGTACGAGAGGTCATGCCAGTCCTGGACCCATTCCCGTGCATTGCCCGCGCGATGGAGGAGCCTGCGCAAGATCATCAAGAACCGCGACTCGTTCCCGAGTGATGAGGCATTGCTGACGTGATGCTCCCTGGCCATCAGACACATCAGCCAGAAGAGGAACCTGCCGATCCGGAACTGGAAAGGAGCGCTAACAGGCTGTGGAAAAACGATGTTGGCACGCGAGAACCTCGGTGGGGCGCAGGTATGGCACAGCAGGAGAACACTCCCGCAGGATGCTCAAAAAGGCCGTCCAGCGAGGCCTCAGCGAGTAAAGAGGCGGACGCCGTACGATTTTGGTACGTGGAGCCCCTCTGAGCGACGCGAGCACGCCGCTGGACGGCCTTTTTCAGCATCCTGCTAAACCGGTTTACGATCTCATTCGAAGACCGGATGTCGCAACATTAACCGAAACCCCGTGCACACAAAATTCTGGAGGCCCCCATGGGGTGTGTTGTTGGGCATCTGTTTCGATTGACAGCTTTCGGACCGCCCGACTAGAATGCGCCTTCTTTATGAACACCACGAACGACCGTTTTCTCAAAGCCTGCCGTCGCGAGCCTGTTGACTGCACCCCTGTCTGGTTCATGCGTCAAGCGGGGCGCTATATGCAGGAGTATCAAGCCATTCGGGCCAAGCATTCGATTCTGGATGTGTGTAAGACTCCTGAATTGGCTGCGCAGGTGACCCTCCAACCTATTGACCGGTTTCCCCTTGATGCGGCCATCATCTTTGCCGACATCCTTCTCCCTCTCGAACCGATGGGTATTACTCTGACGTTTGAAGAAAAGGAGGGACCGGTTCTGCATAACCCCGTGCGAGATCGGGCCGATGTGGACCGGCTGAAACTGATCGATGGCACGGAACTGGATTTTGTCTGTGACTCAATCCGACTGGCACGCACGCTGTTGGCGGGCCGAGTGCCCTTGATTGGGTTTGCGGGTGCGCCGTTTACGCTGGCGAGTTATGCGATCGAAGGCGGGGGTTCACGCAACTACATCCGCACGAAATCGATGATGTATCACGATCCCCAAGCTTGGCATCGGCTCATGGACAAGTTAGCTCGCGTGGTGACGGGATACCTGCGTCGGCAGATTGCCGCAGGGGCGCAGGCGATTCAACTCTTCGATAGCTGGGTTGGGTGTTTGTCCCCAGACGATTATGCTGAGTATGTGTTGCCCCACGTGCAACTGATTTTCGACGGACTGAAACGAGAGGGTGTGCCACTCATTCACTTCGGCACCGGCACCGGGTCGCTACTGAAACTGATGCGCCAGGCGGGTGGGGATGTGATTGGGGTGGATTGGCGGATGCCTCTCGATGACGCCTGGGCTCAACTGGGTGATGACGTGGCGGTGCAGGGCAATCTTGATCCCGTCGCGCTCTTTGGCCCAGTGTCGGAAATTGAGCGGCGGGTGCAGGATATTCTTCGCCGTGCGGCAGGTCGCCCTGGGCATATCTTCAACCTCGGCCATGGGATTTTACCTGGTACCCCGATTGCCAGCGTGGCGGCTGCGGTCGACTTCGTGCATCAGTACAGTCAACGCTGATAGCGTAAACGTTTCTTCCATTCTCAGTGGTGTGAGGACATCCGTATGCCAGGTCCGCAACGTCCGATTGCCGTATTGTTGATGGCCTTGGGTGGGCCGGATAGTCTTGAGGCTGTGGGTCCCTATCTCCTCGAACTCCGCGGTGGACGTCCAACCTCAGAGGAACTGGTGGAAGAGATTCGCGGACGGTACCGCGCCACTGGAGGTCAGTCGCCGGTGCTGGCGATCACGAGAGAGGTCGCCCGCAAATTAGAGCAGCACTTAAATGGCCCAGGCGGGGAACGGTTTCGCGTGTACGTGGGGTTGCGGCATTGGAAGCCATCCATCAAGCAGGCCTATGCCGAATTGATGGATGATTTTCCTGAGCGTATGATCGGGATTTGTATGGCGCCGCAGTATTCGTCGATGACGACCGGCGCCTATCTTGCGAAGGTCGATGAAGCGCGTACGGACGTCGGAGGTGATTTTCCGATGAGCTTCATCAAAAGCTGGAATCGACACCCGACCTTCATCAAGGCGATCGCAGGCAATGTGGCGGAAGGGCTCAATAAGTTTGCCGCTGATGTTCGACACACCGTGCCGATTCTGTTTACGGCACACAGTTTGCCGGAGCGAGTCTTGGCCATGAAGGATCCCTATCCTGACGAGGTGAAGGGCACGGTGGAGGCGGTGTGCGAGATCGTGAAGCCCAAGATCCATCGGTTTGCCTTTCAAAGCCAAGGCCGATCTGCTGAGCCCTGGTTGGGTCCGACAGTCGAAGCCACGCTGGAGGCGTTGGCCAAGGATGGGCATCGGCAGGTCTTGCTGGCCCCGATAGGTTTTGTCTCCGACCATGTCGAAGTCCAGTACGACATCGACATCGAGTTCAAGCAGCTGGCTCAGTCCAAGGGTATGCAGTTGGAACGGATTCCCATGCTGAATGCCACTTCGCCGCTCGTTGCTACGCTAGCCTCACTCGTCGAGCAGCATCTCTCGGCCCCTGTCTAACCGTCTTTCCTGTGAGTGCCTTACGAAAACAGGTGGTGGTGATCGGTGGTGGTATCGCTGGTCTGACCGCGGCCTACCGGATCAACACGCTGTCCCAGCACGCCGGGCACCCGGTGGCCTGCACACTCGTCGAAGCCTCACCGCGATGGGGGGGCAAAATTCTCACCCATTCAGTCGGCGACCTGGTGATGGAAGCCGGGCCCGATTCCTTTCTTTCGCAAAAGCCTTGGGGGCTGGAACTGTGTGCCACCCTAGGGTTGTCGGATCGGCTCATCAATACCAACTCCGCCAATCAGAAAACCTTCGTCTACTCGAATGGGAGGATGCGTCGTCTGCCCGAAGGGTTGGTGATGTTTGTCCCTTCAAAGCTGGGCCCGTTTCTTCGCAGTGGGTTGTTGTCGTGGGCGGGGATTCTGCGCATGGGACTCGATGTGGCGATTCCTCCGCGGAACGAGGCCGGCGATGAATCGCTGGCGTCCTTCTTCCGTCGCCGCTTTGGTCGGCAGGCGTTTGCCAGATTTATCGAGCCCTTGATGGCGGGGATCTATGCCGGCGATGCTGAGCAGATGAGTCTGCAGGCGACCTTCCCTCGATTTATTGAAATGGAACGCCAACACGGGAGTCTCATTCGAGCCATGATGGCGTCTCGGGCAGCGGGAAGCCCCATGCCGGTGCCTGCCAAGCCGACTCGATCCATGTTCGTCACCCTGCAAGGCGGCTTACAGGAGCTGACGGAGGCACTGGTGGCCCAACTCCACGCTGTGGACACCACGTTACGACACAGCACGTCGGTCGATGGCCTTCGCGTGCGTGCCAATGCACAGAACGCGTGGACCTATGACGTGCTCCTGAGCGATGGCACGGTGGTGTCGGCCGATGCGGTGATTGTGTGTACGCCGGCATTTGTTGCGGCTGATCTGGTACGTCCGCTCAGCCCTCATGCTGCCGGTGTGCTGGAAGGTATTCCATACGCCTCGACCGCGACGGTGTCATTGGCGTATGAGGCGCAGGAAGTCCAGGGGCAGATCGAAGGGTTTGGATTTGTGGTACCGCGAGCCGAAGGGCGAACCCTGCTGGCCGCCACCTGGACCTCGTTGAAATGGCCACACCGGGCGCCGCCCAATCAAGTCCTCGTACGCGGGTACCTCGGGGGCACGGGCCGAGAGGCGGTTCTCCAAGAAGACGATCTTGATCTGGTCGCACGTGTCAGAACGGAACTGGCTGAGTTGGCAGGGGTGCAGGGCGAACCGGTGCACTACGAAGTTTCGCGGTGGCCACAGGCCATGCCGCAGTATCTGGTTGGCCATGTCGAGCGAATGGGTGCATTAACCGTGGCCCTCTCTCGCTATCCGGGGTTGGCGCTGGCCGGGGCGGCGTATCGTGGCATCGGCATTCCTGACTGTATCCGTGAGGGAACAGAGGCGGCTAAACGGATACTTTCTGCCATCGGTGTACGTGCTGCCTAGCTGGATGGTCTTGTTTGTGTCTTCTGGGGGAAATGCCTCCCATTGCCCAGACCTAGGGCCTGTCAGCGTACTGGTGCGTTGAAGCGGTTTTTCTGCAGTCTGGTCGGACCACGATGAGCGCTTGCGCGGCAGAGTGGTCGCTGTCTATAGTGCTAGGGCTAGTGAGTTGTGTGTCGGTGGTCACGCATCACGGGAGAGTGGGTTGAGCATGGACGGCGTTGTCGTTGGACTTTCAGGGGTGGCATTGTTGCTGGCGATCCTGGCGTATCGCCGGACGGCCACACTCGCTGAATCGTTGCGGCAGGCCACGCGCGAGCGTGCGGTCGCCGAAGCGAAAGTCCAATTGATGTCCCACAAGGGGCAGGAGGAGCTCACCATTCTTCGCCGACACGTGGCAGAACTCGCTTCAGGGCATCCTGTTCCTTCAGACCTCATCCTCGCAGGCAGGTCTTTTCGGGTCGTAACGGCTGAGGACCTTCGCCGGTATGTCGATGCAAGATCCACAGGGGAGCGGGCACACATTCTCGACGTCAGGACCACGGAAGAATATCGGGTCAAGCATGTGCCGCAGGCGACGCAGTTGGCCTACGAAGAGCTGGCAGCGCGCCACGCGCAGGACGTGTCTCGCTCGTGGGATCGTCTGTATGTCTATTGCGATACCGGAGAGCGGAGTCGGTTGGCCTGCGAGTATTTGAGTGGGCAGGGGTATTTCAATCTGTACGATGTCACCGATGGCCTTCGGAGCTGGAAGGGACCCTTCGAGGGCGAGGGGGCCGTCACGTTGGTCCAGATTCAACGGAAGTCTCATGGACGCTAAATCCACACAGAGCTCAGACTCGTCGTTTTCCGTGATGAACGTGGCTGGCCCATTTCGTGAACCACGAGAAGCGGCTTTCTCCTACGACTATTCGGTTATTCGTTCGCATTGGCCGACGACTCATGCTGTTCGGGTGAAGGTATCGATTGCTGATGAGCTCGACTATTTCCGTCAGGCGGTGTTGGGGATCACCGGCGGCACGCCAGGGCAACAGTTGCGACTGACACAGATCCTGACCCGCAAGATCGCCGACCAGAAGCTCCATCTTGGCAATCTCGCGGGCCTCTTCAATGAGCGGCTAGATGTGATCATGGGGCCTTTTTCAGGAGACTTGGGGTATTTATTTCCAAAGTTGGAGTCCTGGATGAAGGACATTCAGCCGACCCTTCGTCAGGAAATCACAGATCAGGTCAAACTCTAATTTTCTCTTGACTTCCACGCCTTCAAGCTAGCCTTTTTTCTCCCACAAATTCTGTGGATAAGTCTGTGGGTGAGCGCTCAATGACCCTATCTTGTCCTACGCCAGCAGGGCCTTGAGCAACCTGCTCAAGTTTTAGGCATTGTGGTAGTGGCCTTTTCCCCCTCAACGCCTAGTGGTATCGCTGGCTCTGGACAAAATTCACTCGTCCATGAGTATAAGGTGTGGATGATCAGCAGGAAGCGTGCCAGGTCGACTAGAAAATCTGGCTGAAATCCTTGGAGTGAATCCCGGACTCGTCGGCAAAACCGATGGAGGCTTGGTCCGGTTTCCCGGGGTCGCTGAGATCGATGCGGTAATGCCCGCGAACTTCTTCCATAACAATTTCAAAGGGGATCGCTTGCGGGTAGAGATGTCCGGGAGCATGAGCCCCTCGAGCCAACACGTGGACGGCATCGGGAGTGGCAAACTTGGCGTCGGAAAAGACGAAGATATCGGCTATGGCATGGTCCCCCAGCTTATGCCCTGGGGTGGTCGGAGGCAGCAGCTCCGTCAAGGTATTGGCAAGGCGGTGTGCACGAAAACTCTTGAGTAACGACGAGATCTGGCTCGCCGTGGCTTCGCGTGACACCACCACGCTCACCGTATTGATATCCAGCATGGTGGACGCAACCTTGAACATGACCGGAGCCCCATCCGGCTCCTCCTCGGTGGGGCTGCTCGACATGCTCGGCTGTTCGGGCGGGGTGTTGACTCGATCTTTTCCGCTGGGGACATAGAGGTTGATGAGAATCCAGACTCCAAAAATGATGGCGAAGACCACCACCAGCGGATGAGCCCCGGCTCGTTTTCCCTCTTCGTAATGATGAATAGAGTTGTTGTCGTCGTCAGCCATGGCGTGAGGGGGATTTTACGATGCACTCGGCGTTGAGCGAAGGGGGGAGGCCTGCTCGGCCCGCTTGGCCTCATCCCACAACTGATCCATTTCAGTTAGGGTCAGCTGATGCAGTGAACGGCCGGACGTGTTTGCCGCCCCTTCAATAAAATGGAATCGATCGGTAAAGCGATTGATCGTTTTTCGTAGCGCCTCTTCTGGATTGACCTTGAGAAAACGGCTGAGGTTCACCACGGTGAATAACACATCACCGAGTTCCGCCTCAATCGCGGACTGTTGATCACTCGTGGGGCTCCCTTCTACGGGCGCGGTCATGGCTTCTCGGAGTTCCGCCCACTCTTCATCCAGCTTATCGAGTACCTGCAACTTCTCAGACCAATCGAACCCCACTCGGGACGCCCGCGCTTGCACCTGATAGGCTCGCAGCAACGCCGGCAAGGTTTTTGGGACGCCGTCCAGTGCGGACTCCGTCTTGCCCTGTTGTTTGCGTTCTTCTTTTTTAATGTCTTCCCATCGGCTCAGCACTTGGTCGGCGGTAGAGGGCTCGTTTGGGTTGTCGGTTCGAGCGAACACGTGTGGATGGCGGCGAACCAGCTTGTCGGCTAAGGTGTCGATGACGTCGGTCACTGTGAAGGTGCCGGCCTCGGATCCGATCTGACCATGAAACAGCACTTGCAGCAGCAGATCGCCTAATTCCTCACGCAGATGCGGGATGTGTTGTTGATCGATTGCCTCCAACACTTCGTAGGATTCTTCGATGAGATAGGGCTTGAGCGATTCGTGCGTCTGTTTTCGGTCCCAGGGACATCCGTCCTGGGCTCTGAGACGAGCCATGATGGCTACGACTCGATCGAAAGAGGTCGACATTGGATCGGCTACTCCTGGAGGTGTGTTGCGCCCGGGGTCGATGAACGGAGAGCATTATACCGCTTTTTTCCGGTGGTGCAACGCTGGGCGAGCGGCTTGCGACGATTCGCGGGTCTATGCTACGGTACTTTCGCGTAGAACTTTTATCGAGGTGATCCATGGAACAAGAAGACGACAATCAATTCGTGGTTCGTGATCGTCGCGGTCGTGGGACGGAGCCTGCTCCGAGTGCCGAATCGTCCGTGCAGAGCCCTTCCTTGTCCCCGTCGGCGCCAGCGTCGGTAGACGAATCGCATGAGGCGCATCGGCATGATCATGGGCGCGAGCCAGTGACCTTCTCCTCATTTGTGTTTTCTTTGGGCACTTCTGCGTTGATGTTGATGGGCGAGCGGCTTGATCCCCAACAGCCGACGATTCCGATGAATTTGCCCCAAGCCAAGGAAATCATCGACATTCTGGCGATGCTCCAAGAGAAAACGCAGAGTAATGTGACGCCTGATGAGCAGGTGGTGCTGCGGGATATGTTGTATGCCCTGCGATTGAAGTATGTGGACGCGGCCTCAGGGAAGTCGGTCGCCAGCTGATTTGCGCGTGCCCCTTCAGGTATCGACGGGGACGGCAGTGACCGTGTGAGGTCGTGCCCGTGTCCCCTTTGTGGTGCCTGAGCGCCTCTACTCACCGCACTTTATTCTTCACTCGATATCATGGTTTGGTGGCTGGGCTTGCCGTCCTGGGTTCGCTCGTGCTGTCGAGCGAAGCTCTTGCTGGTTCGGGGTCGTCGTCCGATCCCGTGTCTCGCTCAGGAATGAGTTACCCTCGAATCCAGGGCGTTCCTGCCCCGTTACTTCCCACTGATCTAATCTCGTCTGTGTGCCGGCTCAGTGTCGAGTCCAGGCAGGATCTGGTCTTTGCTCGTGGGCTCGCGGAGGAGCTAGAGTTGGCGGCGGATCAGGTTCGCCGCATACTCGGATTCGTCCACGATGTCCCTTGCCAGGTGATTCTGCATGCCGGGACACGCGAGCCTGGATCGTCTTTCCTCCCGAGGTGGGCGTCTGGACTGTATGATGGACGCATTCATATCTGGAGCGACGAGGTGCCGCACGAACGCGCTCGTCGCCTTGCTGTGTTTCGCCATGAATATTCCCATGTGGTGGTGTCCGCGGTGACGCATCATGCGGCTCCAACTTGGTTGCAGGAAGGTGTGGCCCTATTTGCTGAGCGGGCGGCTGACACTGGAGCCGGACTGGGTCGACGAGCGGCTGTCCACGAGGAGGTTGGATTGGTTTGGGGGCTTCCCTCGGACTGGTTTGCCCTCTCAGAGCAGGATGCCCGGTGGGCCTATCGGGTGAGCGATCATGCCGTCTCGACCTTCATCCGCCATTGGGGCGTCGGGGGGCTTCGCGATCTCCTGGATCGCTTGGGTGTCACCGGAGAGATTTCGCGAGCCTGTCGTATGGTTACGAACGACGAGCGGTGTGGCCTCGGGTGAGGCCTTCGCGGTACACTACGAGAACGTTATGTCCCCTGTGCAGCTCCCTCCAACCAAGGCGGTCTGATGAGCCAAGGATGGCCAAAGTCACTGAACCCTGATCCTCGTCCTACACCGTCTCAGGCGGTCCAGACGCCTGCGTCGTCCGTCCCTGTGCGGATGCAAGGTGAGACACTCAAGCCTCGCGGGCCCGAACCAGAGCGTCGGGGGCCGTCGCTGCGGCCGGTCTGGGTTGTGTTGCTGCTTCTGCTTCCGTGCCTGGGTCTGACTTACTATTACTCCCAATTAGTCGCGCCAGGGGTGGCCGACTCAACGACGCTCCTGCCGAGTGCCAGCTATGCGCTCGTGCTCCTGCTTGTCAATCTGGACCTTATTGGATTGGTGGTCCTGATCCTGTTGCTCTCGCGAAATCTCGTCAAAGCCTACTTTGAGCGTCGGCATCGGCTGGTAGGGGCCGGATTTCGAAATAAGTTGGTCCTGGCGTTCATTGGCTTCTCCTTGATTCCGACGGTGCTGCTGGCCTTTGTCGCTAGTGGGCTGGTGAACAAGGCTGTCGATATGTGGTTCAACAGCCAGATCGAGCAAGTGCTGAAGGACTCGCAGGAAGTCGCGAGGATGCACCACGAAGGCCACATCACCTTGGCCATGAATAGCGCCAGGGCTATTAGCCGAGAGATTTTCCGCGAAGAATTGTTGACCCCGGATCAACGGGATTTGCTCGCAGCCACCATGGCGCGGAAACGCGGTGAGTACAACCTGGCTGGCATCGAGGTCTATTCCTCGAAGTTGCAGATGCTGGCCAAAGCCTTGGATACGGCGGTCCCGGGGGAGGCGTTAGCGCTTCCCATCGGCCAATTGGTGTTGCAAGTCTTGAACACCAGTCAGGAATTGACCTCCGTTCAAGAGGCGCAGAACGGGCGGCTGATTCGCGCGGCGATCCCTATTGCCTCCAATGTGCGGCGGGGCGACGTCGAGGGCGTGGTGGTGGTGGATGCCTATGTGCCGGAGTCGCTGCTGGCCAAGATGGACGGCATTGCCAAACAGTATGCGGAGTATCGCCAGATCAAAGCGATGCGTAGTCCGATCAAGGCGGGGGCCTATCTGTTTGTGGGGGTGATCACGGTGTTGATCGTCTTCAGTGCAACCTGGTTCGGCTTCTATGTGGCGCGCGGCATCACGGTGCCGATTCAGCGCTTGGCTGAGGCCACAGAGGCGATTGCCCGTGGAGATTTACATGTGCGGATTCACGCCAAAGCGACGGACGAAATCGGGACCTTGGTCGATTCGTTTAATCGCATGACGGAGGACCTCCAGGTCAGTAAGTCTCAATTAGAGAATGCGAACGCGTCGTTGCAGGGGTCGAACGAGGAGATGGATCGGCGCCGTGCTTACATCGAAGCGGTCGTGGCTACCATCGCGTCTGGGGTCCTTTCGGTGGATCGTCGGGGGACGATCACCACCTTCAATCCGTCGGCTGAACGCATTCTCGGTTTGTCGGGAGAGCACCTCTGCGGTCGAGCGGTCAGCGAGGCCTTTAAAGATCTTGGCTTGGATCTCTTCCAGACCGTCTACGACCGCATGCTGACCGATCAGCGGGATACCTTGACACTAGAGGGGACGATGGAGGTGCAGGGGAAGCCGCTCACCATCGGCCTGAATTGTTCCCGGATGACAGACGAAGCGGGTGGGGACCTTGGCTTTGTGTTGGTGTTTGAGGACCTGACGGAGTTGATCAAAGCGCAAAAGGTCGCCGCGTGGCGCGAAGTGGCGCAACGCATCGCACATGAGATCAAGAATCCGCTGACCCCGATTCAACTGTCGGCGCAGCGCCTTCGAAAGAAGTATTACGAAAAGTCTCCCGATTTTGACAAGATTTTTGACGACGCGACCAGTGTGATCGTGACCGAGGTCACCAGTCTCAAAGTCATGGTCGACGAATTCTCGAAGTTCGCTCGGATGCCTGCACCGCATCCCACACGGGGGTCGCTCCACGATGTGATCCACGACGTGGTTCGGCTTTATCAGGGCGCACATCGGGACGTGGAGTTTGTCGTCACACTGGATGAGGCGCTGCCTCCTCTGAACTTCGACCGTGAACAACTCAACCGGGTGTTCGTTAATCTCTTCGATAATGCCATTCAGGCGATGAGCCAAAAGGGACGCTTGGAAGTGAGCACGTCGTACGACGCCAAACGACGTCGCGCTGTTGTCCGCGTGGCCGACGATGGAAGCGGGATCAACCCAGAGGACATGGAGCGACTATTTTTGCCGTATTTCTCACGGAAGCGGACGGGCACGGGATTGGGGCTGGCCATCGTGCACCGCATCATTACGGACCATGACGGGCAGATTCATGCAGGACATAATGAGCCGAAAGGTGCGGTATTTTTCTTCGAATTGCCAGTGACGTAGAGGAGTGAACTGTGGCCGAGTCGATTCTGGTCGTTGACGACGAACCCAACATTCTGAATTCCCTGGGGCAGATTCTGGAGGACGAGGGCTATCAGGTCTCTGTCGCCAAGAGCGGCATTGAGGCGCTGAAGCTGATCGGGGCGGAGCCGCCCGATCTCATGCTCCTCGATATTTGGATGCCCGAACTCGACGGCCTCGATACGCTCAAACGGGTGAGAGAACAGTCGCCCGGTACCCAAGTCATGATGATGTCCGGACATGGCTCCATCGAAACCGCCGTGAAGGCGATCAAGCTCGGGGCCTACGACTATATCGAAAAGCCACTCTCTCTCGAAAACGTTACCCTGCGTGTGCGGCATGCGCTTGACCAGCGGCGACTCGCAGAGGAAAACCTCAGTTTGCGCTCCCAAGTCGAGCGCCGGTTCGAGTTGGTGGGCACCTCGCCGCTCATGCAGCGGTTGCGGCAATTGATTGCCACCGCCGGTCCGACTAACGGTCGCGTCCTTATTTCCGGAGAAAATGGCACGGGAAAAGAGTTGGTCGCCAGGGCCATCCACATGGCCAGCTCTCGCCACGAACGGCCGTTCGTGGCGGTGAATTGCGCGGCAATTCCAGAAACGTTGATTGAAAGTGAGTTGTTCGGCCATGAAAAAGGGTCCTTCACCGGGGCGACCGGGCAGAAGCGCGGGCAGTTCGAACAAGCGGACGGCGGCACACTTTTTCTCGACGAAATCGGGGACATGTCCCTCAATACGCAAGCCAAGGTGCTGCGTGCTTTGCAAGAACAACAGTTTACCCGCGTGGGCGGCAACAAGATCATTAAGGTGGATGTCCGCGTGCTCGCGGCGTCGAACAAAGATCTTCCCAAGGAGATCGAAAAAGGGAATTTCAGGGAGGATCTCTATTATCGGCTGAACGTCTTACCCCTGGCCGTCCCGCCGCTCCGGGAACGCAGGGAAGATATTCCGGCCTTGGTCCGGCATTTCATCCGGCTCTANNTTGCGGAACTTGGTGGAGCGTTTGATGATCATGGTTCCCGAGTCGGTCATCCAGGCGCAGGATGTGGCGCTCTTCCTGCAAGCCCGTCCCGCGACAGGGGCCGCCGGTGCGCCGACCGGGAATCCTCTGGCGGCCCAAAGTTTCGACTCTCTCAAAGACGCGCGTAACGCGTTTGAGAAAGAATATATTGCCCGCAAGCTACGGGAACATCAGTGGAATATTTCCAAGACGGCGGACGACCTCCAGATCGAGCGGAGCCATCTGCATCGAAAGATCAAATTACTCGGGGTTGAAATGAGGCCAGAACATTGATGGGCAGGCGAGTGGGTGGGCGATAGAGCGGTCATTCCTCCTTCATCATGCCTTCCTATCTTTTGCCAGTCGTCTCCGCGCTGCGCTCGCCCAACCGATGGTGCCGGTAGCCTGTTTTTTTTGCGGCGTGGGCACGACATGCTGGCCCTCATCGATGGGCGGATTATCGGGCGGCGGAGCGTTACGATGGAGCAAAATTCGGCTGAACGTCAGGCCTTCGAGGTGTGGAAAGCGTAACGAGGCGGGTCGAAAATCAGCCGGAAGAGAGTCGCTTCTCAGATGCGATCGCAGCCAAGAGGGGATGCGTCTTGTGCCACCACAAAGATATCTTTATTCAAGATCTTGACCTTCCAGCAGTTGGAGAAGGCTCCGTCTTCCCTCTACCCAAGGAAGGGCGACGATATGGTGAGTAAGTGGAGGTGGGTTGCAGACGCGTCCTGGGTGTTCACACTGTATGTTGTGCTCCTCGCCAGTTTCCTCACCTCCTGTCACCGTGGGGATCTGCGGCAAGCAGCGTCCGTTCAGTGCGGCGAGATCGAACGGGCAATAGATCTGTCACACCCGATTCAAGCCCTTAATTTGATTTCCGATGCGTTTGCGCATCGCTGTCACGCCGTGGTGTTGACCTATGCGCCGCAGATTCAGGCGGAGTTTCGTCTGAAGATGTTTTCGTTGGTCAACGAGACTGCCAGTGTGTTTCTTCCCGATGGTCTGCTGACCGAATACGTACTCGAAAGCTACGAACGTGGCTATCTGACCGTGCTCCTTGCCGCTACCTATGTGGCGGTTGGTCAACCCGACGACGCCCGGGTGGAGTTACGGCGGCTGGATCATGAGCTGTTCACGCCGCTCTATAACTATGGCGAAGATCCGGTGAATCTCCTGCTGTCGGCGATTCTGTGGGAACGATTGGGTGAGTCTGGGGAAGCGCGGGTGGATTGGCTGCGGTTGCGCGATCTGAAATCTGTGCTCACGGGTGACGAACTACCGATTCGGGCCTTTGCGGATCACCAGGTGTCTCGTCTTGACGACGCTGGATCTGCTCAAGTGTCCTGGCAGGTACACACGGGAGGGGTGTTTCCTTCTGTGCACTGGGATTTGCAATTCCTCGGATCTACCAATGGGTATTTCTTGGTGACGCCGGAGTCGGCCTTCGATCGTGCCTGCGTCTCGGAGACCGGCTTGCGCATTTCCACGCGAAGTTGGTTCGAGAAAATTGCTACTCGTCACGCGCATCGGTATCATCCTTTGCTCAACGTGCAGAGTTGGATTCGCCTCCCGGTGGGGATGGTCTATAGCCTGATGCCGGTTGCAGCGGGGGCGGGAATTGCGGTGGGCGGCTGTGCTCTCGATGTGGCGATTTCAGGGAAGAGTCACGGGGGCGGCGCCCTCTGTCAGGTATCGATTCAAGGGGGAATCGTCTTGGCGAGCCAGGCACCGAAGGTCTTGAAAGGTTCCCTGGAGCCAGATCTGCGACATTGGGAACGGGTGCCCGCCGTGTTGGTGATGACCACCGCTCCCTCCCCCAGTGATGAGCCATGCGCCAGGGGCCCCTGGCCGCTTGCCGCGTTTTAGGGAAACACACAGGAAGCAAGTGTTTTCGCGAAGGCCCTTCGCTCTTCAGGCCGCCTCTTTATTTTTTCTTGCCTACCGAATTGAGTGGTGTATTCAATACAGATCCATTGATCGCGTATGGGCTCGCAGCGACGGACTTTGTGGCTTCCGACGCATTGGCGGTGGTCTTTGTGACGCCGATCCCTCCGACTGGGGCGCTGAATTTAGGGAATGCCACTCTGGTTGGAGGCCTGACAGCTGTGAGTGGTAAGGGGATTGCGTGTACACCCAACGCTTGGTCTTTTGACTCAGGTTTCGAGTCTTTAGGGCTTCGCGCCTATCCGTTCAGGCAGCAGTTCCAGCCCCTGTCGTTGCTTTCGGTAGATTTCATCGATGGTGGCTTGCAACACCACAAACCGCTCCGGAGTACTGGGGTGTGATGTTCCAAAACTGCCCTGGATGGCCTGGGGATGGTCGGCGGCCATCCGACGCCAGAAGGGGCTGGCTTCGGCGATGTTGAATCCCCCTCTGGCGGCCAGGTAGAGCCCGACGTAATCCGCTTCGATTTCCAGATCTTTCCCCACCAGTTCATGCCACAGCGCCCCTTTCCCCAGCAGACCTCGACGCAACTGTTGGGCGAAGGAGGTGTGGTTCAGAATGGCATGGGCCAGCTCATGGCCCAACACGATGGCGAGTTCATTGTCGCTGACGACATACCGGAGCATGCCGGTGGTCACCCCGATCTGCTTGCCGTCGGTGATGGCGGTCACGGTATCGTCGGGAATCACCGTCAAGCCGAACCGGCAGGTCCTGACGGCTACATAGGAGAGGGTGAGAGGTGTTCCGTCTCGTTCGATCTCTAGGACCACGCGCATGCCGCTGTCGCTGGCTTGATCGAGGAGTGTTTCGGCTTCCTTCCAGGATTTCCCTTTGAGTGGGGTTGTATTGACGGCAAGGAGCCGATCGTGTGCTTTTAGGCCTGCGCGTGCAGCCGGTAGTCCGGGATTCACCCCGGTGACGGTGAAGGCCTCTCCCAGACGAAATTGCTTCCGAACAAAATCGCGGTACGGGCCCAAGGTGGATTCGGCATTGAGGAAGAAAAATCCTCCGGTCCATGCAATACGATCGCCGCAGAGCTCCACCGATGACAAGGCCAGGGTATGGGCAATGGCCTCGACGCGGGCCGCCCGTTCCATCGTTTTTTGAAAGCTCAGTTCGATCTGTTTTTTCTGCTCCTGCTGGAAGTCTTCTGAGGATGTTTTCGGGACTTGGATGTTCGAGGCGCAGCCCCAATGAAACCATAGTAAGGCCAGGGCCAGCAGGGCTCGCCCAGGTGGCAGATGGGCATGGTGCGTCCAGGCGTTCCAGGTCTGCATGGTGTTAATTTTTAAGGCGCTCCCGGGTTTCGCATGGGTAAAGATCGAGCCCTCCGCAGTGGAAGTAGATCGCCGTTTTGAAGTTCTCGATATT
>CXWL01104344.1_pt1 | contig 17029 bp, 14 predicted proteins | sample 590931 | NCBI WGS metagenome assembly CXWL01 (sample SAMEA3498368, study PRJEB10139) | groundwater metagenome | biome: water well; material: biofilm material | place: Germany | collected 2015-04-27 | reverse complement strand
TAAAAGCTACTGTATAATTGCGGTGGCTTTTTTCATGTTACTAAGCGGTAACACCATGATAAATATAAATGATTTAAACAAAGACAAACTTAATGCAACTGGCATTAAGCGCAGGCGTATCATTTTTAGCTGATGCGCAGCGTCAACCAATTAAAGAATAAGTACGTTAAGCGAAGGTACGTTCAGTAATGCGCTAGCATGTATGACCGTAGCTGATTTCATTACATTAGGAGATGACATGTTAGGCAATAAAACAATTAAAGCGGCACTATTAATTTCAATGCTCGGATTCGTGGGTTTAACTGCAACTACACAAGCAAGCGCAGCTTGTAGTTTTGTTTCTACAAAAGATAATAGTCCTTTTACAATTAAGGCCGTTGACACAGATTCGCCAGAAGCGAAAGAGTTTTTGGAAACTTGCAAAAACCCATATACCAAAAAATTTGCTGCAGACGCAGAAGCTGCAAAAAAAGGCAAAAAAGTTTTGGGTTATAATGGGTGCACTGGCTGTCATGGCGGCAATTTAGGCGGTCTGATGGCACCATCACTTATTAAGAATGGTGGCACAGGTGCCTTTGATACAAAGTGGGTCTATGCTAAAGACGCTACAGATAAAGGCATGTTCGAAACTATTTCTAACGGTACGCCGGGTGCCTCAGGCGGTACTATGTTTGTCTGGCATAACCAGCTTCCTGGCAAAACAGGTGATGGCTTAACAACGGATGATATTCTGAAAGCTATTGCTTATATTCGTACACAGTATAAAGGTGATGAAGAAAAAATTTGGTTGAAGTAAGTGTTAATTAAGTGAGTAGTTAGACCAAAACTGATTGCTACTGTAATAACTTAAACGGCTGCAGTATAATTACAGCAGCCGTTTTTTATGCTTCATCCTATACCAGTGCTTGGCATCACCGCAGAATATATCCGCTAGAGCAGATTATTCATGCGAGAAGCAGGTCGAAGGGCCACTAAGAAATAAGGCCATGATAAATAATGAGTATTTAATTTTAGAACGTGGAGAGTCAAAATGAGTAAGACGAAGTTGAGTTTATTCTTAATGCTGATGTTAGTAGCTTTAAGTGCATGTAATAAAAAAGATGCAAGTACTGGCGCTGTGGATTCAGCAGCTACCGGCGGTAAGATGATAGACTTTGTTGCGACTCAAGATAATAAACCTCTAGTGATTAATGCTGTGTTGTTTGATACGCCAGCTACTAAGGAGTTTATGACCACAGGTAAAAACCCGTACATTGGCAACGCTGAGGCGATTGCAAAAGGCAAAAAAGTATATCAGATGTATTCTTGTACACAATGTCATGGTCCAGAAGCTAAAGGACAGGTCGGTCCTGGTTTAGTGGGCCCAGACTACAAATATCCTAAAGATGCAACTAATAAAGGTATGTTTGAAACAGTCTGGCATGGTACAAATGGTGGAATGGGTGCAAAAGGGATTGGCTTGATGGATCCAACTGATCCTAAAAATGGTATTACACCAGATGAACTTTTGAAAGTGATTTCTTGGATTCGTAGCCTAAGCAAAATTACTGGTAACGAGTAAGCAATTGAACTGCTTAATGATGCGCTTGCTGTTTGTCAGCAGGCGCTTTTTTGTTTTAGGCTGATGATAATTAGTATTGACTGGAATATCTGTGGATAAAAACATACAAAATGGCTTGCATCATGTTGTCATTGTTGGAGGTGGTGCTGGCGGGCTAGAGTTAGCAACAAAACTCGGCGACTCTTTAGGTCGCAAAGGTAAGGCCATCATTACGCTGATTGATAAGTCAAAAACACATGTGTGGAAGCCGCTGCTGCATGAAATTGCAGCTGGTAGTATGGATCCCGATAAGCATGAACTGAATTATCTTGCGCAGGCACATTGGCATCATTTCAAGTTTCGCTTAGGCAGTATGGATAGTCTTGATAGAGCGAAGCGCGAGATATCGATATCGCCTCATTATGATGAAGACGGGCTAGAGGTAATTCCTCGCCGCACATTGCAATATGATACTTTGATTATCGCAGTAGGTAGTACGACCAATGATTTTGGTGTTAAAGGTGCGGGCAATTATTCAATTGCATTGGATACACAAGAACAGGCGGAGAAGTTTCATCGGCGTTTACACAATGCGTTAGTGCGGGCGCAAACACAAATCGAGCCAGTTAGAGCTGGTCAATTAGAAGTAGTGATTGTGGGCGCAGGAGCGACTGGTGTAGAGCTATCTGCAGAGTTGCACAACACAACACGCGAACTTGCAGCTTATGGCCTGGATAAAATTAACCCAGACCGAGACATTAAAATTTCATTGATAGAAGCTAGTGAGCGTGTGTTGCCCGCACTACCCGCCCAGCTGTCTAACTCTGTGGATTTGGAACTTAGAAAATTAAGTGTCCATCTTTATACAGGTGAGCGTGTCACTGAGGTGACAGATAAGGGTGTTTATACACATAGCGGTCGCTTTATTCCATCTGCATTAGTGGTATGGGCAGCTGGCATTAAGGCACCTGATTTTTTGCACGAAATTGATGGTTTAGAAACAAACCATATCAATCAGCTGGTGGTGAATCGTACATTGCAAACAACTCTAGACGAGAATGTATTTGCATTTGGCGATTGCGCGGCCTGCCCTAGGGCTAATGGTGGGGCAAGTCATGCTGATGAAACTGTGCCGCCTCGTGCACAGGCAGCTCATCAACAGGCTTCTATGTTGATTAAAACGGTTAAATACCGTGTAGCAGGTAAAAAAGAGTTGCCACAATATACATATCGCGATTATGGCTCTTTAGTAAATTTAGGTAGCTATACCACCGTCGGTAATTTAATGGGTGCACTATCTGGTGGAAGCTTATTTATTGAGGGGTTGTTTGCTAGAATTATGTATCAATCATTGTATAAAATGCATTTAATGGCGTTACACGGTTTTTGGAGCATGGCATTGCAAACACTGGCACGCCTGATTACACGACGTACAGAATCGCAAGTTAAACTTCATTAGAGTTGTATTAGTGATTAGTTTGATAAAAGTTGAAAATACTAGACTAAATGCGAGGACAAGACTTGAGGCTTTTTTATTCACGACCTTTGTATTTGGCGACTGTAAAGTCGGTTAATCATGCTCATTGAAATGATGACGAACGAACCAAAAATTACCACGATGTAATTGATATGTAAATCGGCTTTTACCATCAAGGTATATGCACCACTTAAAAGCAAAATACCCAAGTTTTCATTGAAGTTCTGTACGGCAATCGAGTGACCTGCACCAATGAGCAAGTGTCCTCTGTGCTGTAATAGAGCATTGAGCGGCACTACAAAAAAGCCACTCAGTACGCCTATAATAAACAAAAGCGTAGCCGCTACGTGCCATTCTGTTACCAATACCATGGCAATTACAAGTAGCCCCATCACAATGCCGGCAGGTAGTACCTTCACCGAATTTTCAAGCGTAATGTAGCGTGCTGCAATCACAGAGCCTAACGCAACACCCAACGCTACTGTGGCAGTTAGTTGCGTTGCCTGATCTAAACCAAAGCTAAGCGCTACTGCAGCCCAAGTGATTACAACAAGTCTTAACGTCGCGCCTGCACCCCAAAACAATGTCGTGACAGCCAGAGAAACTTGGCCTTGTGGATCACGCCACAGTGCGATAAATGATTGATAAAAATCACTCATAATAAATAACAGACTTTTTTTAGGGATGGCGTGATCAATAGGTAGTTTTGGAATGAACACGTTAAATCCAGCGGCAGCCAAATACACGGCAGTAATCGCCACCATGGCAACTTGCGGGCTGATACTGGCCATTTTTCCACCAATAATTGCACCCAAAATAATGGCAATTACCGTTGAACCTTCCATCCATCCATTGGCGCTAACGAGCTTATTGGGGGGTAATAACTCAGTCAATATTCCGTATTTTGCAGGTGAATAGGCTGCGGCGCCTATGCCAACAATGCCGTAAGCATAGAGTGGAGGCATGCCTAATATCATGGCAAGACTGCCGATGAATTTAATGGCATTTGAAATAAACATCACCCGACCTTTTGGAAGTGCATCAGCAAACGAGCCAACAAAAGGTGCAAGTACAATGTAAGAAATAACAAAAAACTGTAACAATAATGGCTTATGCCAATCGGGCGCATGCATTTGTTGTAACAAAGCAATCGCTGCAAATAACAAAGCATTATCAGCAAGTGCTGATAAAAACTGTGCGGTAAGTAAAGTGTAAAACCCCTTACGCATGCCTATTACAAAGCCTCTGCAGCAAAGTCAGCTAAACGTGAGCGCTCGCCACGTAGCAAGGTGACGTGTCCATTATGACCCCAACCTTTAAACCTATCTACAACGTAGGTGAGTCCTGAACTGCCTTCAGTTAAATAGGGCGTATCGATTTGTGCGATGTTCCCCAGGCAAACAACTTTAGTGCCCGGTCCTGCGCGGGTGATGAGTGTCTTCATTTGCTTAGGTGTTAAATTTTGCGCTTCATCAATAATTAAAAATTTATGTAGGAATGTACGGCCACGCATGAAATTGAGGGATTTAACTTTTATCCGGCTACGAATTAAATCTTGGGTGGCAGCACGCCCCCATTCGCCAGCATCATCATCAGATTTATTGAGTACATCTAAATTGTCTTCTAGTGCCCCCATCCAAGGTGCCATTTTTTCTTCTTCGGTACCTGGCAAAAAGCCGATATCTTCGCCTACCGGCACAGTGACACGGGTCATGATGATTTCAGAATATATTTTCTTATCTAGCACTTGAGTTAGTGCAGAGGCTAAAGTGAGTAAAGTTTTACCAGTACCTGCTTGTCCTAGCAAACTGACAAAATCTATTTCAGGATCCATTAATAAGTTGAGTGCAAAATTCTGTTCGCGATTGCGCGCGGTAATACCCCAAACATTGTGTTTAGGTTGTAGATGATCTTTAACGATCTCTAACACGGCTGTGTTGCCTTCCACGCTACGTACCATGGCATGAAAAGGTTTTTCAAACTCGTAAAAGACAAATTCATTGACAAGAAATGTTTTACATAATGGGCCCGTAAGTCGGTAAAACATTCGACCAGACTCCTGCCAGGATTCCATTGCTTTGCTGTGCTTATCCCAAAAGTCGGCAGGCAATTCTTTCATGCCGCTGTATAAAATCTCGGTGTCTTCTAACACTTTATCATTAAAATAATCTTCTGCGGGCATGCCCATCGCGCGCGCTTTAATGCGGATATTGATGTCTTTACTGACTAATATTACATGGCGATTTGGATGGCGTTTTTGTAAATCGAGCACCACACCTAGAATTTGATTGTCTGCTTTACTGCCCGCTAAACCTGGTATTTCAACATTGACTTGAGCTGTTTGCAAAAATAATCGGCCAGTGAGATGTCTGTTGCCATTGATGGCAAGTGGGCATCCAAGCTCAAGATTTACTAAATCCGTGCCTACAATTTCTTCTAAGTTACGACTGGCCTGGCGCGCGTTACGGGCAACTTCAGTCAAACCTTTTTTATTGTTATCAAGCTCTTCAAGTGTCACCATTGGCAGGTAAATGTCATGCTCTTCAAAGCGAAACAAGCTAGAAGGGTCATGCATTAGCACATTGGTATCTAGTACGAAAAGCTTAGCGGCATCGATGTTTTTTTTAGCCATAAAATAACTTTCTATGAAAGCGTTTGAATGAAATTGAGTACTTCAGTAGCGTGTCCATCTACCTTAACACCACGCCACTCTTTTACTAACGTTCCTTTTTTATCAATGATAAACGTACTGCGTTCAATACCGCGAACCTGTTTACCGTACATATTTTTCATTTTCATCACACCAAATAAAGCACAGGCTAATTCCTCGGTATCACTAAGCAACTCAAACGGAAAAGTGAATTTTGCTTTGAAGCTTTCATGTGATTTTATGCTGTCACGTGATACACCAAAAATTTCAGTATTCAGCTTTTGGAAATCAGCGTAAGCATCTCTAAATTGAATACCTTGAGTAGTGCAGCCTGGTGTTGAGTCTTTAGGATAAAAATAAATCACTAAGGTCTTGCCGAGGTAGTCTGAGAGTTGAAAAGTTTTACCGTTAGTTGCGGGTAACTGAAAGTCTGGAATAGGTTGATCAAGCATTGAAGTATTTATCATCATCTAAAATTAAAGTCTTCCTCCATTGTTGTAAAAAATCAGCAATTAGGCAAGTATAAATTAAGAATACTTAAATTTTAATTACAAGTTATGACAAGACAAGTTATGACAAGCGAGAAATGCTTTGGTTGAAGGGTGTTCCTAAAAATTTAAGTCTTTTGGGCAAGACAAGGCGCGAGCAAGAAATTGGACCGCCGCATCTGATTGATATGTAGGAGTAATTTCTAGCTCGCAACGTAGCGACAAATGGGCTAAGCAGGTAATCACGCAAAGTGGATGCTCGAAAAAATTGGATTTTTATTATAGCCGTTCAATCAAATAATCCGATGCTATAGCTAACCGCTCATAATTGTCATACCTTTGAGCGTCGGTATCCAGGGTCTTTAAGTCACTAGATTCCGTGTCAAGCACGGAATGACGAGGTGGTTAGTCGGATGATTTAGTGGAATAGCTATAGCAGAGACTTGGCTGCCATTGTTTGACGGCTTAGTCAATTGCTTGGTTGTTTTACTAGGGGCATCCTGAAGCTACTTGAGGAATTATAGGGGCAGGGTAAGCCTGATGCGAGTGCCTCGCGGCGATGCAGCATCAAATGCAATAGTGCCACCCAGCACTTCACACACTTTAAATGCAAAAGGAATGCCCAGTCCCGTGCCAAACCGTTTGGTGGTAGGACCAGGGCTAATGGTATGCGGGTCTGGCGTAAATGGCATGCCAGCACCTTCATCGGTAATTGTGCAGATAAAACTATGATTGTTCAGCAGAGCATCAATTACAATTTTGCTATGTTTTGGTGAGGCATCAATGGCATTTAAAATTAAGTTATAAAAAACCTGTTCTAGCAAATGCTCATCTGTGAGCATGGATACTTGAGACCCCTCGATTTTTTTAATGATTTCAATATTTTTTTCACGAATTTTTTGCGTTAAAGGAAGTAGCGCGCCCTCTAAAATGTCGGAAAAACTGGTTAGTTTTAGCTGTGGTTTTACGGGGTGTAAGTAGGCTAGCAATGCGCCTGTCCAACGCTCCAGTCTATCCACAGTATTGATAATACCGTGTAGCGATTCACGCGTATCATCATCATGCACGGGGTCATCTAACACTTGTGCCGTTGCGCGAATGCTAGCCAATGGGTTGCGAATGTTGTGCGCCAGCATGGGCACTAATAAACCCATCGCCGCTTGTTTTTCGGTGCGTACCAGCGCATCGCGGCTAGTAGCTAAGTCATCCGCCATTTTATTAATTTCTTGCGACAGTGTAGCAAGTTCAGCAGCGCCAGCTTCAGGCACTTTGTGTTGTAAATTACCTGCGTTAATTTCGCTGGTAGCCAGCATTATTGCGTTAATGGGTTTGACGATGGCACGCTTTAAAAATAATCGCGACAAAAACAATAGCAAGCCTGCTAACAATATTGGAATAATCAATATAGCAATGGAGGTTTTTTTTGCATCGTCCAAATGGGTTTTAAGCTCATTTTGTTTGAGCGTGAGCAAATCCTCTGCACGTTTTGATACTACTTCGTAACGATTAAAAATGCCTGTTTCTATGCCTTTATATAATGATTTTTGGGCGCTTTTATCTGGCTTTGCTTGATATATATAAAATAAGCTAGGGGCCTCGTTCACAAATACTTTGTAGTTGCTTTCCAGCTCGCTAATGGCTTGTTTTTCTTGCTCGCCGACGGCTAAATTTTGTAACTCTTTGAAATGTTTGAGTATAGATTGGGTGTAAGCGTTGTATTCGTTTAAGGCCTCTTCATCTTGCAAAAAGAACGAGTCAAAAAGTTCTTTCATTTGCCTATACATATCGCCGCGTGCTAGCTGGATTTCACGTACTAATAAATTGATACGTTGTGATTCGTTAGAGGCTTTATCCCAAATATGTATGCCGTAAAGTCCGCTGGCAAAAGCCACTAAAACGAGAACCATAAAAATAAGCTCATGGATGAGCAGTAAGTCTTTGAGAGATTTATTTTTTTTGATCACGCGCGAGAGCTAATAACTATTATTCAAGCTTAAAAGGTATGGGCACGGTAATGCTAAAGCTACTGCCGCGTAAGGCTTCAGGTGGTGCTGGAAAAGGTGCTGCTTTTTCAACCATGTCTAACGCTTGTTTATCCAGCGCATCGTAACCGCTGGATTGAATGATTTTTTTTGATTTTAATTTACCGCTACCATCAAGTTGTAACTCCACAACAGCCTCACCTTGCCAGCCACGCATTTGTGCAATTTTTGGATACTGTTTGTGTTTACCAATTGCCCCCCATAAAGTATTGCTATATCTACCGCGTGCATCGTCAACATCCGCCTGACTTGGGCCAGCAGGTGGCGGCACAGATGCTACAACAGGCGCAGGTGATGGCGGTGCTTCTGGTTTTGGCGCAACTGCAATGACTTCAGTTTGCGGAGTTGTCACGGTTGGCGGGGGTTGGTACGGCGTAGGTTCGTTTTTCACTACTGTTGGCATTGGTAATGGTTTGACGATAGGTTTTGGTTCGGGTTTGGGTTCCACTTTGGGCTTAACCGGCTCAGGTTGTGGTTGAGCGGGTTCAGGCAATACCACCGGCGGAGGCTCAGGGTTTTTAACCAACTCAACGATTAATATATCTGGTTTTTTGACATCATCGAATTTAATGTTGGGGATTACCACCGCAAGTAATATATGCAAAAGCATTGAGCAGACAACGGCCCAAATAAGCGTGCTTTCGCCAGATTTATTGGCACCAAATTTAAAGCTACGGGGATGTTTAACAGCGATGTTCAAAGACAAAAAAGCCTAAATAATTATAAGGATTGTAATCTTAATGGTTTAGATTAACGGAAAATTATACAACAAGCTCGGTAACTATTTGAATGCTAATTGCAATTGGCAGAGATATAAACAAAAAGCACAGCTAATAATACGCAGTGCTAAGTCAAGCCATCCAAAACTTGCACTTGCACTATCGCGCCAGCATCAAGGTTGCCAACAATCTCATCAAGTACAATAAAGCAATTGGCGAGTGACATGGAGCTTAAAATTGCCGAACCTTGCGAACCTGTAGGTTTAACCTTCCAGACACCATCGCTATCTGCAAACAATAGTCCGCGTTGAAACTCGGTGCGGCCAGTCAATTTTCTGATGTTTTCTGTACACACCACATTAAACATTGGCAACGGTGCAGGCTTAGGCTGCCCCATTAATACCAACATAGCTTCACGTACAAATTGGTAGAATGTCACCATCACGGCCACGGGGTTGCCGGGCAAGCCGAAATAGTGCGCGTTTCCCACCTTGCCATAGGCGAGTGGTCGGCCTGGCTTCATGGCGATTTTCCAAAATACCACTTGGCCATGTTTGGCTAATAGCAGCTTCATGTAATCTGCTTCACCTACTGAAACGCCACCACTGGTGATTATCACATCTGCTTGTTTTGAAGCTGCGAGCAGTGTGCTTTCAAGTAAATCTGGGTCGTCAGCAATCGCGCCCATATCAATGATTTCCGCCCCCAAGCGGCTTAACATGCCGTAAAGCGTATAGCGGTTGCTGTCGTATACTTGACCGGTATTTAACACGTCACCAACGCTTGCCAACTCATCACCTGTAGAAAAGAAAGCGACTTTAAGTTTGCGATAAACGCTCATTTCAGCGATGCCAAGCGAAGCTACCAAGCCTAAATCAGCGGGGCGCATTATATGCCCTGTCGTCAATACAATTTGACCTTGCTGCAAATCTTCACCTGCATAGCGCACGTTCATTTTACGTTTGGGTGCTTCGGTAAAAGTTATGCTATCACCTTCAAGCGCAACGCGTTCTTGCACGATGACGGTATCAGCACCTGTCGGCATCATACCGCCAGTCATAATCCTTACGCACTCACCACTTTTTAGCTCGGTATTAAATGCTTTACCCGCAAAAGCCGTGCCTATCACTTTTAAGCTTGTAGGTTTTTCAGGGTTAATGTCATCTGCATTAAAAGCGTAGCCATCCATCGCCGAATTGTCATAGTTAGGTACGTTAGAGGGCGATAAAATATCAGTGGCTAAAATTCGTCCTAAAGTCTCACGTATAGGCAAAGTTTCAGTCTTTTGTATAGGACATAAAAACTGTTTAATAAACTGCCGCGCTTTTACCACGGGCATGGAGTTTGGGTCGTAGTCATCCATGCAACTGGGGTCTAAAACGACTTGTGACAGCGAGGCGGGTTTAATCATTTATTTACAACTTCTTGAGGTAATATTTTTTGGATTATGAAATCCGCAATTTGTTGAATATCATTTAACTTTAAGACAGGAATGTTCAAACCAAGTGCAGAATCGCTAGCAACCGCAATAATACTGGGGTCTAGGCTATATAATAAAGGCGTATTTAAGCTTGTTCTATGCACTTCAATTTTAGGGATAGGCGCAGATTTAAACCCCTCGACTAAAATTAAATCAGCGTAATTTTGGTTAATTTGTTGAATCAATTCTTCAAGTTTTGCCTCAACTAAGTTTGCTTCATTCGGCATATCAGGTACGCGAGACAATTCTGTCATCAACGCCCAACGCTTACCCGAAGCAATTAGAGTTTGTACTGCGCCTGCTTCGCGGATGTTGTAACTATCTTTGCCTTTGTGATCAATATCAAATTTATGATGTGCGTGCTTAATTACCGAAACTCTAATGTTGCGCTTCGCAAGTTCTGGGATTAATTGTGTGATTAGCGTGGTTTTGCCTGCGTTGCTACAAGCCGCGCAGATTCCTAATATCGGTAATTTACTCATGGCTCAATTTTAATTCNNTCCATCAGGCTAGGCAGCACACTTTTTTTACATAAACAAAATACAGGGTGGGCGCTGTCATCGCTAGTCGCCACGGCAATATCTGCCCTGTTTTCAATTAAACTCGCCATGAGGCGTTGTGTCAAATCCAGCGGCAACAAGGGAGAATCGCAAGGTACGGTGAGCAGGTAATCGTGCTTGGCATGCTTTAAACCCAAACTAAAGCCTGCTAAGGGCCCTAAGAAATCGGCAGCTTCATCTTGTAACACGGGGTAGCCAAGGGCTTGGTATTGTTCAGTTTCACGGTTAGCGTTGATGATGATTTCATCGACTTGTGGCATTAAGCGGTCAATTACATGTCGAATCAGTGGCTTTTGTTGTAATTGCACCAAGCCTTTATCAACGCCACCCATGCGAGTGGCGCGACCGCCTGCCAGGATAATGCTTGAAATAGCCATCAATAATTTACCCGCCAGTATGTGACATAAATCGAATCACAGCTGGTTCTGCACGACGTAAATCAAAGTCATGGCCTTTGGGTTTGATTGCCATACTATCCAAAATCGCTTCAATCAAGGGCTGGTCATCATCAGGATGGTTTCTTAATAGCGGCATTAAATCTATTTTATCTTCTTGCCCCAAACATAAATACAATTCACCTTTGCAGGTGATGCGTACACGATTGCAGCTCTCGCAGAAATTATGCGAATGCGGTGAAATAAAACCTATTTTAGTATTGGTATTCGCTATGCGCCAATAACGTGCTGGACCGCCTGTGGTCTCGGTGCTGGCAATGAGTGGATACTCACTTTGGAGTACTTTTAAAGTATCTTCATTGCTGCAAAATGTTGATTCTCTTATGTGGTCAATATCGCCCAACGGCATTTCTTCAATGAACGAAATATCAATGGCTTGTGCAATGGCAAAATTGACTAGTGATAGTACTTCGTCATCATTCACTCCACGCATCAACACGGTATTCAATTTAATGTTTTCAAAGCCCGCAAGTTTTGCGGCTTGTATGCCACCCAATACTTTGTCTAGCTCGCCTGTACGGGTAATTTTTTTAAAACGTGCCGCATCCAGGCTATCTACGCTGATGTTGATGCGTTTGACCCCGGCGTTTTTTAAATTTCGCGCCTGCTTTTCTAATTGGCTTCCGTTGGTAGTAAGCACTAACTCATTCAGGTTTTCTAGTTTGCCAATCTCTTTAAACAGCCATAATGCATTTTTGCGCACCAAAGGCTCGCCACCCGTAATGCGTATTTTACTTACACCTAAACCAATAAAAACCTTAACAAGGCGCGCGCATTCTTCAAGGCTTAATACTTCTTCGCGCGGTAAAAAAGTCATTTCTTCCGCCATGCAATATACGCACCTAAAATCGCATCTGTCTGTAATCGATAAGCGGATGTAATCTATTGCGCGGCCAAATTTGTCTATCAGCTTATGCGGTAATGTTTGAGGGGAATTAGGCACTTTTTTATTCATTGTTTGTCGAATTGGATAGCATTTAACAAGTGTATTATACTAATATGTATACAAAAATATTGTTAGTTGTTTTGGAGAGATTAAGTTGCAAGTTTTACAAACAAGACAAGATNNTATGTGCCAGAATCATCTTATTCACAAATATCCAAAGCCTTGAGTTTGTCGGTCGCTGAAGTGCATGGTGTAGTGACTTTTTATCACCATTTTCGCACACACAAACCAGGCCGCCATATTTTGCAGATTTGCCGTGCCGAATCTTGCCAGTCTATGGGTTCTGCAGCGTTAGAAGCGCATGCCAAAAAATGCTTGAACATTGATTATCACCAAACTACACAAGATCAAGCCATTACCTTGGAGCCAGTTTATTGTTTAGGCAATTGCGCTTGCTCGCCAGCAGTGATGATGGATGAAGAAGTTTATGGGCGTGTGTCTGCCGCAGATTTAGACGCATTAGTCGCTGAGGCAAAGGCTTAACATGATAACTAGAATTTATATACCTCGCGACTCAAGCGCACTATCGATGGGCGCTGAAAAAGTGACTGCTGCGGTAGCGTTGGAAGCAAAAAAACGTGGATTAGAAGTAGAGATTATCCGCAATGGTTCACGCGGCCTTTACTGGCTAGAGACTATGGTGGAAGTGGCGACTGATAAAGGGCGCGTTGCTTATGGGCCTGTAAAAGTGAAAGACGTCGTTTCGCTTTTTAATGCAGATTTTCTTGGCGGCAAGTCCCATGCTTTGAGTTTAGGGCTGACTGATGAGATTGGTTGGCTCAAAAAGCAGCAACGCTTAACTTTTGCCAGGGTAGGCGTTACTGACCCAGTTTCGCTAGATGATTATATTGCGCACGATGGCTATAACGGTCTTAAAAATGCACTTGTTTTATCGGGTGCGGACATTGTAAAAACGGTCACTGATTCTGGTCTACGTGGTCGCGGTGGTGCGGCTTTTCCTACGGGTATTAAATGGAAGACCGTACTAGGTTGCGAAGCTGACCAAAAATACATTGTATGTAATGCAGATGAAGGCGACTCCGGTACTTTTTCTGACCGCATGATTATGGAAAATGACCCGTTTGTGCTGATTGAAGGCATGACGATTGCGGGCATTGCGGTAGGTGCAACGCAGGGTTATATCTACTTACGTTCAGAATATCCACATGCGCTTAAAGTGTTGAATGAGGCCATTGCCAAGGCAGAGCGGGCTGGTTATTTGGGTGAAGAAATTTGTGGCTCAAATCATACATTTAAGCTAGAGGTACGTCGTGCAGCGGGTGCTTATGTATGCGGTGAAGAAACTTCATTGCTAGAAAGTTTGGAAGGTAAGCGCGGTATGGTGCGCTTTAAGCCACCATTACCAGCGATAGAAGGTTTGTTTGGCAAGCCAACCGTGGTGAACAACGTAATTTCGCTTGCTACGGTGCCGATTATCTTAGACAAAGGCGCAGCTTGTTATGCAGATTACGGTATGGGTCGTTCACGCGGCACATTGCCAATTCAGCTTGCTGGAAATATCAAACACGGCGGGTTAGTGGAATTGGCGTTTGGTATCACTTTACGTGAGTTGCTTTATGATTTTGGCGGTGGCTCAGCCACAGGCCGCCCTATACGTGCCGTGCAAGTAGGCGGGCCGCTTGGTGCGTTTTTGCCAGAATCGCAATTTGATACACCATTGGATTACGAAGAATTTACTAAAATTTGGGCAGTGCTAGGTCACGGTGGTATCGTGGCGTTTGACGATACTGTGGATATGGCACAAATGGCCCGTTATGCCTTTGAGTTTTGCGCCATTGAATCGTGTGGAAAATGCACGCCATGCCGCATTGGTTCGACACGGGGTGTTGAGGTAATTGATGAAATTATTGCTGGTACGAATACAGTGAAAAATATAAAGCTGGTACGCGATTTAAGTGACACCATGTTGAATGGTTCGCTGTGTGCATTAGGTGGCATGACACCGTACCCAGTATTGAGCGCCATGGATCATTTTCCTGAAGATTTTGGCGTTAATGAGTTGAATCAAGAGAAAGCTAAAGCCGCAGTCTAAGTTTTACTTGGCACTGTGTAGGAGAGCAGTAATGGACGACATTAAATGTAGCAATACCCATCATCAACACGAGCATAGCCGCACAAATTATGATGATCAATTAGATTATGGTACGCCAGCGAGTCAATCTGATATTCAAGTAACGCTCACTATAGATGATAGGGAAATCACCGTACCAGAAGGCACATCTATCATGCGTGCCTCTATTATGGCGGGCATTAATGTGCCTAAACTATGCGCCACAGATAGCCTGGAGCCTTTTGGCTCATGCCGTTTGTGTGTGGTAGAAATTGAAGGCCGCCGTGGTTACCCTGCTTCATGCACTACACCTGTGGCAGAAGGTTTAAAAGTGCATACGCAAACGCAGAAACTGGCAGATATTCGTCGTGGCACCATGGAGCTTTACATTTCAGACCATCCATTAGATTGCTTAACCTGCGCCACTAATGGTGATTGCGAGTTGCAAGATATGGCAGGCGCGGTTGGTTTGCGTGAAGTGCGTTATGGCTATGAAGGCGAAAATCATCTTAAAGCCGAAAAGGACGAATCGAATCCTTATTTTACTTTTGACCCTAGCAAATGTATCGTCTGCTCACGCTGCGTGCGCGCTTGTGAAGAAACGCAAGGGACTTTTGCTCTAACAATTTCAGGTCGCGGCTTTGAATCAAAAGTTGCTTCAGGCATTAATAATTTTTTAGATTCTGAATGTGTGTCTTGCGGTGCATGTGTGCAGGCTTGCCCTACTGCAACTTTAATTGAAAAAACCGTGATTGAGCACGGAGTACCAGAACATAGCGTGACAACAACTTGCGCCTATTGTGGCGTTGGCTGCTCATTTGATGCCCAAATGAAAGGTGAAGAAGTGATTCGCATGGTGCCGAATAAAAACGGCGGCGCAAATCACGGCCATTCATGTGTTAAGGGCCGTTTTGCATGGGGTTATGCTACCCATAAAGACCGCATTACCACGCCGATGATACGTAAGAGCATTGCGGACCCCTGGCAACAAGTGAGCTGGGATGAAGCCTTGAATTACGCGGCGAGTGAAATCAAGCGTATTCAAGTCAAATATGGCAAAGAAGCCATGGGCGGCATTACTTCATCACGCTGCACCAATGAAGAAGTCTATGTCACGCAAAAACTTGTGCGCGCCGTGTTTGGTACCAACAATGTAGACACTTGTGCACGGGTTTGTCACTCACCTACAGGGTATGGCTTAAAACAAACATTGGGTGAGTCAGCGGGTACGCAAACGTTTGATTCTGTGATGAAGGCTGATGTGATTTTGGTGATTGGGGCTAACCCCACCGATGGCCATCCTGTATTCGCCTCGCAAATGAAACGCCGCCTGCGTGAAGGTGCCAAGCTGATTATTGCTGATCCGCGTACCATTGATTTGGTCGCGTCACCACACGTTAAAGCTGATTATCACCTCAAATTGCAGCCAGGTACCAATGTTGCCTTGATTTCTGCGCTTGCTCATGTGATTGTGACTGAAGGTTTAGTCAACGAAGCGTTTGTAAAAGAACGCTGCGAGTGGGATTCTTTTGTGGCGTGGCGTGACTTTGTTGCCTTGAAGCAAAACTCACCAGAAGTGCTGGGTTTGGCTATAGGTGTTCCAGCTGAAGAGCTGCGTGCCGCGGCAAGATTGTATGCCACTGGTGGTAATGCGGCCATTTACTATGGTTTAGGTGTGACCGAACACAGCCAAGGTTCTACTACTGTAATGGGTATTGCTAACCTTGCGATGGCAACAGGTAATATTGGCCGCGAAGGCGTGGGTGTGAATCCGTTACGTGGTCAAAATAACGTACAAGGTTCTTGCGATATGGGTTCTATGCCGCATGAGTTTCCAGGTTATCGTCATGTGTCAGATGATGCGACACGTGCGCTGTTTGAAGCCGCGTGGGGCAGGCCGCTTAGTGGTGACCCGGGTTTGCGCATACCTAATATGCTGGACAATGCCATTGATGGTAACTTTAAGGCGCTGTATTGTGTGGGCGAAGATATTGTGCAATCTGACCCCAACACGCAACATGTAACGCATGCATTAGAGTCAATGGAGTGCGTGATTGTGCAGGATTTGTTTCTAAACGAAACAGCAATGTTTGCGCATGTATTTTTCCCGGGCGCATCATTCTTAGAAAAAAGCGGAACGTTTACCAATGCAGAACGCCGCATTTCACCTGTTCGCCGCGTAATGACGCCTAAAAACGGCAAAGAGGATTGGGAAGTGACCGCAGCGTTCTCTAACGCGCTGGGCTACCCTATGGATTACAAACATGCATCTGACATTATGGATGAAGTAGCACACCTCACCCCAACCTTTAAGGGCGTAAGTTTCAAAAAGTTAGACGAGCTCGGCAGCATACAATGGCCTTGTAACGACGAACAACCAGAAGGCACGCCAACCATGCATGTTGATGAATTTGTACGCGGTAAAGGTAAGTTCTTTGTGACTGAATATGTGCCTACCAGTGAAAAAGTCACACCTAAGTATCCGTTGATTTTGACTACGGGCCGTATTCTTTCTCAATACAACGTGGGTGCTCAAACACGTCGCACCAAAAATGTGGCTTGGCATAGTGAAGATATCGTTGAAATACATCCACATGATGC
>CXWL01017149.1_pt1 | contig 17032 bp, 21 predicted proteins | sample 590931 | NCBI WGS metagenome assembly CXWL01 (sample SAMEA3498368, study PRJEB10139) | groundwater metagenome | biome: water well; material: biofilm material | place: Germany | collected 2015-04-27 | reverse complement strand
CCTGCCGATCCTGGGCTACGAGAGCCTCGCCGCGGTCCACGTAGTCGAGCGGCTCGGGTCGTTGAGCGACGACGAGCTCGACCGCATCCACCGGTTCGAGGCGACGCATCGGGCCAGGCGCACGATCCTCGCCAAGATCGCTCAGCTGCAGGCTCGTTGATGGAGTTCTCGATTCGACCGGCCACGCCCGCCGACACCCTGGCACTGGCCGCGCTGGAGGACGAGGCGCGCACGGCATTGGTCCACGCTCGCGGGGGACGCCGGCTGTTGGCCGAGCAACCACCCGTCGACGACTGGGCGAGCGTTGTCGAAGACCCGGCGGCCGCCGTCTGGGTGGCGATGATCGGTGAGGTCACCGTCGGCTACCTGCAGCTCCGACTGCCTGCGCCGGGAGGCACCGGTGAGGTGGTGCAGGTGTACGTGCAGCCCGGCGCCCGCGAGCTCGGCTTCGGCGACGATCTTGTCGCCGCGGCCATCACGGCCACGAAGGCAGCCGGCGGGGTAGAGATCGATTCGTTCGCGCTGCCCGGCGATCGCAACACGAAGAACCTCTACGAACGGGCCGGCATCACCGCCCGCAAGATCATCGTGTCGAAGCGACTCGTCTGACCCGCAGTTCAGCGCCCGGTGATTCCGGATCTGGGCCGATCCTGTCTCGGCGGACGAGACGGATTCGGCCCAGATCGAGGTTGGCGGCCTCGGTTCAGCGTCCCTGCCAGTTCGGCGGGCGCTTCTCGATGAACGCGGTCAGGCCCTCCCTGGTGTCCTCCGACGCGAAGACCCCGGCGAACTGCTCGTTGGTCATCCGCTTCAGCGTCTCGTCGTCTTCGAAGTCGGCTGCGAGCACCACCTTGCGGCTGGCCCAGACAGCGAGAGGCGCCGCGGCGCAGATCTGGGCGGCGAGGGCCAGTGCGGCCGTCAGCTCCTCACCAGGCTCCACGAGACGGTTGACGAGGCCGAGGTCGTAGGCGCGTTGGGCCGAAAGTGGCTCACCGGTGAGGATGGCCTCCATCGCCGCGGCGCGACCGATGGCCCGCGGCAGCCGGAACAGCCCGCCCGCGCCGGCGATCAAGTTGCGCTTCACTTCGGCGAGACCGAACGAACTGCGGGTGGTGGCCACCACGAGGTCGGCGGCGAGCACGATCTCGCATCCACCGGCCGTTGCCAATCCGTCGACGGCCACGATGACCGGCTTGGTTCGGTCGCGGTAGGCGAATCCGGCGAAACCACCGCGCTTGGTGTTCAACGTGGCCGCATCGCCGGAGCTGATCGCCTTCAGATCGGCGCCGGCGCAGAACACGGGCCGCTGTTGGCCCTCGGTGTTGGCGCGGAGGATGCCGACCCAGACCGCCGGGTCGTTCTCGAGACGATCGATCGCGGCCTCGACACCGTTGGCGACGTCTCCGTTGACGGCGTTTCGGGCCTCGGGGCGGTTGAGCGTGATGATGCCGATCCGGCCCTGCGCTTCGTACTGCACGATGTCTGACATGGCAGCCGATGGTAGGTGTCGCTCCGAGATCGTGACGAACCGATGTGCCGGCGATCGGCGGTTTCAGGCGTCGGTCACCTCGACCGCTTCGGCGATGGCCTCTGGTTCGGCGATGGCCTCTGGTTCGGCGATGGCCTCTGGTTCGGCGGCGGCCTCTGGTTCGGCGGCGGCCTCTGGTTCGGCGATGGCCTCTGGTTCGACGACAGCGGTGGCCTCTGGTTCGGGTGGGCGCAGCGGCTTCGGCGGCGGCGGCGGCGGGGCCTTCTTCGTTGTGGAGGTCGGCTTCGCCGGGCGCAACGGCTTGGGCGTCGTCGCACCCTGAGTTGCCTCGATCCCGAACAGGGTGGCGATCTGGGGCAGCAGCGAAGCGAGGCGCTTGACCGTGGCGAGGAGCTCGTCGGTGGGCTGTTCAGGCCGAGCGACGGGCTGCACGTGGGCCCGGATCGGCGAGAACGCCGTTGCCTCCAGCACAGCCGACCAACGATCGCTCGGCGAGTCGGTGGTGAGCGATGCAATGGCCGCGTCGGCAAGGCGCTTGGCGATGTCGACGGGGAACCGGACGCCGGCTTTCGGCGGCAGCGACGAGAGCTTCAACGCGCGGATGACCCGACCGACGCTGATCGCCGCATCGATGTCTTCGAACCAGAGCTGGAGCTCTTTCTCCTGTTTGGTCACGAGGGCCTGCTTGAGCGCGACCGCGATCTCGCGGGTGGACTCGTCGCGGGCGACCATCGGATCGTCGGACGCCGCGACCACGCTTCGCAGGTCGCGCAGGTCGAGCTCGTCGATGTCGGCCTTGGCCGCGTCGGCGCGGTCGAGCCACTCGGCGACACGCAGCTTGGGCAGCAGTTGCTCGGCCATCGACAACAGCCCGGTGGCGGGGATCTCCTCCTGCCCGGCGGCCTTGAGGCGCGCGTTCTGCTCGTTCACTGCCTGGCGTACTGCAGGAATGCCACCCTGGAGGGCACGCTCGGCGACCGGGCGCTGCGCTTCCGGCAACTCGGCGAGCACGAGGTTGCGGTGTGCCCGACCGGGCTTGAGGCGCTTGGCCTTCGGACGCTGCGGAAGTTCCGGGGGAGGGGTGAAGTTGGGTCGGCCGCGGCGCTCGGGTCGAGGCCCACGGCGGTCGGCGCCATCGCCGTCGCGAGCGGGTCGGCCGCCAGCCGGACGTTCGCCGCGCGGCCGATCACCGCCGGGCCGGTCGCCACCTGGCCGGTCGCCGCCAGGCCGGTCGCCGCGGGGACGATCACCCGCTGGCCGGTCGCGCCGCTGCCGGTCGCCACCCGGCCGGTCGCCGCGGTCGCCGCGGGGACGGTCGCCTCGCTCGCGCTTGGCCAGCTGTTGGGTGACCTCCTCGAAAGGTTTGTTGCTGGGGATCAGCTCGAGAAGTCCGCCCTTCGTGGCCTTGGCCTTTGGGTCGGCGACCGACGAGATCGTCATGCCCTCCAGCTCCATCTCGGCGTCGGCTCGGTACACGTCGCCCGTCTTCGCCCCCGACGGCAGCAGCGCGCCGTCGAGCACGCCCTTGGGTTCGCGGGCGCCGGCAGCACGCCAGGTCCACGACCCATCCGGGCGCGCGCTGGTGAGTTCGATCTCGATCCTTCGGGACATGGGTCACCACGGTATCCGCCAGGGTGCTGGTTCTGCACGATCCGTCCGCGCTCGGTACGGTGACGCGGTGCCCATCTACGCCCTCGGTGACCAGGTTCCCGACATCCATCCCGACGCGTTCGTCCACCCTGATGCGGTGGTGATCGGATCGGTCACGATCGGGGCCGAGAGCTCGATCTGGCCGGGCGCCGTGCTGCGTGGCGACGACGGCTACATCTGCGTCGGCGCGCGCACGTCGATCCAGGACAACTGCGTGCTGCACACCACAGCCGAGCACCCCACCCTGGTGGGCGACGACTGCGTGGTCGGCCATGTCGTGCACCTCGAGGGTTGCACGATCGAGTCGGGCTCACTCATCGGCAGCGGGTCGATCGTGCTCCATCGGGTCGTGGTGCACAGCGGTGCGATCGTGGCTGCCAACGCCGTCGTGCTCAACGACACCGATGTGCCATCGGGCTCGATCGCCGCCGGGGTGCCAGCGGTGATCAAGCCTGGGCGAGCGCGTCCCGACGACATCGTCGCCGGTGTCGAGGCCTACCTGAACAAGTCGAAGCGGCACCGCGACACGATGCGACGCATCGATCTCTGATCGAGCTCACCCGTCGCCCTGCAGGAAGCGGTCCACTTCGGCCGCGGTGGGGATCGACGGGACGGCACCCGATCGAGTGGTGCTCAACGCGGCCGCAGCCGACGCGAAGCGCGCCGCATCGATGAGCCGATCGCCCGCAGCCAGCCGTGCGCACAGCGCCCCGCAGAACGTGTCGCCGGCCGCGGTGGTGTCGATGCTGGAGACGGCGTAGGGATCGATCGGGGTGACACCGCTGGCGTCGTGCAGCATGGCACCATCACTGCCCAGGGTGACCAGCACCGACGTTGCACCGAATTCCGTGAGCTGGGCGACGCCACCGAGCACCTCGGCCTCCAGTTCGTTGGGCACCACGATGTCGCACAGACGTAGCAGCTCGGCGGGCAGCTCGCGGGCGGGGGCCGGGTTCAAGACGGTGATTGCTCCACGATCGGCGGCGCTGCGGAACGCGGCGATGATCGCGCCGAGCGGAACTTCGAGCTGGGCGAGCACGACCCTCGCGGTAGGGATGTCGTGCCCCGTGACGGTCGCATTCGCGCCGGGAACGACGATGATCGAGTTCTCGCCACCGTGCGCCACACCGATCAGGGCGCGTCCGGTGACGATGTCGGCGTGACGCCGCACATGGCGAGTGGCGATCGACTCGGCCGCCATCACCGCGAGGAGCTGATCGCCGGCGGGGTCGGCGCCCACCGCCGACACGAAGGCAGTGCGTGCGCCCGAACGTGCCGCAGCGACCGCTTGGTTCAATCCCTTCCCGCCGGCGTGCTCGGCGTAGCTGTCGCCCAGCACGGTCTCACCGGGCCGCGGGAGCCGTGCGGTCGTGGCAACGAGATCGAGGTTGCTGCTGCCGATCACGCAGACGTCGAACTCGGGGTCAGCGGCGTTCATCCGAGCCCGCCCCGATGCTCTCCGTCGAGCTCGAACAGCGGCGCGAAGTCGGTGTGCTCGAAGCGTGGGAGGTATGTGCGCACAGCGTCGCGTCGGAACGTCTGGCAGAGATCGGCGCGGAAGAACCGAGCGCCCTCGCGGACGACGTAGTTGAGGATGAAGAAGCGGTACACCTCGGGCAGGAAGCGCAGTTCGTCTCCCGAGAGCGGGAACACTCCGCTGTAGGCGGCGATGAAGGCGAGGAAGTTCGGCTCTAGCAACGTGTGCGCGCCGTAAGTGAACTGCGTGCGGTCGCCGGTGCGGCTGGATACCCGGGAGAGGAAGTAGAAATCGAGCAGCCTCGGTTCGATGCGGAACCAGTCGTAGTCCCAGCGGCTGAGCAAGCGGAAGCCGGTAGGTGTCGGAGCGACCGAGAAGTTGCCCAGGTTCCAGTCGATCAGGACCGGGATCTTGGGGAACTCGTCGTAGCCGACTTCGATCAGGCGTTCCAGGAACTGATGGGTGTGTCGCCACAGCAGCCCGATCGATTCCGGCGGGAGATCGAAGTTGCGTGGCGCGAACGGGCTCTCGAGCAGTTCGAGCAGGTGGATCGCGTCGCTCTTGATGGTCTTCGATCCGCCGGGGATGTGTGGAGCGATGTCGGTGCAGGCGAGATGGAACTCGGCGATCTCGCGGCCGAGGTTTTCGATCATGGCGAGTGAGAGGATGCGGGGGAGTTGCTCGCCCCGCGGCACGTCGTCGTAGAACACCGCCCACATCGTGCGGTCGTACCACGTGAAGATCGGTACCGGTCGCCCCTCGTGCCGAACCCCAGCGTGCTGGTCGGCATCGCGTCTCAGCCACACATCGGCGAGCATGCCGGCGAAGCGGGTGGAGTCGAGCATCGTGGCGCACCTTCGAAGGCGCTCGTGGTCCTCGACGAAAAGGAAGTACGACCCGTAGGAAGACACCTTGCTCACCAGCGTGCTGCCGTCGTCGAGATGCAAGCGGTAGACCCGATTGGTCGAGACGTTGGCGCTCGTCTCGTCCATCGCGACGATCCGCCGAGGGTCGCCGTACTCGTCCCAGGCGGCGCGCACCGCGTGACGATGTGGATCGGGTTTCGGCATCGGGTCGAGCGTAGAAGACCCGAGCCGGCGCGACCTCAGACGGCGTCGCGGGCGCGAACCCCGATGGGGGCGATGAGGCGGAAGCCGGCCTCGTGTCGCTCGTCCTCGCTCTCGCCACCCCACAGGCCGTACTCGTGGTTGATGCGGGCGAACTCGCGGCACATGACGTTGACGGTGCACGATCCGCAGACCATCTTGGCGGCGGCTTCGCGGCGCTCGCGGGCTTGGGGTCGCTCGGCCGGCGACGGGAAGTAAAGGTAGGTGAGCCCCTTGCAGGCGGCGGTGTCCATCCACCGATCGTCGGTCTGCTGGCGATGGAACAAGGCCTCTACCGCAGCCATCTGAACCCCCTGTTCGAACAGCGGGTGCCCGAGGGCACCGTCTCCCTACATGGGCACAATAAGGGGAAGTAATCGATGAGTCAATTGCACTCGGCAAACAACTGCAAAGAATCTTGACCCGCGGGTCAACCGAGCGCCGCGGCGACCCCGGCGGCGAACCGGTCGACATCGTCGGCGGTGGTGTCCCATGCCGTCATCCACCGCACCTGGCTGCGGCTGGTGTCCCAATCCCAGAAGAAGCACCAGTCCTGGAGCGGGGCGATGAGTTCGGTGGGCAGCACCGGGAAGACGCTGTTCACCTGGGGCGCGGTGTCGTACGACAGGCGGGGGAGGCCCTTGGTGGCGTCGTAGAGCCGGTGTCCCATGGCGTTGGAGTGCTCGGCCAGGCGAATCCACAGATCATCGGTCAGCAAGGCGTTGAACTGCGCCGCGACGAAGCGCATCTTCGACGGCAGCTGGGTGACCTGCTTGCGGATGAACATCGCCCGGCTGGCCAGTTCGGGGTCGAGGAACACCACGGCTTCGCCGAACGCGAGTCCGGCCTTGGTGCCACCGAAGCTCAGCACATCGACCCCGGCGTCGACCGTGAACGAACGGAGTGCGGCCACGGTGCCACCCAGCGCGGCCGTCGCGTTGGCGATTCGGGCGCCGTCAAGGTGCACCTTCATGCCCATCCGGTGTGCCGTGTCGCACAACGCGGCGATCTCGGTGGCGGTGTACAACGTGCCCAGCTCGGTGCTCTGGGTGATCGACACCACGCCGGGCTGGGCGTGGTGCTGCACCCCGATGAAGTGCTCCAGCTCCTCGAGCTGCGCGGGCACGAGCTTGCCGTCGGCACTGGGAAGGGTGAGCAACTTCGACCCGAGGATGCGCTCGGGCGCGCCCGTCTCGTCGACGGCGACGTGGGCCCACCGGGTGCACACCACGCAGTCAGCCGGACGGATCATTGCGGCCAGCGACATCACGTTGGCGCCGGTGCCGTTCCACACCAGAAGCGCTCGCGTGTCGGGCCCGAAGAGATCGCGGAAGCGGGCTTCGGCTTCGGACGTCCATTCGTCGGACCCGTAGGCGAGCGCATGCCCGCTGTTGGCAGCGACCATTGCATCGAGCACGAGGGGATGAGCGCCCGCGGCGTTGTCGCTCGCGAACGCACACGCCGGGGCGGGCGGCAGGTGCAGCATCGGATCAGTATGGCCTCCGCCGGCGTCGTACCATGCGTCCTGTGGCACAGCCCCTCGATGTCTCCGGACAACGCTTCGCGTGGCGCGAGACATCGCCGGCCGAGCCTCGCGAAGTGCTCTTGCTGTTGCACGGCCTCGGCGGCAGCCGGGTGTCGTGGGAGCCGCAGTTGACGGGGCTGGGCGAGTGGCATCGAGTGGTCGCCTGGGACATGCCCGGGTACGGCGCTTCACCGCCGTTGGATGTTCCGACGACGTTCGCCGCGCTGGCCGACTCGGTGCGCGACCTCGCCGACGAGTTGGGAGCCGAGCGCGTCCATCTTGTCGGCATCTCCTTCGGCGGCATGATCGCCCAGTACGCGGCGGCGGCGCACCCCGCCCGCATCGCCTCGCTGGTGCTGCTCGCCACCAGCCCGAAGTTCGGCCTCGACGGCACGCAGCCCGATGAGTGGCGTGCAGCCCGGCTGGCGCCGCTCGACGCGGGGCACGAGCCGGCCGACTTCGCCGATCGGGTGCTGGCGAGCTTGGCTGGCCCCCACATCGACCCCGCGGCACTCGACGGTCAACGCCAGGCGATGGCCCGCGTCGGCGGTTCCGCGTTGCGACGATCGATCGAATGCCTCGTCACCCACGACAGCCGCGCCGTGCTGCCGACGATCGTCGCGCCCACGCTGTGCATGGTGGGCGAGCTCGACACCGAGACGCCCCCGGCGTACGCGATGGCCGTCGCCGACCTCATCGCCGGTGCCCGACTCGTGGTGATCGAGGGTGCCGGCCACCTCCTGAACGTCGAGGCGCCCGACGCGGTGAATGCTGCGATCATCGACCACATCCGTTCAGCCGAGCACCGGTCCGCCCAAGGCCGAACTACAGGAGCACCGACATGACCGAATGGCGCTACATCGAAGCGTTCGCCACACACTTCGCCCGCTGCGGGCTGACCGCCGGCGAGAACGTCGTGGTGCTGAGCGAGACGCAGAGCCGAGCGTCGATCGTCGACACGGCGCGCGTCGCCGCACAGTCGCGCGGAGGCGCAGTGGTGGAGGTGCGGGTACCCACGCCGACCAGCACGCACGCCGTACCGATCAGGTCGACCGGTGCATCGCAGGCCATCGCCGGCAACCCGGCTGTGATCGCCGCGTTGCGCAGCGCCGATCTCGTGCTCGACTGCACCGTCGAGGGGTTGCTGCATGCGCCGGAGCTGGGCGAGATCCTGGCCGGCGGTCCTCGGGTGCTGATGATCTCGAACGAGCACCTCGATGTGTTCGATCGGCTCGGATGGGACGACGACCTTCCCCGGCGGGTGGCGCTCGGTCACGATCGACTCGCCGCGGCAGCCGAGATGCGGGTCACCTCTGCGGCGGGCACCGATCTCACCGTACGTCTCGGCGGGGCGGTCACCGCCGGGTCGACCGGCGTGACTGCCGGTCCGGGTTCGATCGCCCATTGGCCCGGTGGCCTGGTGCTGGCGTTCCCTGCGGCCGGAACGGTGGAGGGAATGGTGGTGCTCGCACCGGGCGACGTCAACCTCACGTTCAACCGCTACATCGACACGCCGGTGCTCCTGCAGATCGTCGACGATCACATCGTCGACATCGGTGGCGACGGCGTCGACGCGCAGCTCTTCCGGTCGTACCTGGCCGCGTTCGGCGACCGCGAGTCGTATGCCACGAGCCACGTCGGCTGGGGCATGAACCCCGCAGCACGCTGGGATTCACTGGCGTTGTACGACAAGCGCGACCTGTGGGGCACCGAGGTGCGCGCCTTCGCCGGCAACTTCCTCTACTCGTGCGGGGCCAACGAAACGGCGGGCAGGTTCACGGCCGGCCACTTCGACCTGCCGATGCGCGGGTGCACGGTCGCCCTCGACGGCGACCCGGTCGTCGTGGCCGGTGCTCTGGCGTCCGAGCTCGCCACGCCCGCGTGATGCCGCTGGCCGTCCGAGCGTTCAGGCGCCGAAGACGGTCGTGATCACTCGGCCGCGACGGTCGGCGGCGCTGGCGGTGAGGTCGCTCACCACGAACGTGCGCTGCAACCAGCGGTCGGTGCCATCGAAGCGGGGGGTGAACGGAGTGCGCCCATGGACGGCGACGGCGTTGTCGACCACGAGCAGGTCGCCGGCCTCCAGAGCTAGCGCGGTCTGCGTTGCAACGATGGCCTCGGCCAGCGCGCGCAGGGCCTGATCGGCGGCAACGTCCACGCCGACCATCAGGTCGGCGTCGAACACCATCGTCGGCAGGTCGCGATCGCCGCGCAGCACGGGAATCGGCGGCCCGAGCACGTTCGTCCGGCCGTGCAGGTAGCTCTCGTCGACCGCGGTGCGGAACCGCGGCTCGAACAGGGTGTCGCGCACATCGGCGGGCAGGTGGGGGAGGACCTCATGGATCGATGCCAGGGTGGTGCTGGCCGACGGGTCGCCACGCAAGCACAACAGCAGCAGGTACCGGGGCCGGTGCGGGTGGAACGCGGCTTCGGTGTGGAACATCAACTCCGCCTTCGACGAGGTCGACACCTGACGGTCGGTGGCGGTGGCGGTGGGCACGATGTTCTGGATCAGGTCGCCGCCGTGCTCGGGTTCGTAGCCAACTGGTTGGCCCAGCCGCCGCGCCACCGTGAGCAGCGTGAACTCGCTCGTTCGATCCTTCGTCGAGTGCTGGGTGGGCGACGCTGGTGTCGGGGGGAGATCGCCGACCGGGAGGCCCCGCAACAACAGAGCCCCGCTGCTGTGAGGACGGTTGCCGAAGTCGACGAGCGCGTCGTGGATCGCCGGCGCGAGGCCGCGCGCTGCGTACCCTGCAGCGGCGACGAAAGCCTCGGATCCGATCGGCGCATCCGGTGCTGGCGGCAAGGCGGTGCCCTCGTGGTGAACGACCTGCGGGGCGTGGTGGGGGAGCTCGACGTTGGATCGACCTGAGCGGAGCAGCATGGAACACATGTTCCAAAGACTACCGGCTACGGAACGAAAGATCCGAAGCGTCGTGCTCGTAGTGGGATGAGCGAGGACGGCAGAACCGCAGTTGCGGCGGCAGTAGGCTCCGCGCCCGTGGAGGCGGCAGATCGCATCGGTGAGCTCGGTCCGACGCTCACCCGCGCCGAGCGACGCGTCGCCGAGGTGGTGTTGGAACGGCCCCAACTCGTTGCCTTCGGAACGGTCGCCGAGCTGGCTGCGGCGGCCGAAGCGGGGGCGGCCACCGTCGTGCGACTCGCCACCAAGCTGGGCTTCGACGGGTTCACCACGTTGCAGGCGTCGATCCAGCACGATCTCGCCAACCAGCTTCGCCCGGCAGCCGAGCGCATCCGCGAGCCGGTCGGCTCCGACATCATCGGCCGCCACCTGCAACTCGAGGTCGCCAACGTGCAGTCGAGCCTGCGCTCGATCGATCCTGCCGTTCTCGCCGACATCGTCGGTCACCTGGCGGCAGCGTCGGGGCGGGTGTTCGTGCTGTCGGGCGACGCTTCTCGCGGTGTGGCAGCACAGCTCGTCGGCGACCTCGGGGCGCTCCGCGACGATGTGACGCTGCTCGATGGAAACGACATCGCCGTACGTCGTCAACTGGTGCTGTTGAGGCCGACCGACGTGGTGTTGACCCTCGATCTGCGTCGTTACGAGCGCTGGGTCGTCGATGCCGCCCGAGCGGTCGCCGACGCAGGGGTGTGGTCGGTAGCCGTCACCGACAGCGTTCTGTCGCCGCTCGCTGCCTCGGCGAACCGGTCGATCGTCGTCGCCGCAGCCGGCGGAGGGCCGTTCGACAGCCATGCCGGCACCTTGGCGGTGTTCAACCTGCTGGTCACAGGCGTCGCCGATCAACTCCGCGCGGTTGCGACGGAACGGCTCGATCGGATGGAGACGGCATGGCGCAACGCCTTCACGGATCGCTGAACTTCCGGGTGCTGCGGGGCATTTTCCGGTGAACGAGTGATCCGCCCTTCGCTCGCCGTCGAACCAGACCCGATGAGCTCGACACTTGCTCCGCGCGCCAGGAGGTTGGCGCGCCGCGGGGGTTCGCAGCCGCAGTATTGTCCGGCCGTGACCGACACGACCGCCGGCTGGGAGCAGGGCATGATGGCCCGTCTCGTGGTGGGCGACGAGCGTGCGCTGTCGTCGATCTACGACCAGTACTCGTCGCTCGTGTATGGCATCGCCCGGCGCCTGCTCGGTGCGTCGACGGCGTCCGACATCACACAACAGGTCTTCTTGAGGTTGTGGGAACGGCCCGACGCGTTCGATCCCGAGCGTGGCAGCCTGCGAACCTTCCTTGCGGTGATGGCCCGCCGTCGGTCGATCGACGCGCTGCGGGCCCGGAAGCGGGCCGAGCACCGCGAGCAGGTGGCCGCCACCACGGTGCCGGTTACGTCGCCGAACGTCGATGAGGCGGCAATGGCGATGATCGCGTCGGAGAGCGTCCGCGCTGCGGTCGAGAAGTTGCCGCCTGAACAGCGCCACGCGATCGAGTTGGCCTACTTCCAGGGACTCACGTTCCGCGAGGTCGCGATCGCAACCGGTGTCCCCGAAGGCACTGCCAAGTCGAGGTTGCGGTTGGCGCTGAGCAGGCTGGCGGCGCATCTGCACGACGAAGGAACGGTGGAAAACGCATGAGCGACCACGACGATCTCGAGCTCTGGGCCCTCGATGCGCTCGACATCGACGAGCTCCGTAGTTTCGATGCGCGCATCGATTCCGATGGTGCGCTGGCATCGGCCGCCGATCGCCTGCGCCTCGTCGTGGCGGCGATGGGCGAAGACGTCTCGGCCGCCGCTCCGGCGTCGGTTCGCGACAGGGTTCTCGGAGCGGCAGGCAACCTCCGACCTTCCCGACTGTCTCGCCCGGCATCGTCGCCGATCGAAACGTTCCTCCACCAAGTAGCGGCGTTCGATGCGACGATCGAGCAGCTGGCCCACGAGCAGTGGCAGGCACCGGCGCGGCCATACGACTGGTCCGTGCACGGGTTGCTGGCCCACCTCCTCCAGATCGAGCGGTACATGAGCCGCGTGCTCGGCATCTCCCAGGGCGAGGCCGATCCGCACGAGCGCGATCACCTGCGCTTCGGCGCCGCCGGAATCGCCGATGAGCTGCTGCGGTCGCCGCAGCAGACGTTCGAGTCGTGGCGCGCCGCGGTCGCCCACACCGTCGACAGGTTGGAAGGTCTCGACCTCGAGGCCGGCGTGGTGTTCCACCAGTACCCGTTCCAGGTGCGCACGTTGCTCGTGGCGCGATCGTTCGAGCTTTGGACCCACGCCGACGACGTGCGGCGGGCCGTGGGGGAGTCGCTTGCGTCACCGATCGGACCAGACGTGCAACTGATGTCCGACACGTCGGTTGGCAGCCTCCCGCGGGCGATCCGAGTCGTCACCGACCGAGTGCCCGACGGCAGCGCGCGCCTCGTGCTCACCGGCGACGGCGGGGGAGTGTGGGACCTTCAGCTAGGCGGAGGAGGCCCAGAGCTCGTATCGATCGTGGCCGACGCCGTCGATTACTGCCGCCTGGCGGCACGACGAATCGCGCCCAGCGACCTCGTGGCCGAGATCGACGGCGACATCGACCTGGCGCGGCTGTTGATGGCCGCCTCGGCGGTCGTGGCGGTCTGATCCGTTCGGTCGATGCAGGTTGTCAGGCGAGTAGCAGCTCGTAGACCAGCCTCAGCTTCGCGGTGTCACCCTCCACCCGGATCTGCTTGCGGCGGCTCGACGATCCACGCACGATGGTGACGGCCGATCGGCGGACACCGAACGCGGCGGCGAGCACATCGCGAACCGCATCGTTGGCCTGCCCGTCGGCGGGAGGTGCCGAGACCCGAACCGCGAGCACGCCGTTGTGGACGCCGTCGAGACGGCGGCGGCTGGCGCCCGGTCGGACGTGGATCTCGAACTCGATGCCTTGGTCATCCATCAGCGGTCATCCATCAGCGGTCATCCATCAGCGGTGATCATTCCACTAACATTTCGTCATGACGAAATCGAGGGTTGAGCCGGAGGACCCGGAGGGGCGGGAGGTGCGGCGGTGCAGATGGTGCCGGATCGTGCTCGCCCCAGGGCGCAGCGGTCGCCGGCAGGGCCCCGGACGGCCTCGCGAGTTCTGTTCGCAGAGGTGCCGGCAATGGGACTGGGTGTCGCGCCAGCGCNNGACGAGTGCCTCCGCTCGCTGCGGTGGCTGCTCGAAGCCGCCGAGCCGCTGACGGTACGAAGGCTCGGCACTCCCGCCTGAACGCCCATAATCATCGTTATGTCAACTAGGGATGGTGGCTGTCGCATTCTGCGACGGTAGACAACTGCCCGACATGCTCCCCCCGTGCCTCGCTCGACGACGCGGCGTCGGTCTGTTTGCGGTTCATCGATCCCTACGGCGACACGGTTTTCAACCCTTCACAGGCGGCAGTGCTCAGCGTCGAACTGAACGCAGCCCTCGAGTTGCTCGTCAAGGGTCGAGACGTGCCGTCACTTCTACGCCGAGCATTGCAAGCAGGAGGGCAGCAAAGACAGGCGCTTGGTCGTCGTCGATCGCCACAGGCGCGAGACTGCTTGCGCCCTTCAGCCCGTCCAGTGACGACCCGTGAAGTTGTCCCCGCTCGAGCGAGACCTGCGACACGTCCGCGTCGACAAGGTTGCAGTCCCACCATGCGACACCCTTCAGGGTGGCACCGATGAACTCCGCGCCAACGAGACGACACTGCTCGAACCGCACGTACTCCCCTTGCACATGGCGCAGGTTGATGGTGTCGAGTTGGCAGTCGATGAACCGGACGTCCCTCATACGGCCCTGCGAGAGACGCACCCCGGACAGCCGGCAACCTCGTAACTCAACGCGCGTCAAAGCCGCGCTCTCAAGATCTGCGCCGGAGAAGTCGCACCCTTGGATGACTGTGTCGATGAAACGCGAGCCGACCAACGAGACGCCCACGAGAGAGGCGTTCTCGATCCGGCCGGCTGAAACGTGCAATGCGTCATCGAAGGCGGTTCGCAAATGGCCGGTGACGAGAACGCATTCCCCGAGATCGCCGTCAACCACATCGCTCAGGTCGATCGGTTCGAGCGGCTCGGCGATCCGTGGCGGTGTCGGTCGGTCGCTGCGCGCCATGGAGCGACGTTACCCCGGGTTTCCTGACGCACCGACCTGCCGCTCTGTGCGTGACACCAGCGCCGGTGACCGGCCGACGGAGGTCATCGCAGCGAGAGAACGAGCGCTGTGAGCAGCATCCAGCCAAGCGTGCCGAATACGATCACTTTGCCAGCCCGATGCGATGGGATCAGCTGTGGACGCTCCCATCCGCGATCTGGGTCTCGGATCGCAGTCCACCGGTCAGGGTTTCGGCGCACACCACAGTATGACGGGCGTTGACCTGACCCGCACCGATCTGTGCTGCACCCTCGCAGGCACGCAGGATCCACACCCATCGCGGGCGTTCCAAAAGACCCGAGGCTCAGGGTTCGGTCACACAGCAGCGCCACCGCTCGCGGGCCTGAACGTACGCAACCCTTCGAATCGGGCGATACGGGCGGGCGGAGCGTGGACGCAGGCGAGTCACGTACCGTCAACATCTGTTGACGATTGACGTGGTTGTCGGTAGTGTCGACCCGTGGACATCGAGCCCTCGGCACGCAAGCACGGCGTGGCGGACGACGACATGGTCCATGCCTTCCGGAATCATTGGAGGGCGTACGAGACCAACGATCCGGACGTCACGATGTTCATCGGTCCGGCCCAGAGCGGCGACCCGCTCGAGGTCGGGGCGGTCATCGATGACAAAGGAGTTGCGATCATCCATGCGATGCGAGCACGACCGAAGTTCTTGAAGGGATGGTGGATGCAATGAGCCCGACACGCGCCGAGCGAGCAGTCGCTCTCGAGGCATGGGCCGACGACGTCGATGCAACCGACCTCGTCGAGATCGATACCGACGCGCTCAAGGCGATCGCCCAGTACGCGGCCCGACGCGACCGACTGGAGAATGCCCTCACCGATGCTGTCCGTGCCGCCCGGCGAAACGGCAGGTCGTGGAGTGAGATCGGCACGATGCTCGGCGTCTCCAAGCAGGCTGCGCAACGCAAGTACGCCAAGCTCGCCAGCTGAACGCGGAATGACTGCTGATCTGAAGCCCGGTCACCGCCTCAGCGAGAGCGGTGGGGCTGAGCCGATTTTCCCGCGGGAAAACGGTTGGCGCTGTTGGCGACGTTGAACTGCAACGAGGCGAGCGCGCAGCCGAGGTCGAGGCCCATTGACGCGGCCCGGCGGTGCCACCCGCGCGACAAGGATGGGTGATTTCCCCGATGGCAGTCCGCGCTGGTGAGTCCACCATGACTGAATGAGCAACGTGATCCTTGCCTCGGTGTCGTTCAGTTTCGGCAGCATCGTCATGAAGTCCACCGCGGGATTCACCAAGGTGTGGCCGAGCCTCCTGCTGGCGGCCTGCTTCGTGATCGGCGCAGCGTTTCTCGCCCGGGCGGTGATTTCGGCTCCGGTTTCCACAGCCGTCACCGTCGGCCTCGGCATCGAGGCCGTCGCCGCGTTGGCGATTGGTCTGTTGGTGCTCGGCGAGCGGATCACGCCAGTTCAGGTGATGGGCCTCGCGTTCGTGGTCGGTGGGGTCGCGCTGCTGCGCCGGTGATGGCATTCCCCCTGTTCAGGGGTATCGAGCGGGGTCCGCTGGACGCCGATCTACCAAGGGTCGTGTATGCACACGACGCGGTGGAGGAAGTCTGTGAGACGTTCGATCGGAATGGCTGTGGCGGCCGCTGTTGGCGGGATGACCGTCGGCGTGGTGCCCGTCGTTCGCGGGGCGAGTGATGCCGCCCCGTCGTCGCTCGTGCCGGTTCCCCCCTGCCGCTTGTTCGATACCAGACCTGGGGACGACAACGTCGGCCCGGTCGCGACGGCGATCGGGCCTGGTGGCGTGATGGTGCAGATGGTGCACGGCCAGAACGGGAACTGCGGCGTGCCTTCCGACGCGACGGCCGTCGCCATGAACGTGACCGCCGTCGGAGGAACAGCGGCGAGCTTCCTCACGATCTGGCCATCGGACGCGCCGCGACCGCTTGCTTCGAGCCTGAACTGGGCTGCTGGCGCTCCCCCAACGCCGAACAAGGTCGATGTTCGGCTGAGCATCGATGGCTCTTTCAGCCTGTTCAACCTGGCCGGTTCGGTGAACGTGATCGCCGACGTCGTCGGCTACTACCTACCGGCCGGCACCGGCGGAGCCGGTGGCGAAGTCGGTCCGCAGGGACCCAAGGGCGACACGGGTGACACTGGTGCGGCTGGTCCCCCTGGCCCCGTCGGTGCGGCTGGTCCTGCAGGCACGACGGGCCCACCTGGCGCGACCGGCACCACGGGCGCCACCGGACCAGCGGGCCCGACGGGATTGACCGGTGCGACTGGTGATGTTGGTCCGGCAGGTCCTGCTGGTGCGACGGGCGCGACTGGGCTGACCGGTCCGGCCGGTGCGACCGGTGCGACCGGTGCGACGGGTCCGGCCGGTCCGATGGGGTTGACCGGTGATGTTGGTCCGGCGGGTGCCGTCGGCCCGCAGGGTCCCGCCGGCGCGAAGGGTGATACCGGAGACGTCGGTCCGACTGGTCCGACGGGTGCGACGGGTGATGTTGGTCCGGCAGGACCTGCTGGTGCGACGGGCGCGACTGGGCCGACCGGTCCAACCGGCTTGACGGGCCCAACCGGTGCGACTGGCGCAATGGGTCCTGCCGGTCCGACGGGCGCGACGGGCCTGACCGGTCCCACAGGTCCTGCTGGTGCGACGGGTCTGACCGGTCCCACAGGTCCTGCTGGTGCGACGGGCGCGACTGGGCCGACCGGTCCAACCGGCTTGACGGGCCCAACCGGT
>CXWL01117510.1_pt1 | contig 17034 bp, 17 predicted proteins | sample 590931 | NCBI WGS metagenome assembly CXWL01 (sample SAMEA3498368, study PRJEB10139) | groundwater metagenome | biome: water well; material: biofilm material | place: Germany | collected 2015-04-27 | reverse complement strand
AACCCAAGCAACCATCTCAATAATCGAAACCTTCACAAAAATTCGCGAACTATCGAGAAGCGTAAAAGAGCTCTCGACCATACAAGACAAAACACGACAGAAAGCGCTGATGCAGCGTAGCGGTGAACTGATTGCCGAAATTCTAGATGACGATATGCAAATCAGCGATGCGGAAACATCCATCGAGCTGAACTTTGCCATACTGAAATTCAAGCACACCGTAAAGAAAAGCCGCAAGAAATGATGCGCAAAAACTCTAAAATTTATATCGCAGGCCATCGCGGGCTGGCCGGCAGTGCGATTGTGCGTGAGTTACACCGCTTGGGTTATACCAATCTGATAGTGCGTACGCATGCCGAACTGGATTTGGAAGATGCGGCTGCCACCCAACAATTTTTCGAGCAGGAGCGCCCCGAAGTCGTATTTCTGGCGGCTGCCAAAGTCGGCGGCATCCATGCCAACAACAGCTATCCGGTGGATTTCCTGATGAGCAACCTGCTCATCGAAGCCAACATCTGCCGCGCCGCTTACGCGACCAAGGTCAAGCGGCTGATCTTTTTGGGTAGCTCTTGCATCTACCCGCGCGACAGCCCGCAGCCCATCAAGGAAGAATACCTGCTTACCGGCCCGCTGGAAGCGACCAACCGGCCATACGCGCTCGCCAAGATTGCCGGCATCGAAATGTGCTGGGCCTATAACCGCCAATACGGGACCAAATGGCTGGCTGCGATGCCGACCAACCTGTACGGGCCGGGCGATAACTATGATCTGAATAACTCACATGTCCTGCCTGCGCTGATCCGCAAGATGCATGACGCGAAAGCATCCGGTGCGACTGAAGTAGTGCTATGGGGCAGCGGCACGCCCAGGCGCGAATTTCTGTATGTGGATGACCTGGCGAATGCGCTGGTGTTCCTCGCTGAATTGGATGACGAGCGCTACAACGCGCTGGTTGAGCCATCCAGATGCCCGTTGATCAATGTGGGAACGGGCGAAGATATAACTATTCGCGAACTGGCAGAAACGATTGCTGGAGCAGTAGGCTACAAAGGTCAGTTTGTGCAAGACACCACCAAGCCGGATGGCACCATGCGCAAGGTGATGGATATGTCTAAATTGGGCAGGCTGGGGTGGAAAGCAAATAAATCATTGCGTGATGGGGTGATTTTTGCTTATGAAGATTACAAAATTTGTAATGATTTTAATGGAAGACAGAAAACGTGAAAATTGCAGTCGTAGGCCTTGGGTATGTCGGTTTGCCGTTGGCAGTCGAATTTGGCAAAAAGTATCAGACATCAGGATTGGATCTCTCGGAGGAAAAAGTTGCGGCCTACCGTAATTTTGTGGATCCGACCGGTGAGGTAAGTTCGGAAGATTTGAGAACTGCTACACAATTGAGTTGCCATACTGATCCAGAAGTATTGCGCGATGCCGATTTTATCGTGGTGGCTGTGCCTACACCCGTAGACAATGCCCACCAACCGGACTTCACGCCTCTAATTAAGAGTTCCGAGAGCGTGGGCAAACATATCAAGCGCGGCGCAATCGTGGTGTATGAGTCTACCGTCTATCCCGGCGCTACCGAAGAAGTGTGCATTCCGCTGATCGAGAAACATTCCGGCCTGAAATGGAAACGAGACTTCTTTGTCGGTTACAGCCCGGAGCGCATCAACCCCGGCGACAAAGAACGCACCGTCACCAGAATCGTCAAGGTAGTATCCGGAGATACCCCGGAAACACTAAAAACGGTCTCAGATGTCTACGGCTCGATTATCACTGCGGGGGTCTATCCCGCCAGCAGCATCAAGGTCGCCGAAGCGGCCAAGGTCATCGAGAACACCCAACGCGATTTGAACATCGCCCTGATGAACGAGCTGGCTATCATCTTTGACAAGATCGGGATCGACACGCTGGAAGTGTTAAAAGCAGCGGGCACCAAGTGGAACTTCATGCCCTTCCGCCCGGGTTTGGTCGGAGGACATTGCATTGGTGTCGATCCCTATTATCTGACGCATAAAGCCGACATGCTTGGCTACCACCCGCAGGTCATCCTGGCCGGGCGCCGCATCAATGATGGCATGGCTGCCTATGTCGCGCAGCAAACAGTAAAAAAGATCATTCAGGCGGGTGGTGCGGTCAAAGGTTCCAAGGTCATCGTGCTTGGCCTCACCTTCAAGGAAAACTGCCCGGATCTTCGCAACAGCAAAGTTGCGGATGTAATCAAGGAGCTGCAAGAGTTCGGTTGTGAAGTCAGTGTGCATGATCCGTTGGCGGAACCCAAAGAAGCCGTGCATGAATATGGCATCACATTGACTGAGTGGAACGCACTTCCCGGAAATGCGGATGCGATCGTTGCGGCGGTGTCGCACGCTGAATACACCAGCCAGCCGGTATCTCAACTGTTGTCCAAATTGAAACCGGGCGGTGTATTCATCGACATCAAATCGGCCTACCCGCAAGAAATGATCGAAGCGGCAGGATACAAGCTGTGGCGGTTGTAGATATGCACAAGATTGGGATATTAAAACCCTTTCGGATGAAAAATGTTGAGCTAAAGAAATGACAAAAGGACAATTGATTGTTCAAAACACCATTGTCTCTTTCACGCGAATAGAGCAGGGCGATTTCATTTCCTTGACCGACATTGCCAGGGTCAAGAATCCGGGTGAACCCAAAGATGTGGTTAAAAACTGGTTAAGAACACGCTCAACCATTGAATTTCTAGGCCTTTGGGAAAAAATTAACAATCCAAATTTTAAAGGGGTCGAATTCGACTCCTTTAAAACCGAAGCCGGGACTAACAGTTTTACCCTGTCTCCCAATAAATGGATAGAAGCAACGGGGGCAATAGGAATACGAAGCACCTTGGGCCGATCTGGTGGAACCTATGCTCACAAGGATATTGCCTTTGAATTTGCGTCCTGGGTTTCAGCAGAATTCAAACTTTTTCTTATCAAAGAATTCCAGCGACTCAAAGATGAAGAGGTCAACAGTCGAGCACTCGAATGGAACTTGACACGATCGTTAAGTAAGATCAACTACCGTATTCATACCGATGCCATTGCGCAGAACATCATTCCTCAAGCACTCACCACAGCACAGGCAGGGCTAATTTATGCATCCGAAGCAGATGTGCTGAACGTTGTATTGTTTGGTACGACAGCCAAACAGTGGCGAGAGCAAAACAAGAGCAAGGATGGCAATGTTCGCGACCACGCTACAGTTGAACAACTGGTGGTGCTTTCCAATTTGGAGAGCATAAATGCAGAACTCATTCGGCAAGGTATTGCTCAACCTGAACGGCTGACTGCTTTAAACAAAACCGCCATTCATCAACTGCGTTCCTTGTTGGGTGCGCCAGAAATCAAAAAACTCAAATGACCCAACCCTCACATTACGACCAACTCAAAACCCGCCTCGCCGCCGAGCGCCATACTTGGCTCATTACCGGCGTCGCGGGTTTCATCGGTAGCAATTTGCTGGAAACCTTGCTCAAGCTCAATCAGCGCGTGGTCGGCTTGGACAACTTCGCCACCGGACATCAGCGCAATCTGGATGAAGTACGATCTTTGGTCACCGCGGAGCAGTGGACCAACTTCGACTTCATCAAAGGCGACATCCGCAACCTGGACGATTGCCAACGCGCAATGCAATTTAATCACCCTCTCCCTTCGGGAGAGGGCTGGGGAAGGGGTGATACTCAGCACTCAGCACTCAGCACTCAGCACCCCGTCGAATACGTCCTCCACCAAGCCGCCTTGGGCTCCGTCCCGCGTTCGGTAGAGAATCCCATCACCACCAACGAAACCAACATTAGCGGTTTTCTCAACATGCTGGTCGCCGCACGCGACGCCAAGGTCAAGCGCTTTGTCTATGCCGCCTCCAGCTCGACTTACGGTGATCACCCCGGATTACCCAAAGTGGAAGACAAGATCGGCAAGCCGTTGTCTCCGTACGCGGTCACCAAATACGTCAACGAACTCTATGCGGAGGTGTTCGCCCGCACCTACGGTTTCAACACCGTCGGCCTGCGCTACTTTAACGTCTTCGGCCCACGCCAGGATCCGGAGGGCGCTTATGCGGCCGTGATTCCGAAGTGGATATCCGGCTTGATCAAAGGCGAGCCGGTCTATATCAACGGCGACGGTGAGACCAGCCGCGACTTCTGTTTTATCGAGAACGTGCGGCAGATCAATTTGCTGGCTACCACTGCGGGAAATCCCGATGCGGTGAATCAGATCTACAACGTCGCTGTTGGGGATCGCACCACGTTGAACCAGCTTTACGAGCAATTACTTCTCAACTTGCTACCGCGCTATCCGCATCTGAAAGACGTGAGGCCTGTATATCGCGATTTCCGTTCGGGTGACGTGCGCCATTCGCTGGCCGACATCAGCAAGGCCGCTACGCTGCTGGGATACAGACCCACCCATCGCATCGGCGAAGGGTTGAAGGTGGCGATGGGGTGGTACGTAAAGTACCTTGTTGTTTAGGGGTGAGGTAATGGTTCAGGTTTTAAATGGCTTAAGTAAATACATGAAAATTGCCGCTGGCTTGCATAATACATTCAGCAGAGTGTTGGGCGGATCCGCCGATATAAAAACTCTATACATCGGGCGTAAGGGAGAAATCAAATGAAAGTGCTGGTTACCGGCTGTGCCGGGTTTGTCGGGATGCACACTTGCATGCATTTGCTCGAACGCGGTGATGAGGTTGTGGGAATAGATAATTTAAGTGATTACTATGATGTCAAACTCAAGATTGACCGCCTGGCGCAGCTGTCCTTATTTGATAAATTCTCATTTATCAAACAGGACATAACAGATCAAGGCGAGGTGGAAGCTTTATTTGTACGGCATAATTTTGAACGTGTCGTTCATCTTGCAGCCCAACCCGGAGTGCGCTACTCCATAAAAAACCCACACGCATACATCCAAAGTAATTTGGTTGGATTCACCAATATTCTGGAAGGCTGTCGCCATAACAAAATCGAACACTTGATATTTGCCAGCAGCTCCAGTGTGTATGGTGCGAATACCGCGATCCCGTTTTCAGTACACCAGAACGTCGATCATCCGGTCAGTTTGTACGCGGCCACTAAAAAGGCAGGTGAGTTAATCTCACATTCATATAGTCACCTGTATGGATTGCCCATTACGTGCTTGCGCTTCTTTACAGTTTATGGCCCTTGGGGCAGGCCTGACATGTCACCATCGTTGTTTACCAAGGCGGTTTTGGAAGGCAAGCCGATCGATGTTTTCAATTACGGAAAAATGCAACGCGATTTTACCTATGTGGAGGACATCGTCGAAGGCGTGGTGAGAGTGCTGGATCGACCTGCCTCACCGAACCCCGACTTCGATACAAATAGCCCGGACCCATCCAGCAGCTATGCCCCCTTTCGTGTGTACAACATAGGCAATCATCAGCCGGTTGAATTGATGACGTTTATTGAAGCCATCGAAAACGCGCTGGGGGAAAAAGCAATCAAGAATATGCTGCCCATGCAAGCAGGTGACGTGATCGCGACATTTGCGGAAACAAGAGAATTGCGCGAAGAATTCGGTTTCGCACCTTCCACTCCACTGCATGCGGGCGTAAATAAGTTCATCGAATGGTATCTTGGGTATTACGGGACGTCAGGTGCTTAGGCAGGCCGTTACGCTCTTGGGTTATGTACCGGCGCATCGTGAAGGCATGAAAGTGGCGATGCAAGGGTATTTGCATCACTTGGAAAAGCAGGTTTCTTGACGAATTGAAATATCGGACTGGAGAAAGCATGAAATTGCATCTTGGTTGTGGTAAGCGATATATCCCGGGGTTTGTCCATATTGATGCGGTTGAGTATCCCCATGTCGATCATGTGGCGACGATTGATAATCTATCCTTTATTCCAGACAACAGCGTAGACCTGATCTACAACTGCCACGTCTTGGAACATTTCAAGCGACGCGATGTAGGCCGCGTGCTGCAAGAATGGCAAAGGGCGCTGAAGCCCGGCGGAATATTGCGGATATCTGTACCTGATTTTGCCAAACTGTGTGAGGTGTATCTGCGAGAAGGAGATATTGATCGTGTGATCGGCGCGCTCTTTGGACGTCAAGATTACCTTTACAACATCCACTATAACGTTTTTGATTTTTCCTCTCTCAAGCGGGAACTGGAAAAAGTTGGATTAGCGAATGTGCGACACTACGATTGGCGCGCAACAGAGCACGCCAACGTGGATGATTACTCTCAGGCTTATATACCGCACATGGATAAAGAAAATGGACTGCTCATCAGCTTGAACGTCGAAAGCACTAAACCCAGTTAACAAGCTGGAACGGTTATGCGATTGATGAATGTGCTTATACGATGGCGAAGCTTTGTCGGTGCTTCGCCACTGCGGCGGCTTGGCCAAGATGCCATGGTCGCCGCCCTTATTTCGGTTGCGGCCCGAGTTGTGGGATTTTCCAAAGAGATCGTGGTGGCCCTGCATTTTGGGCTATCCGGTAACCTCGATGTGTATTTTGTGGCGTTTGCGATGATCGGCTTTCCATTGGCGATCTTATTGTGTGCCATCCAGACTGTATTTATCGCTAGACTTTCTGCGCATGACTCTATAGCAGAACACAGACGATTATTTGGCTTGACGGCATTGGGGACATTGCTGATTCTGCTATTGGTGCTGCCACTGTGGCTGTGGTTTGTTCCGTACGCCTTGCCTTGGCTGGCCTCCGGATTCCATCTGGAAAAAAAACAGGCGCTGGAAGAAGCGTTGTTATGGCTGGTTCCCTATTACTTTCTTAACGGCATCAACTTGCTCGGTTATGGCGTTCTGCAAGCCAAACGGCGCTTCCTGCAGAATGGTCTGTTTCCTGCAGCTACACCATTGGTCATCATGCTTGTGTTGCTGGCGGCGGGTGCGAATGATGGCTGGCATATCCTGGCAACAGGCTTGGTGGTTGGGAGCGCAGTGGAATGTGTACTACTGATAGTGACTTTATATCGTTCAGGATTGGTCGGGATGCCGCGTTTGTCAGAGTTTAACATTCTGCGGCCAGTCGTTTCGGGAAGTCTTGCGCTGTTACCAGCGACAGTCACAGGGGCAGTTGTTATGCTGGCTGAACAAGCTATTGCTGCTGCTATGGGCGAAGGCAGCAATGCGGCTCTGGCATATGGTTTTCGTTTGCCAACTGCGTTGCAAAGTCTTTTTGTCACGGCGATTGGAATCACGGCTTTGCCCTATTTCTCATCACAGCTCGCGCAGAAGCAATACGGGTATTGTCTGCATAGTTTGAAAAAAATGTTCTGGGTGTTGGGGGCGTGTGGCTTTGCCCTCGCACTGCCATTGATTGGTTTCTCTGCCGAGATAACCTCATTGTTATATCAGCGCGGTGCATTTGATGAAGAGGCGGTAGCGCGCGTCGTGCCGATACAGACTGCCTACTTCGTCCAGATTCCATTCGCGTTATTGGCTATGCTGGGGCTAAAGACCTTGGCGGCATTGGGACGCAATGCCGAGGTTGGGGCGATCGCGGCGGGTGCGGGTATCCTGCAATGCATCCTGGCATATGTGCTGACACAACAATTCAGTGTGGTCGGCATCGCCTGGGCTGCCACAGCGATGTCTGCCTTGGTTGCCTTCCTTACTTTTACTGTTGCTCAATCGATTCTTAAAAGACATCTGATATGAAAAAAGTTTGTCTGTTCAACTTCCCGCCCTTGGCGGATTTTCACGGCTACCAGCTCGAAACCTTCGACCCGCTGTCATATTTCCCGAAAGGTTCTCACTGGTCATATTCCGATCTCCTGTCATGGGGGCATGTGGGCTACGACCATCGCCGTGCCATTACTGCCGGGGCGGCCGGGGTTGATCGACTTTACCGCGAGCGCAATCCGAACTACATGCGCATGGTGGGCGACTTCATCGATCGCTTCCGTGACTTTGACCTGATCGTGATGAGTTCATATAACTTCATACATCCAGAGATACTGGCGCGCGAGTTGCAGAAGCCGATCAAAGTGCTCGGCTTCATCGATGATCCGCTCTCTACTTATCTGCGCGGCATCCTCTATTTATGGGCGTTCGATGGGGCGTTCTTCATTTCACCGGGGTATATCGACAACCAGCCCTTCGCGGATGCGTTCAGGCGATGGTCTGACAAACCGGCAACGTGGTGGCCACTGGTGCCTTACCCATACATCAAACATGAAAAGGCAGATGAATCATTCTTCCGGGATCGAGATGTCGATCTGATCTATGTAGGCAATCCCAGCGCCTCCAAGGTCGAACGATTGGCGAAAATGAAGAAGCATTTCGGTGATCGAATGCATATTCATGGTAGATGGGCATTCAAGGGGTATCTCGGTTTTGTGCGCGGCTTGCTGGGCAAGCCGATCTATCCGCATCGTGTTACCAGTCTCACGCCCAATGAACGCACACAACTTTACTGGCGGACCAAGATCGGATTCAACATGCATGTTTCAGATCACCCCTACGAGACAGGGAACATGCGCATGTATGAGACTCCCGCACACGGGATGATGATGGTATGCGACAAAGGCGGTGCCGATTCACACGCCGGTATCTTTAAACCAGATACACAGGCGGTGTATTACGATGGCTTGGACGATGCGATTGCAAAAGTCGAATATTTTCTGGCTCACGATGAAGAACGAGAAAAAATTGCTCAAGCCGGTTTTGAAAGGTATTGGAGAGATTATGAATGGGATACAAATATGAAGAAATTTCTGGATTGGGCGATGAATTTGCGCTCATCACGAATACACTGCATGGATGCGAAATGAGCCAAGAAAAAATCTGGGCATACTTTCAAAACGAAGGGGCCTCCTCGTTTGAAGCAGCACTGCCGCGATACAACCATTTGAAAGTGCAGCTACGAAAATTAACCAAACCCAATGCCAAGATTCTGAACATCGGCGTGGGCAGCGGCAAACTTGAAAACATGTTGCATGAAGCCGGTTACCGGGTTTCGGCACTAGATCCAGATGCTGTTTCTATTCAAAAACTGGTTGTGATGGGAATAGACGGTCAAGTCGGCATGGCTCAGAACCAGCCTTTTGATGATGAAGCCTTTGATGCGGTCGTAGCTTCGGAGGTGCTGGAACATCTGGACGATGCGACATGCAAAAAGACACTTTCCGAAATTCGAAGGGTGCTGAAACCAGGTGGTGTTTTTGTGGGTACGGTGCCCTTTGCCGAGAACCTTTCCGACAACCTGACTGTCTGTCCTCATTGTGGTGAGCGCTTCCATCGCTGGGGACATCAGCAAAGTTTTGACGAATCCCGCCTGCGATCTTTGTTCAGTGTTGAGTTTGAAGTGAGACGAATATCAAGGCAATCGTTTGTGGTTTGGGGTAGCAATCCCATGAGATTGGTGAAAAGTTCAGTGAAATGGTTGCTGGGAAAAATGGGCGAGCAAATCGCTTCTCCGCATTGTTATTTTGAATGCAGGAGAATTAACTGATGGGGGTGAATTGGTCCGGTTTGGGCGTGGCTTACCGGCGCGTTTACGCGGTGATTTGCGGCCAGTCTCCGCATGAATTCCCATGGCATTTTCAGTGGCTGTCTACGTTGTATTTGCACCGGAGATTGTCGCAATTGTTGCCGGAATATGGCGGCAAGGTGCTGGATGTAGGCTGTGGAGCCAAGCCTTATAAACCCTGGTTCGGTGCGGTTTCAGAATATACAGGGATCGACGTGGCCGCCGGAGCGGAGGTGGATTTCGTGATCGATCCGAATGAAAAATGGCCATTGCCGGACGGTCACTTTGATGTGTTGCTCTCGACCCAGGTCATCGAACATGTTGAGAATCTTGACCTTGTTCTGGCAGAGGTCAGGCGTGTAACCAGAAAAAACGGTGTGGTCATATTGTCGTTTCCTTTTCTTTATCCCTTGCATGGCGCACCTTTCGATTTCCGGCGACTGACTTATTTTGGTGCGGCCAATCTTCTCAGGGGTTTTGAGGTCATCAGCGTCGAGACACAAGGTGGAATCGGTTCGACCTTGGCGATATTGTTTCTCAACTGGATAGATACAGCGCTGAGCAAGAATACGCTCACACGTCTGCTTAAGGTCTTGATCACCCCGCTTTTTATAGTGGTGTCGTTTGGCCTGTACTTGATCGGATTGTTATTGGACTGGCTGGATGGGACGAAAGCGTTCTATTCGAACGTGTTGCTGGTTGCCAGAAAAGTGTCCTGATATTCTGCACACAATGGGGCAATGCGGTGAGTAAAGTTCTCCTGTTGGTGAGTTCGATGGGTACAGGAGGCGCCGAGCGGGTCGCGGCCACGCTGGCGAATGCGTGGGTGGCGCGCGGCGATCAGGTCATTTTGATGCCCACCTTCTCCGGTCGCGGGGAGTGTTTCTACCAATTATCTGCCGACGTGCGGCTGGTCTACCTGGCAGACATGATTTCGACACGCAGCTCAAGACTGTTCACTCGATGGCAACGGTTGCGAACATTACGTCGCTTCATCGCTTCTGAGGCGCCGGATGTGATCGTTTCGTTCCTGTCCAACGTCAACGTGGCTGCAATCATGGCATCGGCAGGTTTGCGCATACCTGTCATTGTTTGTGAACGTATCGACCCATTCGCCATGCCGATGCCGCGCTCGTTGAAGATCGCGTGCCGCATCACTTATCCATATGCAGATGCAGTGATGGTTCAGACGGAAGCGGTTGCAAAAAAATATAAGGATGCAGGCTGGCCTCTACGCCATGTTCCGGTCATTCCCAACCCGCTGCCCGAGCAGATGGCCGATTTGCAGCGTGCAGCAGGAGATAAACCTGACAGACGGCTGCTTGCAATCGGCAGAATGGACGAGCAAAAGCAGTTCGCCTTGTTGATCAAAATATTTTCAAGATTGACCGACGACAATCCAGAGTGGACTCTGCGTATCCTTGGGGATGGGCCGCTGCGTGGCGACCTGCAACAGCAAATCGGCGACCTTGGTTTGAGTGATCGTATTGAATTGCCCGGAAGGTCGAGCAATATAGGCCAGGAGCTGGTGGCAGCGGATGTCTTCGTGCTGAGTTCGGCGTACGAAGGTTTCCCCAACGCGTTGCTGGAAGCCATGGCTGCCGGTTTGCCTTGTGTCACCTTTGATTGTCCGAGCGGCCCCAGGGATATGACCAGGAACGGTCAGGATGCTTTTCTTGTTCCGATGGGTGATGAGACTTTGTTTCGCGAAAGGCTGAATGATCTGATGAACGACGGGGCATTGCGTATCCGAATGGGGAAACAGGCGAGAGAGTCGGTGATAGCGCGTTATAGTCTGCCGCCTGTACTTGCCAAATGGGATGCCTTATTCAAACGAGTTGGCATTCGCCGATGAATATTCTGCATGTGATCATCGGACTCAATATTGGTGGAGCAGAGACGATGCTCAAACGACTTGTAAGCACTCATCTTGGAAACACAGGTTATCGTCACACCGTGATTTCTTTGACCGACGTCGGCATACTGGGGCAAGAACTGCAGGCTGATGGAGTGGAGGTTCACGCACTTCATATGCGTTCGATATTGAGTCTGCCACGTGTACTGTGGGATCTGGTTCGGCTTATCAAAAATCACCGTCCGGACATCGTGCAAACCTGGATGTATCACGCCGATCTGCTGGGTGGAGTGGCAGCCAGGATCGCAGGTAACCGACAGGTGATCTGGGGGGTTCGCACTACATATATTCAGCCGCAGGGGTCGCGACTGACGCTCGTAATACGATGGCTGTGCGCGCGACTCTCGCGATATGTTCCGCGTGCCATCGTCTGCGCTGCCGAAGCGTCGAAACGATCCCATATCGAAATTGGATACGATCCCTCGAAGATGCAGGTGATTCCGAATGGGTATGATTTTTCCTGGCTACAAGCATCGCCTGACGAGCGCGATCAGATCCGAGATGCGTGCGGTATCGATCAAGACATGGTTTGCGTGGGCAGCCTTGGCAGGTTTCATGCAGACAAGGATCAGCAGAGCTTCGTAACAGCAGCCGGCCTGCTGGCAGCGCGGTATCCACAGTTGCGCGTATTGCTGGTTGGGCGCGGCTTGAATTGGGCGAACACGCAGCTTGCAGAGTGGATAAGCGCGACGTGCTATCGCGACCGTTTTGTGCTGCTGGATGAAAGGAAGGATGTTCCGCAATGCCTGGCAGTCATGGACATCTTCTGTCTGCATTCGCGAACCGAAGGTTTCCCTAACGCCCTGGCTGAGGCGATGGCAATGGGGTTACCCTGTGTTTCGACGGATGTTGGCGATGCCGCTGTATTGTTGGCAGATACGGGTGTCTTGGTGCCGAAAGAGGATTCAGTCGCCTTGGCGAAGGGGATAGGACAGTTGCTGGATATGGATCAAAATGCCCGTCGTGCTTTGGGGACGCGAGCAAAGGCCAAGGTGGAAGAGGGGTTTTCGATGACGCGATTTCGCGAACGGTTTGAATCGATATACCGGCAAGTCTTGAACGAAGGTGTGCCCTGATGTGTGGGTTGGCAGGAACTTTGGGAGCTGCGCAAAATGCTCAAGCCGAAACGGTGAAGCGCATGGCCGATGCCATCATCCGCCGTGGCCCGGACGATGCGGGTGTATGGGTGGATGCAAATGCGGGCGTCGCGCTGGCACATCGCCGCCTTTCCATACTCGATCTTTCACCGGCAGGCCATCAGCCGATGAATTCAGCCTCGGAGCAGTTTGTCATCGCATTCAATGGCGAGATTTATAACCATTTGGAGTTGCGGAAAGAGCTGGAACGTCACCCCCACCCTAACCCTCCCCCGGCGGGAGAGGGGATAAATACAAAGTGGCGCGGGCACTCCGATACGGAGACTCTGTTAGCCGGATTTGAGGCTTGGGGTGTGGAAGCGACTCTCAAAAAATCCATTGGGATGTTTGCCATTGCTTTGTGGGATCGGCATGCGCGCACGCTGACGCTGGCGCGCGACCGGATGGGCGAGAAGCCGTTGTATTTCGGCTGGCAGGGGAGTGGGGGGCAGCGTGCTTTTTTGTTTGGCTCAGAACTTAAAGCGCTCAAGGCACACCCTGCATTCTCGGCAGGAATCGATCGTGGTGCATTGTGCCTGCTGCTGAGGCACAACTACATTCCTGCGCCGTACTCGATCTATCAAGGCATTTCCAAGCTGGAGCCGGGTTGCCTGCTTTCAATTTCACTCGATCAACCCGAACCCAGAATCTGGAAGTATTGGGATACGCTGGAAGTGGCGCGTGCCGGAATCAGGAATCGATTTTCAGGCACGCCGGAGGAGGCAGTCGATGCGCTGGAGCGTTTGGCCAAGGATGCCGTGCGCCAGCAGATGATAGCCGATGTGCCGCTGGGTGCATTTCTTTCGGGTGGCATCGACTCCAGCACGGTGGTGGCTTTGATGCAGGCGCAGTCCGCTAGGCCGGTAAAGACATTCACTATCGGCTTCAACGAACAAGGCTATAACGAGGCAGAGCATGCCAAGGCTGTAGCGCAACATCTGGGAACAGAACACACCGAGTTGTTCGTGACGTCACAACAAGCGCTGGACGTGATCCCGCGTTTACCCGGCCTTTATTGTGAGCCGTTTTCCGATTCATCGCAGATTCCCACATTCCTGGTTTCGCAATTGGCGCGCCAGCACGTTACGGTGTCGCTTTCGGGCGACGCTGGAGATGAGCTGTTTTGTGGATACAACCGTTACCAGCTAACGAACAGCATGTGGCGAAAAATATCGGCAGTTCCGTCACCGTTGCGTATGCTTGCGGCCAAGGTCATCACTGCGATCTCGCCGGACAAGTGGAATCGCTTGGCATACTTTATCCCTGGTGCGGCACGCCATTCCGCAATCGGGGATAAATTGCACAAGGGTGCGAGCGTGTTGGCAAGCCGCACCGGGGACGATTTATACTTGGGTATGGTTTCGCATTTGCGTGACCCGGCAGAGTGGGTCATCGGTGGTCAAGAGCCACCCACGCAGCTTTCGCGCCATAGCTTAGACATTGGCGAATTGAATGCAGTGGAGCGGATGATGGCGCTGGATGCGGTCAGCTATTTGCCAGACGATATTCTGGTCAAAGTGGATCGCGCGGCGATGGGTGTTTCGCTGGAAAGCCGCGTGCCTTTTCTCGATCATCGGATTTTTGAATTTGCGTGGAGCTTGCCGCTGGAATACAAACTTCGCAATGGTCAAACAAAGTGGCCGCTGCGCCAAGTGCTTTATCGCCATGTACCGCACGAGCTGATTGATCGCCCGAAGATGGGCTTTGGTGTGCCGATAGATCACTGGTTGCGTGGGCCACTGCGCGATTGGGCTGAGACGCTGCTGGATGAGGGGCGTTTGCAGCGTGAGGGATATTTCCGTCCGACGCCGATCAGACAAAAGTGGGCTGAACATTTAAGCGGCAAACGCAATTGGGCATATTTACTATGGAATGTGCTGATGTTTCAGGCGTGGCTGGAAAATATTCAAGCATGAGTAAGAAACTCATGTTCGTGGTGAATGTGGACTGGTTCTTCATGTCGCATCGTTTACCCATTGCGTTGGAAGCTCAGCACCAAGGCTTTGAGGTGCACATCGCCTCCGGGATCACCAATCAAAGGGAAGCCATGGAACGATATGGCCTGACCGTCCATCCCATTTCGATAGATCGCAGCGGCGCGAACATCTTCTCTACCCTTCGAACTTTTTTGCAGATCGCCGCAGTGTTCAGGAAGGTGAGGCCCGACCTGGTGCATCTGGTCACCATCAAACCGGTATTGCTGGGCGGCATTGCTGCACGGCTGGCTGGAATCCGTGGCGTGGTCGCCGCAGTTCCAGGCTTGGGATATGTGTTTCTTGATCGCGGGTGGATGAGCAGAATGCGAAGAAAGCTCGTGGCTGGCTTGTACCGCCTGGCGTTGGGGCATCGCAATTTGAAAGTGATTTTTCAAAATCCGGATGATCGGAACAGCCTGATGCGACTTACTGGTTTGCCGGCAAGCAAGGTTGAGTTGATCCGTGGTTCCGGTGTCGATCTTCAAATGTTTAGCCGCACACCATTGCCGGAAGGCATGCCGGTCGTACTGATGGCAGGGCGTTTGATCGCCGACAAGGGAGTGGGCGAATTTGTTGAAGCTGCGCGCTTGCTTCGCAAGGGTGGACATGCTGCGCGCTGTTGCATAGTGGGCGCTCCCGATCCTGCCAACCCGTCCAGTCTTTCAGAAGCAGAGCTTTCCGCCTGGGAGGTAGAGGGCATCATTGAGCGGTGGGGACATCGGAATGATATGGAGAATGTATTAAATTCTGCATATGTTGTAGTGCTGCCCTCTTACCGGGAAGGTTTGCCTAAAGTATTGCTTGAAGCGGCGGCAGTTGGTCGACCTGTGGTGACCACCGACGTGCCCGGTTGCCGGGATGCAATCGAGCCTGATGTGACCGGAATATTGATTCCTGCGAGGGATGCCCAAAAGTTGGCCGTTGCCATAAGCTCCTTAATAGATGACCCCAGTCGCAGTATGACAATGGGATTAGCGGGGAGGGCTTTGGCAGAACGAGAGTTTGATATCAAACAAGTCATTGCCAGGCATATACGAATATATCAACAACTCATGGAAGCAATATAAAGAACGGTTCTGCTACCGATCCGATGACGAAGTTGCTTATAACGCAAATCCGTTCACATTGTGCTTGTCGAAATGCACTCTCTGCGAATTAACAGGCTGGCAAATTAGCAAAGGCTCGACAAGCTCTCAAGAAACAACTCAGCCCGAACGGTCTGAATAAATCTGCGTTTCCCTAAGCCACCAAATAACCGTGGCCAAGTGGCTGGCTTTCAGCCTCACTCGACCTGCAGCCCGGCGAGTTCCTACAACAGCATAGTCTGCGCGCATTTCGGCGCCGCGCGGCGCGTAGCCTTCCGGTTGTAGTGGCCTTCCGCATCCATATCCCAAGCCTGACGGTTGTCCTGCTGTCACTTTTCGGCATTAAGGCGCCACTGATTTCCGCCGTAATGACGCCACTTTGAAGTGTCATTTCAGGGGCTCAAACTGGGGTGGGGGTTAAATTCACCGTTGACTTTTCGCGCATAAAAAGGTCACAATAACGCCTGTTTAACAAATAATGAGGTCTTAAATGCAAGTGTCCATGCAGGAATTCAAGTCTCATTTGTCCCGCTATGTCAGTCAAGCACAATCTGGACAGTTGATTGAGCTGACATCACATCGCAAGGTGGTGGCGCGGATTGTAGGTGTGCCGTCGACCGATAGCGCTGGTGTATCGCGCCTGTTGGCTGTGGGTATCGCAACTTGGCAAGGCGGTAAGCCGACCGGTGCCGCGTTCAGGTTACAAGAGGGCGGCAAGCTGGTTTCTGCGTTGGTACTGGAAGATCGCGGATGATTTTGTTCTGCGACACCTCTGCGCTCGTAAAACTCTACATTGTCGAGGTGGGGAGCGATGAGCTGAAAGCGCGAGCGCAGGAAGCCGAGGCTGTCGCGGTGTGCCGTGTTGCGTGGGCAGAGGCCTATGCTGCATTGTCCAGGCGAGCGCGGGAAGTGCCGGAGGATGCTTTGCTCATCGAGCAGGCCAAGGCAGCGCTGGCGGCTGATTGGCCGCACTTCGTGGTACTGGAAATTGACCAGCCGTTGGTTGAGCGTGCAGGAGAATATGCCGATACGTTTGCATTGCGCGGTTATGACAGTATCCAACTCGCAGCCGCTTTTGAAGCAGGCCGCATTTCGCAGTCACCCATATTCTTTGCTTGCTTCGATACGCGCTTAAACAAGGCAGCCAAGCTGCTAGGGATGTCGAGTTCATAGCTTGTCTCAACCTTGCTTGATCAGCAGCCCGGCGAGTTCCTGTAACAGCATGGTCTGCGCGAATTTCGGCGCGGCGCGGCGCGGAACCTTGCGACAATAGTGGCCGCCCGCATCCATATCCCATGCCTGGCAGTTGTCCTGCATGTAAACCTTCAATCCCTCTTCGATTACACGCTTTTTCAGCTTCTTGTCGAGCACCGGGAAGCAGACTTCGATGCGGCGGAAGAAATTGCGGTCCATCCAGTCGGCGCTGGCGAG
>CXWL01031893.1_pt1 | contig 17034 bp, 10 predicted proteins | sample 590931 | NCBI WGS metagenome assembly CXWL01 (sample SAMEA3498368, study PRJEB10139) | groundwater metagenome | biome: water well; material: biofilm material | place: Germany | collected 2015-04-27 | reverse complement strand
GCTGCCGACTGGGTATCGGCGGCAAACCACAGGCTGCCGTACCCGGCGACCTCGGCGACCATCTCGCTGAGGCGTTCATAGGCCGTCAGGATCTCGGCAAGCAGAGCGCGATCGGCGCTGGTGGCGAGGCGGTCGCGGTAGCCCTCGAAGCGAGCGACGGCGCCCTCGAGGGCCTGCAGACGCTCGCCGATGACGCTGGCGCTGGGCTCCGGCAGGAGCGCGGAGAGATCCCAGGGTTCGAGCTCATAGGTCGGCAACGTGGCAGTCGCGGACATGCGTCTCCAGAAGGGGCATCGCCAGTGATGGCGAGAAGGAATGACGAGCGAGGACGGCTGTCGACATCGGGGGCCGCGCTCCACCTCGACGGCGGCCCCGAGGCAGGTCGCTGGGAGCGACCGGTGGGCGGATCTTATCTCTGCCCGCGGCTCGGTGTACCGCCCCGCAGGAGGGAGCCGTTGACTGCCGGGCACCAGTCGTTCGTGGCCCCAGCCTCGAAGTCGTCGCAGAAGATACGGCCGCCGACGGTGAAGCACGGCGGAATCGTCGCCTGGACGCGTCCGTAGCCGTAGCTGTAGTTGGGTACTTGGGTGCCCGAGATCGGGGGGGTCCCACAGGTTGGCCCGCCCGTCCGTGGCAGGGCGGTGGCGCGCAGGAGGCCCTCGATGGTGCCGACCTGGCCGCGCAGACAGGGCTTCATCGAGATCAGCAGGGCCGCCAGCCCGGCGACGTGGGGGCCCGCCATGCTGGTGCCCGAGCTGAGGCCATAGCCGCCGTTGCTGGTGCTCGAGCAGACGCTGACTCCGGGCGCCGAGACGTCCGGCTTGAGACGGCCGCCGAGGGTGCCCGGTCCGCGGCTGCTCGAACCCGCGATGTTGTCGGAGCTGTCGGTCGAGCCGACCGAGAAGCTCTCGTCGAGGTTCGCTGGTGGGTCCTGGATGGTGCTGCAGCTCGATCCCGAGTTGCCGGCCGAGGCGACGACGACGATGCCGGCCGCCCGTACCGCGGCGACCGTCTGCCGCAGGCTCTCGGTGCTGGCGGCGTCGCAGCCCTCGCTCTCTGGGCAGCCCCAGGAGTTGTTGATGACGTCCGGGGCCAGATCGGGATCGGCGGCGGTGCCGCCAAGGTTGGTCGGGGCCAAGAAGAATTGAAAGCACTCGATATAACTGGCGGGCGTGCCGTTGCCGTCATTCATATTGCGGCATCCAATCCACTTCGCGCCCGGGGCGACGCCGGTCTTGATACCCGTGCCGCTGTCGCCGACCATGGTCCCCATCGTGTGAGTGCCGTGCCCATAGTCGTCACAGGGTGCAGGCGAATTTGCCGGGCAGTCGGCGTTTGCGACGTGGATGGCGTCCCACCAGTTGTAGTTGTGGTCGGCGGTGGCGCCGTTCCAGCCGCGGTAGTGGCTCTTGAGCGCCGCATGGTCCCACTTGTAGCCGGTGTCCTCGCCGGCGACGACGACGCCCTGGCCGGTGAAACCGGCGCTCCAGACGGCGGGGGCGCCGATCTTCTGGACGCCCCACTCCGGGGTCCCGCCGCCGTTGGGGCAGGCCAGCGTGGCGTCCGGTTGGCGGGTGTCCGGGGCGGGCAGGCGGAGGGCGACGCGCGGGTTGGAGAGCACGCGGCTGACGTCCGGTCGGGCGGCGATCTCGGCCAGCAGCTGGTTGTCGCCACGTACCCAGACGGCGCCGGCGATCCACAGCTGTCGGTGCTCCGCAGCCCGTTGCCGCAGCAAGCGGAGGAGCGGTCCCTGCGTCCTGTCGGCGGCGGTCTTGAGGGCCTCATAGACGAAGCGTCCCTTGGCCTCCTTGGTCGGCAGGCTGGCGGCGGTGCTCAGATCGGGGCGACTGCCCACCTGCACCAGAAACTCGACCGCATGGCCGCTTGCCGCCTGCTCGAGGAGGGTAGGGGCGACTTTGTCGGCCCACACCGGCGTCAACGGCTGCGCAGCGTGCGCCACCGCGGGGAAGGCGAGGGTGCAGAGAAGTGCCAGGGGACGCAGCGTCGGGTGAGCGGGCATCGCGAAAGTCTATGCCAGTCCTCCGCGGTTACCACAGCGCCATCGCGCCGACCGCGAGCAGCAGGCTCACTGCCGTCACCGGCAGGCCGACCCGCAGGTGCTCGCGGAAGCCGATGCGGATACCCACGCGCTCGGCCTGGCCGGCGACGATCAGATTGGCGATCGAACCGACGAGGAGGGCATTGCCGGCGAAGGTGCTGGCGAGGGCCAGGGTGTAGGCGACGGCCGGTGCCTTGGGCAGGAAGGGCAGCAGCAGCATGACCGCCGGCACGTTGCCGACCAGGTTGCCGAGGACGGTGATCACCGGCACCAGAAGGGCGGGCTGGGCGAGGTCGGCACCGGTCGCCGCCAGGGCGCGAGCAGCGGCCGTCGTCCAACCCGAGAGCTCGAGGCCGTGGACGACGACGAACAGCGAGACGAAGAGGGCGAGCAGGTGCCAGTCGACGAGGGCCAGCATCTCGCGGCTGTGCGCCTTGCGGCTGGTGAGCACGAAGCCGCCGACGGCCAGCGCGGTGAGGTGCATGGGCACCGGGGTGAGGAAGAGCAGGATCGCGGCAGCGGTGAGGAGGACGGCCTTGATCGCCTGCTGACGGTCGAATGGATGGCGTTCGACGGCGGTCGCGGCGACTGCATCGCTGACGGTGGCTGGCAGGAAGCGGATGCGGCGGGCACAGAACCAGTCGAGAAAGAGGAGCGCGAGGGCGACGGGCAGCGCGCAGGCGACGACGAAGGGCAGAAACCCGGTCTCCTGACGCCCGGCGATCAGGATGTTCTGGGGATTCCCGATCGGCGTCAGGGCGCTGCCGATGTTGCTGGCGCAGGCCAGGGCCAGAAGATAGGGCAGGGGGTCGAGGCGGCGGCCGTCGGCGCGCGGCTCGAGCAACGCGGCGCCGAGCAGCGGCGTCAGCGCGAAGCAGGTGACGTCGTTGGTCAGCACCGCCGACAGCAGGCCGGCGACGACGACCGTTGCCGCCATCAGGGCACGCGGTGACGTGGCGCTCACCAGCCAGGCGCCGATGCGGTCGTAGAGGCCGGAGATCTCGTACTGCCCGCTGAGCAGCATCAGGCCGAACAACACCGCCAGGGTCGGCGCGTCGACGGCGGTCTTGGCTTCGTCGAGGGAGACCAGGCCGCAGGCGAGGAACGCCATCGCACCGAGAATCGCGAAGCCGGTGCGGTCGAGCTTGAGCCCTGGCAGGCGGCCGAGAGCGAGGCCTAAGTAGGTGAGGGCGAAGAGGACGAGGGGCAGGAGTGGCAGGAGTGGCTGGGCCTCGGTGGTCACCCGAGAAAGCCCTGCGCCTTGCCCGCCAGCAGGCCCAGCCCCTTCGCCTTGCCGGCGCTGACGACGTGGGTGAGCAGCCCGCGGCCGGCGGCGACGTTGCCGCGCGCGAGCTCCATCCGGGCGAGCACGAGCTCGGTCTCGAGGGCCAGGGGCTCGTAGCCGGCAGTGGCCATCTCGCCGGCCAGCGCGCGTAGCTTGCCGACCGCGTCGGCGGCCCTGCCTTCGGCGGCGAGGCAGCGACCTTCGGCCAGCGCGAGCGCGAAGGCGACCCCGCGGTTCTCGCTGCGCGACAGCAGGCTGGCGGCGGTGTCGACGGCTTCGCGCACCACCCTGGCGTCGCCATGCACCAGCTCGGCCCTGGCCAGCTGCACCAGCGCCATCGCCTGCGCGTCGAGCGCCTGCTCACTGGCGTACTGGTCGGCGGCGGCTTTGGCCAGGCTCGCGGCGCCGGCCGTATCGGCGCGCTCGGCGGCGACGACCGCCATGGCCAGCTTGCTGTCGGCGACCATGCCCTTCTCACCGAGCTCCTGGCGGATCTTGAGCGCCGCGACGTGCTGACTGTCGGCGGCCCCGAGGTCGCCGGCGGCAAGGGCAGCCTCGCCGAGGCCGGCCAGAGCCGCCGCCTCGGCGCTGCGGTTGCCGGTCTCGCGCGCCAGGGCGAGGGCCTCGGTCGACGCCTTGCGCGCGCCGCCGACGTCACCCTGGTCGAGGAGCACCTTGGCCAGGCCGTTGAGCGACACCACCTCGCCGATCTTCTGGCCAATCTGCCGCCGGATCGCCAGCGCTTCGTCGTAGCCCTTGCGTGCCTGGTCGAGGTCGCCGCGCTTGCGGAAGACGCTGGCCAGGTTGTGCAGCGCATAGGCGGCGCCGCTCTGATCCGCCATCTCGCGACGCAGCGCGAGGGCGCGTTCGAGCCGTTCCTTGGCGCCGTCGAGGTCACCCTGCGTCGACAGCAGCCCGCCGATGTTGTTGAGCGCGCTGGCCTCGCCCAGGCGGTTGCCAGTCTCCTGGCAGGCGGCAAGGGCCTCCTCATAGAGCCCGCGGGCGGCCTGCAGGTCGCCCTGGCTGCGCAGGATGACGGCCAGGTTGTTGAGCGCCAGGGCAATGCTGCCCTTGTCGCCGATCTCGCGATAGGTGGCGAGTGTCTCGTCGTAGAGCGCCTTGGCGCCCGCCAGGTCGCCCTGGTCGAAGCGCACGCTGGCGAGGTTGTTGAGCGCGGTGGCGACGCCCAGCCGGTCGCCGGCCTCGCGATAGAGGTCACGGGCGTCCTGGCAGGCGTGCGCCGCCTCGTTGGGCTGGCCCAGGTTGCGATTGGCCCAGCACTCGGCGACGCGGGCGTCGGCGACGAGCAGCCGGGCGCCGCGCACCTGTCCCTTCTGCACCGCCCTCTTGGCAGCCTCGGCCTGAAGCTTGAAGTCGCCGGTGGCGGCGCCCGCTGCCGCCTCGGCGAGGTCGATTCGGGGGTCGTCGCGCACGGGCTCCGGCAGGAGGCGAAGGTTTTGGACGATCGCCAGGGCTTCGGCGGCGCGACCGGCGGAGGTGGCCGCGCGGCTCAGCCGTAGGCCGTAGTCGAGGGTGTCGGGGAAGAGGTCGAAGAGCTGGCGGTAGATCTCCGCCGCCTGATCCCACTCGTCGCGCGTCTCGTGGTAGCGCCCCTCGATCGCCAGGCGCTCCTCACGTGGCAGCGAGGCGGAGAGGTCGAGGGCCCGCTTGGCCTCGTCCTGCGCCTTCGCGGCATAGCCGAGCGACGACCAGGCGGCGGCCAGCGAGCCGTGGACGAGGGCGTTGTTCGGCGCCAGGGCGGCGGCCTTCTGGAGCAGGTCACGGGCGGCCAGAGGGTCGAACTCGTGCAGCTTGGTCAGGCCCTCGGCGTAGAAGCGCGCCGCCTCGGGGTCGTCGGGCAGGACGTCGGCGACGGCGCCGGCCTCGGCCGCCGACAGCCCGCCGAGGCCGAGCTCCTTGCGCAGCGCCTTGCCCGCCCCGCTCACCAGGTCGAAGAGCTGGGCGCTCGTGCCCTGCTGGACGACGCCCTTGACGGTCTCGCCGCGGCGGGTGTCCTGGAGCTTGAGGTCGAGTCGGAGCTGGCCGTCGCTGCCCTTGCCGGTGACGGTGTAGGAGCCGAGGACGATGTAGTCGGTGCCCAGGTTCTGATGCACCTTTGCCAGGGTGTCGGCGGCCAGGGTGTCGGCGCCCAGACCGTCGAAGTTGTCGAGCCCGAGCTCGATTCTGGCGCGGGCGACGTTCTCGCCCGACACCGTCCGGATGCGCTCGCCGGCGGCGAGCTCGGTGGTCAGCATCTCGGCAACGGCGGTCGACAGCCAGGCGTTGGCCGGGTCACCGGAGCTGTTGCGGAAGCCGAGCACCGCCACCGAGTGGCGCTCGCCGCCACCGAGGAGGGCGCGCACCCAGGGCACCCGCTGGCGCAGTTGGACGACGGCGGCAACGGCGAGCAGGACCCCGAGCAGCGCCAGCAGGCGCCACTGGCGACGGGCAGCGAGTTGCGCCGGGGTTGCGACCGGCGTCGTCCTGCCCGTACCGACGGCGACGGCGCCGCTGGCGGCGCGTCGCGGGCGGGGCAGGGCCGCCTCGGTGACCGGCTGCGGCGGCGCGGGCTCGGCGATCGGCAGCGTCTTCGTCGGCGGCGAGGTGAGGGCCTCGGAGAGCTGTCGGGTGCTCTGGAAGCGGCGAGCCGGGTCACGCTCGAGACAGCGCAGGATCGCCGCCTCCCACCGCGGGTCGAGGTCCGGCAGGTAGACGCGCGGTGGCGTCGGCGGGTCGGTCAGGCGCTTAACGGCGGTCGACAGCGCGGTGTCGCCGACGAACGGCAGCTGGCCGGTCAGCATCTCGAAGATGACGATGCCGAGGGCGTAGATGTCGGTCGCGGGGGTGATCGCGCCGGCCTGGATCTGCTCCGGCGCCATGTACGCCGGCGTGCCGACGATGTCGCCCTCCTTCGACACGGTGACCCCGGAGGAGACGCCGGCCGCCAGCCCCCGGGCGAGGCCGAAGTCGGTGACCACGGCGCGATCGGCTTCGTCGTCGCGGCAGAGGACGACGTTGCCGCCCTTGAAGTCGCGATGGACGACGCCGGCGCGGTGGGCGGCGCCCAGGGCTTCGGCCATCTGCAGGATCACCGGCAGGGCCTCGGGCGGAGTGAGTGGCCCCTGGCGCCGAATGCGCTCGGTGAGCGTTTCGCCGGGCAAGAGCTCCATGGTGAGGAAGCTGATGCGCTCTTCGCCGGTGGTGCTCGCGAACCCGGGGGTGATGTGGTGCCCGATGTCGAAGATGCGGCAGACGTTGGGGTGGGTCACCGCGCGGGCGAGCATGATCTCGCGCCGGAAGCGCTCGAGCGCGTGTGGGCCGTCGGCGGCGTCGGCGCGGATGGTCTTCAGGGCGACGTGCTGGCGGAGCTCGCCGTCCTCCGCCTCGTAGACTTCGCCAACCCCGCCGCGGGCGATGAAGCGGACGATGCGGTAGCGCCCGGCGACGATCGCCCCCGGGCCAAACACCGGCAGACGCTGGCGGTCGTCCTGCGGCCCGCCAGTGGCCAGGCTGGGCAGCGAGCCGAGGACCGACCCGGGCTCGGGCAGTGCCGCGGCCGGCCGCGCCGCCGCCGGCCGCGCAGGTCCCGGGCGCACCGTCGCCTGGGCCCCGATCTGGTCGATCTGGTCGACCTGAGGGCGCGCACCGGTGGGTCGCGGCGCCGGGGTCTGTGGAGAAGCCACGGGTGGGGTTTCGCCCGCCGCCGGCAGCGACATGGTCAGCTGGCCCTGCAGGGTCGACCCCTGGGGCGTGCTGCCGGACGGGGCGTCGGGTGATCGGCCAGCCACCGGCGCGGCGCCTGGGTGACTGCCCGGCGGCGGCGCGGTGGCCTCACCGGCTGGCGGTGGCGCGGGTGGCGGGCCCCGGCGGATGACGAACACCGTCTGGCAGGTGGCGCAGCGCAGCCGCGGACGCTCGCCGACGAGCTGGTCCGGGTTGACGCGGAGACGCGTCTTGCACTGCGGGCAGACGACCGTGACGGGTGCGGCCATGGGGAGCAGCATGGATCCTACGTCAAAGGCCGCGGAGGCCAGCGGCGGGCCGCCGACAATCGATGGGCGGCGCGCTCCGAACAACGATCCCTGTAGGATCGCACCCCTTCCGCGGAGCCCTGCCTTGACGCCAGCACCCAGCTTGCCCACCCCCCGCGTCCTCAAGTTCGGAGGCACCTCCGTGGCCACCGCCGAGGCCCTCGACCGCACAGCGGCGATCGTTGCCTTGGCGGCGGCCCGCGAGCCGGTGGTGGTGGTCGTGTCGGCCCTCGGCGGGGTGACCAACGCCCTGCTGGCGGNNTCGAGCGCCACCTGGCGGCGGTCAGTGTGGCCGCCGACGCGGCCACGCGCCAGGCCCTGCTCGCCGCGATCGACGGCGCCGTCGCCGAGCTCGGCGAGCTCTTCCAGGGTAGCTTCCTGCTGCGCGAGGTGAGCGCTCGCGCCCGCGACCAGATCATGAGCTACGGCGAGCGTCTGGCCGCACCGCTCCTCGCCGCCGCGCTGGCCCGCCGTGGCGTCCGCGCGGTGGCCGTCGACGCCCGCGAGCTGGTGCTCACCGACCGCCGCTTCGGCAATGCCGCCGTCGACCTCGAGACGAGCTACGCCCGACTGCGCGACTGGTGGGTGGCGACCAGCGCCGACGGCGTCGTGCCGGTGGTCACCGGCTTCATCGCCGCGACGCCGGATGGCGAGACCACCACCATGGGCCGCGGCGGCTCGGACTACACCGCGGCGCTCGTCGGCGCGGCCTTGGCGTCACCGGCGATCGAGATCTGGACCGACGTCTCCGGCGTGCTGTCGGCCGACCCGCGCCTGGTGCCGGCGGCGTTCCCCCTCCCCGAGCTGTCGTACGAGGAGCTCATGGAGCTCTCGCACTTCGGCGCCAAGGTGGTCTACCCACCGACCGTGCATCCGGCGCGCCAGGGCGGCATCCCGCTCTACATCCGCAACACCTTCGACCCGGCGCATCCCGGCACCCGCGTGGCCGACGGGGTGAGCGCTGGCGACGCTCCGGTGCGCGGTCTGGCGTCGATCAGCAAGGTGGCCCTGGCGCGGCTCGAGGGCGACGGCATGGTCGGCGTGCCGGGCATTGCGGGTCGGCTGTTCGGCGCCCTCGCCCGCGAGGGGATCAGCGTCATCCTCATCACCCAGGCGTCGAGCGAGCACTCGATCAGCTTCGCGGTGCGCCCGGAGGACCTGGCGGCGGCCGAGAACGCGGTGGCGGCGGAGTTTCGACTCGAGCGGCAGGTCGGCGTCGTCGACCCGTTGGTGGTCGAGCGCGACCTCGCCATCCTCGCCGCGGTGGGCGTCGGCATGCGCGAGCGGCCGGGCATCGCCGGTCGGATCTTCGACGTCCTGGGCCGTCACCGGGTCAACGTGCGGGCGATCGCGCAGGGCTCCTCGGAGCTCAACATCTCGCTGGTGGTCGCCGCCGGCGACGAGGCGCGCGCGCTGCGGGCCTTGCACGCGGCGCTGTTCGGCGGCGCCGCTGCCCCAGCGGTGCGCGTCTACCTGGCGGGTGCCGGCGTCGTCGGCCGCGCGCTGCTCGGTCACCTGCCGGCGGCGGCCCGACCCCGGCCGGCGGACGGTCGGGTGCCGTCGGCGTTGGCGCCGCTCGCCCTGGCCGGCGTCGCCCGCCGGGGACGTCTCCTCTTGGCGCCGGCGGCGGGGGAGCTCGACCCGGCGACGGTCAGCGACCATCTGGCCGGAGCGCCGGCTGCCGCAGAGCGGACGTCGGCGCTCGCCGAGCTCACCGCGGCGGCGATTGCCGAACCCGGCCCGCGCGTCTTCGTCGACTGCACCGCCAGCGCCGATACCGCGGCGCTCTATCCCGGCCTGCTCGCCGCCGGGGTGGCGGTGGTGGCGGCCAACAAGCGGCCTTTCGCCGCGCCGTGGGCCGCGGCGGCGCCTCTCTTCGCCGCCGCGCGGGGCGAGGGCGGTCACCGGCGCGTCTTCCATTCGACGACGGTGGGCGCCGGGCTACCGTTCCTGTCCACCGTCCGCGCGCGGGTCGCCGCCGGCGACGTCGTGCGCCGGCTCGACGGCGTGTTCTCGGGCACCATCAGCTTCCTGCTCAACCGCCTGGGTGCCGGCATGGCCTTCAGCGAGGCGGTCCGCCAGGCGCACGCCATGGGTTACACCGAGCCGGATCCCCGCGACGACCTGGGCGGCGACGACGTGGCGCGCAAGCTGCTGATCATGGCCCGCGCCGCCGGCTGGCCGCTCGAGCCGCAGGACCTGGAGGTGGCGCCGCTGCTCGCCGCCGAGCCCTGGAACCGCTACGCGCTGGCCGAGCTGTGGGAGCGCCTGCCGGCCGTCGACGCCGATTTCGCTGCGCGCCGGGCCGCCGCCGCCGTGGCTGGTCAGACGCTCGCCTACCTCGCGACTCTCGAGGTGACGGCGTCCGGCCCGCGGGCCACCGTCGGCCTCCGGGAGGTGCTGCTCGACCACCCGGCAGCGACGCTGCAGCCCGGCGAGAATGTGTGTGTGATCACCACCGACGTCTACTGCGACCTGCCCTTGGTGGTCCGTGGCCGCGGCGCCGGGCCGGTGCTGACCGCCGCCGGCGTGCTGGCCGACATCCGCCTGGCGGCCGAGGAGCTTTCGCGATGAATCCCAACCCGGCAACCACGATGGGTCGTGATCCGCATGCCCAGCGGATTCCGGTCGGCGTCCTCGGCGCCACCGGCAGCGTCGGCCAGCGCTTCGTCGCGATGCTCGAGGAGCACCCTTGGTTCGAGGTGACGGCAGTCACCGCCTCGGAGGCCTCGGCCGGCAAGGCCTACGCCGACGCCGCGCGCTGGTTGCAGTCGACGCCGATGCCGGCGAAGGTGGTCGCGCGGCGGGTGTTGGCGTCGAACCTCGAGGTCAAGCTCCCGCGCCTGCTGTTCTCGGCCCTCGACGCGAGCGTCGCCGGGCCGCTCGAGGCCGACCTCGCGGCGGCCGGCCACCTGGTGGTGTCGAACACCAAGAACCATCGCCTGGACCCCGACGTGCCGCTGCTGGTGCCCGAGGTCAACGCCGACCACCTCGGCCTGGCGCGCTATCAGAGCTCGTTTCCGCGCGGTGGTGCCATCCTCACCAACCCCAATTGCTCGACCATCGGCCTCGCCCTGGCCCTCGCCCCGCTGCACGCCGAGTTCGGCGTCGAGAAGGTGCACGTGGTGACGCTCCAGGCGGTGTCGGGCGCCGGCATGCCGGGCGTGCCGAGCCTGTCGATCCTCGACAACGTGGTGCCGCACATCGGCGGCGAGGAGGAGAAGATGGAGCGCGAGACGCGCAAGATCCTCGGCCGCTTCGAGGGCGCCGACACCAATGCGGGCGGCATCGTCGACGCCGACATCACGGTGAGCGCCACCTGCACCCGCGTGCCGGTGCTCGACGGTCACACCGAAGTGGTGTCGGTCGGCTTCCGCGAGCGGCCGACCCTGGCGGCGATCGAGCACGCCCTGGCGAGCTTCCGCGGCCTGCCGCAGCAGCTCGACCTGCCGACGGCGCCCTTGCGGCCGATTCACGTGCACAAGGCGGTCGACGCTCCGCAGCCGCGCCTCCACCGCGACCTCGACAAGGGCATGGCGGTGTCGGTCGGACGCCTTCGTCACTGCAGCCTGTTCGACGTCAAGTTCGTCCTGCTGTCCCACAACACCGTCCGCGGTGCCGCCGGCGGCGCCCTGCTGGTTGCCGAGCTCGCCGTTGCGCGTGGTTGGCTGGGCTGACGCATGAGCGCCGTCTCGGTCTACGCCCCGGGGTCGGTGTCGAACGTCGGCCCCGGTTTCGACGTCTTCGGGTTTGCCATCGAGGCGCCGGGCGACGTCGTCGAGGCGACCTGGAGCGAGCGGCCGGGCGTCAGCCTGACGATCGCCGATGACGACGGCACGCTGCCCGCCGACCCGACGCGCAACACCGCCGCGGTGGCAGCCGTCGCGGCGCTGGCCGCCGCCGGCTCGGCGGCTGGCGTGCACCTCACCCTGCGCAAGGGCATGCCGCTCGCCAGCGGCCTGGGGTCGAGCGCGGCGAGCGCCGTCGCCGGAGCCGTGGCGGTCGACGCCCTCTGCGGCCTCGGCCTGGACCGATCGGCCCTCCTGCGGGCGGCTCTCGCCGGCGAACGCGCCGGCTGTGGCGCCGCCCACGCCGACAACGTCGGCCCGGCGCTCTACGGCGGCTTCGTCCTCGGTCGCGGTGCCGGCGCAGCGGCCGCCGCCACCGCGGCTGCGGACGGGCTGCCGACCGTCGACCTGATCTCGCTGCCGGTACCCGTTGGGCTGTCGTGCGCCGTCGTCCGACCGCACCTGGCGGTCGAGACCAAGGCCGCCCGCGCCCTCCTCGGCAACCAGGTGCCGCTGGCCGACGCCGTCGCGCAGTGGGGCAACGCCGCCGGGCTGGTCGCCGCCCTGTTCCGCGGCGACCTCGAGCTGCTCGCGCGCTGTCTCGTCGACCGCTTTGCCGAGCCACGGCGCATTCCGCTGGTGCCCGGCTTCGCCGCGGCGCGCGACGCCGCGCTGGCCGCTGGGGCGATCGGCGCCGGGCTGTCGGGCTCCGGCCCCTCGCTGTTCGCGCTCACCGCCGATCGCGGGCTGGCGATGGTTGCCGGGGCGGCGATGGTGGCTGCCCTGGCCGACGGTGGGGTCGCCGCCGACTGCTGGGTGTCGACGGTGGGTGCCGCCGGGGCGCGGGTGTTGCCGCCGGCCGAGCGCGCGCCGGCCGAGGGCGCGCCGGTCGAGGCGGAGGGCTGACGATGCGCCTCCGCAGCACGGCCGCCACACCGCTCGACAGCGCGCCCGAGTTGACCTTCGAGGAGGCGCTGTTCGCCGGGTTGGCGCCCGACGGTGGCCTCTACATGCCGGTCGATTTGCCGGTTCTGGCAGCCGCCAGCTGGGCCGACCTGGCGGGCGCGCCGGTGGCCGACGTCGCCACCGCGGTGTTGGCGCCGCTGCTCGGCGACGAGATCGCAGNNTTCGACCTGCGACGGCTCCTCGGCGAGGCGCTCGACTTCCCGCTGCCCGTCGTCCAGCTGGCTGACGACACCTGGGTGCTCGAGCTCTTCCACGGCCCGACCCTCGCCTTCAAGGACGTCGGCGCCCGCTGCATGGCGCGCTTCATGGCCCACTTCCGCGAGCGCTCCCGCGCCGCCCGCAAGCGGCCGCTGACGATCCTCGTCGCCACCTCGGGCGACACCGGCAGCGCGGTCGCCCAGGCTTTCCATCGCGTGGCCCAGACCGAGGTGGTGATCCTCTATCCGAAGGGGCAGGTGAGCCGGCTGCAGGAGCGCCAGTTCACGACTCTCGGCGGCAACGTGCGCGCGCTCGCTGTCGGTGGCACCTTCGACGACTGCCAGCGGCTGGTGAAGGAGGCGTTTCGCGACGCCGAGCTCGCCGCCGCTCTCGACCTCACGTCGGCCAACTCGATCAACATCGGCCGTCTCTTGCCGCAGATGGTGTACTACGCCGTCGCCGCGCTGGCGCTGCCGGCGGCGCCACGCCCGCGGGTGGTGGTACCGAGCGGCAACTTCGGCAACCTCGCCGCCGGGCTGCTGGCGCAGCGCCTGGGTGTGCCGCTCGGCACGTTCCTCGCCGCTACCAACGCCAACTCGGTGGTTCCGGAGTACCTGGCCGGGGGCGACTACCGACCGCGTCCGTCACGGGCCACGCTGTCGAACGCGATGGACGTCGGCGACCCCAGCAACTGGGTGCGCATCGCGGCGCTGTTCGGCGGCGACCGTGCGGCGATCGCCGGCGCGGTGGCCGGGGAGAGCGTCGACGACGCGAGCACGCTCGCGGGCATCGCCGAGGCGCACCGTCGCTACGGCTACGTGTTCGATCCTCATGGCGCCGTCGGCTGGGTCGCGCTCGAACGTCAGCGGGCGCGGATGACGACGGCAGAGCGGAGTCGCCCTGCCGTCGTCCTGGCCACCGCCCATCCGGCGAAGTTCCCCGAGGTCGTCGGGCCAGCGCTCGGCCAGTCGGTGCCGCTGCCCGCGCGCCTCGCCGCCTGCCTCGAGCGGCCGAGCCTGGCGGTCGACCTCGAGCCGAATCTGCCGGCGCTGCGCCGCGCTCTGCTCTGACCGCGCAGCGCGGCTTGCCACCCGTAGTCGTAGGGGCGGGTCTCAGACCCGCCCTTGCGCCCCCGTGACAGGCCGGAGTTTCTGCAATCGGCGGGACTTCGTCCTCTACTGGGCGTTGGTGCCGCCGCCGGCGATGCTCAGCAGCTCGATGTTGAACGCCAGCGCCGCCCCCGGCAGGATCTTCGGCGGCCGGCCCTGGTCGCCGTAGGCAATCGCCGCCGGACAGACGACGTGGACCTTGCCGCCGACCTTCATCAACTGCAGCGCCTCGGTCCAGCACGGGACCACCTGGTTGAGGGCGAAGGTGGCGGGCTCACCGCGGTCTACCGAGCTGTCGAAGACGGTGCCGTCGCGCAGCGTGCCGTGGTAGTGAACGGTCACCGTGTCGGTTGGGCCGGGGCTCGCACCGGTGCCTGCCGCGATCTCCGAGATGATCAGGCCGCTCGGCTTGGCTACCGCGCCCGGGGCCGCCGCCGACTGCTCCAGGAACTTCGCTGCTTCCGCCTTCTCCTTGCCAGCCGCTTCCGCCATGCGGGCCTTGGCGAGGACCTGGATCTTCGGACCGTACTCCTCCAGCGCGACCTTCGGCTCCTGCTTGAGGACGGCGTCGCTGAGGCCGGCGCGTACGATGTCGAGCTCGGCGGGGGTGAGGTTGAAGGTACCGAGGTTTTGCCCCAGCGCGAGGCCGAGGGCGTAGAGCGTCTTGCTGTCCTCGGACTCGAGGGCCGGGGCGGCGGCCGCCGCCGGGGGCGTCTGCGCGCCCAGGCAGCCGGAGAGCGACAGGAAGAGGACGGTCACCAGTCCGGCGGCACGATGTGGGTGGATCCGATGCACGAAGGGCTCCTTGAAGACGTTGATCGGAAGCTCGATGGAGAGGCGACGAACGATACCAGCCACAGCGCCGCAGGTGGAGGCGCCGCTAACGGACCCCTATAGCTGCCCGAGCTTGACCGGGTCGCGCCCCGCGGTGAGCCAGAACAGCACGCCGTAGAGGATCGGCACGGTCAGCAGAACGGCGATCGCCAGCTGCCACAGCAGGTACCAACCCGGCGTCCCGCGGCGGATGACGGCGAGGTCCTCGACGAAGAGCACCTCACAGTCGCGGTCGTCGCGGACGGTGCTGGTCCGCCGCCAGAAGTCCCGCCAGTCGTCCATCTGGTAGTCGACCAGCAGGCCACGCAGGCGGACCTGGTCGCCGATGCGGACGCCGTCGATCGCCCGCCGCACCGCCGGCGAGTCGGTGATCAGGTGGTTGTTGCCGATGCCGTCGAGGTGGAGGTTCGCGAGCGGCTCGCTCCACGACGCGTAGCAGGTGAACGGACCGCTGTGGAAACGAGCGCGCAGATAGTCCGGGTGGCGGAGGCTCTCGCCCCACAGCAGGCAGAGGTCCTTGGTGTCGACCGAGCTTGCGTCGTGGTAGATGTCGGCCACCGACCCGATGTCGTTGTGGCTGACGACGAGGCCCCAGACGTCATAGCTGGCGACCGGCCGCACCAGGCATTGCCGGCTGCGGTAGGCGAACGCAAAGGGCGCGCGCTCGGTCGAGCTCTGGTTCGGCATTGCCAGCAATTCCGGTCGGACACCGTCCGGCCCGACCAGGCTGCCCTTCTGCCACCAGGCGACGGCAAGCAGCGTCAGGGCGCCGAGGAAGCTCCGGCGCAGCCAGGGCCGGAGGCGCGTGAAGGCATCGCGCTCGCGCGGCACGACTTCGTCGCCGGCCTCAGCCGCCGTGGCGCCGCAGCTCGTCGTCGATCAGCCTGCTGATCTGCTCGAGCGGCACCGCGCCATTGAGGAAGCGGCCGTTGACGAACATTGCGGGCGTGCCGTCGACGCCGGCGGCGGCGCCGTCCTTCAGGTCGGCCTGCACCGCGGCCGCGCTCTTGCCGGAGTCGAGGCAGCTGTTGAACGCCTCGGCCTCGAGGCCGAGGCCGGCAGCCGTCGCCTTCAGCTGCTCGACGCCGAGCGCATTCTGGTCGGCGAACATCGCGTCATGGAGCTCCCAGAACTTGCCCTGCTCGTGGGCGCAGAGGGCGGCCTCGGCGGCCTTCTGGGCGTTCTGGTGCATCGACAGCGGATACTGGCGGAAGACGATCCGCACCTTGTCGCCATACTTCGCCCTGACCTCATCGAGCGACGGCAACAGTCGCTGGCAGAAGGGGCACTGAAAGTCGGAGAACTCGACGATGGTGACCGGCGCCGTCGCCGGGCCGCGCGAAGGACCGGTGGCGGCGACACTGACGCGGACCGGCTCGAGCTTCATCTCGACCTTGTACTTGCCCTCCAGGCCCTTGAAGAAGTCGGTCCGCGCCTGCTGCTGGCGCATGCCCTCGAGGTAGCCCTTGATCTGATCCGCGACCTGTTCCTTCGGGCGCGGGATCTGGCTCTTGTTCTCCTCGTAGAACGCGTCGACGTCGGCGTCGGTCACCGGTGGCGACTGGATCCCGCCGAGCACCTCCTCGACCGTCGTGCCGCGGGCGGCGGCTTCGGCCTCGGCGAGACGGTCGTTGATCGCCTGTTCGAGCCCGCCCTCGATCAGCTCGCGCAGCTGCTTCTGGTACTGGCGCTCGATGGCCGACAGCTGATCGGCGTTGGCGCTGCGGACGTCGGCCTCGGTGATCGCCTTGCCGTTGACCAGTGCGAGCACCTGGGGTGAGTCGCCAGCTCGCGCGGCGGACCCGGTCGCCTGCGACCCGGTGAGGACGAGCGCGATGGCGCCCGCGACGACGATACCAAGCGGCCTGCTGACCATGATCGGGACTCCTGTCGAGGTGGGGGGGACGTCGTGATGCGAGATCCGAGGGAAGTGTAACCCGCTGGGGACCTCAGGCCGTGCGTGGCCCCCGGTCAAGCAGCCGCGGCCTCGCTGGCCTGGCGCCGGCCCTTGCGGCTTCGCGCGACCCCGCTGGCGCGACATTGCATGTTTTTTTCCGACGCGACCCTTGACAACCAAAGGCTAATGACTACAATTCGCCGCTCGTTCGAGAGAGACACCATGAAGCCAGCCTTCCATCAGGACCCAGCCGCCGCGTCGAACGCTGACGCGACCCTGCCGACGAACGCTCGGCGGTGTTCGCGCTTGGTCGAGGTCCGGTCGCAGCGCGTAGTCCGCGGGAGTGGATTGCCGGGAAGATAGTCCTTTCTTTCGAGCGTCGTTTCGCGAAAGGGCCTTCCGGTTGATCCGGAAGGCCCTTTTGGCGTTCTGGCGCCACGATGACATGGAGTGCGCACATGGTTTGAGGTTTCGAGACGTCTGACCCGCTCGGCTCCGCCGGCACCCTGGCCTCGCTTTCCGACGTTGGAAGCGGCGATCGGTGCGGGGTGTTCCGGGTACGGGTTCGCAAAGTCGACGTGTCAGGCAGACGGCCGGTCTGTAAAACCGTTCCGTCACGGTTAGCTCATTGGGCAGAGCACCGGGCCGATAGCCCGGGTGTAACGGGTTCGAATCCCGTACCGTACACCGCCTGAAAAGCGGCCAACTTGCGCGACCCTCCCCGGGCCCGGCGTTGCCGGCCGGCCGCCGATCCCGAGCACGCAAGGTATTGCGTTCGTGCGCGAGATCGACGGCAAGCGGTTCATGCGCGCCCTGCGGTGGCCGAGCCGGGGCGTTGTGGACGTCGGGCGAAAGCAACGGGTCTCG
>CXWL01108753.1_pt1 | contig 17044 bp, 15 predicted proteins | sample 590931 | NCBI WGS metagenome assembly CXWL01 (sample SAMEA3498368, study PRJEB10139) | groundwater metagenome | biome: water well; material: biofilm material | place: Germany | collected 2015-04-27 | reverse complement strand
CAATAAGACAACCGGACAGATTGCGTGCTACAAAACCGGACAGATCAAAAGCTCGCGACACGGGTTGAAACCCGACCTACGCCTAATGGATTATTTGGGGTAGACTTGAACTGTTTAATCAACGCCACCTTGCAGAACCTTAAGCTATCGCACTTTAGTTTGAATCTACGCTCGTCTATCAGGAGAAATGAAAATGAAAAGATTTGCCTTATTAGTTCCCTTTCTTGCGGCAGTTGCGCTATTTGCCCAACCCGCCTTGGCGGCTGATGCACCACGCCACGAAAAATGCGTGCATGCGGCAAAGGAAGCAACTGCTGCGCCTGCCGAAAAAATGGGCGACCATGAAAACCTGATGCAGGAATCCATGGAAAAAATGCGCGCTCAAATGGCAACGATCCATCAGACCAAAGATCCAAAAAAACACCAGAAGCTTCTGCAAGAGCACAGCAAAAGCTTGCGCGATAGCCTGAAAATGATGCGCGAAATGATGGGCGACATGACTATGGGATGCGGCATGAAAGGCGATTGCATGATGGGTGGCGGCATGATGGGTGGCATGAAGGGCGAATGCATGATGGGCGGCGGCATGAAGGGCGATTGCATGATGGGCGGCGGCATGAAGGGTGGTATGAAAGGCGAATGCATGATGGGTGGCAGTCCGGTTAGCCAGCCTGATGTCAAGGCGGATGCCGCTCCTGCTGCACAGGCTAATCCTGGTCCGGTAGCCGCCGCCGACAAGACTTCACCAAGCCCTGAAAAAAAGCTTTGGGTATGCCCCATGCATCCTGATGTTGTCCAAGATCATCCAGGCGCCTGCCCGATTTGCGGCATGGATCTCGTGGAAATGGGACAGCCAGGCACCTCGCAACCTGGGCATTGCCATATGATGGGTGGCGGCATGAAAGATGGTGGCATGATGGGCGGCGGTATGATGGGCGGCATGAAGGGCGAATGCATGATGGGTGGCGGCATGAAAGATGGTGGCATGATGGGTGGCGGCATGAAGAAAATAACCGGCAAGCATATGGATATGATGCTGCTGTTGATGGAGCAAATGTTAGAGCACAACGAAGCAGCAATGCCTGCCCGGAAATAGCCCGGAAATTTCCGGCATATTCTGATCAACGACAAACATGGCGGGTTGCGCCGCCATGTTTAAGATGCAACTGAATTTCCTGCCAGCCGGATTGGCATTGCCTGGTTTAACCGCCCCGGGAATATCATGACTTCTTACGGAACGTCATTTCGCGCCATTCTGGCCGTTGCATGCTTCGCCCTTTTGCAACCGGTATCCGCACGACAATTAACTAACCGCCCAGATACGCGCGTTGCACGGCATCGCTGCCAAGCAACTCGCTTGCTGCGCCGGATAGAGTAACCAAGCCGCTCTCCAGCACATAGCCGCGTTGCGCAACTTCCAGCGCGAGCCTCGCGTTCTGCTCGACCAGCAGGATGGAAACGCCCTGCGCGGAGATGTCGCGGATGGTTTCGAAAATTTTTGCCACCATCATCGGCGCGAGACCCATGCTGGGTTCGTCCAGCATCAGCAGTTTGGGCTGGCTCATCAAGGCGCGGCCCATCGCCACCATCTGCTGCTCGCCGCCGGAAAGCGTTCCGGCGATTTGCGCGCGGCGTTCGGCGAGGCGCGGGAACAAGGCATGGATGCGCCGCATATCCTGCGCGATTTCCGCCTCGTCGTCGCGGCAGTATGCGCCCATCTGCAAGTTTTCTTCCACGGTGAGGCGCGCAAACACGCCGCGCCCTTCCGGCACCAGGGCCAGGCCGTCGCGCACGCGCTGGTGCGCGGGAATGTTGTGCAGGGATTTTCCGGCGTAGTGAATTTTCCCTGCCGTAGGTTGCAACAGCCCGGCCAGCGCCTTGAGCGTGGTGGTCTTGCCCGCGCCGTTGCTGCCGATAAGCGCAACCAGTTCGCCTGGGGCGACTTCGAGGCTGATGCCTTTCACTGCCTGGATTCCGCCATAACCGACCTTGAGGTTTTCTGTTTCCAGCAAGTTCATGCTGCCTCCCCGCCCAGGTAGGCAGCGATCACCGCCGGGTTGCGGCGCACTTCTTCCGGTATGCCTTCGGCGATTTTTTTGCCGTAGTCGAGCACGGCGACGCGGTCGCATAACCCCATGATGAGTTTCACGTCGTGCTCGATCAGCAGCACGGTGATGCCATCGCCGCGTATGGTTTGCAGCAAGGTTTTCAGGCTTTCGGTCTCGGTGGCGTTCATGCCCGCCGCCGGCTCATCCAGCGCCAGCAGCCTGGGGTCGGTGGCCAGCGCACGGGCGATTTCCAGGCGGCGCTGTTCGCCGTAGGAAAGATGTTTCGCCAGTGTCTGGTGCGGGCGGGCGATGCCGACATAGCGCAGCAGTTCGCGCGCGCGTTGCGCGATGGCCCGTTCCTCGGCGCGCGCGGCAGCATTGCGCGAGAGCGCGCCCCAGATGCCAGAGCGGGTGCGCACATGGCGGCCAACCATGACGTTTTCCAATGCACTCATGTTGGCGAACAGGCGGATGTTCTGGAAGGTGCGCGCGATGCCCGCCTCGGCTAGCACATGCGGCTTGCAATGCAAATAGGAAACGCCATCGAAAGTGAACGCGCCCTCGTCTGGCCGGTACAGCCCGGTGACGACGTTGAACAGTGTGGTCTTGCCCGCGCCATTGGGGCCGATCAGGCCGTAAATTTCGCCGCGCCGGATGTGCAGCGACACATCGGACAGCGCCGCCAGGCCGCCGAAATGCTTGCCCACGCCGGACAGTTGCAACAGGGTCTGATCTTGAAGCTCGCGTAGCGAGACCTTGTCCCTCTCGCCCGCTTGCGGGATAACCAGCGACTTGGCTGAGGTCTTTGGCAGCCTAGTCGAATGGCTAGTTGTTTCATCCAGAGATCTGGGAGAGAGGGAAGCGGGCATGGGCTTCCCATGCCCGTTATCGGCTGCGGTCATACACCGTTTCCTGTTCCTGTTGTGCGACACCGTCACCCGCCTCCAGTTCGCGGCGGCGCACCGAGGACGGCCACAGCCCGGCGGGCCGCAGCAGCATCACGGCGATCAGCGCCAGGCCGAACAGCAGCATGCGCAGGCTTTCCGGGTCAACCAGCGTTTTGCCGAACAGCGCCTGCTGCACGGGGCCCGCGCCGTGGCGGAACGCTTCCGGCAGCAGCGCCAGCAGCACGCCGCCGAGCACCACGCCGGTGATGTTGCCCATGCCGCCCAGCACCACCATGCACAGGATCATGATGGATTCCATCAGGCCGAAACTCTCCGGGCTGATGAAGCCCTGGAAGCCTGCGAACAAGCCGCCGGATAGCCCGCCGAAGGTCGCGCCCATGGCGAAGGCCAGCAGCTTGATGTTGCGCGTGTTGATGCCCATCGCTTCCGCCGCTACTTCATCTTCGCGGATCGCCATCCAGGCGCGACCGATGCGCGAATCTTCCAGCCGGCGCGACACGAATATCACCAGCAGGGTGAACAGCAGGAACAAATAGTAATACAGATGCACCGAAGGCAGGCTGACGCCAAATAGCTCCTGCGTTGCGCCGATGGAAAACCCGCCCGCGCGCACCGGGTCTATCATGCTGATGCCCTGCGGGCCGTTGGTGATGTTGAGCGGCGCGTTCAGGTTGTTGAGGAAGATGCGGATGATCTCGCCGAAGCCGAGGGTGACAATGGCGAGGTAATCGCCGCGCAGGCGCAACGTGGGCGCGCCGAGCAGCACGCCAAAGAAGCAAGCCAACAGCGCGCCCAACGGCAGCACTGCCCACACCGGCCAGTGCAGCCCGAATTGCGGCGAGGAAAGCAACGCATAGTTGTAAGCGCCCACCGCGAAGAAGGCGATGTAGCCGAGATCGAGCAGCCCGGCGTAACCGACCACGATGTTCAGCCCCAGCGCCAGCATGATGTAGAGCAGCGCAAAATCCGCGATGCGCACCCAGCCTCGCCCGAACAGCGCGTCGGTGGCGAAAGGCAGGAGCAGCAGCGCGATAGCGAGGGCGGCGAGCAGCGGCCTGGATTTCAGGGCTAACCTCATGCGCGCTCCGCCACCCGTTCGCCGAGCAAGCCGGATGGCCTGAACACGAGGACGGCTATCAGCACGAAGAAGGCGAACACGTCCTGGTAGTTGCTGCCGAAGAATCCGCCGGTCAAATCGCCGATGTAGCCTGCGCCCAGGCTTTCGATCAGCCCCAGCAGCACGCCGCCCAGCATTGCGCCGCGCAGGTTGCCGATACCTCCGAGAACGGCGGCGGTGAATGCTTTCAGGCCGAGGAGGAAGCCCATGTAGTAATGCACAATGCCATAGTTCGCGCTCACCATGACACCCGCCACCGCCGCCAGCGCGGAGCCGAGCATGAAGGTGATAGCGATTACGCGGTTGATGTCCACGCCCATCAGCGCGGCGGCGGAAGGGTTTTCCGCCACCGCGCGCATGGCGCGGCCCAGACGTGTGCGATGCACCAGCAGCATCAGACCGGCCATCATCAGCAACGCGGTCAGCACGATGATGAGCTGCACGTCATTGATGACCGCGCCGCCGAGAGTGCGAGTATTGTCAGGCAGCAATTGCGGGAAAGCGTGGTATTCGCGCCCCCAGAAAATCATCGCCAGGTTTTGCAGCACGATGGACACGCCGATGGCGGTGATCAGCGGGGCCAGGCGCGGCGCATTGCGCAAGGGGCGGTAGGCGATGCGCTCGATGCTGTAGCCCAGCGCCATGCAGGCCGCAGCCGCAACCATCAAGGCGATNNAGCGCCACCATCGCGCCCACCATCACCACCTCGCCGTGCGCGAAATTGATCAGGCCGAGGATGCCGTAGACCATGGTGTAACCCAGCGCGACCAGCGCGTAGACGCTGCCTTGCACCAGACCGTTGAGGATTTGCTGTAGCAGTATTTCCATAAATTAAAAACGGCGATCAGCCACGCTAAATAATTTTCCGAGCAATAATGAAAAAGCGACACACAAGGTGTCGCTTTTTCATTCATCTGCCGTGCATCAGCGCACTGCCGCAGGCGCGCTTCCGTCCATGGTCTGGGCGCCCATGGTTTGCAGCGCTTGCCACTTGCCTTGCCGCACCTGGTACAGCGTTACCGCGCCGCCCTTGAGGTCGCCCTTTTCATCGAAAATGATTTTTGCGGTTACGCCGTCGTATGCGGCATTGGTCAAGATCGGCAAGTATTTCGCCGGTTCGGTGGAGCCTGCCTGCTGCATCGCGGCGATCATCACGTTTACCGCATCATAGCAATACGGCGCATACAACTGGATGGGCTGTTTGTATTTCGCCTCGTAACGCTGCGAGAAATCCTTGCCGCCGGGCATCTGGTCCAGCGGCACGCCGGGCAGCGAGGCGTAAACGCCCTCGGCAGCCGCGCCCGCCAGTTCGATCAGCTTGGGCGTGTAACCGCCATCGCCCATCATGAATTTGGCGGGCAGCCCCAGCGATTTCATTTGCTTGACCAGCGGCACGCCCTGCGGGTCCATGCCGCCGAAGAACAGCAGATCGGGCTGTTTGCCCTTGATCGAGGTCAGCACGGCGGTGAAGTCCACCGCCTTGTCGGTGGTGTATTCGCGCGCCACAACCTGCGCGCCGGCAGCCTGCGCTGCCTTGGCGAATTCATCCGCCAAGCCCTGCCCGTAGGCGGTGCGGTCGTCTATCACCGCGATTTTCTTCGCGCCCAGATTCTTTGCCGCAAACTCGCCCAGCGCCTTGCCTTGCTGCCCATCGTTCGCCATCACGCGGAAGGCGGTCTTGAAGCCTTGTGCGGTGTAGGTCACGGCGGTGGCGGAGGGAGAAATCTGCGGGATGCCGTTGTCGCTGTAGATTCTGGATGCGGGGATAGAGGTGCCGGAATTGAGGTGGCCGATGACGCCGTTCACCTTGGCGTCAATCAGTTTCTGCGCCACGATGGTCGCGGTTTTTGGATCGGCCTGGTCGTCTTCGCTGATCAGCTCGAAGCGCACCTTCTTGCCGGCTATGGACACGCCTTTGGCATTGGCATCCTCGATTGCCATGCGCGTCCCATTTTCATTGTCCTTGCCGATATGCGCCTGCGGCCCGGTGAGCGGGGCAGCCGCGCCGACCTTCACCACTAATTCACCGGGTACGGGTGTGGCAGAAGGGGCTTCTGATTTGCCGCAGGCAGTGAGCGTGACGGCGCATAAGACAGCCAGGGGCAGGAGTGACGGGTCACGTGGCATGGGGTTTTTAACGGAAATTTAAAGAGGCACGAATTATCTGTAGCCCCCACCCCCTTGTCAATTTGGGAGGGGGCGGTTTTTTGTCACTTTGCCAGATCTAGCATGAACCTGACCAATTGCTTGATTTCATCTTTTTTGGCGCCGCCCGGGTCGTTGGCAGGCATAGGCATGTTACCCCAGTTACCGGAACTGCCCTTGGATACGGCAATAATCAACCCTTCCTCCAAGCCGTATTCCAGGCCGCTCCAGGTATATTTGGTGGCGCCTTTATACCTTTTTGCCACTTCCCTCCAGGCGGGGCCGACCGATTTCTTTTCGATTTCATGGCAGATATCGCAATCGTGTTTCTTGGTCAGCTCAGGCATCTCGATTGCCCAAGCGCCGCCTGCAACCATCAGGCTTGCCGCAACCATGCCTGCAATAATGGAAATTTTCATGCTCTTGTCTCCTGTCTCCTGTCTGATCCGACTCGTCACGTTGAAGTTTATGTTTCATGCCCTGAATGCAACCTGAAGCGATTTAACCCGCCACATTCTAACCAACCGGGCCAAGTTTGCAAAATTGCGACCCGCCAGGTAGTGCAATACATCATGATCCGGAACTTTTGACCCATTCTTCAGCCCAATCCACGCTTGCTTAAAATCACTTCATTATTTTTTGGCGGTAGTGCGTGTTCGACATGAGGGTTTAAGCCAAGTATAATGCCGCGAGTTACAATCACAACTATTTTAGGAGTTTCTCATGCGATTCACACCAGCCCTACTTGCATTGACTGTCTTTACTTCCGTCCCCGCCCTTGCCGCCACACCTTCCGGCCAGCCTTCCGTTGAAAATGCGACGGGCAAGGTGCAACTTGCCGCCGCCGCTGCCAACGAACAAATGCCGCGCAAGGGTAAGGTGGTCAGCAACATGGATGCGAGCATCTACACCTATATTGAAGTGTCCGAGAATGGGAAAAATGTGTGGATCGCCGCTCCTACGGTGACAGTGAAAAAAGGTGACACCATCCGTTTCAGCGACGGTGCGGTGATGTCCAATTTTTACAGCAAGAGCCTGAACCGTACTTTTGATTCCATCGTATTTGTAGGCAAGGCAGCCGTCGAGAAATAGCAAGGAATGATGCCTTAGCACGGGCGTTGTACTATCGCTGTGGTCGGTGAGTGGAGCTGTGCATGGCAGGTGTGTTTGCTGTTGTATTGCAGTATTGGGGGCGCTGGTTCAGCGCCCCTGTTCCTTTGATGGCCCACGTAATATTCTTCCAGGCATTCTCAAGGCGTTGGCTTAAGCAGATTGCCGCCGCTTTGTTTGCCGGTGCGTTATCTACCGCCACGGCAGCAGTAGCACCCCAAGCCATAGATCACAAACAGGGCGGCAGTGTTGCTATCAATGCATCCGGTTTGCCGGTTGGAGCGCAGTTCGCGCTGATGCCGGGCGGGCCTTATCTTCAATCCAGCACGGCATTGAAAAACCCGGTGCTGGCAACGGCAAGCGATGGCCGTCATGCTTACGTTGCAACCGGCGGCAGCGGCTTGCTGGTATTCGATCTCTCGCCCAATTTGCCGCCGCGTTTGCTGGCACAGGTGCAGGGGCAGGGCAAAATCACCCACGTCGCATTACTCGACGGCTACGCTTATCTTGCCGATAGCGCGGGCGCTTTGCTGGTTGTGGATGTGCATGATCCACGGCAACCGCANNGGGTTTACCTGGTGAGCGGAAAACACCTTGGCATCCTGGACGTAAGTCGCCCGCAAGCGCCGCAGCAGATAGCCAGCTTTACTTTGTCCGGCGAAGCGGCTGCGGTGCAGGTTGCCGATGGTTACGCTTATCTTGCGCTGCCGGAAGCGGGCTTGAGCATACTTGATGCGCGCGACCTGTCCGGCATACGCGAGGCGGGACGCTTTCGCGGTGAGGCGCGGGATTTGGCGGTGGCGCAAGGCCGTGTCTACCTTGCCAACGGCGCGACCGGACTTACGGTGGTGGATGTGAGCCAGCCGCAAGCGCCGCGCTGGCTGGGCAGTGTCAACCGCATCGGAACCAGTCTCGCGCTAAGCTACGACGGCGGTTATGTTGCCTTGCGCAATGATCGTTCGGAAATCACCCTGATTGACGCGCGCAATCCAGCATTGCCGAAAATTGTCTCGACGCACCACTCGGAGCATTCCCCCAATGCCATTGTGCTGATGCAAAAACGAGTGCTGGCCGGAACCGATGCCAGCCTGGAAACAATAGATTTTTCCGCGCCGGAGCCGGATGTGGTCAATATCGGCGCCAATTTTGGCGGCAGCCGCCGTGCGGTGATACGCGACAATATCCTGTTTGTCGCCGACTGGTTTTCCGGGTTGCATCTATACGACATCAGTGAGCCGGCTTCGCCGCGCCATCTTGCCGCCTACCATACGCAAGGCTCACCCAAGGGCGTGCTGGTGCACGGCAATTATGCTTACGTTGCCGACGATGATCACGGCGTGCAAATCCTCGATGTTTCAAACCCGGAGCGACCGCATAAAATTTCCGAAGTCGCCACGCCGGGCCTCGCCTACACCATGAAGCTGGCCGGTGATAATTTATATCTGGCCGACCACCGCGGTGGCCTGCATATCATCAGTGTGGCCGATATCGCGCACCCGGCCATCATAGGCAGCGCGCCTACCGCAGGCAAGGCATGGTCGGTGGAAGTGGCGGGCGGCATGGCTTATGTCGCCGCCGACAACGCGGGGCTGCTGGTGTTCGATGTCAGCGACCCGCAACAGCCCAGGCAGATTGCCGCATACGACGTGGGCGGAGCGGCGGAGGAAGTCGTGGTCCGCGATCACCTGGCTTATGTGGCCAGCTTCGAAAATGGGTTGCATGTTCTCGACATCGCACATCCCGCGCAACCCCGCGAAATAAGCCACCTCGCCACCCCCGGCAATGCGCGCGGCATCGAGCTGGACGGCCATTATGCTTATATCGCGGATTGGGCTTCCGGCATCCAGGTCGTGGATATAGCCAACCCGGAACAGCCGGTTCTGGCCGGTGCTTACGATACTCCCGGATGGTCATGGGGAGTGCGGGTGCAGGGCCATTATGCCTACGTGCTCGACTGGTTGGGCGGCATTGCGGTGCTGGACGTGGCCGACCCAGCCGCGCCGTCATTGGCCGGCGTTTACCATGCGCGCGGCATAACCCGTGATGTCACGGTCAAAGACAGCTACGCCTATGTTGCGGGCGGCGAAAACGGCCTGCAAATTTTCGATGTAAAAACCCCGCAGAATCCAATCTGGGCCGCCGGGGTGGGTGTTGCGGGCGATGCGCAAAGCGTGTGGCTGGAAAATAATACCGCCTACCTTGCTGCCGGTGCAGGCGGTCTTGTTGCGGTGGATATCAGCAACCCGTTCGAGCCGCAGCAATTGAGGCGGTATGCGTTGCCGACCGATTTGGTGCGGGCGCAAGGAGAGCTTGTTTTTGCTGCCTATCTGCAACACGGCGTCGCCATCCTTGATACCGTTACCGGCGAACAGACGGCATGGTATTCCGCCAAAATCAAGGATATGTGGCCTGCCGCCGCTGGCCGCCTGCTGCTTGCCACACCTGACGGTGTGGAAATTGTGGAGATGAGTGATCCCGCACGCCCGCGCATGATCAAACGTCTGCCGCAACGCGCCGGACTGGTTCGGCTACAGGGTAATTTGCTGGCGCTTTATGACAAGGCATCGGGCATCACGCTTTATGATTACACCACGTTGAAGCAAAGGGGGCGCTTCAATCCCGGAGAAGAAATTTTCGACCTGCAAATTTCAGGGGATCGCCTTTACGCCAGCGGTAGCCTGTCCGGGTTGCTGGTGCTGGACATATCCAATACGCGGCATCCCACGCTAAAAGCGGCTTATCCTTCAGCAAGCCGCGCCAGCAAATTGAGCGAATTTTCCGGCACGGTTTTCATGGCAGGCAACGAAACCCTAGCCAGTGTGCGATTGCTGCCAGATGCCACGGTCGCGCCCGGCAAGCATGGCAGTGTCACGGTGACCACACCGCCAAAATTGCCGCTCGGCAGCTACCACTTGCTCGCCCTGGACGCCAAAAACGGCAAACGTGCGGTGCATTACGATGCCTTGCGTGCGGTAATGCCGGCATCAAAAACTCCGCGCTTCAGCTTGCAGGACTTCGAACGCGCAATGCGCGAACGCGGCCTCACCCCGGCACCGCGCCATTGATCGTGTAGTCCGGGGGGTTGGGATACACGCCCGGGCATGTCCTGTCGAAGGGGTTGCCCCGGATTACATCGCATTCCATCCGGGCAACTCTACAATTCAACGAACAGAGGCCTATTACGCCATTTGTTTCTAAAGCCAGCCAGCGAATATCGCGCGCATCATAGGAACATATCTGGGGCGCCTCTAACTTATTGATCGGGAAGCCCGTCGGTCATAACGGAGCAAATGGTGAGAATGCAACAAGGCGTGAGGTCGCTGTTCAACGCGCCATCAGTTGCATTCTTTCCGTTGTCCGGCAATGCGCGTAAACTGCCTGCACCGCTTTCAAATAACCAAAAACTACCCAGCAAGGCTGGTATCAATTCCCAATCCGCCGTGTTCGTCTTTAAGGATGCGCCATGAGCGAGAAACCAAAGAAGCAAGGCACGCTGTGCGCAACCGCCGAGGCGAAACCCGCACAGGCGCCAAAGCCGAAACAGAAGGCACTCTCTGCCGAAGAGCTCCTGCATGAACTTGAGGCACACCAGATCAAGCTGGAGATACAGAACGAGGAGCTGCGGCGGGCGCAGGTTGAACTGGAAAAATCCCGCGACCGCTACGTGGATTTCTATGACTTCGCCCCCGTCGGGTATCTCACCCTCAACAGCGAGGAAATGATAGATGAAATTAACCTCACCGGCGCCACGCTGCTTGGGGTGGAGCGCAACAAACTATTGCACCGCCGCTTCGATACTTTTGTCGCCGCCGAGGATCGCGACTGCTGGAATCACCATTTTCTGGCCGCACTGACACACGATGGCACACTGACTTGTGATCTGGCACTCCGTCGCGGTGATGGCTCCAGCTTTTACGTCCGGCTGGATTCACTAAAAGCCCCGCAGGGATTCTTGCACCCGGAGGATGCAGGCGACTCCTCATGCGCTGGCGGGATTGAAAAGTCGCCGCGCCTGCCCCCAGGCAAAGCGGGCAAGGCAACCAGGGTGCGCATCGCGCTGGCAGACATCACCGAGCGCAAACGGATGGAGAACACCCTGCGCGAGCAGAAAGAGTTTTTCCGCATGATCGCCGAGAATGTGGAGGATTTCATTGCGGTGGTTGATCTGGAAGGGCGGCGGATTTACAACAACCCTTCATATGCCAGGCTTTTTGGAAATGTGGAAGACTTGAAGGGCAAAGACTCCTTTGCCGAGATTCATCCGGATGACAGGGAGCGCGTCAGGCATTTGTTCGGGGAAACCGTGCGAACCGGCGCCGGCATGCGGGCGGAGTTCCGCTTCGTGCTGGCAACCGGCGGCATCCGTTACATGGAGTCCTGTGGCGGGTTGATCAAAAACAGCCATGGCGAGGCGCTGCGTGTGGTCGTTGTTTCACACGATATCACCGCGCGCAAACAGTACGAGGACGAAATCCACAATCTGGCGTTTTATGACTCGCTTACCAAGTTGCCCAACCGCCGCCTGCTGAACGACCGGCTGGTTCAAGCAATGGCCACCAGCAAACGCAGCAGCCTTTATGGCGCGCTGATGTTCCTGGATCTGGATAACTTCAAATCCCTCAACGATGCATATGGGCATAATGTGGGGGATTTGCTGCTGGTGGAAGTGGCGCATCGCATTGGCAGTTGTGTGCGCGGGATGGACACTGTCGCGCGTTTCGGCGGCGATGAGTTTGTGGTGGTGCTCAGTGAGCTGGGTGTGGACAAGGCCGAGTCCGCCACACAAACCGGTATCATCGCCGAGAAAATCCGCGCCGCTCTGGCCGAACCTTATGCGCTGAAGATTCGGTCAGAGGGCAAAGCGGAAACTGCTGTTGAACATCATTGCACGTCGAGTATCGGCGTGATGCTGTTTGTCAATCACGAGGCCCGCACGGAAGAGATTCTCAAGTGGGCGGACATAGCGATGTATCAAGCCAAAGAGGCGGGGGGCAATTTGATCCGGTTTTATGATGCGAAGCCTTAACCCGGATATTTCATGAGTTAACGTGCGCCCTCGCTAGTCTTTTGTTTGCTATGCAAGATTTTGTTCCGTCGGGTGTATGAATAACTACACCGCTCCTTCACAAAATCTGCCTATCAAACAAAATCCTGCGCGATCATCACACGAACTCATGAAATATCCGGGTTAACCCGCACCACACTACGTTCTCTCGCGCTCAGACACACGTCCGTAGCGCCCGTAAAGGAACGAGATGGGGTATTGGAGAGCGGCAGAAATGCGCAAAGAGCAGTCACTCAAACTGGTCCATTCGCGAATGCGTCTCTTCGCCGAACAGCCAGAGAATGCTTCCAGACAGGAACATTGATACCGCCACAAACCAGAACGCCGCCTCCACCGAGCCGCTGAAATGCGCTGATATACCCAGCCCGAGGGCGCCAATGCCATAGCCCAGATCACGCCAGAAGCGGTAGATGCCGATGGCCGAACCGCGCCAGTTGGGGTGTGAGATATCGGCTACTGCAGCAGAGAGGTTCGGATACAGCAATGCCATACCGAAACCGGAAACGGCGGCAGAGAACGACCACCAGACCGCACCTTCATTCCAGAGCATCATCGCCACCCCTGCGCCGCATATCCACATACCAAGGATATTCGGAATGTGGCGACCGATATGGTCGGACAGCTTGCCGGTGAAGAATTGCGAGCCGCCCCAGACGAACCCGTAGACGCCGACTATCCATCCGATTTCAGGCAGGCTCACACCGCGCTGATAGAGGAACACCGGGTAGAACACCCAGACCAGCGCATCAACGAACTTTTCCACCAACCCTGCCTGGCAGATGGCGGCCAGGCGTTTGTCTCTCCACGACATCAGCGTGAAGACCTCCCAAGTGGCCGGGTGCGTTCCGATGTTGGCCGGGTAGCGCCGCATTATTTTTTCTGAAGTTGCAGCGGCGTGTTTGGCCGCTTCTAACTTGGCCCAAGGCAAGGTGTCTTTGACCCATATCAAGGTCAGCAGGATGGCCAGCAATATTGTCGTCATGCCGAAAACCAGCAACCCGGCACGCGCGCCTAATACCGTTGCCAGATAGGCGGTGATAATGCCGGCCAGCGCCAATCCTACATATCCGGAGAACTCGTTCAGGCCGATAGTCAGGCCGCGCTGATCGCGGCGGGTGATATCGAGTTTGGCGGTTTGCGTCATAGACCAGGTCAGCCCCTGGTTGATGCCAAGCAATACGGTGGCGGCCACGATCCAGTTCCATGACGGCGCAAAACAGATCAATGGCGGGATGGGTAAAGCCGCGATCCAACCCAGCAGCAACACGCGTTTGCGACCGATGCGTTCCGATAATCGGCCAGCCACAAAATTGAGCGTGCCTTTGACAAAACCGAAAGCCACCACGAAGGTGGTGAGCAACATGAAGGAATTCTTCGGCACGCCGAATTCAGATTCGGACAGTGCCGGTACCACCGTGCGCATCATGCCGATGGTGAAACCCACCAGCATGACTTGCAGCAGTTGATGCAGGAACTGGTCGAGGTTGGCCCGGATGCCGTGTTGCAATTCCATCGTTCAGGCCGCGATGTTGGCCGCGACCATCTTGTCCATCCCGGCGGGGCGCGCGGGGATGTCCTTGAGCAGATAATCTACGAAAGCTTCCTTGTTCAACGACAATCCCGGATTCCAGCGTTTCTCGAAGCCGATGGTCGAGCTCGGTTTGCCAGATAACCCCGCACCGCAGGCGCTGCCCGCCTGATGGCCGGGGAAGATTTCGACTTCGTTGGACAGGTGCAGCAACTTGGAGTGGAGGCTGTCGTAGAGCTGTGCGGCCATCTCCCGCTCCCGCCCCAGTAAATCGGGCCGGCCAATGGAACCGACGAACAGCGTGTCACCTGTGACCACGAACCAGGGCAATTCCCCGCGACGCATGTCAGTCACCAGCAGGCAAATGCTGTCAGGCGTGTGGCCCGGTGTGTGCAGTACGGTGATTTCGACGTTGCCGATGTTAAGCGCTTGGCCGTCGCACAACGGCTCGAAATCGAATTTGACTTGCCCGGCATCGGATTCGTGCAGGCAATACGGCGCGCCCACCATCTGCGCGAGCTTCCTGCCGCCGGAGTAGTGGTCGGCATGGATATGAGTGTCAATGACGTAATTGATGGTGACGTTGGCCTTTTTCGCTTCCTCGATGAACCACTCCTCATCGCCTGCGACCACGTCCACCGCTACGGCCTTGCCCTTGCCGCCGCAGCCGAAGAAATAGGATAGTGAGGATTCTTTCGTTGCCAGTTGTTTGAAAAACATTGCGCTCTCCTTAAAACACCAGAACCTTATCCGCCCATGCAGTCCGCTCGGTCAACTCTGCCAAGGTGCTACGATGCGCCCCCTCAGTAATATCGCCGCCCCCAAGGCCGCGCGCATCCAGGCAAGCACCGCAGTACCGGCTTCTCCGCCATGGTGGAACATGTTGCCTGGCATCGCTTCGACGTTGTAGAAACCTTGCGGCACCTTCTGGTTGCGATGCGCAGACGAGGCGGCATCGCCGATCAGGAACATCCGTACCGCATTGCCTTCCTGCTTGGAGATCATCCCGGCCAGGCGCAAGCCGCTGTAAGTGCGTTCGCTGCCGCAGGGAGCCTCGTTGAGGGTAAACAAGGTTTTCATGGCAACCTCATTAATTGATTAACAATCTAATACTTACTGGAATGATTTGAGCATGGATTGCCATTCCATGTCAACATGGTTTATAGTAACAGGCACTTATTCTGCTATTTGTTAGATTGATGAGATGAAAAGCGCACGCAAGATCAAAGACCTGCTCTACGAGCAGATAGCACGGATCGGCAAGGTATTTTCCAGCCCCAAGCGGCTGGAGTTGATCGAATTGTTGTGTCAGGGTGAAAAAACGGTGGAAACCCTGGCGCGCGAGGCTTCCATCAGTATGAAACTGGCCAGCGCGCATTTGCGCGAGTTGCGCACGGCGCATCTGGTCGAGACCGAGCGGCAGGGCAAGAATATATATTACCGCCTTGCCGGCAAGTCAGTGGCCGATCTGTGGGTGCAGATTCATACGCTGGCGGAAGAACGTTTGGTGGAGTTGCAACTTGCACTACAGAAGATCGCGACGCAACCGGATGAATTGATACCCAGCGACCGGGCAAGCCTGATGAAGGCCGCGCGCAAGGGTGAAGTGGTGGTGCTTGACGTGAGGCCGGCGGAAGAATACTTGACCGCGCACCTGCCCTTTGCGAGATCAATTCCGCTGGAAGAGCTGCGCCAGCGGCTGGGAGAGTTGCCCAAAGATCGCTCCATCGTCGCCTACTGTCGCGGGCCGTATTGCCTGATGGCGAAGGATGCCGCCGAGCTGCTCAAACAGGAGGGGTACACCGCCATCCACCTGCGCGATGGCGTTGCCGAGTGGGCATCTGCAAGCATGCCGTTATAATATTAGGGCACCTCTAACCGCCAGCCTCATGCTATTGGGCTGCACCCACAAAACCACCAACTGCTTTTCCCGGGTTACAAGCTACTTGCACAGCAAGCTGCGGAGCGCATCGGCCAGATTGGAAAACTGGAAGCGATACCCGGCGGCAGACATCCTGCCGGGCAATACTTTTTGCCCTTCCAGCAACAGGCAGGCGCGCTCGCCCATCGCCAATTTCAGCAGCGGCGCCGGGGCCGCGAACAGCGCGGGGCGACGCAGCGTTTTTGCCAATGCAGCGGTGAATTCCGCATTGGTGGCCGGTTGCGGCGCGGTCATGTTATATGGCCCGCTGGCCTGGGCATCGTGCAACAGCCTGAGCAGCATCGCCACATAGTCGTTGATATGAACCCAGCTCATCCACTGTTTTCCGTCACCCAGGCGCGCGCCCAGGCCGAGTTTGAACGGCGGCAACATGCGTCCCAGCAAACCGCCGTTGTCGCTCAACACCAAACCGGTGCGCAACAGGCACACCCGCACCCCAACCTGCTCTGCGGCACGCGCCGCGTCTTCCCATGCTTTACACAACTGCGCGGCAAAATCTTTTCCGGCATCCGCCGCCTCGTCCGGCGCGTCATCGCCGCGATTTCCGTAATAGCCTACCGCCGAGCCGCTTAACAATACGGCTGGTTTGCGCCCGGCAGCAGCGATATGCTTCACCAGTTCCTCTGTGAGGGTGACACGGCTCTCCCGCAACACCTGCTTGCGCCGCGCAGTCCAGCGCGCATCCACAATCGGCTCACCTGCCAGATTGATGGCAGCATCGAAAGTTTTGCCGGGATGCCACTCGCCAAGCGCAGCCATCGTGTGAACCCCGGCGCCGCATTTGACCGGAACAGATGCCGGGTTGCGGCTGAGCACCGTCAACTCGTGCCCTTCCGCCAGCAAGGCTTTGCAAAGCTGCCTGCCGATCAGCCCGGTGCCGCCGGTAATTAGGATGCGCACACAACCTCCCGTTTAAGGGCGCTTCTAAAAATCCACATTTCATCCCAACTGCCGCGTTGCGGAAAAAATTTAGTTTCGGCCAACCTGAAGGTTACCCTACACTGAAACTTCGTTTTCTTGCTGACATATCTCAGGTTGTATTTGCAATGGATGGTGATTTGGATTAAACGCTATATTTCATGGCATCACAAGCGCCATTAAAACGTTTCATATCTTTTTGTGTTAGCGCCGATTGAATATTGACCCAGGGTGCTGATTGAATTTTGACCCAGGACCGGTTG
>CXWL01120351.1_pt1 | contig 17045 bp, 2 predicted proteins | sample 590931 | NCBI WGS metagenome assembly CXWL01 (sample SAMEA3498368, study PRJEB10139) | groundwater metagenome | biome: water well; material: biofilm material | place: Germany | collected 2015-04-27 | reverse complement strand
GAAATTAACTGCCGATGCTAAAGCAAAACTATATGCAGAAGCCGCTAAACTTGCCGCTGATGCCAAAGCCAAAGCTGACGCCGATGCCAGAGCGAAATTAGCTGCCGATTCTAAAGCGAAATCAGATGCAGAAGCCGCTAAATTGGCTGCTGATGCCAAAGCCAAAGCTGACGCCGATGCCAGAGCGAAATTAGCTGCCGATGCTAAAGCGAAACTAGATGCAGAAAATGCTAAATTGGCCGCTGACGTTAAAGCCAAAGCTGATGCCGATGCCAGAGCGAAAGCCAATGCAAAACCAAAAGATGAGAATGCAAAAACGATGGATAATATAGCGGAAACATTAGATAACGCCAGAAAGGCACAGCTACAATTATTGAATCAGTTGAATGAAAAAGTGAATCAAAGAGAAAAAGAACTGAAAGACTTAAAAACCGAGAATGATTTAAGTGATAAAGGAATTGCAAGTGCTCCAAAAGAATTCAAGAGTGTTTCCGCTGAAAATAATGCATTGGAATCTTTAAAATCAGAAATAGATCAGGTTAACAAAAGCCAAAATCAATTACTAAGCACGTTTAAAAATTTATACGAAGAGCGTATTAAAAAAGTACCAAACAAAAATGATGCACTTACGCAAAGCTATTTGAAAACGATAGACTTGTTGAAAGGGGAACAATTAAAAGCGGAACAATCCAATACTAATTTAATTACTTCATTAGAGAAAATTAAAATAGAAACGGAAATAGAGAAAAAACGTAGGATAAAAAAGGCCAATTTTGAAAATGAGGATAGTAGGTATCAGAAAGATCAAGAGACGTTGAAACGTATTAAAGAAACGACAACAGTTAGCACAGTAAAACTTAAACCGGAAGATTTTGATTATGGTAATGAGCAATCAAATATGCAAATTATTAAGAATATTAAAAACGTGGAAACAGGTTATTATTTAGTGCTTGCAGTTCATGCTGATGTTGCAAAAAGAGATTCTTTTGTCACTAAAACGATAGCAGCGGGAGAATCAAAAATTAATTTTTNNCTATGATGTTAAATCAACGAATTATTTCATTTATTCGGAGAAATTTGATAATCTGCAAGAAGCAACAAGAACGTTGGAATCCCGAGGCAATAAACCCTATAACGGAAAAATGGTGATGGTGCGCGTAGAAAATTAAGAACAAAATAGTGCGTCTGAAAATTGAATATAGTAGATAGGAATAATAGAAAATAATGCAATAGTTTATCATAAATTTTGAATTGGGATTGATACTATTCTAAAGGTGTTTTAGGATAGTATTTCCCGTTAAAGATGTCATTTACTATTCCTAAGTTAAAAGGGAATAAGGAGTTAATTTTTAATTAAATAGCAATAATAAATTTTTTTAAATACCACATAATTTGCTTGGAAGAAATTCCGGTTTTTGGAATGAAAATCAAGCAAGTACCCAAATAAATTAATACCATGAAAAAAACTACTTTTTTAAAAGTAATCCTACTTGCTTTTATTTTTTTACAAAGTTTTATATCCTATTCTCAAACTCTTAAAGCTTTTACTCCAAGGTTTGATAAGGATATTAAAGGAGATATGTTATTGATTGGGAATAGCATTCTGAATAGAAATGAAGGTCCAAAAAGCAACGACAAAAAACCGAATGATCCGTATAATGACAGTGGTTTAAACTCTGATTTTGATATGCAGTTTATCAATATCGATAATGGAGCTACAGCAGGTGTTTTTAATTCTAGTAGTGCTAATCTAGTCGTTCCTAATGCTTCAGCTCCAGCAGCTCCATGTTATAAAATTTTATATGCGGCTCTGTATTGGGGTGCAGTGACTAAGGGTACAACTCCTATTACCAATATTAAATTCAAAATGCCTACTGGAGGGTATAATGATGTGGTAGGTACAATAATTCATGATTCAGGTACTAATGTGATAGGAACAAGTTATCCGTATGCCTGTTATGCTGATGTAACCAGTTTAGTAACTGGAGCCGGAAACCCAACTCCAGAGGGAACGTATACCGTTGCTAATGTGTCTTCAAAAGTAGGTTCTAATAGACCCGCAAATACTTCATCAGGAGGAACAGGTCTTTCTGCAGGTTGGTCACTTTTTATTGTGTATGAAGATCCAAAGTTAGCGGCTAAATCAATTACCTCCTTTGATGGTTTTAGTGCCATCAGTTCTACAGTAAATTTAGATATTCCCGTAACTGGATTCAGAACAATTCCTACAGGACCAGTAAGAGCCAAATTTGCTTTTTCGGCCTTAGAAGGAGACCAAGGAATTTCTGGAGATTACTTGACTATAAATGGTTCTATACTATCAGCTGTGAATAATGCAGGAACTACAATTAGAGGGACAAATAATTTCTTTAATAGTTCTGTTACTTATATTGATCCGGCTAACGGTAAAACAGAGGATTTTATCAACCGTAATCCAGCAAGTACAAATACGCTGGGGTATGATGCCGGAATTTTAGAAATTAATAACAATGGGAATGCTATCATTAAAAATAATGACATAAGTGCTGTTATAGGATTACGAAGCAATCAAGATGTTTATTTCTATTATTTTAATGCGATTTCATTAGAAATTATTGAACCCAAAATCGTACTTACAAAACAAGTTTTTAGTGATGCTACTTTAACTAATAACATAGGTAATGCTAATGTAACTTTAGGGCAAGAATTATTTTATGCTATTGGTTTTCAAAATATAGGAAATGATAATGCTGAAAACTTTACCATTAAAGATATATTACCTATTAATATAAATTTTGACCCTAATAACATAATTGTTCCAAATGGTTCTGGGATTACATATGTATATAACGCTGCTACAAGAACTATTGTATTTACTATTCCTAGTAACTTAGTGGAAAAAAATGACCCTCGTTATATAATTAAATTCAAAGTTCAGGTTGTTCCGGAATGTAATGATCTGAGTGATGCCTGCTCTGATAAAATCCAGAATCAAGCTTTTGCGAGTTATGTAGGAGTGACTAGTGACATTAAGGTCGATGATCAACTTAGTTTATCCACTTTTGGAGAATGCTATTTAGGTACTGCATCCCCAACCAACTTTTTAGTAGGAGTTGAAAATTGTATTTATACTAAAGATTATCAGTTGTGCGGTGCGAGTGTAGTTTTGACGGCTGCCAATGGATATAATTCTTATTCTTGGTCAACAAGTGCTACAGGCACACCTGTTATTGGCACAACTCAATCAATAACTGTTAGTCAAACTGGTACCTATTATGTTAATAACATTGCGAATGCTCCTTGTAGATCCATAAAACAAGTAGTTACGGTTTCACCCTCTGGTACTACTGTACAAAATCCGGTGATACCATTTGCAGATCAAGTGGTGCAATGTCCAAATAATGGAAAAGATCTGCCTAAAATATTTTTATGCGGTGCCAATGCTACTAGATTAATAAATACAGGAGTGACAGATGCCATTTCTATTGTTTGGCAAAAACTGAATGAAGCCAGTTGTACTGCCATAGGAACGGATGATTGTGCCAATGAAAAAGTGGATTGTACTTGGGATAACATAGCCACTGGATCAAGTTATACGGCAAATACTTCCGGACAATTTAGAGTGGTTTTCAATTATGCTGGTGGCTGTTTTAATATTTTCTACTTTAATGTTTTTAAAAACTTATTAAACCCAACGGCTACTTCCAAAGATATTATTTGTAATACTTCTGGTGAAATCATTGTAGGAGGTGTTCCTACATCCGGTTACGAATTTAGCTTGAGTGCTTCAGGACCTTTCCAAGACAGTAATGTTTTTTCTATAACTACAGCTAATACGTATACTGTTTACATTAGACAAAAAGGTATTGTTAGCAATCCTTGTTTATTTTCAGTTCCCGGGATTGATATACTACAACGTAATTTTACTGTAAGTGAATTTGTTTCTCAGCCCTTGTGTAATGGTGACAAAGGATCGATAAAATTAGCAGCAAACGATGTACGAGCGCAGTATTTTTATAGTATTAGCAAATCAGGTTCATTAGTAAATGCTGTTGGGCCTATAGCAGCGAGTGATCATACATTTTCTAATTTGTCTCCGGGTAGTTATGATTATGAAGTAAAAACAGATGATGGTTGTTTAAAAACAGGTACAATAGTACTAATTGAACCAGATGTTTTAAAAGCTACTGTTAATCAAACAAAAGCACTGACTTGTGAAACAGGCGAAATTACAGTGTATCCTATCGGAGGAACAGCTCCTTATGCATACTACGTAAATGGTTCGACAACTGCGCAGTATAGTGCTGTAGTTAATACACCAACAGCGGGTAATTATACTATCAGAGTTGTTGATTATAATGGTTGTATAGCAAATACTTCAATTACAATTGCCGCAGTCCCTAAACCAGTTTACAACCCAACTGGTACCAACGTAAATTGTTACGGAGATACCACAGGAGTCATCAATTTTAATGTCACTAATGCTAATGGGTATACTTTAGCCTATAGTATCAATAACGGAACAACGTATGGATCTTCTGCAATTATTTCTAATCTTGCAGCGGGAACTTACAACACTATATTAAAATATTCTTTGAATGGTGTAGATTGCTTAGACACCATGAAAGTGATTACCATCACGCAACCATCAACGGCCTTGACTGCCTCAGCGGGAGTTTCGGAATTGGCCGGTTGTGGCCCTGCCGGAGAAGGAAAAATACGCATCACCAATCCGCAAGGAGGAACGCCTACATATGAATACAGTTTTGACAATCAGACTACTTGGATCACTGTCAATGATGCTTACAAAGCTCCTGGAACCTATACAGTATATATTAAGGATGCCAACGGATGTATTTATCCAATGCCAAATATTATAATTGAACCAGAACCTGTTGCTCCAGTTATTGATGTGAACACGCCTGTAGATTTCAATTGTGATGGAACTGCAACCAGTACGGTGACCATCAATAACCCGGGTACAGCCAGTTTTACGTACAACTATTATTTAGACGGGACAATAAATCCAAACACGACCAATCCCAATACGTTTTTAAATGTACCCCCGGGTACACATACCGTAAAAGTGGAATACAATTTAGTGAGCGTTCCCACTTACAGTAATTTATTGAAAGAAGATTTTGGTTATGGAGATGACACTACTTCTCCTGGGATTAACACTGCTTTTTATTGTTTTGAGAGACAGGTGGTTGCTACACAATGCAAGGGAAGCACAGCTATTAATGACGGCGATTATTCGGTTACTGCAAATATTGTAAATCCTTTTTCGGCTTGGGTTCAGCCAGGGGATCATACTACTCAGACAGTTCCTCCAACTCCTAAAGGTAGAAGTTTGGTGGTTAACATTGGTGATCAAATTGCAACCAGCGATATTTTATATCAAAAAGTTATAAATGATATTATTCCTAACCAACCGATAAATTTTGAGCTCTATGCGATGAATTTACTTAAAACAGGAAATACTCAGGTAAATGCTGATTTGAGAGTAGCTCTGGTAAATGCTGCGGGAGTAGAGATTTCATGGTTTGCAACAGGAGATATTCCTAAAACCCAAAAATGGGAAGTTTATCCTAAAACTCCAGTAACCCTAAATCCAGGAGCAAACACTACCTTACGATTTATTATCCGTTCTAATAAAAGAGCTACAAGTGGTAATGATGTGGCGATAGATGATATCAAAGTATTCCAACTTCCAAAATCATGTATTACTACAAGAAGCTTTACTGTTGTAGTTCCAACAGGAAAAGCATTTACAGGTTCCGTAACCGGATTCAAGAACGTAACCTGTAACGGATTATCCAATGGAGAAATCACGATTAGCGCCACTAATTTTGACGCAGTTACAGGATACCAATATTCCCTAGATAACGGAACGACTTGGAATACCACAGTTTTAACCACTTCGCCTTATACAATTACAAATTTAGCACCAAATACGTACACTGTAGCGATTCGTCCAGTAGGGTCAACCGTTACGGCTTGTACTCAAAAATTTCCTCCAGTAACTATTGCACAACCTGATCCAATTGTTGTTAATGCGACGAAAACGGCGGCTACTTGTATTACTGGAGCAACCATTGATGCGAGAACCACAACAGGAGGAACCCCAGCCTATAAATTTGAATTGATAAATACTTTGGCGCCTTTAACGGTGACCGCTTTTCCTCCTAATGGAATTTTGACGAATGTACCTCCTGGTTCCTATCTCATAAAAGCTACCGATGCCAATGGTTGTAACAACCCGACAGACTACGGGATTACAATTGATGCAGTACCAACCATATCGGCTGCAGTTGATCCAAGCACGGCGATGTGTTTTGATCCTTCTACTGGAGCTCAAATCAATGTTTCTATTACTGGTGGAACCGGACCATTTAGTTACCAAACAAGCTTAAACGGTGGAACTTTTAGTGCTTCTAGTGCGACATTCACAACACCAACATTCACGCATACTGCGGCTGTAACGGGTAATTATATTTTTAGAGTAACAGATAGTAACGGTTGTTTTTTCGATACCGCTCAACAAATAATTAATGCTAAATTAACAGCTAATGCTCCTGTGACTACTGATCTGGATTGTGATGTTTTACCAGGGTCTCCAGATGCTTTGATTACAGGAACAATTTCAGGTGGAACGGCGCCTTTTACGGTGCTATTAACATCGGGACAAACAACAGGAACACTTGCTGGACCTGTAGGGAATAGTGCTACTTTTACCTATACTACCGGAGCATCAGGTGTGTATCAATTTCAAATTACAGATGCTATTGGTTGTATAACCAACACCTCTGCTACCATCAATGCAAAAGTCGCGGTAACTGGTAATGCCATAGTGACCAATGAAACCTGTGAGACATTGAACAATGGAAGTGTTACTTTGCAAGCACTTACTGGTGTTGCTCCTTTCACATATAATTTTAATAGTTTAGGATTCTCTAATATAGTAACCTATGGTTCATTGTCAGGATCTGTGGGAGGAACTTCTTACCCTTATCAAATCAGAGACAATAAAGGATGTATTTTTAATGGTACTGCGACTGTTTTTGAACCTAATCCAATTACCCTAACTGCTAGTATTACCACTCCTTATACGTGTGACGGTCCAGCAACCATTACTGCTTCAGCTTCAAATGGAAATGGAGGATTTACATACGTGTTAACAAGAGGTACTACAACAGTAGCTACAAATACTACAGGGCTTTTCCCTAATTTGAGTGTAGCAGGAAGTTATACCGTAAAGGTAACCGATGCCAAAGGAGGTCCGCTTACTTCGGCTCCTATGTTGATTGAAGCTTTGACACCACCAACGGCAATGATGTTTACGAATACCGCGGTAACTTGTCCAGCTAATAAAACAGACATTACAATTGATAGCGTCACAGGTGGTTCTGGAGCTGTAGAATATAGAATTATTGCTCCAGCTAGTGCAGCAACAGCGTATCAAGCAGGTGCCACTTTTGCAGGTTTAGATCCTGGCGTAACCTATCGTTTTGAAGTTAGAGATGCTAAAAATTGTACGTTTGCTGCAAACTATTCTGTACCAGTATTGCCAACGCTTACTGCTAGTGGAGTAGTGGTAAATAATGTAATATGTTTTGGTGATAGCGATGGGTCTGTTCGTTATACTGTTGGTGGATTTGGTAACTTAACCCCTTATTTTTATACCATAGATGGTGGAACTGCAATCCCAGGAACTTCACCAGCTACAGGAACTACATTTGACATTTTAGCCCCTGGTTTAGCTGCGGGTGCTCATGTAATTGTGGTTACTAATACTAATACAAGTTGTACAGTGTCGGAATCAGTAACTGTGGGTGCACCAAGTGCAGCTTTGGTTATTACTGCTCCAACTATTTCACCTATTACGTGTAATGTAACAACAGCGAGTATCACCATCAATACTTCAGGTGGATGGGGATCTAATACGTACACCGTTACAGGACCATCTCCTGCAACAACTGTTGCAACACAAACAACGAGAACTTTTAACAATCTGGCAGCTGGTAATTATACCGCTACCGTTAATGATTTGAATGGTTGTTCCCGTTCAATAAATTTTACAATTGCATCATACACCGCACTTGTAGTAACTCCAACAGTTACTAATGCATGTTCTGTTACAGGAAATACAAATGAAATTGTAGCTACAGCCACAGGTGGTTCAGGTACCTACACCTATTCTATCAATACAGGTGTCGCTCCAACTGGGCTTTTATTAAATACGTTTAACGTTGCTCCAGGCAATTATACTATTACGGTTCGAGATGCTTTTGGTTGTATAGATACTGAAACGGTTACGGTAAGTGAAGTATTAGTAGTAACGGCTGTTAGAACTAAAGATATCAGTTGCTCAACACCACAAGAAGCTACTATTAGAGTAACCATTTCTGGTGGAATAGCTCCTTTTACTTATAGAGTAAAAACCGTTCCGGGTACTTATAGTGGTGGTCCAAATGCAGTTACAGGAAATCCGTTTATATATACTGCACCAGGAAATATTGGAGCAAGCTATGAATTTGAAATTACAGATGCAAATGGTTGTATTAGAGTAACGAATATTGTTAACACCAATACACCAACTCCAGTTGCTGCTTCAACCTCAATAACAGATTTAACTTGTTTCCAATCAGGAAATGGCGCAGTAACTATAAATCCGACTGCGGGTGTTGCTCCATTTGAATATAATTTTAATGGTTTAGGTTTTTCATCAATTTCTTCATATTCTAGTTTAGCCGCTTCTCCAGCAACTGGTTATCCTTATGTTGTAAGAGATAGTAAAGGTTGTTTGTTCAATGGTAATGCTATTGTTAATCAACCTAGTGAGATAATTTATACGGTTACCCCTGTTAATATGACTTGTAGTTTTGCGATTGTAGCCGGTTCAATTACAGTTAACACAATTACAAACGGTAATGCGCCTTTCAATTATACCTTAAGAAATCTTACAACTGGTGAAGTTTTAACACATCCGGACCTTGCAGGTGCAAGTCATACATTTCCTAATTTAGGATTTGGTAATTATGAAGTAATTGTATCTGACAATACAGGCTGCTCTAAGACAACTACTGGTATACAAGTACTTGCTCCACCGGAGGATTTGGATATAAATCTATTTACTACAGCCGACTGTACAAATGGAGCTACAATAATTGTGAGTATTAATCCTACGGTTGTTCCTCCAACACCAAATTATGAGTTTGGTATTTACGATTTAGCTGCATTTCCATATAGTAGTGTTTTTTTAGCTCCAGATGGTGCTACGTCACCAGATAATATGCGAAGAACTTTTACAAACCTTACTCCAGGTGTGGTGTATACCTTTGTGGTTAGGGATAATTTAACAGGTTGTTATTATTTTGAAACAGCTGCAGGTGCTGTGCCTCCAGTAACTACATTAACTTCTGATCCTATTGTGGCGAATAATGTGACTTGTACAGGTACTGCTACGGGTAGTGTAACCTTTACTTTGGATAATTATAATGCAACTACTGTTAATTACGAGATATTTAGGAACCAAACTAATGTTTCTACCGGAATCACAGGATCAGTAGTAACAGCAGCTCCGTCAACTATAACAACTCCGGCAGGCTTAACGCCAGGTCAGTACTATATTACTTTTACTGAAGTTGGTGGAACGAACAATGGTTGTACTAGTGCATCTGCTGTTTTTACCATAACAGAGTCCCCAGTTCTTTTGGATTTAAACGTTACTGCAACTAAAAATGATAACTGTAATGTAAATGCGGGTGAAATAGTGGCTTTTGCAAATGGGGGAACTGCTCCTTATAGTTTTATTCTAAATACTTCAAGTACTGCTCCAGCGGCTAATGATCCTTTATGGGATTCACCTAGTACGTTTAATGTGCAGTCAGGAAGTTATTATGTTTGGGTGAAAGACAATAATGGTTGTATTATTGGTGATCCGGTAAATGTACTACTAGATCCTTCACCAGTTATTGATTTAACAGTACTAGATGTTTGTGCAGTTGAAGGAGCTTTTGCAGTAGATGTAACTTTAACTTCACCTGGTGTAGGTCCATACAAGATTTCGGTAAACGGAGGCGATTACGAAGATGTGATCTCTTTCCCTTATCCTGTTAGTGGTTTGAGTTCAGGACCTCAAACAATTGTTGTGATAGATGCCAATGGTTGTACTTCTAATAGTGCAACTGTAACGTTGACTAAAAAATTATCTGTAATTGCAGATCGTACCAAAGAGTTAGATTGTACGACTTCGCCAGATGGATTAATTACGGTGACGGTATCAGATGGTTTATTTACTCCACTAGATCTAACACCTGATTTTAGATACGAGGTGGCTATTAACGGTGGAAGTTATGGAACTCCAGTTAATTTTGCTAATGATGTTAGGTCATTTACATATACAGTAACAACAGCCGGTACGTATCAATTTAGAATTACAGATTTAAATAATTGTACAGTTGAAAGTACGATTGTAGATGTAGCTGCCATAGTATTTCCAACTGCAACTGCAACAGTAACTCCGCCTACCTGCGCAGGTGCAACAAATGCTACTTTGATAATTAATGCTTCATTAGGGGTACTTCCTTATGAATATAGTATTGATGGAGGAACTAACTGGCAAGATTCTAATGAATTTACTGGACTAGGTGCGGGACTAATCAATTATATTGTACGAGATAATAAAGAATGTATTTTCAATGGTTCAGAGAATATTATTAATCCAACGCCTGTAATTGCTTCTGTAGATTCTGTATCTGCTTTTACTTGTTCATCGACGAATACACCTAACGTAACGGTGGTAACTGTTAGTGCGGCCGGTGGTGCAGGTAATTACAGCTTTAGTGCTGACGGTATTAATTATTTCCCAAGTAATAGTTTACCAGTTGATAATAGGTATGCCTTTAATGTCATAGATATTGGAGTTGCACAAAACCTAACGTTTTATGCTAAAGATGCGAATGATTGTATAGATGATATTATAGTTCCAATAGCTGCATTCCCTAAATTGGTTTCGGCTTCTGCGAGTTTAGTCACTAAAGCAGATTGTACTACTCCTACTCCTACAGAAATTATTAATGTATCAATTACTGGTGGTGCTACTCCTACTAATTTTAGCTATCAAGTTGCTATTGATGGAGGAGCTTATGGTGCGTTAGTACCAATTACTGCTGGTACTACTTCATTCAATTACAACGCCACATCTATAGGAAGTTTTTATGAATTTAAAATAACGGATAATACAACGGGTTGTAGTATTATTTCAAATGCGTATACTGTTCCAGTATTCAATACGATGACAGTAACCGCTAGTGCCGCAGCAAATGTAGATTGTGCTACAAATGCAACGGGTGCTATAGAAATTAATATTGGTAACTATACCGGTCCTTATAATTATACTATATGGTTAGGTGGTGTTCCAACAGCATTTACAGGTTCAGGAAATACGTCAACTAATCCATTTGTACTTCCACACGGTTTAGTTGCAGGAAATAATTACACCGTAGTGGTTGCCCAAACGACTTATCCAAGTTGTTCAGTTACTTCTAATCCTGTGGCCATTACTGAGCCAGTGGCTTTAGATTTGACTAACCTTATTGTTAACGTTAAAAATCAAAATTGTAACACTACAGGAGCAGTACTTACTGTTGATGATGCTACTATTGCTGGCGGAAAACGTGATTATACGTATGCTTTTGTATTAAATGGAACAGGAGCATTACCACCAGCTGGTGATTTTAAACCTTCAAATACTGCAACATTTACCACCACTCAAATAGCACCTTTATCGGATACTGTTGAAGTTTGGGTAAAAGACGCTAATGGTTGTACGGATATGGTAACGGTTAACATTTCTGTTGATCCAGAACCAACAGTTACAGCAACTGTAGCTAGTCAATGTGCGTCTGCAACGGGTTATACAATCGATGCAGTGGGTACAGGTGTAGGATCTTTAGAATATAGTTTGGATGGTATCAGTTTTGGAACATCTGATTCATTTAATGTATCCTCTCCTCGTGATTATTATGTTTGGGTAAAAGATGCTAATGATTGTATTGTAAAAACAGCTGTACCGGTAACGATTTTCGAACCATTGCAATTGCAAGCTGACATTACTACCTTATCTACTTGCTTGAATGCAGATGGTTTAGTAACGCTAACGGCTAGTGGAGGATTTATTCCTGCGAATTATGAATATAGTATTGATGGTATTACTTATGGTTCTTCCAATGTATTTGGTAGTTTGGCCGCAAGTGCTACTCCTTATACTTTCTATGTGAGAAATATGGCATCAGTGCCAGTTTGTGTTAAATCGGTAGACGTGATTATGTTATTACCTAATACAGCCATTGCTTTTGTATTAGATCCAACCCCAGTAACTTGTAACGGCGGATCGGATGGTACGATTACCGTTAACATGGATACATCAACGTTGACTGTTAATAATAATCCTCAATATACTTTTACCTTAACAGGAACGTCAATTACTGGAGCAACAGTAAATTTGGGTCCACAACCTTCACCATTATTTAGTGGACTGGCAGCTTCTGATACCAATGGATATACGGTAACCGTTACTTCGGGAAGAGGTTGTGATGATACTAAAACCGTTATTGTTGATGAGCCAGATCCAATTGTAGTACCAACTATAGTTCCGGTACAATTCGGTTGTATTACTGACAATACAGGGAACTTAGCAATTATTACGGTAACAGGAGTATCAGGAGGTTCAGGAACGTACAAATATGAGTTTATTAAAGAGGGAGCTCCTGATACACAAGTTCAATTTGGTGACAGCAATGTCTATACCGAAGGAGACTTAAAAGGAGGTTCTTATATCGTAAATGTATATGATGATAAAGGATGTGTTGGTACTACAACGACTGCAATAATCATTGATCCTTATGTACAGTTGGATAAAGTGAATGTGACTGTTACGCGTCCGATCACTTGTGCTCCTAAAACAGAAGATATTACTGTTTCGGCTACAACAATAGGAACAGGAACTACCAATTTAGAATATACTTTAGTAGATGTAATCTATGATCCAATTACAGGTGTGCCTACAACAGGTTCTATTTATCCTGCTGTTCCTAATAATAATGGAATATTTACAAATTTACCAGTTGGAAATTATTTAATTACCGTCAAAAACTTAGATACGAACTGTGAAATCCAAGGCGTACACTATGTAAACGAACCTAACACTTTCGACCTAACCATTGATACCGTTGTGGATGTCACTTGTTTCTCTGGAACTAATGGAAGTGTGAATGTCACTTTTGTAGATCGATTGATTACAACGAATCCGGTTAACGGAGATGATGCAGGAGCATTTACGTATACATTAGAAGATGCTTTTGGAAATGCACTACCTGGAGGAACTTCTGCAAATGCAGGACCGATCACTATTTCAGGTTTGGCTGCAGGAACGTACACCATAACAGCAACGTTATCGCAATCGCCTTCTTGCCCAGTAATTAAAAACTTTACCATTACAGGTCCTACAGCGGCACTGGATATTACGGAAACCCATACTGAAATTACGTGTGTTAGCGGTAATAATGACGGAACAATTGCTGTAACTGCTACTGGCGGATGGCCAGGTGCGTATGAATTTGAGTTAGTGGGGCCAACTCCTGCGCAAAATATTGCGTATTCAACTCAAACAGAATTTACAGGTTTGACAGCAGGAACCTACACGATAAATGTAAGAGACAGTAAAGGCTGTGTAGATTTTATAACGGTTACGTTAGCAGATCCTGCTCTAATTGTTTTCACGGCAACGCCTAGTACAACATTGGTAAGCTGTTTTGGTGATATCAGTGCAAGCATTACCGTTACAACATTGCCAACAGGTGGATCAGGCAATTATTTATATAGTTTAGTAACTACTTACACTAACGGTACAGTAACTACTGATGGTCCGCAAGTGTCTAATACATTTACAAACTTGGGTGCGGGAAGTTATCAGGTACAAGTATCTGATTCTTGGACTTGTTCTGCATTATCAGCTGCTATTGTCATTACTGAACCTGCAAAAGTAACAGCAAGCTTAGCATTGGCCACAGCCATTTCATGTGATGTTGATGCAACACTTACCTTAACTGCTTCAGGAGGAACTGCACCGTATGTGTACAGTACAACTTCGAGCTTTGGAATGGTTATAGCCATGACAGGTAACACCGCTACATTCTCTGTACCGGTAGGAACCTACAATTATTATATTAGAGATATCAATGGATGTGTTAGTTTTATATCAAATGACATCACGATTGATAAAGTTCCTGATTTAGTGATTGATGTAAATATTCAAAATGCAGTCATCAACTGTAAAGGAGATGATTCAGGAGTAATTGTTGCTACGGCGCAAGGTGGTTTAGGAAACTATGTTTACACTTTATTAGACGGAGCAGGTAATGCATTGTCATTTACACCGGTGCAAACTTCTCCAGGGAATTTCACGAATCTTCCGGCAGGATCGTATCTGGTAAATGTAGTGAGTATGGATTGTGACGCACAAACAATACTGCCAGTGGTAATCAAAGAACCGGATTTCCCACTAACAGAAAGCAATGCAGTGACTAATATTACATGTGCAGGTGAAGGCGACGGAAAAATTGTGATAACGGCTTCTGGCGGAACAGGAATTATAAAATATGCCATTTCACCGGATTTAAACCAGTTTTTTGAGTCTAATGTTTTTGATAATTTAAAACCTGGTACGTATGATTATATTGTGCAGGATGAGAACGGTTGCTTTATATACACAACTGGAGTAGTTATTAGTGAGCCAAATTCTATTTTTGTGACTACCATTGTGGGTACAGAGATGCCGGAAGTATGTGCTGGTGATGCTGATGGTGCATTCAGTATTAATGTTACAGGAGGAAACGCTCCTTATAGCGTAAGTCTTGATGATGTAAACGGAACGTATACTGCGGGAACTTTAGTTCAAACGCAATTTGATTTTACTGGTTTATCAGGAAGTGAGCATGTTGTTTATGTTCGTGATGCTAATAATTGTACGACGGAACATACCGTAATTCTAGGAGAAGCGGTGACATTAAACCCACAGGCGACTTTAAATTACGATTGTGTTAATAATAGTGCCAGCAACTCCGTAACGGTTACGGTAGATGCCAGCAACCTGCCAGCTGATTTAGATTATGCCTTAGACGGTTCAACAGTGTTCCAAGCTAGTAATGTGTTTACTAATGTAATGCCAGGACAACACACGATAGACGTAAGACATACGAATGGATGTATCAAACAAGTTGTATTTGATGTTGTACAAGTAGATCCATTAACATTGACCCTTGCGGATGGCGGCTTAAACGAAATTGTAGCTACTGCCACAGGTGGTGGTGGAAATTACCAATACACGTTAGACGGTGAATCGTACGGGAATCAAAGTAATTTTATTATTTACAAATCAGGAAATTATACGGTTACCGTTACTGATATAAATGGATGTACGGCAACGGCTACCCGATATTTTGAATTTATTGACATCAAAATACCAAATGTCTTTACGCCAAACGGAGATGGTAATAATGATACTTGGGCACCAACCAATACGATTAACTATAAGGATTTAGTATTCTATGTCTATGACAGATATGGTAGAAAATTAGGTTCGTATAGAGAAAGTCAATTCTGGGATGGTAAATACAATGGTAACGAATTACCTTCAGGGGATTACTGGTATGTCATAAAAATCAGAGATGCAAAAGATGCACGTGAATTTGTTGGACACTTCACATTATACAGATAATGGTAAAGGCAAGGGCTTGAGCAGAAGGAAGCTATATTTTCGGAATTGTTAAAAAGAATTTTTGCCACAGATTGGAAGGATTAAAAAGATTTTTAAAGCTGCGTGACGAATTAATCTGTGCTAATCTGTGAAATCTGTGGCAAAGAAATGCAGAGCTTTATAATAATACTGCATTAAATTTAAGCCATGACTTATGTCATCTCAAAATAAAATTATTAAAATGAAAAAAATCATAGTATCATTTTTTCTCTTGACTGTAGCTTCGAGCCACAGTCAGGAGCTAAATTTGCCCGTTTTTACACAATACTTAGCGGACAATCCTTTTGTTATTGCACCCACGTTTGCCGGGATTGGAGATAACCTTAGAATTAGAGCCAATGGATTGACCCAATGGGTAGGTATCAAAGACGCGCCAGACAATCAATCTATTTATGCTGATTTCAGGATTGCAGATCGATCCGGAGTGGGTGTGTCAGTTTACAATGATAAAAATGGAAACACAAGACAAACGGGTGCCAAGGCCTCATTTGCCCATCATATCATCTTAGACTATTATTCCAAACAGTATTTGTCTTTTGGTATTTCATATAATATCAATAACTTTAAGATTGATGCAAATGCACTCGATCCTGTTGATTTTGACCCTGCAATTACAAACAACAGGTTTATTTCGAACAATAACTTTGATGTGGGATTACTCTATAGAAACAAAAGTTTCTATTTGAGTTTCAATGCCAGTAATATTCTGGATAAAGACATTGACAATTTTAGCGGGATAGAACCTAGTCTTTTGAGAAATTATCAAGTGTATTCTGGGTACGTTTTTAGGAACAACAGCAATAACAGAGCAGAGATTGAACCATCAGTATACTACCAATTGTTTGCCAGTGACGGACGTTCAAGTACCGATATCAACATCAAGTACCGTAAATACAACCGCTATGACGATTACTATTGGGGAGGGGTATCGTATCGTTTTCTGAACGATCAAATAGGAAAACCATTAAGTTTAGGCCCAATGGTTGGGTTAAAAAAGTCTAATTTCTATTTTGGCTATTCGTACCAAGTGACGCTTAACGCACTTTCGGCATACAATTCTGGAACACATGTGGTTACTATAGGATTGGATTTCCTTCAGGGAATCAGTAATTGTCCTTGTACTCAAAGTCCGGTTCACGACTAAGAACCTTCTTTTTTTAAACAACAAATCCGATACGTTTTTACAGCGTATCGGATTTGTTGTTTAAAACCGTTTTTAGTCCATATTGTGTGCTTTTTTAGTCAA
>CXWL01121368.1_pt1 | contig 17051 bp, 12 predicted proteins | sample 590931 | NCBI WGS metagenome assembly CXWL01 (sample SAMEA3498368, study PRJEB10139) | groundwater metagenome | biome: water well; material: biofilm material | place: Germany | collected 2015-04-27 | reverse complement strand
CCACCGCCGCCATATCCGCATGAGTTTCCGGCTTGCGGCTGCCGCTGTGGCGCGCATTATCCGGCAGCACGGCAATATGCACCGGAACGCCGGATTCTGTTTGCAGCGTGAAGCCGGGCACAACTTGTTGCCTGCCCGCCAGGTGTGTACGCCACTCACCACTTTCAAACGGCAAATTATGCTTGAGCAGGAACATCATGACGGCTTTCTCGTCGTCAGAATAAACCATAAGGTTGATATCGGATTGCTCTCCCGCCGTACCGTTTAACACCGAGCCTGTAAGGTAAGGGTGAAACGGTTCCAGCAGGCGCATGGCAGCAAGCGCCTGCTCACGCAAGTGGCGCAGAATATCAGAATGGCTGTCGCGCTGGTACAGGGCGCGAAAGCTGCGGAGCGCTTCATCAACTTGCTGGTTGCTGGGCAGGTGGTGAGTATCCGTAGCCCCCATTTGCCTGGCAGCTTTGCGTTTGGCAAGAGCGTAATCCGTGATGCCCCCTTCTGCCATCAGGCGGGCGGCGTGGTGCGCCAGTTGTTCGCGCATAAGATCGCGCCGGGGTGTACGGTCTTTGCTCATAATGGGCGTATCTTATGTTACAGCCAGGACAAGGCGAAAAAAATTCCTGAGTAGCGGTGTCGGTGCAAAGCGGCGTAATCGGGTAAGCGCGCATACTCCAGATCAGAATAATTGATCCTTGACGGTTTCATTTTGCGTTTGTCCGGCTGGCGCGGCAGACTGTTCCGGGGGTAAATTTTCCCGGTAGAAATATTCCACCAGATCCCCGTTGGCATCCCGCAAACCGCTACTGTTGATGCGCGCCGCCGCCATGTTGTCAGGCATGCTGTAAACCGCTTCCGGCACATCTTTCAAGACGTTGCTCATGTAGTCCATCCAGATAGGCAATGCTGCTCCGCCCCCGGTTTCCTTGTCCCCCAGGCTGCGGGGATTGTCAAAGCCGAGCCAGGCAATACCCACTATGGTCGGCTGGAAACCGCAGAACCACGCATCCATGGAGTCGCTGGTGGTGCCGGTCTTGCCTGCCAAATCCTGTCGGCCTAATTGCATGGCGCGGCTGGCAGTGCCATAGCGCACTACGTCCTGCATCATGCTGACCATAGTGTAGGCATTGCGCACGTCTATCACCTGCTCTGCATTTTCTCCGGCCACAACTGGCTTGGCCTGGTGCAGCACATTGCCTTTACCGTCTTCAATGCGCCGGATGAAATACGGGGTAACGCGAAAACCACCGTTGGCGAAGATGGAGTAGCCAGCCAGCAATTGTATGGGTGTGACCGAACCCGCCCCCAATGCCATGGTGAGATAGGGCGGATGCTTGGCGGCATCGAAGCCAAATTTGGTCACATAGTCCTGCGCGTATTGCGGTGTAATGGCCTGCAATATGCGGATCGAGACCAGGTTTTTGGATTTTGTGAGCGCTTGCCGCATGTGCATGGGGCCTTCAAATTTGCCATCGTAGTTTTTTGGCTCCCAAGCCTCGCTGCCGGTTTCTGCCTCATTAAATACCAAAGGCGCGTCATTGATAACCGAAGCGGGAGTAAAGCCCTTTTCCAATGCGGCGGAATAAATGAACGGCTTGAAGCTGGAGCCGGGTTGCCGCCAAGCCTGCACAGCGTGGTTGAACTGGTTGCGGCTGAAGTCGAAGCCGCCAACCAGCGCCAGGATCGCTCCATCATGCGGCTTGGCAGAAACAAAAGCGGCTTCCACCAGGGGGAGCTGGGAAATTTGCCAGACCCCCTTTTCATTCTTTTGCACGCGAATCAGCGACCCGGCGCGAATACGCTGATTCAGTGCTACTTTGTCGCCCAGCGCGCGCTGGGCAAATTTCAACCGGTCACCATTGATTTCCGCAATTTGACCGCCCTTGCAATAGGCGCGAACAGATTTCTGGTTAGCCTGCTGCACTATTGCCGGAACCAGATCATCGCTATCGGCAATCTCTTGCAGCGCATCTTCCATATCCTCCTCGGCGCCGCCATCGCGCAGGTTTATATAACCTTCCGGGCCCCGATAACCGTGGCGCTGGTCATATTCCAGCACGTGCTTGCGCAATGCTTTGTAGGCCGCCGCCTGGTCTTGCTGGCGTACGGTGGTAAAGACCTTGATGCCCTGCGTGTAGGTTTCTTCCTGATAGCGTTCGTACACTACTTGCCTGACCATCTCCGCCAGATAATCGGCTTTGACCGGAAATTCCTGGCTGCCGTGCCTGGCAACCGTGCGTTGCGTCTGCGCTGCTTCCCATTGCGCACTGTCAATGAAATGGAGTTCGTGCATGCGTCTCAGCACATACATCTGGCGTAACTTGGCGCGCTTGGGGTTAACTACCGGGTTATAGGCGGAGGGTGCTTTGGGCAATCCGGCCAGCATGGCTATTTCGGCTATGCCGAGCTGGTTGAGGTTTTTGCCGAAATAAATTTGTGCGGCAGCGGCGAAGCCGTAAGCGCGCTGCCCAAGGTAAATATGGTTGATATAAAGCTGAAGAATTTCATCCTTGTTGAGGTTGCGTTCGATCTTCAAGGAGAGCAATGCCTCGTTGAATTTTCGCGACAGGGTTTTTTCCTTGGACAGAAAAAAGTTGCGCGCCACCTGCATGGTGATGGTGCTGGCGCCCTGCTTGGCTCCACCCGATGTGAAATTGGAGTAAGTGGCACGCAACACGCCCACATAGTCTATCCCGCCATGCTCATAGAAGCGGTCATCTTCGGCAGCCAGAATGGCTTTTTTCATCAGATCGGGCACTTCGCCAATCTTGACAAACGCGCGACGTTCTTCGCCAAATTCGCCAAGCAGGGCGCCTTCAGCGCTATACACCCGTAGCGGAATTTTAGGTTTATAGTCGGTTAACGCCTCCAGCGAAGGTAGCGAGGGATAGGTTAGCATTGCCGCAAACACCAGCAACAGCAATGGCAGGGAGGCGAGAGCAAGTGCTGCGAGAGGGTAAAACCACCAGCGTAGTGCCATGTCATGCGGATAGGGTGTAGAGGGTAATGGCGGATTATATCGGCTCTCACCCTGAAAAATAACCTTAAAGAAAAAACTTTACATAAGCTATAGTTATTGCTAGGATTTAAACCACTTTATACGGAAAAGCTCTAACCAGCCTATGCTTAAAGGAAATTTTGATATCTCGCTTGATTTTCTACAGACCAAAACACCGCCATTAATAGGGGTGGATGTTAGTGCATCTGCAGTCAAGTTGGTAGAACTAAGCGCATCCCCGAAGAAGAATGGTTACGTGGTCGAGCGTTATGCCATTGAAGCGCTGCCAAAAGACGCCGTAATTGATGGCAATATCAACAACCTGGAGGCGGTTGCCGAGAGCTTGGCGCGAGCCCTGAAGCGCATGGGAACGCGTATCAAGAATGTCAGTTTGGCGCTGCCTGCTGCTGCGGTGATCACCAAAAAAATTCTCTTGCCTAGCGGTTTGCGCGAGGAGGATCTGGAATATCAGGTCGAATCCGAAGCGAACCAGTACATTCCTTTTGCAATGGATGAGGTCAACCTGGACTTTCAGGTAATAGGCCCGGCGCCCGGCAATGCGGGCGAAGTCGAGGTGTTGCTGGCGGCTTCCCGCAAGGCTAATGTGGAAGATCGCGTGGCTGCCGCACAATCTGCCGGACTCAAGGCGGTTGTGGTGGACGTGGAACCTTATGCCGCTGAAATGGCGTTTGACCAGATATGTTCGCAATTGCCGGGGGGTGCCGCAGACCAGTGCGTGGCGCTGGTGGATATCGGTGCAAACGTAATGAACGTGAACGTGCTGCGCAACGGGCAATCTGTTTATGTGCGTGACCAACAGATTGGGGGGGCGCAGTTAACCCAGCAAATCCAGAATGTGTTCGGCCTATCCGCCGAGGAGGCGGAGACGGGCAAGCGTAACGGCGGGTTGCCGGATAATTACGAGAGCGACGTGCTTGCCCCATTCCGCGAGAGTGTTGCAAGCGAGGTTGCGCGCGCATTGCAGTTTTTCTTTACCTCAACACAATTTAATGAAGTAAGTTACATCGTCCTATCAGGCGGTTGTGCGGTGTTGGCCGGTTTGGATGATGCGGTTGCGACACGCACTCAGGTGAATACGCTGGTGGCCAACCCGTTTGCGCAGATGACCTTGTCCAGCCGCATCAAGCCGCGCCAGTTGCAGACAGACGCGCCGGCGCTGATGATAGCCTGCGGCCTTGCGATGAGGAGGTTTGACCCATCATGATGCGCGTTAACTTATTGCCGCACCGCGCCGAAAAGCGCAAAGCACGCCAGGTTCAGCTCATTGCGTTCAGCATAATCTCTCTGGTGCTGGGCATGTTGGTTGTGGGCTTTGTGCATACCTACATCAGCGCCGAAATATCTTACCAGGAGCGCCGCAACCAGTATCTGAAGCAGGAAATAGATGTTCTTGACAAACAGATCGCGGAAATAAAAAAACTGCGTGAGCAAACCGAGTCTCTGCTGGCGCGCAAGACGGTAGTTGAAAATCTGCAGACCACCCGATCAGATGTAGTGCACTTGATGGATCAGATGTTGCGCATTCTGCCGGAAGGGGTGTATTTGAAATCTGTTAAACAGACCGGAACCAAGATTAACCTGGTGGGTTATGCGCAGTCCAATGCGCGAGTTTCTACTCTGATGCGCGCGATTGATAACTCACCATGGCTGGAATTGCCGGCGCTGGTTGAAATTCACTCGACGACCGCGAATGGAGCGCGTTTGAGCGAGTTCACCTTGAATTTTAGTTTGAAAAAACAGGCGCCAGAAACCCCAGCTGCTCCGGCCAAACCCGTCGGCGCGAAAGGTAAGTGATCAGCATGAATTTGTTGGAAGAGCTAAAAAACGTCAATCCAAAAAATCCGGGTAGCTGGCCTTGGCTGGTAAAGCTTGTCGCGCTTGTGGCAATGTTCCTGGCAGTGCTGTTTGTGGGTTTTGTACTTGACTGGCAGGGGCAATGGGAAACGCTAAACAAGGTCAAACAGGAAGAGGATAAACTGAAGGAAACATTCCTCGACAAGAAGAAGCAGGCCATTAACCTGGATATTATCAAAAAGCAGCTTACCGAAACGCAGCAGTCGTTTGGCGCATTGCTCAAGCAGTTGCCGAACAAGTCTGAAATGGATGCATTGTTGACGGATATTAATCAGGCAGGTTTGGGGCGTGGCTTGCAATTTGAGTTGTTCCGGCCCGGTGCCGAAGTGGTGACCGGCGTATTTGCCGAGCAACCGATTACGTTAAAAGTAACGGGCGCTTACGATGACCTTGGCAAGTTTGCCAGCGATATCTCTCAGTTGCCGCGTATCGTGACGCTGAACAACATCATTATCAATCCCGCAGCCGCACAATTGTCAATGGACGCGACGGCAAAGACCTACCGCTATCTGGACGAGGAAGAACTCGCTGCCCAGAAGAAGGCAGCCAAGCCAGTTGCCGCAAAGGCTGGAGCAAACAAATGATGCGATTAACCCATCTGTTGCTGTTGGCTTCTCTGTTGCTGGCTGCTTGCGGTCGCGAGGAATTCCAGGACTTGCGCGATTTCGTCAAGAACTCGGGAGCCAACATGCGCGGCAAGGTTGCGCCGCCGCCTGAGATCAAGCCGTATGAACCATTTAATTATGATAATTCAATAGGGTTGCCCGACCCGTTCAAACCGCGCAAGCCAGAAGCGAAGATGAGTGATCGCCCCGGCCTGAACCAGCCTGACATGGAACGGCGCCGGGAAGCTCTGGAAGAGTTTCCGTTGGAAAGCTTGAAAATGGTTGGCTTTCTGAATCAGGGCAAAGTTGGCTACGCCATTGTCCGTTCGCCTGACAGCAAGCTGCACCGCGTCAAGGCGGGAAATTACCTTGGCCAGAATTTCGGGCAGATTATCGAGGTAGCGGAAACCGAAGTGAAAATCAAGGAAACGATTCAGGACAGCACCGGAGATTGGTCGGAGCGCATGAGCAGCCTGCAATTAATCGAATGATCGGGAGTAAACATGAAACAGTTCAATAGCACAGCCAACAACATCCTTCGATTTGCCGCCGCAGTATTTGCTTTCTGCGCACTGACTGCGCAAGCACAAAGCAACCCGGAGACGCAAAACAGCATACAGTCGCTCAGTATCAGCAATGTCCAAGGCGGCAAGCTGGTGCTCAAAGTGGGGCTCAAGGGAACTCTTGCCAACTCGCCAGCCGGCTTTACCATCAATACGCCGCCGCGCATTGCATTTGATTTTCCCAATACGGCGAACGGATTGGGGAAGTCCATTCAGGAATTTGGCGAAGGCGACCTGCGTAGCGCCAACATTGTGCAGGCGGGCAACCGCACCCGTTTGGTAATCAACCTGAATCAGATGGTGTCTTATGACACCCAGATTGATGGGAATAACCTGCTGATCACCCTGCAAGGCAAAGCTTCCGGTGCCGCAGCAGATTCCGCATCCCGCTTTGCAGAAGCAAAACCGGCCGCGCAGAAACACAGCTTGCGCGATATTGATTTTCACCGTGGCAAGAATGGTGAGGGGCGCGTTCAGGTTGACCTGTCGGATGCCAATATGGGCATAGATATCAAGCAGCAAGGCAGGACCCTGATTATAGACTTTCTGAAAACCAGCTTGCCGCGCAACTTGCAGCGCAAACTCGATGTGACGGATTTCGGTACGCCGGTGGAGGGTATAGACACTTATGTGCAAGGCGACGATGTGCGCATGGTTATCGAGCCCAAGGGGCTGTGGGAACAGGCCGCATACCAGACGGACAATAAGTTTATTGTGGAAATAAAACCTCTGGCGGATGATCCGAACAAGCCGGTAAAAGGTAGCCAGACAGGCTATGCAGGAGAAAAACTGACCCTGAATTTCCAGAATATCGCGGTTCGCGAGGCCTTGTACGTGATTGGTGATTTCATCAACAGCAACAACATCCAGATGAACATGATAATCAGCGAATCCGTGAGTGGCAATCTCACCTTGCGCCTGAAAGATGTGCCATGGGATCAGGCTCTGGACATCATACTGCAAAGCAAAGACCTGGATAAGCGCATGAATGGCAACGTAATGCAGATAGCCAAGCGCGATGAACTGGCGGCAAAGGAAAAAATCAACCTGTCAGCACAAAATGAGATTGCGGATCTTGAGCCGCTGCGCACGGAAAGCTTTCAGCTTAGCTACCAGAAAGGTGACGTAGTCACTGCCATGCTGACAAATGACAAGCAGCGCATTCTGTCCAAACGCGGCAGCGCCGTGGTTGATGTGCGCACAAATACCTTATTTATCAAGGACACTCCAACTGGTCTGGAAGAGGCCCGCAAACTCATCAAGCAGATTGATGTGCCGGTGCGGCAGGTAATGATAGAGGCGCGATTTGTTGAGGCAACCGATAATTTCAACCAGACTCTGGGCGGGAAACTGGGATATACGCAGCCCGCAGTTGGCGCAGGTAGCGGGTTTACTGCATTTAACAATGCCGGCATCGCTACGCGTGGCCAAGTAGGGGTCAATGTGAATCTGCCCACATCCGCCTACACTGCGGGAACAGGGGGATTGTTGCTTTCGCTATTCAACACGGCTGCCACAAAAGTTCTGACATTGGAACTGACCGCATCCGAGATTGACGGCGTGACCAAGTCCATCGCCAGCCCGCGTGTAGTGACGGCTGATTCGATGGAAGCCACCATCGAGCAAGGTGTCGAAATACCCTATTCGACAGTCAGTTCATCCGGAACAAGCGTCCAGTTCAAGAAGGCAAACTTGAGCCTCAAGGTAACGCCCAAGATTACGCCCGATAACAACGTCGACATGAAACTTGGCGTAAATCAGGATACGGTCGGGACTTCGTATGGTGGCGTTCCGAGCGTCAATACAAACCAGGTAACCACACAGGTGCTGGTTGAGAATGGGGGTACGGTGGTTATAGGGGGCGTTTATAAACAAGCCGAAACCAAGGCCACAACGAAGGTGCCTTTGCTTGGGGATATACCGTTGCTTGGATGGCTGTTCAAAAATGAGAACAGGACTGATAACAAGACTGAATTACTGATTTTCATTACTCCCAAGGTGCTGAAAGATAGCCTGAACCTGAAGTAAGCATGGGGCACAAAACAAAAGCCCGGCCTAGGCCGGGCTTTTGTTTTGTCGGGAACAGTACGGGCGGGAAATTTTCGCTACAATCCACACCATAGCGCACTCACCAGAAAGAAGAAGGCAGTTCATAGGAATAACAATATGTTTAAAATCGTATCCAGCACAACAAGCGGCCAACCACCGTTTCCAGGATGATGCAGTTTAGCGATACCGCACAGGAAAAACGCCCATCCGGCAATATCTTCCTCATAGGCATGATGGGGGCGGGGAAAACCACTGTGGGAAGGCTGCTTGCCCAGCACTTGGGCAAGGTTTTTGTTGATAGCGACGAAGAAATACAGAAGAGCACCGGCGTGACCATTCCGCATATTTTTGATGTTGAAGGCGAGGCCGGTTTTCGCCTGCGCGAAACGAATGTCATTCATAGGCTGGTGCAACTCAATAACATTGTCGTAGCAACCGGGGGGGGTGTGGTGTTAAACGGGCAAAATCGTGAGGCTATGCGCCGGAATGGTGTAGTGGTGTACTTGAAAAGCGCAGTGCACGATCTCTGGCAGCGCACCCGTCATGACCGCAGCCGCCCGTTGTTACAAACTGCCGATCCGCGCGCCAAACTGAAAGAGCTGTACGAGCAGCGCGATTCGCTATACACGCAAGTGGCCGACCTGGTGATGCCAACCGGCAGGCAAAGCGTGCATAGCCTGGTGTTGCAGTTGCAAAAGGAATTGAAGTGCCTTGCGGAAGCCGGGAAAACCATTTAATGGAACAAATGCCATGCAAACACTGACGGTTGGTCTGGCTGAACGCAGCTACCCCATCCATATAGGCAGCAGCCTGCTCGGGCGCGCTGACTTGCTGTTGCCGCATTTGCCGCACAAGAGAGCGGCGGTGGTGACCAATACCACCATTGCCCCGCTGTATCTGGAACCATTGCGCATCATGCTGCAAAGCAATGGCGTGGATGTCATATCCGTCATCTTGCCGGATGGCGAAAAATACAAGAACGCAGAAACGCTGGGGTTGATTTACGATGCGCTGCTGACCCATCGTTGCGAGCGCACCACGCCGCTGATCGCCCTGGGTGGCGGTGTTATCGGCGATATGACCGGCTATGCCGCCGCGACCTACCTGCGCGGCGTGCCATTTATCCAGATACCCACCACGCTGCTGGCGCAAGTGGATTCCTCGGTCGGCGGCAAGACCGGCATCAACCACCCGTTGGGCAAGAATATGATAGGCGCATTCCACCAGCCGCAAGTAGTGCTGGCCGACATCGCTACGCTGAATACCCTGCACGATCAGGAATTGCGTGCGGGCATCGCGGAAATCATCAAGTACGGCTTGATCCGCGACCTGCCGTTCTTCGGATGGCTGGAGCAAAGCATGGAAAAGCTGCTGGCGCGAGATGCCGGGGCGTTGCAATACGCTATCGTGCGCAGTTGCCGGAACAAGGCTGAAGTGGTCGCCGCAGACGAGCGCGAAAGCGGCGAGCGTGCCTTGCTCAACCTTGGCCATACTTTCGGCCATGCCATCGAGACCGGCATGGGTTACGGCGAGTGGCTGCACGGCGAAGCGGTGGCGACAGGCACCATCATGGCCGCCGATTTGTCGCGGCGCATGGGCTGGATAAGCGTACAGGACGCCGCTCGCATCCGCCATCTGTTTGAACGCGCCGGACTGCCAGTCATTGCTCCTGCTCTGGGCGTAGAAAAATATCTGCAACTGATGGGCATGGATAAAAAAGTGGCGGATGGCAAGATGCGCTTCGTGCTGCTTAAGACCATAGGCCAAGCGGTGATCAGTGGCGACGTGCCGGAAGGTTTGTTGCGGCAAACGCTGGAAGTTTGCTGCCTGTTACACAAAAATGATGGCGACCTGAGGTGAGGCATGGGTACGGTTAAAACGGGCGGGAGAAGAAAATCGCCAATATTCCCAGGATGCTCCACCAGTTTGCTTTTACGAAAATCACGGGAATATCCTTGCTGGCTGCTATCTTCGATATGCCTGCTTTTCCTTGCGCCATGCCATGCCAGCGATGGCGATATTTCCGAGCAAGGCTATTTGCAGGAATTTCCGGTTGTGCTGAGTGCGTCGCGCCTGAAGCAGCCCATATCCGAGGCCCCCAATGCAGTGACAGTCATAGACCGCGACATGATCAAGGCTTCCGGATTCAGGGCGATTGCCGACCTGTTCAAGATGGTGCCCGGCATGTATGTGGACTATAAGGACGGATACACGCCATTTGTTTCCTATCGTGGCGGGATGGATGAGTACACGCGCCGGATGCAGGTGCTGGTGGACGGGCGCTCGGTGTATTTGCCGCCATACAATACCGTGGACTGGGAAGATTTGCCCTTGCATATGGATGACATCGAGCGCATCGAGGTGGTGCGCGGGCCGGCGGCAACTTCATACGGATCAAATTCGATCCTCGGGGTAATCAACATCACCACGCGAGATGCCGCCGCGCTGAATGGCGCAAGCATTTCTGCCACGAAGGGAAATGCCGGGGGAGGAAACGGGATATCAGATGCCGTAGTTCGTTATGGCAGAAGCGGCGAGCATCTGGATTACCGGCTAACCTTTGGCGCGCGAGCCGATAACGGATTCAATTACCCGGCCAATTCGCCGAATTATTACAACGGGCATGACGACAGCAGCCACACCTATATTGCCAATCTGCGGAGCAACTACCACCCGAACGGCTCTGACAGCTTCGACTTGCAACTGGGTTTCAGCAACGGCGTGCGCGCAGCGGGGGATCCGAGAAACACCAACTCGCCCCCGCACGAAATAAGGAATAAATCCAATTTTCAGCAGCTAAACTGGTTGCGCACGCTGGATCAGAGAAGCGATATCCGGATGCATTATTACCGCATAACCCGCAGCTCGACCGATGAAAAATATAACGCGGTAATTACACCTGTCCTGAGCAGCACCTGGTTGACGGACAATGTTTCGGCACAGCGCCAGGAGCTTGAATTGCAGCATACAACTCAAATCGGCCAAGCTAACCGGCTCGTGTGGGGCGTGGCGGCGCGCTGTGAATCAGCGGATGCGCCAACCCTGCTTGCAGCGCCGCAAAGCTTGCATCAGGCCCGCTTGTTTGCGAATGATGAGTGGCGTATTTCGCCCCGGCTCCTGCTGAATGCCGGAGCGATGCTGGAAGATAACGGCATGGGCCGCAAGGATGTCTCGCCCAAATTAGCGCTCAATTATCATGCCTCTCCAGGGCACACGTTTCGGGCGGGCATCTCGGTCGCGCACCGCAACCCGGCCTGGGTGGAAGAGAGCAGCAACAACCGGTACGTGACGAACACAACTGCGGGCCCAAACACCTTGTACCAGTATTTATATTCGTCTGGAGGGTTGCGCCCGGAACGCGCTCTCTCCCGCGAAATTGGCTATCTGGGGAATTTCTATAATGGGCTGTCGGTTGATGTGAGGGCGTATAACGACCAGGTAACCGACGTCATCTTTTTTGACCCTTTTATTTACCCCGGATCGCAAAGGGTGCCGACATACGATTTTCGTAACGAGTTTTCAGCCCGCTATACGGGGATGGAAGCCTCCGCCAAATATAACTGGGGAGCGCAAAAAAATAACCTGACTTTCAATTATGCCCACCAGTTGTCCAGCGCTGTCCTGGTAGGTACCCCCATAATTTTCACCCAGCCGCTTCCGCCTGCCATTCAAAACGCCGTTCTTGCATCAGTTCAAAGTGCTGCCAGCGGTTTCAGCGCATCCGTTCCCATGAACAGCTTTAGCCTGTTATATTCCAGACAGATGGGCGATGCATGTTCTGTGAGTGTCGGCTATTACCAGCAGGGTGCCGTACATGTATTTGCGGGAGATAACCCGCAGCCGCTGAGCCGCAGGCTGGATATGCGCGTGGCCAGGCAGTTTGGGGCAAGGGAGAAGGCAGGATGGGGAGAGGTCTCGCTGATCGTCCAGAATGCGCTCCAAGACAATAATGTGGGATACAGCGGCTATTTATTTGACAGGCGTGCCTATCTTACTGCGACGATTAATTTTTAGCCGGGCAACCCCCTTGTTCATGCCGGTTTTTTGTTCTGCCAGCCGCACCATCATCGGGTTGGCGGCAGTGTTTTTGTGTTCGTTCGTTTCGGCGAGCATCCTTCATGCGGCGCCGCTTTCCGTCACCGTTGTGCTCAGCGAAGACAGCGGGCCTTACCTGGAGTTTTCCAACGCGCTGCGCGACCATCTCCTCAAGAAGAATGTTGAGCTTGTGGTTGTGGGTGATCCGGACAAACCGATTCCTGGTCGCGGGCTTGCCATCGGCGTGGGGATGAAAGCCGCCGCCGCCATCGCGGCCAGCAACGCGCCAGCCGCCCTCAATGTCCTCATCCCGAAAACCGGGCACGAGAAATTGCTGCGGGACTTCCCGCAGCGGGCAAGTTCAAAAGCCTTTTCGGCGATATTCCTGGATCAGCCGGTTGAGCGCCAAGTGCGCCTGATCGAGGCACTGTTGCCGGACATGCACCGTGTCGGCGTATTGTTTGATAGTTTTCCGCCGGATGAACTGGTTCAACTCAGGCAGCGGATGGCCAAGCACGGCTTAACCCTGCACGAACAGGCTGTCGGCCCGAACCTCCCGCTGGTTGCGGCATTGCAAGAGGTGTTGCAAGACAGCGAGGTGCTGCTCGCACTGCCGGATGCCACGGTTTACAACAGTTCGACCATACGCAACATCCTGCTGGCGTCCTACCGCAGCGGCGANNCCGCCTATGTCAAGGCGGGCGCACTGGGCGCGTTATTCAGCACCCCGGCGCAGATTGCCGCGCAGGCCGCACTATCCATCCAGCAATACGGCGAAACGCGCACCTTGCCGCCCGCCCAGCACCCGCTGCTGTTTGAAGTGGCGGTCAATGAACAGGTGGGCCGCTCACTTGGCCTGGTTATCAGGAGCGCGGACGAATTGCATAAGGAAATAAGCGCGCTTACGGGGGATGCGCCATGAGGCCCTCCGGTATTCAGCAGCAAACCTTGATGGTTGCGTTGATCCCGATTGCGGTGATGACGATGCTGTTCGCGAGTTATTTCATTTATGTGCGCTTTGCCGATCTGGATCGCGCGTTACTGGATCGCTCGCAATTGATGGCGCGCCAGCTTGCCTCCTCCAGCGAATATGCGGTTTTCTCCGGCAATATGTCACTGCTGCAACAGGCGGTTAATACACTGCGCGCCCAACCGGATGTGAAGGCGGTGTGGGTGCTGGATGCCGATGCAAGGCTGCTGGTGGCGGCGGCAAGCAAACAAAATGGCAACCATGAAAATTTGGCCGCGAAAGCCGATTCAGCCGCCCCGATTTATCAGGACAGGGATGCGCTGGTGTTGTATGAGCCTATTGTCGCCACCCAAATCAAGCTGGGCGACCTTGATCGTGGAATTGACGAACTGAAGACTGCTGCGGCCAAGCCCCTTGGTGCGGTCATCGTGGAAATCAGCAAAAACCGCCTGAACAACCAGAGAAATGCGATGTTGGCCTTCAATCTGATGGTCATGTTGCTGGTTCTGCTCATCTCAATTCTGGTCGCATCGTGGGCGGCGCGCCGGATAACCAGGCCTATTATGGATATGGGCATTGCTATCCGCCGCATTGGTGACGGGGCTCTGGAAACGCGCATCCCCCAACAACTCAATGCGCATGAACTGAACGATCTGTCCACCGGCATCAACAATATGGCGCAGCAATTACAGCAGGATCGAAATACGCTGGAGTACCTTATTGCGAAAGCGACGCGCGAGTTGCGCAATAAAAAAGAGGAGGCGGAGCGCCTTAATGAAAAGCTGGTTTTAACCCTTAATGAGCTCAACACCATCATTGAAGCCAACCCGGACATTTTTTATGTGTTCAACGCAAAGGGCGAGCTCATCAAATGGAACTCGCATTTTGAAAAGTTTTGCGGCCTCGCGCATGACCAAATGATGAACAGGCCGGCCACCGAGTTCGTCTGCGAAGAGGACAGGCCAGCCACCATCGGTGCGATAAAGGAAGTTTTCGAAAAAGGGGCTTCCTACATAGAGTCACGGTTGATAAGGCACGATGGCGTACTTGTTTCATACCTGTGCAACGGCGTGTTGTTGAAAAATCCGGGCGGGGAAGTGACCGGTTTTACCGGAACCGGCAGGGACATCACCGGACGCAAGAACGCTCAAGATGCGCTGCAGTTCGCCAAGGAACAAGCCGAGGCTGCCAGCCGGGCCAAGAGCGAATTTCTCGCCAACATGAGCCACGAGATCCGCACGCCGATGAACAGCATCCTCGGCATGTCGCAACTGGCGCTCAAGGCTGAGACCGATCCCAGGCAGCTCGACTATCTCAAAAAAATACACTCCTCCGGCGAGCACCTTCTGGACGTCATTGACGACATCCTCGACTTTTCCAAGATTGACGCCGGCAAGCTCAGCCTGGAAGCGCTCTGTTTCAACCTCGATGAAGTCAGGCAGGCTCTGGGCAACCTGGTTAGCTGGAGAGCCGTCGAGAAAGGCCTCAAGCTGTCCTTTGACTTCGACCCCGGCATTCCGCGCAATTTGCGCGGCGACCCGCTGCGGCTGAACCAAATCCTGCTCAACTATATCAACAATGCCATCAAATTTACCGGGCAGGGCGAAATAATCGCCCGCGCCAGGAAAATTGAAGAAAGCGGGCAAGACACCCTGCTGCGCTTTGAAGTGCAGGACACCGGTATCGGCATCAGCGACGAACAACAGGCCAAGCTGTTCCAGAGTTTCCAGCAGGCCGACACCTCAACCAGCAGGCAATATGGCGGCTCCGGCCTCGGGCTGGTCATCAGCAAGCGGCTGGCGGCGCTAATGGGCGGCGAGGTCGGGGTCGAAAGCCAGCCGGGCAAGGGCAGCACTTTCTGGCTTACCGTAAGGATAGCCAAAGGCAGCATGCCGGAATCGCCCCTGCCGGAGGACAGGCGCGACAGACGTGACAGGCGTGACGGGCAAGGGCAGGCGGCCAGACTGTTGGCTGCAATGGCGGCGCTCAATGGCACACGCATACTTCTGGCTGAGGACAACACGCTTAACCAGCAGGTGGCGCGCGAATTTCTGGAAAGTGCGGGCGCCACCGTATGCGTGGCCAATAATGGTGAAGAGGTGCTGGACCTGTTGCACCACGGATGTTTTGACTGCGTGTTGATGGATGTGCAGATGCCCGGAATGGACGGTCTCGAAGCAACCCGGCTCATCCGCGCCGAACCGGCCTTGGCGGAAATACCGGTGATTGCCATGACCGCCAACGCATTGAACGAGGACCGTGAACGCTGTCTGGCTGCCGGCATGGATGACTTCATTTGCAAGCCATTCAAACCCAATAAATTTTACACCACTCTTGCCGGATGGTTGTCGGCGCGGCCACAACAGCAATTGCGCCCTGCCGTGCTGCCCCCTTCTGCTGCCGGAGCAGCACTGGCAGGTGATCCGTGCATCATTGATTTTTCAGTATTGGCCGAACTGATCGGCGACGACCGGAAAAAAATTCGCGGGTTTGCGCTCAAATTCATCGAATCGGCACGGGAAGACATCGCCAGAATCGAAGCGGCGCTGGAGCGTAATGACATGGCAGCATTGAGCGAACTGGGGCATCACGTCAAATCGCCAGCCAGAATGGTGGGCGCGACAGGATTTGCCAACCTGTGCCAGGCGCTGGAAAATGGCAAGGGCAGCGGGAACCCGGAACAGGCACGGGACATCGTAAGCCAACTGCGCCCGCTACTGGAGCGCATCGAGGAACAAATAGATTCAGCAATGGATTTTTGAGCAACGTGACAAAAAAATTCTATATCAAAACCTTCGGCTGCCAGATGAACGAGTATGACTCGGGCAAGATGGCGGATGTGCTGCGCGCATCCGAAAACATGGAGCAAACCGGCCACCCGGAGGAAGCCGATATCATCCTGTTCAACACCTGCTCGGTGCGCGAGAAGGCGCAGGAAAAGGTGTTCTCCGACCTGGGGCGGGCGCGCGAACTGAAGCGGGCCAGGCCGGGCGTGCTCATCGGCGTGGGCGGTTGCGTCGCCAGCCAGGAAGGCGGCGTGATCGTGAAACGCGCGCCCTATGTGGATATGGTGTTCGGGCCGCAGACCCTGCATCGCCTGCCGCAACTCATTGCGGCGCGCCGCGCCAGCGGTCGCCCGCAAGTTGACATCAGCTTCCCCGAGATTGAAAAGTTCGATCACCTTCCCGCCGCCAGCACCACCACCGGCTCCGCTTTCGTTTCCATCATGGAAGGGTGCAGCAAATACTGCTCCTACTGCGTGGTGCCTTATACGCGCGGCGAAGAGATGTCGCGCCCGTTTGCCGATGTGATGCGCGAAGTGGAATCGCTGGCGGCGCGTGGCGTGAGCGAATTCACCCTGCTGGGGCAGAACGTCAACGCTTATCGCGGTGAAATGGATGATGGCGACCTCGCCGACCTCGCCTTCCTGTTGCAGGCCGTTGCCGCGCTGGACGGCGTGCAGCGGCTGCGCTTTACCACCTCGCACCCCAAGGAAATGACCCGGCGCCTGATAGATGTGTACGCCGCCACACCGAAGCTGGCGAGCCACCTGCATCTGCCGGTGCAATCCGGATCGGACCGCATTCTGGCGGCGATGAAGCGCGGCTACACCGTGCTGGAATACAAATCGCTGATCCGCAGGCTGCGCGCGGCTCGTCCGGACATCGTGCTGACTTCGGATTTTATCGTAGGGTTTCCCGGCGAGACCGGGCGCGATTTCGAGGCGACCATGAAGCTGATTGAGGAGCTTGATTTCGATGTCAGCTTCAGCTTCGTGTATAGCCCGCGCCCCGGCACACCTGCCGCCGAAATGCCGGATGCAGTGCCGCAAGAGGTCAAAATGGAACGCCTGCATCGCCTGCAAGCCAGGATAGATCGGCAGGAACAGGCAATCAGCCAGGCCATGGTCGGCAGTACGCAACGTGTGCTGGTGGAAAGCGTGTCGAAAAAGAACAGCC
>CXWL01022146.1_pt1 | contig 17051 bp, 17 predicted proteins | sample 590931 | NCBI WGS metagenome assembly CXWL01 (sample SAMEA3498368, study PRJEB10139) | groundwater metagenome | biome: water well; material: biofilm material | place: Germany | collected 2015-04-27 | reverse complement strand
ACCCACACCTTTCGTATGGCCAAGGACTGCCTTACTGATATTCTTGGTCTTGCGTTCTCCCATGCCAACCTGAACCGCCGCATAGCCGTCCTTCCCTTCTGTCAACTTCACCTGGGTGACGGTCACTGGTTGCATATTCAAAATGGTTCCCGCATAGGCACGACCATCATCCGCGAAGACGCGGATCATATTCTCTTTGGTGGCGAGGATGAATTTCATTTTTCTTTTGTTGGATGAAAATCAGAGATTTTCAAAAGCAAATCGCGCAACAGCAAAACGCGTTGCGCGAGTTGCCATAGGACCGGCCGTTGGCGCCGTTCGTAGCTTTAAAAGCACTCTACACGACCCCGCTAAAAGATGCAAATCAGAAACAAACCCGCGCGCCTGTGAGAAAGGCGCGCGGTTAGACCCCATTACGTCGGAGGACTGCTCTGAAAGTCATGCCGAGAATGTACATATCGAGACAGACACTTCGATGGTTCAGGTAGAAAAGATCGAGCCGAAACGCACGTCGGCGACCTCGTCGGACGGACCATGTCCTGCCACGAACTTGCTCGAGTCCCGTGAGACCAGGAAGAATGGCGTAACGTTTCGCATACGCGGGGATCTCGCGCGTACACTTCTCCTCAAGTTCAAGTGGGCGCGGACGCGGGCCAACCAAGCTCATCTGCCCTACAAGCACGTTCACCAGCTGGGGGAGCTCGTCCATGTGTGTCTTTCGGAGGAACTTTCCCGCGGCAGTTATTCGGTCATCCCCCGACAGAACCATGTCAAGTTGTCGGGCGCTATTGTTTCGCAGTGTACGAAACTTGAACATAATGAACGGCTTACCCCGATACCCGAGACGTACCTGCTTGAAAATGACCGGGCCATGTGACGTCGCCTTGATCCACATCGCGATAACCAACATGAACGGAAGAACAGCTACGAGGAGCAGGAGCGCCCCGCAGAAATCAAAGATCTTTTTGCCCATTGTTTCCTCCTTGGAAGTTTAGAGCGACGGATGCACTGTATCACGAGAAGATAAACACACAACCGCCCTTGCGGGCGGTTGTGTGTGCAATCTTATGGCGATTGTTAGACCATCTTGACGTCGATCGTCACGCCGGAAGGGAGATTGAGGTTCGTGAGGGCCTCAATAACCTTCGGCGACGGGTTCATTATGTCGATGAGACGCTTATGGATTCGCATTTCGAACTGTTCGCGCGCGTCCTTGTGGACGAACGTCGAACGATTCACCGTCCAGCGCTTGATTTCAGTTGGAAGTGGCACCGGGCCAACCACAACAGCATCAAAGCGAGCTGCCGTGTCCATAATCTGCTTCACCGAGAGATCAAGAATCTTGTGCTCATAGGCGCGAACACGGATCCGGAGTTTGTGCTCCACAGGAGCGACCGGAGTCGCCTTCTTTGAAACACGTTTTGCTTTGGTCTTGGGCTTTGTCTCCGTCTCTGTTTCCATATGAGTATCGATTCGTTGCACCGGCTTATGCCGTAATCTTAGTGACGACTCCGGCACCGACGGTCTTGCCACCTTCGCGAATAGCAAAACGCTGTTGCTCTTCGAGCGCAACTGGCGCGGTGAGCTTCACTTTGAAAGTGACTGTGTCTCCCGGCATAACCATCTCCTTTCCTTCTGGAAGAGTGACTTCGCCAGTGACGTCTGTCGTCCGGATATAGAACTGAGGCTTGTAACCCGAGAAGAACGGCGTGTGACGACCTCCTTCATCCTTACTGAGGATGTACACTTCTGAGTCGAACTCAGTGTGTGGGGTAACCGAACCCGTCTTCGCGAGCACCTGTCCGCGATGCACATCTTCCTTCTTGGTGCCACGGAGGAGGACACCAGCATTGTCGCCTGCCTCACCTTGCGCGAGTTGCTTGTTGAACATTTCGATGCCGGTGACAGTCGTTTTCATTGTCGGCTTAATGCCGATGATCTCGACTTCTTCGCCAACCTTCACCACACCGCGCTCGATGCGACCAGTGACCACCGTGCCACGGCCTTCGATTGAGAAGATATCTTCGATTGGCATGAGGAACGGCTTGTTGATTTCGCGATCTGGCATGTCGAAGTAGGTGTCCATCGTGTCCACAAGCGTCTTCGCCTTCTGTGCCCATTCGTCGCTTACCTCCTTTGCTTCGAGCGCCTTGAGGCCCGAACCGCGGATAATCGGAGTGTTTACACCGTCATAACCCTGCTTGGTAAGGAGTTCGCGGATTTCCTCTTCGACGAGGTCGATGAGATCCGGTTCGTCCACCATGTCTACCTTGTTCAAGAAGACGATGAGTTTCTTAAGACCCACCTGCTTTGCAAGGAGGATGTGCTCACGCGTCTGAGGCATCACGCCGTCAGTTGCGGCGACCACGAGGACGGCTCCGTCCATTTGGGCGGCACCGGTGATCATGTTCTTGATGTAGTCAGCGTGTCCCGGCGCGTCGATGTGCGCGTAGTGACGATTTGGTGACTCGTACTCCGAGTGGTGGAGCGCAATAGTAATACCACGCGCCTTTTCTTCAGGTGCGCTGTCGATGTTATCGACGCCCTCAACACGGGCGCTGTAACCTTCGGCGGTCAACATCGAAAGGACGTTGAGAATGCCGGCGGTAAGAGTCGTCTTACCATGGTCCACGTGACCGATGGTTCCCACATTCAAGTGAGGCTTGCTGCGATTGAATTCTGCCATAGTAAATCGGTTAATTATTGATTAAATCACGAATTAATCCGACGCCCTCCTTCGTTAAAACTACGAAGGGTAAGCGAGTCGGAAAAAGCTCCCAGGCTCGCCAAACAGAAAGCAGACAAGCCAAAGAGCGACGCCAAGATGCGTTAGTAGCACTATACGAGAGCACCGAGAGAAATGCAACTCACTGATACGGAAAACGCCGCAGCCTATGGCTGCGGCGTTTTCCGATTCTCTTTAACTTTTACTTCCGGCTTGCAATGATGTCTGCCGCGACGTTCTGTGGCACGACATCGTAATGATCGAATTCCATCGTCATGTTGCCGCGACCTTCGGTCATCGAGCGAAGCGTTGTGGTGTAACCAAACATCTCAGAAAGCGGCACTTTGGCATGCACGGCTTTGTTCATACCACGATCTTCCATGCCTTCGATCTGACCGCGTTTGCCTGAGAGCGAGCCGGTGATGTCCCCCATGAACTTATCTGGCACGACTACCTCGACACGCATGATTGGCTCGAGGATAACTGCCTTCGCACGAGATGCTGCCTCCTGGAAAGCCATCGATGCGGCGATCTTGTAGGCGATTTCAGACGAGTCGACATCGTGATACGAACCATCGTAGAGGTCAATCGAGATATCCACCATCGGGAAACCGGCGAGCACACCGCGAGTCATCGCTTCGCGCATGCCCTTCTCAACAGGATTAATAAATTCCTGCGGAATGGCACCACCCTTGATGTTGTTGATGAACTCGAAGTGATCCTCACGCGTGACGTTCTTTGCAACCTTCGCCTCTGGATCAATCGGCTCCATCTTCTTCATACGGATCTTCACGTGACCGTATTGACCCTTGCCTCCCGTCTGCTTGATATACTTCCCTTCTGCCTCAGCAGATCCAAGAATGGTCTCGCGATAAGCCACTTGCGGCTTCCCCACATCAGCAACGACATTAAATTCGCGCTTCATGCGATCAACGAGAATCTCAAGATGCAATTCACCCATTCCTGAAATAATAGTTTCATTTGTCTCTTCATCAGTCTTGATGCGGAATGTTGGATCTTCATCTGAAAGTTTACGCAGCGCGATGCCCATCTTCTCTTGGTCGGCTTTCGTCTTCGGCTCAATACGGAGACTCACCACCGGCTCAGGAAATTTGATCTCTTCGAGGATAATCGGAGCAGCTTCATCACAGAGCGTGTGCGAGGTCTTCGTGTCCTTAAGACCCACAGCGGCAGCAATTTCACCTGTAAATACTTTCTCGACTTCTTCGCGTTTGTCAGCTTGGAGTCGCACGATACGCCCGACGCGCTCCTTCGAACCGGTCGTCGAGTTGTACACATAAGAACCGGCAGTCAAGGTTCCTGAATAAACACGGAAGAAGGTAAGTGCACCAACGAACGGGTCAGTCTGAAGCTTGAAAGCGAGTGCGCAAAACGGCTCATCGTCAGAGGCATGGCGTTCGACTGGCTCATTTGTTTTCGGATTGATACCAGTCACCGGCTTCAAGTCGAGCGGGGACGGGAGATAATCGACGACGGCGTCGAGGACGAGCTGGACACCCTTGTTCTTGAGCGCACTACCGCAGTAGACTGGAAAAACCTCATTATTAATAACTGCCTTGCGGAGAATCACATTTAGATCTTCGACTGATGGCTCTTTGCCTTCGAGGTACGCGCTCATCGCAGTATCATCTTGTTCGACGATGCGCTCGACAAGAAGAGCGCGATATTTCTTCGCATCTTCAAGAAGCTCTGCGGGAATTTCTCCCTCGACAACTTCTTCGCCCATGGCGCCCGCATAGGTGTATGCCTTCATGCGGAGCAAATCAATAGCGCCTTCATGTTTCTCTTCTTCACCGAGCGGGATCTGCATGCGAATAGCCTTCGGGGAGAGCCTGTCGAGAATGCTGGCATATGAATTTTCAAACGATGCTCCCGTGCGATCGAGCTTATTGATGAAACAGACGCGCGGGACCTTCGCTTCGTCGGCATAGCGCCAGTTTGTCTCAGACTGAGGCTCAACCCCAGCAACGCCGTCAAAGACGACGATGGCGCCGTCGAGCACGCGCATCGAGCGCTTCACTTCAGCCGTGAAATCGATATGACCCGGGGTGTCGATAATATTGAAACGGAATTTCTTCGCCGCATCCTTCTTGTCCTTCTCAGCCGTCTTAGTCCAGAAGCAAGTGATCGCCGCCGAGGTAATCGTGATGCCGCGCTCGCGCTCCTGATCCATCCAGTCGGTTGTGGTCTCGCCTTCGTGCACCTCACCGATCTTGTGCTGACTGCCGGTATAGAAGAGCACACGCTCGCTGGTCGTCGTCTTGCCAGCGTCGATGTGGGCGATGATGCCGAAATTGCGTACCTTTTCGAGTGGATAGTCGCGGTTCATAAATAGGTTAGAAAAATAAAAGCGCCGAGGCGTTCTTTCCAGAATAGCTCAAATGAGAAGAAAAGCAAAGTCTATGGTACTTCAAGAAAACCTGTTTTCAGATGCAGTGCGAGGCGCGGAGCAAAAATAAAGGCCAGCTGTACTGATGGGTACTGCTGGCTTTTATTTTTGCGAACGTAACGAAGTAATGCGCTGAAAAAAGATTTTCGACTACCACGCGAAGTGGGCAAAGGCCTTGTTAGCATCGGCCATGCGATGCATCTCGTCCTTCTTCTTAATTGCGTCGCCTTCATTCTTAGCAGCGAGGAGGAACTCTGCCGCGAGCTTTTCACTCATCGGCTTCCCCTTCTTGTTGCGGGCAGCATTGATTATCCAACGGAAGGAGAGCGCAAGACGGCGATTCTGTGGGACTTCGCGTGGGACCTGATAGTTGGCACCACCAACACGGCGTGAACGCACCTCCATCAAGGGCGACGCGTTCCTAAGTGCCGACTCAAAGGTCTCAAGCGGATCAGCACCACCTTCTTTGATAGACTCGAGTGCGCCATAGACGACGGTGCGCGCGGTATCCTTCTTGCCATCCCACATGACGGCATTGATGAAACGCGTCAGCGTCTCAGAGCCGTACTTCAAATCCGGTCGCCAGGTTCGCTGCTTTTTAAGAGGTCGACGCATAAAGATTACTTCGGACGCTTCGCACCGTAACGCGAGCGGCTCGTGCGACGCTTCTCGAGGCCGGCGGTGTCGAGCTTGCCACGAACGATAGTGTACTGCACACCGATATCCTTCACGCGACCACCACGAAGCATCACGACAGAGTGTTCCTGGAGGTTGTGGGTCTCGCCCGGGATGTAGGCAGTCACCTCCATGCCGTTGGTGAGGCGGACGCGAGCAATCTTACGGATAGCGGAGTTCGGTTTGCGAGGGGTCTTCGTGGTCACCTTGGTACACACGCCGCGCTTGAAGGGAGATGGGTAGAATGTCGGGCGGTTCTTGAGCGCATTAAAACCACGAGCAAGCGCAGGCTTACTCGTCTTCGACGATTTTGTTTTGCGTCCCTTCTTGGACAGCTGATTGATGGTGGACATTAGAAAATAGAAGACCCGAGAGGGTCAGAAGTAATATAAAGGAATACTGCAGGAAACGCAACTGCGAGGTTATCGGTAAGAGTCTTTACGAGGTCTTATCCTATAGATCCTTATGAACTCTGGCTCTATGGTGAACATAATTCGGTAATCCCCTAGCCACACACGATACCCCGGAAAGGGTGGAAGCAATTTCTTTATATGCAAGGATTGAGAAAAAGGGCTTCGCGCAAACTCTGGATTAAATGTATCGGCAATCAAAATCTGAATACTCCTTGGTAACTTCTTATATTCCCGCCGCCCTTCAGAACTGAGAAGAACGGTAGTCATTTTAGTGGGGCCTGAGCGATTCTAGCGAATAGAATCTCTTTCCCTTATTTGCCCTTACCAATCGCTCCAACTCCAAACCATCTTGTTCGTCCTCCCAAATCTCAATTAACTTATTATACGCATCCGCCCCGAGCACAACATAACTCTCGCCGCCCTTCCGATCAGTGATAATGAGCGGATTCTTCTTCGCTTCTTCAAGGTGCCCCGCGAGCCCGGCACGAAAACTGCTCACCCCGAGCGTTTTCGGCACTTTTGCAAATGTGATAGCCATAACTCAATTGTACACATACGCGTACACTCTGCAACCCACTTGTTGGTTACATCTCGCTCAAGGGCTCATCGAACGGCTCGCGATACGGGTCGGCAGAATATGAGGTAATGGGGAGCGATGCAAGCTTCGGCTGTGCAGGTGCCACTGGTACAGGCGACATAGGTCGTGGAGCGGTGGGCTGAGTTTGGGACTCGACTCGACGGAATTCGAGCTCGGGACCGGGCATCTGACCTGGAAGATTTGTCGGTGCTGATGCAGCTAGCAACGGAGTCGGTGGCTGGAACTCAAGATGTGGTTCTTCATTATTTTTCAAGACATTGATGCTGGCAGCGGGGACAAGGGTTGGGAGAATAGGGTGCACGACGGCGCCGAGAGTTGTGACGGGACGAGCTGGTAAGACTGTTTTGGGCGGCAGTGGCGCACTACTAGAATTGAAAGAGGTCTGACCTCTTTCACTTTCAATCCCTTTCTCTTCTTCTTTGCGCAGTGGGATGAAAATCTGATCGTTTATGTCTTGCACAATGTTGTTGACTGTTTGCTGGTCGAGCTTCGCCTCTTCAACGAGCGCTTGCGTAAATTCATTTGGATTCTCGACGCCCATGAGAAGCAACATAATTTCGCGTTCAAGCACTCCACTCTGATCGATGCGGAGATTGTATTTGGTCATCAAACTCTTCGCGACCGGCGTGTACTTCCCCGCCGTAAGATACTCGCGTATTACCGGCGGTAGAGTCTGCATCACCTCTGCGACATTTTCATTGAGCGAAGAATTTTGTTGTACTGTATCCATATTTCTTATTTAGGGATGGCCGCCTGGTGTCGGACCTGTCGGTGCGGCTGCTTTGCCACCTACAGGTGCACCGACAGGCGGATTCGCAGGAGCTGGAGGCTTAGTACTATCTTCAACCGCCTTTCTCAGATTTTCAAGGAATTTTTGGTCCGCTGATTTTCCTGCTTCAGCGCGGATACCCTTGGCAGCCTTCGATCCGCCTGAACCATACATTACCCATGCTGGTACTGACCGATCGATACTTCCGGCATATCTTTCTTGAGAAGCCTTCTTCTCAGCAGAAATATTCTTTGTTGTTGCTCCTGTTGCATTTGTTAGAGCCGTAGCCGCATTTCCGAGCTGGGTCGCGGCTTCAGCAAATCTTGCTTCACTTCCCACGAGATTAAGTCTCGCTGTATCAATTTCTGACTGTACTACAGATCCTGGATTCCTACGCTCTTTTTCTTCGAGACGACTGATTTCTGCTTGGTGCGCAGCGCGCTGTTGTGTAGCTCTATCGCGTTCAGCTTCTGCTGCCGTATGATTAGCTTGAGCCTGAGCTTGAGCCTCTACTTCGGCTTTAGTTTTATTACGATCTCCAATAGCATCGGCAAGAGACTTAGCGTACTCCTTGTGATCTTTAATAGTTTTCTCCTGCTTCTCTCTGTATCCACCTTTTGCTGCATCACCTGCCTCAACACCAATACTTTTTAGGCCACCACCAGATGATGCGCCACGCACATCGAAGCTCGCCTTAGCTCCCTTATCGAGGGTCGTCGATAAGATTCGTCCATATTTAGTTGCTCCAAATCTAGTTCTACGAAGTGCTTGCGAAGCTGCTTGAGACCCTGCTCCAACCGTCGAACGCATCCCCCATGCAGTCGCACCGAAGGTCAGTTTGCCGGCAAGTGCCGTTGCTTTGCTAGCACCGAAGGCGGAGAGACTCTTTGCTGAGATGGTGACGGCGAGCATAAGCCCCATGGCAATCAAGAAAGAAAGCAAGTAACTGAAAAAGCCGGGGAGATTCCCATTGTCGATCCACCCGGTTGCAGCCCCCGCAGAATTGCCCCCTATGCCTCCAAGAAATTGAGCATCGGTGATAACGGCGAGGGCGATATACAGCAAGAGGAGCAGTACTGGTGCGGTGATGGTCTGCGCGAAAAGTGTGCCCCACCACTGCTTCGCCCTCCCTGCTAACTGCGGTATCGCAAGCCCGACGAATCCGATCGGAGAGAGAATAATGAGAAATACGAGTATAACGAAGCGCGCAATAAGTATGAACGTGAGCGAGAACATCACAAATGCAACAACGATAAAGAGTAATATAGCCATAAGACCGATATACCAAGGTGATCCTTTTGTAAAGACGGCGGTATTTGTTATACCGCTACTATAAATACTCTGAAGTCCTAGTTGGCCCATAAGCTTGTTCGATATGCCTTCATTACCGGTCATTGACGACTTCAAAGTATCCGCTGTTGGCGATACGCCGCCATTTATCTGTGTATAAAACTGAGTTGCAAAGAGATTTCCGACGTCTATCACTGCCTCAGCAAAGAAGAGCGAGAAATTAAGAAAGATAGCAGCGACAAGGAGCATCGGGAGCATCTTCCTCCCGTATCCCACGCGTTCGGTATTGAGGATGGTGGAAATCCCGATAGCAAGGAAGCCGAATATGAGCGCGATGTTTCCGATGTCCCGTAGGATGCGCCACGTGACGCCGATGGCGGTGAGATCACTCACATACGCTCCCATGCGTATCACTGTGTAGTAGACAGCCCAATCAAGCGTTCCAGCCGCAACTCCGACAAGCCACGCAAAGAGACTCACGATAGGCGCCATCACACTCGAGAATATCGATTCAAAGTCCCCAGGCTTATAAGCCGTCGGGGTATTTGCCGCGGCTGAATTGGTAGCACGTGTAGAAACGCATACCCCGTTTTGAAACACTCCATCTCCTGCGCCCGAATTAACAACGAGATCGCAACGTGATCCATCTGCACTGTCGCCGGGCTGAGCGATAGGAGTCGGTGGCGAAGTTACTAGATCAGCAAAAGCCTTCGGCGCGCTTGTGAAGAGGACGAGCGCGAGCAGAGTAAGCGATATGGGAAGAAACTTTTTCATATGCAGCTACGGACCGTCTCCGCCACCACCTCCATTCCCACCCCCATTCCCGTTTGGAGTACAGACTGTGGTGGCAAGTGTCGCAGCATTTGTGCTGATAAGACTCATTTGATCGACGATAGAGACGTTAGTGGAAGCGGCGACCGTGAGTGAGCCGGGCGGAGTTGCTCTCGCTTCTGATAGAGATGCGTACGGACTCACTGGTGATCTTCTTGCCAACTTCGCATCTTGCTGCGCCTGCGTCGTCTCTTCTACCGTTGGTGACATTGTCTTGAGCGTCTGCAGACTTGCTTCATATGCCGGAGAAGACGACGCCAATTCCTGCTTAACCCTCGCATCTTGAGCTATCGCTGCCGCGACTATCTGCGGGACTACAGCCGCTTGCGAGAGAATTGGCTCCATCTCAGTCGTGATAGCGACCCGCGCTGCGGCAGCTTGGGCGGTACTCTCGACAACAAATTGCGTATTTTCTGGATTAGCGACGGCTTGTGCGGCACAAGTGTTTATAAGTGAGGTGACCGTTGTCTTTGTAGCATTGGTCGCTGCGGCTATCGTGTTCCACGATGTCTGATAGAGTCGCGCTCGCGCGGTCATATCAAGGACTTTTACATCGAGCGCAGCCGATTCGCGAGCAGCATCAGCCAGAGCCCGCGCTGCTTGAGCATCAGAAGCCGCGTTAGTAGCGGCGTCGGCTGCGCGCGCGCTACTCGTAATGGATTCGTTAGTTGCTCCTGCATATCCCTGAGTGAAGTTCCCCTGAGTGTCTCGTGGCGGGGTAAATTCAGTAAGATGCCCCGAGGGTTGCCCGGCATTCAGCAGCCCGCCCTTTGTACCGCCGCCGAGGATTTCCTTCGCGAGGTGCACTGTCTGGTAAATCTTCGCAACATTGGCCAATGTCTGATTGATCTGCGGGCCGATATTACCCATGTTTATGAGCTTGTCTTGCTGGGCGCCGAGCACCTTGTCGAGAGTCGCCTTGATAGTCGAGCCGGGGGTCTGAGTCGTGCCCGCCTTGCCGTCTTTGTCGATACAAGGGTCACCCGGATTGATGCCTACCGGACCCGAACCGTTTCTCGCATCTCCTCCTGCCGCAATCGGGTTCGAACGCTCGCAATTATTAATACAACTTTGCGAGGTGCACTGTGCCTGACACGCTGTCATCTTGGTCCAAGCATCATTTGAGGCAGCATTGGTAGCATCGCTCGCACTGCACCACGACATGAAGCCTTGGCCCCAAGCAAGCTCTTGCTGCCTGGCACCGGTGGCACCAGCCACACCCGGACCGATAACCGCAGCAAGTTGTGCCTGCGTATTCTGATAGAGCATGTACGGATTGTTCTCAGGTCGCGTCGTGAGAGCGAACCACGCCCCGACGCCCCCTTGCCTCCAATCCCCGGCGAGATACCCGCGCACATTCGGCGATGATCGCGAGAGCGTAGACATATTCTGCGCCCAGAAGCCGGCAAGACTCGTCTTCTTCAAATAGTCAGTATTGAGTGCTGACGCAATCGAGTAAGAGAAGGGGGACTTGGTCTGATTGATCTGCTTCATGTAGGCGCCCCACTGGGCGTCAGAGACCGTCTGCATAGACTTCTTCACATCCACCACAAACTGCGGTATGCCCGTGCCGTTTGCCTTGCCGATGACATAGCTGATGACACCCGAGGTGAGCGACTTCATCAAGTTTCCCGAGAGGACAAAAGCGAGTGGTTGAAGCACGTACGTGTTAACGTAGTCCGCGTATACTGCGACTTCCGTTAAGAATGTATTGACCTGGATGAGAATTTCTTGGGCAGCACTTATGACACTCTTCACTGCAGTCGTTTCCGTAGGAGCTATAATTACTGGATTTACCTCAAGTGTAGGGACACCGACAGGCACTGCAAGAGCTCTCTGTGGTGCTAGTAAAAATGTTGTGGACGTGACAAGCGAGAATATGAGCACAAGCGAGAGATGGGCAGTGATGAATTTCTTGCTCATGTTCATTTCCCTTTTTGCACTTGAGTATCTCCTTTAGCCACTACATTTTTCTTGACCGTAGCAACCATATTCACGAAGGATGCGCCCGGGGTACCCTCAGGGAGAGAGATGCCTGCTTTTGCATATAGATCGTCGATGTGTACGAATGCTGTACCAAATGCTGTGACGATCGCCTCGTACTGCTGGAGCGCGAGTATCGCTACGAGCGGGTCACTATCAGCTCTGGTAAAATCATGTGCGGTTTCACCCATACGCATGAGGGAGTTGATGAGATCGAGATAGTAAGATGCGAGTTCTTGTGGCACAGGGATCTGGGCAAGACCCGCAGCAGCACCTCGATAACTCTTCGCTATTGAAGCTATGTGCCCATACGCAGTCGTATCACCGTCGATAATCGCCGCCTTGAGATAATTAAGCTCCGTTGTCGTCGCGTCATTTGTATTCTTCAGAAGCACCGCCTCGGCACGTATTGCAAATGCTTTGAGCGCTTCTGTACCTGAGCCAGAAACGGTAAGATCTCTTGCTGACTTGAAGTCAGATACCGGTGCGATAATGTCGGTGAGCTGGCTCACCGCCTGATTTGCAAGATCGCTCATCTGGCCCTCTGAGAGATCCGCACCGCCATTTGCTTCGCGTGCCGCTATGAAGAGGTTGAAGAAACTCTGTGCAAAAGCGGCAGTCAAGGTCCCGCTCGCAGGGGCTTGCGGGAGACCGTCTGCACCAAGAGAAGCGGGTGAGGATGTGGCAACAGGAACATTCGCTATCGCCTTCGGTATGATGAGACCCCGCGCGACCGCCTCACCGTCACTCATGCCAAGATGGAAGGTGTCGACGATGCGTGAGTCGGTGCCATAGAGCGTTTCTTCCCAATCGGGGAGACCATCACCATCAGAGTCTCTCGTCGCGATCGCCTGGAGAAGTGCCGTCTCAGCCGAAGCTTCTGCAACCTGTGGCGACTCGATACCGCGTGCAAGAAGATAGGCACCGGCGACGAGCACTACTGAAAAGAGTGCTGAAGCTACAATCTGCCAATGCTTAGAAATTTCACCCCGCATCATCACTCTTTAGTATAGCACCACCACTATGCTCAAAAAGCAGACAGATGCGTGCTACGCTGTGTATATGCGAGCCACACTTCATACCCTCATACTTGTGCTTCTGATGAGCTCTTTCAACTTTGTTCATGCACAACAACCGGGTACTGCGGCATCTCTTATCACAGAAAATCTCTCAATCGGCTCTCGCGGGGCACAAGTTACCGCCCTCCAGAGCATCCTAAATCGAGATCCCGACACTCGCGTTTTGCGTACTGGTTATTTCGGACCACTCACCAGAGCGGCAGTTATACGATTCCAAGAGAAATATGCGAGCGAAATCCTCGTGCCAGTAGGACTCACGAGAGGCAACGGACGAGTCGGACCCTACACCCGAGCAAAACTCAATACACTTATCGTACCGGTACCTGGTACCGTAGTAAAAACCCAAAGTCCCGTGCTTGTACCACCAATAGCACCTTCGACTCCCATAACTCTTTCTACATCTACACTCTCGATACCCACGACTCCAACAAGCCCACCACAGAATCCGAATTTAAAGAATCTCGATAAATTTATTACTGCTATTGAGGAGAGAGCAATCAAGCAAGGGCTCTCTGCCACTGCTATTTCAAGCATCAAAGAACAGATTATAAAAAAGGCCGCGACAACAACTGATCTGCGGGCAGAATTTTTGAAAACCACACAAAGCAAACCTCGCCAATCTATCCAGAATAATTCTTACTTTGGCGGATTGTTGGCAACCCTAGAGGGCACCTTTAACAAAATCTTCATGCCTGAACATGCCCGCGCGGCGACGGGGACCCCTTTCGGGGGAGCACTCTTGTTTGCGATGTTGATATGTGACTATGAATATTTTTACCTCATTTTAGTCGAGCCACTCCCGCCTAGTTTCCCCGTTTTTCTCACCTATATACCTTTTACACAAACCTATGCTTCATTTAATATTCCGGACACTGCGTGGCTCCTCGGAGAATATGAACCCGGTGCGGGTGCATGTCTTATCGGAGCATGTCCTTACTGTTTTACGTTCAATGCTGACGGTATGATTAGTCCAACGACTGGTTCTTCTGCACTGTAGACGCGAGTTTTCCGACTTTGCTCAGGGAGAGCCACACTGCAAGCGAGAGATCTTCAGCTCGCGCTTTTTCAGGGATGTCGCCACTTGGAAGTCCCGCTTCCAAAAGGTTTTTCCGGACGAACTTACGTTTGTGTGCGAAACCAGCATGTATGAGTGCAAAGAATTTTTCCTCGGCAGACTTCGAATCAAAATTATTTCGTGAAATGCCGCGGATAGTGAGCACCGCCGAGTCTACCTTCGGCGCCGGAGTGAATGCGCCGCGTGGCACAGTGAATTCGAGTTTCGGTGTACCGTACGCTTTCACCGATAATGAAAGTATCGATTCTTTTTTCGAACGAGCGATTCGTTCCGCAACTTCTTTTTGCACCAAAAACGTCATCGAGCTCGGCTGATTCTCTGAAGTGAGAAACATTCTGAATATTTCACCGGTGAGATAATACGGAATATTCGCAACGAGTACGTATCCTTTCGGAAGGGTAGAAATATTGAATGCGCGAATATCGCCTGAGATAAGTTCGAGTCGGCCTTCCTTGATGTCACGTGCGAAATCGCCCTGTAATTTCTTAAAGAGTTCGTGATCCGCTTCGAGTGCAATAACTTTCCCTGCGAGCTTCAGGAGTTCTTTTGTGAGCATGCCCGTGCCGGGACCGATCTCAAACACGACAGTACTTTTCGTCAGTCCAGCAACGAGTGCTATGCGCTCTGCAATACGCGCATGCATCAGAAAATTTTGTCCGAGTGATTGTTTGGCATGCATAATTTATCGATACATATCGTGATCATCTATATCAAGAAAAGTGACCATTCCATCCTCTTCAAAGAGAAAAAGAATGCGATATTTTTGTGTTATAGAAAATACCCAAAGACCCTCAAGTTTCCCAGACAACTTATGCGTCTTCAGGCGAATATCAAAACAATCTGCAAGGAAATATTGTTCGCGCTCATCAATTTGCAGTTTCAGTTCATTCGATATTTTCTTATACGCACGATTGAAATGTGTTGTGTAGAGAATGCCAGGAGCTCGCATGCCTCAAGCGAGACTGGCAAGACCTCCTACCAAATTCTTTAGTGTTCCCGATTGTTTTTCTCGTCTATACGCACGAAGTGCACGGAGTGCACTTGTCTCACCATCAAGTGAAAGCTTCACTACCGGCACACTAAGAAGACTTAATTCAACACATTGTGCAGCAATAGTGGCGCGTGGCGTCTTCTCACGCAAAGAGCGTGCACGAAGTGCCTGTGCGGTTGAGGGAGTAAGCGTTATCAATATGCGTTCTTTGGTGGTGGCCATATATCAAAAGTGTATCACCTTATATCTTCAAGTGCAACGTCGCGATTAGAAGAAATTCTGCCTAAAGCTCTGTGAAAGCGAATCATTTTATTATCCAGTCATCATCGAAGAAAGAGTGCCGTTTCCTTTCGGGCGGTCGCTGCATATCCTCAACACCATCAAACGCCATAAGCGACTCGTCGATATCAGCGAGGAAGGAAGACGGTTCTGCATAAGAATCGATGCCGTAGATCTTACGAACCCGCGCAAGCGTGAGGAAAAGCCGTGTCTTCGCGCGCGTTATTGCGACATAGAAAAGTCGCCTCTCCTCTTCTTCATCGCGATCTTTCTCACCCCCCATACCCTGATGGGGAAAGAGTCCTTCCTCCATACCACTCACGAAAACTGTGTCGAACTCGAGCCCTTTTGCCGCGTGCACAGTCATGAGTGTCACGCCGGTTTTCTCTCCATGATCAAGCTCATCTTGATCGCTCGCAAGCGCCGCCTCTGCAAGAAAGAGTGCGATACCCTCTTTGCCGGGTAGACCATCATGTCGCGCTGCAACCGACGCGAGCTCTTCAATATTTTCAAATCGTTCTTTATCTTCTTCACTCCCCTCGTCGACCAGAGCGCGACGAATACCGCTCTTCTCGATCACTAGCTTTACAAATTCAGAAGGAATACTCGTCTCCGCTGCGTTCGCGAGTTCGTTGATGATACTTTCAAATTTCTCAACCTTAGCAAGATCACCAGCGCGCAGGAATGAACGCTGTCCTGCCACAAGCTTCCCAAGAGTCACGGCACCCAGCCCGCGCGATGGTGACGCCGCCGCGCGCATCTTGTCAGCTTCGCGCGATGGATCCATCGCGAGTCGTATCCACGCGAGCACATCTTTTACCTCTTTGCGGCCGAAGAAGCGTGTCCCGAGAAGCTTATAGGGTATGCCTTCACGCAGAAGTCCCTCTTCAAGCGCGCGCGACTGAAAGTTGGTGCGGAAGAGTACTGCGATCTCCTCGGGCTTTGTGCCGCTTTGCATCAGAGAGCGTATCTTGACCGCTATCCAATGCGCTTCGGCTTCAGCACTTCCCGCGACGTGGAGGGTAATCGGCTCACCCATGCCCTGCTCAGTCGTCGAAATCTTCTCCTTTCGATTCTTATTCTTCACAATGACTGCATTTGCCGCATCGACCAAGTTCCGTGTTGAACGATAATTGCGTTCAAGAATAATTGTCTGTGCTTCTGGATATTTTTTATCGAAGTTTAAAATATTCTCCATCTTCGCCCCTCGCCATCCGTATATTGCCTGATCCCCATCACCAACAACGAAAAGATTCCTGTGTTTTTCTGCAAGAAGACCTGCGAGTCTCTCCTGCAATTCATTCGTATCCTGATACTCATCGATGTGAATGTATTGCCAACGAGTCTGTGCCGCTAGACGAATGTCGGCATGTTCCTCTAAAAGTCGCACCGGAAGCGCAATAAGATCGTCGAAGTCGAGTGCCTTCTCAGCCTGGAGCGTCTTCTCATAGCGCATCCAGCACTCGGCGACGATGCGGTTACCGAATCCTGTGCGGCTATGCTTCTCGTAAAACTCTTGTGCCTGCATTCCCTCGCCTTTTGCTCGCGAAATTCTCCCGAGGACGGTCCTAGGGGAGAGTTCCTTAGTCGAGACATCAAGTGCTTTCAGTGCGACAGAAATCGCCTTCTCTGAATCGTCCCTATCGTAGACGCTGAAGAATCGCGGTATACCGATAACCGACCCGTAGCTCTCGAGTAATTCTCGCCCAAGGCCATGGAACGTAGCTATAAAAGGCACCGCATGGTCGTCTCCCAACATCGCGCGCACCCGTCCACGCATCTCGCGAGCCGCTTTATTAGTAAAAGTGACCGCGAGGATCTTCTCTGCCGGTACTCCTTCGCGGACAAGATGATACACGCGCGTCGCAAGCACGCGCGTTTTTCCGCTTCCGGCGCCTGCGAGAATCGAAAGGGGTCCCGCAGTAGCAAGCAC
>CXWL01123815.1_pt1 | contig 17056 bp, 11 predicted proteins | sample 590931 | NCBI WGS metagenome assembly CXWL01 (sample SAMEA3498368, study PRJEB10139) | groundwater metagenome | biome: water well; material: biofilm material | place: Germany | collected 2015-04-27 | reverse complement strand
CGGCTTGACGATGTAGTCGACCGCGCCGAGATTGAGCGCCTCGAAGGTGGCGAGCGCCCCCTTTTCGGTCAGCGACGACACCATCACCACCGGCACCGGGCGTTCGGCCATGATGAGCGAGAGCGCGGTGAGGCCATCCATTTCCGGCATGTTGATGTCGAGCGTGACCACGTCCGGCTGGAAGGCGCGGTTTTGTTCGACCGCTTCGCGGCCGTTTCTGGCCTGGCTGATCTCGAAGCCGCCGGCCGACGCGAAGATCTGCGTCAGCTGGCGCCGCATCAGCGCCGAATCATCGACGATGAGGAGCTTGATCACGGTCTCACCCCGCCACTGCGGCGAGCGTGGCCAGCTCGTCGCCCTCCACCAGGAAGGCCGGCTCGAGCAACTGCACCATGCGCTTTTGCTTCTCCATATTGGCCATGCGCGACAGCAAGCGCCCCTGCCCGCTCGACAGTTGCGGCGACGGCTCGATCAGCGCCTTCGGGATCTTCAGTACTTCGGCCACCTGGTCGACGATGAATCCGGTACGCACCTCGGCAATCAGGAACACCATGATGCGCTGGTTGTCGGAGCGTTCCACCCGCGGCAGTCCCAGGCGCAGGCGCAGGTCGATCACCGGCAGCACGCTGCCGCGCAGGTTGATGACGCCCTCGACGAAGGCCGGCGCCCGCGGCACATGGATGAGCTCTTCCGGCACCCGCACGATTTCCTGCACGCTGTTGATCGGTACGCCGAACTCTTCCTTGTCGAGGCGGAACACCACCACCTGCTCGTCGTCGTCCAGGTCTTCCTCGACTTCGGCAGCGCCGCCGCCAGTGTTTCGGTCAGTATCGTTCACAGTGTCTAATGCCTCCTTGATGGTGGAATGGTCGAACAGATTGCGCACGTTGATGATGGAGACCAGCCGCTTGCCATCGTCGAGCCGGCAGATTTCCGCAATGTCGGCCAGCTCGTCTTCCCTGGCGAGCAGGGCCGGCATGACGTCGACAAAGGAGCGTGCCACGCGCAGCACTTCGCTGACCCCATCGACCGCCACGCCGACCGAGGTGTCGCCCAACGTCAGCACGACGATGCGGTTTTTTTCGTCGAGCGGCTGGTCGGGCAGGCCGAACATGCGGCGCAGGCTCACCAGCGGCAACAGGCGGCTGCGCAGCGTCATCACACCGATGACGTGCGACTCCGAGTGCGGCACGTGGACGATCGTCTCCGGTATCTGGACGATCTCCTGCACGTCCTCGATGGCGATGGCGTACTCTTGTCCGGCCACGTGAAAGCTCACCAGCTGCAGCTCATCGCTCGCGGTCTCTTCCTCATCGTCGTTCACGGTGCTGGCCGTCAGCTCGCCGGCCATGCCGCCGCCCTTGGCGATGCCGGCGATTTGCGCGAATTCGCGCGCGATCAGTTTCTCGAAATCGAGCACCATGATCATGGCGTGGCCGCCCACATCCTTGATGAGTCCGGAAATCAGGTCGGTGTCAACCGTGCTGCGGATCGAACCCACATCCTCGATCTGGCTCGGCTCGACCCCGACCACGCTGGCCACCCGGTCGACCACGAAACCGAGCGGCTGCCCCACGTCCACCACCACCGCGCGGCTGGCGTCGTCGTGCGCGCGTTCGGGAAAGCCGAACATGCGGCGCAGCGAGATGATCGGCAACACCTTGCCGCGCAGGTTGGCCAGGCCATCAAGCGTGGCCGGCGCCAGCGGCACCCGCACCACCTCCGGCAGGCGGATGATTTCCTGCACCGGCGCCATGTCCACCGCGAACACTTCGCCGCCGGCGATGAAGGTGACAAACTGGCGCGTCTCGGAGACCAGTTCCTCGAGCCCATCGTCGCCGGCGTGCACTTCGGCCGCCGGCTGTTCAAGCATTTCTGTCGTCATGATGGCGCCCTCTTATGCTGCACTTTGCAGTTCGTCGGCCAGCGAGGAAATCTCCTCGATGGCTGCGGCCAACTCCTCGGCGCCTTTCGATTGCTGGGTAGCGGCGCTGGCCGCTTCGGTGGCGGCTTTCTCGGCTTGCTGGGAGGCGGTGGAAATCTGCTCGATGCCGCGCTTGGCCTGGCCAATCGCGGCGGCAATTTCCTGCGACGCCGACAGGATCTCGCGCGTCCCCTGATCGACCACGAGGATGTCGGTTTCGATCTGGATCAGGTTGGCGGTCGACGCCTTGGCCCCTTCCACTTCGCCGAGCGCCGATTTGACGATGTCGTCGAGATCGGTGCTCACTGCCGCGATCTGATCCTGCACCGCCTTGACCAGGTCCTTGATGCGGTCGGCGTTTTCGGCCGAGTCGCGGGCAAGGTTGCGGATGTCGGTCGACACCACCACGAAGCCTTTGCCGAATTCGCCGGCGCGCGCCGCTTCGATCGAGCCGTTGACCGCCAGCATGTTGGTCTGGATCGACACCGTGGTGATGGCTTCGACGATCTTGTTGATGCGGCGCGACACCTGCTCGAGGTCCTTGACCTGCCGGATGCTGTCCTGCGTGCCCATGACGGAGGTGGTAATTCCGTCGATCAATTCGTCGACCGAAGTCTTGTTGACGGCAAGGATAGCCAGCACGTTCTTGACCTTCTCGCCGCCATCGGTGGCACGCTGCTGCGCCAACTCGACGCCGCGTTCGATCTGGTTGACCGCAGCCGCCGATTGCTCGCATGCCGCCGCGGAAGTCTGCGCGCCCTTGCGGATCTGCTCGATGGCAGCCATGATCTGGGCGCTGGCACTGTTGATTTCCTGCACCGCGGACGAGAGTTCCTCGGCGGAAGAAGCTACCTCTTCGGCGCTCTTGGCCACATCGGTGGAATTCTTCAAGTCTTCGGCCAGTTCCGACATCGCTTGCGTCGCCTGCTCGGACTCGGCCAGTGCCTGGGACTGCTGCTGGACGGTCTTGGCCGTCTCCTCGGCTGCGGCCGATTGTTCCAAAGCGGCAGCGGCGATTTCTTCCGACCCCTTCAGGGCCTGCAGAGCGGCGGCGTCGGACTGCTTGGCGCCGGTGGCGATTTCGGTGATGCCGCGCACCACTTCGATCACGTCCGTGCGGATCGCCTCAAGCTGCAGGGTGATAACCTTGCCTTTTTCGACTTCGCCTTCAATCGCCTTGGCAGAGGAGTTGATGCCGTCGGCGATGGCCTTGACATCCTGCTGGATCTGGCCCACCAGGTCCTGTATCTGCTTGGCGCTTTTCTCCGACGTTTCCGCCAGCGTGCGCACCTCGTCGGCGACCACGGCGAAGCCCTTGCCGTGCTTGCCGGCGCGGGCAGCCTCGATGGCCGCGTTCAGGGCCAGCAGATTGGTCTGGTCGGCAATCCGCGCCACCGCCTTGACGATGTCGCCGATATTCGCGGCCTGTTTTTCCAGCTCCACCACCATCGCCACGGAGGCGATCTGGCGCTGTCCGGCCACCGCGACATTGGTGATCAGGGCGGCGACGTCGGCCGAGGTCTTGGCGACCAGGGTCTGCGCGACCTCCGCCTTGGTCTGGCTGATGTCGGCATTGCGCAATTGCAGGGCAATCGATCCGATGACTTGATTGAAGGCGGTCATCGATTCCTGCGACGCGCCCGAAGCCTCCTCGGCGCCGGTGGCGATCTGGTCGGCAGCGCGCTTCAACTGTTCGGCGGCCGCGGCCGCTTCATTGATACCGGAAGACAATTGAGCAGTAGCGGCGGCGATGCGCTCGGCCGCCTGCTGCTGCTTGCCGAGCGTGCGCGCCCGCTTGCGCTGGACTTCCGCTTCGCGCGCGGACGCCGAACTTGGCTTGCCGCTGGCGCTGTCGAACGCGGTAGGGAGCTTGGTGGTGAATTTCTTGACGATAGCCATACGGGTATTCCTTGAGGTTGCTTGCAAACGACGAAACGAGATAGGTGCTACGCAAATTAACGGGGGTCGCAGACTCTCCTTCCCCAAGCCCATCGAGGCCATACCTGCCGTCACAGCCGTTTGCCGCCGCGCCCGAGGTACGGGCGAGCGCCCACAATCACGGCGTCGGTGATGACAAAATTGGGTCGAAAGATGTTGGGATGTCGCTGACAGGGGCCGATAGGATCGGCTGCCGCAGGCGTGTTTTTGGCCTGCTGCTTTCGATCGCCCGGGTGAAGTCCGTGCTTGCTGCTCGCTTTCCGCTTTCGCAATCTGGTGGACTGCGCTTCGCCGGCTGCAAACTGTTAAATTTTGAACTCAGCAGGAGCGTACACCAAAAGTCACAATTCCGTCAGAAACTTTGTTTCAATACAGCCACATTTATTTCAACAATGAATTAATTCCACTCGTCAACATTGGACCACTTATCCGGGACGGCATCGGGCCTGCCTAGCGTCGCAACACTGTCCGCCTTCGCGCTGCGCCGACAGCGCGCCGGACAAATGGCGCCTGACCGGTGATGAATTCGCTTAGAATGACGCTTCCACCGCACCGAACTCCTCATGTCCGACGAACTGACAAAAAAGCCCTACCTCACGCCCCATGAAGTTGCACAATGGATGATGGTGTCGCCCGTGACGGTGCGCGGCTGGGCGCAGAAAGGCTTGCTGCTGGCCGAAGTGACGCCCGGAGGGCATCGCAGGTTTCGGCGCGAAGAAGTCGAGCGCTTCGCTCGACAGTCGAATCCCCTCGGCAATAAGGGACCGCTGAGGATACTGATCGTCGACGATGACCGGGCCGTGCTCGGTTTCCTGACCGAGTTGTTCGAAGGTGGCGAATATCAAACGATCGTGGAAACGGCCCATGATGGTTTTGAGGCCGGCCGCAAAGTCCATGTCTTCTCGCCCGACATCGTCCTGCTCGACCTGATGATGCCGGGAATCGACGGCAGCGAAGTCTGCCGGCAGATCAAGCAGGCCCCCGGGCTGGCAAACGTGCGCGTGATCGCGATGAGCGGTTATCTGAGTGCGCAAGCCGAGCTTGAACTGCTGGCCGCCGGCGCCGAACGCTGCATTTCCAAGCCGATTGACATTGCCGCCTTGCTCCGTTTGACGGGGCTCGATGAATAGGGACGGTCGCGCGGCGCTGGCAAAGCGTCTTGCCCGCTCCCCCCGGGTCGTCTGCTTGCCAGACCGGTTCACCGCCTCATGCATGACCCTTGCGTGACTCAAAATCCTGAACCGCCGGCACCTGTTGCAACTGGGCGCGTGCTGCGTGGCCAGTTGTTGCTGGTCGCCGCACTGGGGGCCTTGACGCTGTTCGTGCTGATGCTGCCGGCCGGCGGCGCGCATATCGCGCCCAACCATTACTTGGCGTTCCATACCCTGCTCGAGTTCATTTCGATTGTCGCCGCTTTTCTTGTGTTTGCGACGGTATGGCACACCCCGATTAGGGAAATCTCCGCCTCCGTGCTGCTGATCGCGGTAGCCCTGCTCGCCGCCGGCTGGCTCGATTTTGCCCATGCGCTGTCCTTGCTCGGCATGCCCGGGCTGATTGCGCAAGCCGTTGTCGCAAACGGCATTGGATTCTGGCTGGCAGCACGATTGGTCGTCGCGCTCACCCTGCTGGCAGTCAGTTTTACGCCTGCGCTCGCGCCGCCGCGCCCATGGGTGCGCTACGCCATCCTTGCCGCTTACAGCATCGTCAATCTAGTGGTGATCTGGATGGTCATCTTTCACCAGGCTGACCTGTCCGCAAGCTCGAGCTCGTTCAAACGCGGCGTTGGATGGTCGATCACGGCCCTGCTTAGCGTGGCCGCCTGGCGCTATTACCGGCTGGCGCACCGATCGGACAGCGAAATTCTGCCCTTGATGTTCGGCGCCGCCTCCATCGCTGCACTGGGCGGCCTGTTCCTGACACAGGATGAGGCCACCAGCGACGTCCAGAATCTTCTTGGCCATCTGTATAAAATCATCAGCTACGGCCTCTTTTTCGAAGCCATGTTTGTCGTCAGTGTCCGCAAACCCTATCTCAGGCTGGCCGCGCAGGCGCAGATGCTCGGGAGCATCAACGAAAAACTGCGGACCCGCTCACTGGCATTGTCATCGACCGCCATCCCGGCTTTGGTTACGGATCTGGCGGGCCGGGTGCAGTGGCGCAACCGGGCCTCACTCGCATTGATGCCGGCCACGGCGCCGGAACTGGACGGCGGGGCCAACCTGTTTTGCGCGCCTGTCACGGTGGACCCGAAAGTGGCTGCGAGCATGCGAAGGACCGTGGAAGGGGGGCAAATCTGGCGCGGGTTGGTCGAATTCACCGATGATCGTGGCAACGGCTTGATCCTGGACCGCACCGTGACGCCGCTGCGCAATGATGAGGGGGGAATCGAAGGGTATGTCTCTACTGCCGAGAATGTGACCGAAAAGACCAAGGCCCACCTGCGCTATAAGCGCGTGCTCGACACTGCCATCGACGGCTTCTGGATCGTCGCTGCCGACGGCGCTCTGCTCGAAGTCAATGATGCTTACGCCGCGATGTCGGGCTACAGCGTCGATCAATTGTTGCGCATGAACGTGAGCCAACTGGAAGCGGCAGCGTTTACCGATGCCATCGAGGGCCGCATGCGAACCATTGTGCAAGACGGGCACGCCCAGATTGAAACCGAGCATTGCCATGCGCTCGGACATAATTTTGCCGTCGAGATCTCGGCCACCTACGATCCTGAGTCGGGCAGTTTCTTTGTTTTCTTGCGCGACAGGTCCGAACGGGCGCTCGCCGGTGCCATCAAGCGCGATCTCGAACTGCAGCTGCTGCAGTCACAGAAGGTGCAGGCACTGGGCCAGCTCACCGGCGGCATCGCGCACGATTTCAACAATGCGCTGGCCGCCATCCTGGGATATTCGAACCTGGCATTGGACCGCTTCGTCCCGGACAAGCAAGGCAAGCTGGCCGCTTACCTGCGCGAGGTGATCGGCGCGAGCGAGCGGGCGCGCGACCTGGTGGCCAAGATGCTCACCTTTACGCGCACCCAGCCGGACGCCGGCGCGGCGGTGATCTCGCCCGCGCTGGTGATTGCCGAAGTGCTGGCCATGATGCGCCCGTCGATTGCTTCGAGCATCGAGTTGCGCAGTCACATCGGCGACGCGCTGTACGTGCGGCTCGATGCGGGCGAGTTGCACCAGATGCTCGTCAATCTCATCATCAACGCGCGCGACGCCATCGACGGGCACGGCGTCGTCGATATCGGTTTGCGCCGGGTCGCCATCAGCGGCCAGGTCTGCGCGATCAGCCATGCGCGCCTGTCGGGCACCTACCTTGCGGTGGAAGNNGTCCCCGGCGGCACCGCTTGCGTCGCCGGGCCGCCCCGACGCGCCGGCCGGCACCGGCCAGACCATCTGGGTGGTGGACGACAAGCCGGAGATTGCCCGCTTGCTCGGCGAGTTGCTGGAAGGCTGGGGATACCGGGTCAGCTTGTTCAACGACCCGCTGCTGCTGCTGGCCGCATTTGAACTCGACAACAATCAGGTCGACTTGCTCATTGCCGACCAAACCATGCCCGGCCTGAGCGGGGTGGCGCTGGCGGCGCGCCTGCACAGCCTGAAGCCGGCATTGCCCATCATCCTGTGCACGGGAAACCGCGACGACATCGACGAGGCGGCCCTGCCCGGTTATGGCATCCGGCGCTACTTCGGCAAGCCGGTGCCTTCGGCCGAGCTGCTCAGGGCGGTGGCTGACGAACTTTGCATCGTTGGGACCGGCAAGCTGAACTGAAAACAACGGCCCATCGCCAAAATCGATCAAATCGATCAAACCGATTGACTGCATTTCCTTCATGTTCTATTATTTTCCATCTGGAAATATTATTTTCAGAATTGTCGCGTCCGCGCCCCCGCTGCGGCGCCACCAATGGCCCACGGATCGGCCCGCCCTGGCGGGGCCGGCCAACTCACACGAATGGCTCGCTGCAAATGGAAAACACATGAACATGAACATGAACGTTAGAACCCGCCTGATTGCAGGATTCGGCCTGGTCGTGCTGCTGTTGATCGGCATCACCTTGTTGGGCATCGTGCGCCTGAGCGCCCTCAACGACGCGACCAACCTGATCGTCAACGACCGCTACCCCAAGGTTGCGCTCGCCAATTCGGTGCTGGACGGCATCAACTCGACTGCCGTGCGGATGCGCAACCTGTTGATCATTGACGACCCGGAGCAGATCAAGCAACTGCACGCGCAAATCGTCGTGAGCAGGCAGGCAGTGACGGACAACATCGCCGCGCTCGACAAGCTGCTCAATACCGAGAAAGGGCGGCAGATTTTCGCCGGCATCGTCGAAGCGCGCGCCAAATACCGCATCGGCCAGGTGAGTTTCATGAAATTGGTCGCCGAAGGCAACAAGGACGAAGCGAGCCGCCTACTGTTCTCGACCATGGTCACTGACCAGCAGGCCTATTTCGACAAGGTGCGAGAGTTGATCCAGCTCGCCGGAGTGCTGGTGGAAAAGAGCAGCGCCGAGGCGCAAAGTAACTTCTACGCCAGCCGCACCATGATGACGGCGCTGGCGACGCTGGCCACCTTGCTGGCGTGCGGCTTCGCCTACTGGATCACGCGCAGCATCACCGCGCCGCTGAACCAGGCGATGCGGATTGCGCAAACCATCGCAGCGGGCGACCTGACCAGCCGGATCGAGGTCGGCGCCAAGGACGAGACCGGCCTGCTGCTGCAGGCATTGAAGGACATGAGCGAGAGCCTGGTGCGGATCGTCGGCAACGTGCGATCGGGCACCGACACCATCGCCACCGCCTCGAGCCAGATCGCGGCCGGCAACCAGGACCTGTCGGCCCGCACCGAAGAGCAGGCCAGCTCGCTGGAAGAAACCGCCGCCTCAATGGAGGAACTGGCCGGCACGGTCAAGCAGAATGCCGACAATGCACGCCAGGCGAATGTGCTGGCCGCGTCGGCGTCGGCGGTCGCGCTGAAGGGCGGCGCGGTGGTCGCGCAAGTGGTCGACACGATGGCCTCGATCAACGACTCGTCGAAAAAAATCGTCGACATCATCAGCGTTATCGACGGCATCGCGTTCCAGACCAACATCCTGGCGCTGAACGCCGCCGTCGAAGCGGCGCGCGCCGGCGAGCAGGGCCGCGGCTTCGCAGTGGTGGCCACCGAAGTGCGCAACCTGGCCCAGCGCAGCGCCGCCGCCGCGCGCGAGATCAAGGCCCTGATCGGTGATTCCGTCGACAAGGTCGAGAATGGCAACAAGCTGGTGCTTGCCGCCGGCAGCACCATGGACGAAGTGGTCGCCAGCGTGCGCCGCGTCACCGACATCATGGGCGAGATCACCGCCGCCAGCCAGGAACAGAGCGCCGGCATCGCCCAAGTCAACGAGGCAATTTCGCAGATGGATGCCGTGACCCAGCAAAACGCCGCCCTGGTGGAAGAAGCCGCTGCGGCGGCCGAAAGCCTGCAGGAGCAGGCCGGTAACCTGTCGCAGGTGGTGGGCGTATTCCGGCTCGACAACATGCAATCGGCCGCGCCGTCAACACCGGCGCGACGGCCCATGACGACGGCGGCGCCGACGCGCGTCGCGCTGACGCAATCAAAGCCTTTGCGCAGCTCGGCGGCGAAACCGCTTGCCGCCGCCGAGGAATGGGAAACATTCTAAGTAGCAGGCAAGCGCGACCCAACAACGCACCACCCCGTATCGCCACCGACCTTCTTTGATCAGGACCCTTATGCAGAATTCAGCAGCCCCACGCACCTCGAGCGCCGCCCCACACACCGGCCTGGACGCCGGCGGCAGCGAATTTCTTAGCTTCAAACTAGGCCAGGAAGAATACGGCATCGATATCTTGAAGGTGCAGGAAATCCGCGGCTATGAAGCGGTCACCAAGCTCGCGAATGCGCCCGCTTTCATCAAAGGTGTCGTCAACCTGCGCGGCATCATCGTGCCTATCGTCGATATGCGGATCAGGTTCAACTTGGGCACGGCGACATACGACGAGCTGACAGTGGTGATCATCCTCAATCTGCGCGGTCGGGTGATGGGCATCGTGGTGGACAGCGTCTCCGACGTGGTGACGCTGACCGAAGACATGGTCAAGCCGGCCCCGGACATGGGCGCGTTCCACACCGATTACCTGGTGGGACTGGGCGCGCTGGACGACCGGATGCTGATCCTGGTTGATATCGAGAAGCTGATGTCGAGCGCCGAGATGGGCCTGATTGACAACGCGGCGGCGTAGGCATCCTTGTCGATCGCAACGGCGCTGATCGAGCAGGCAACGACGTAAATACGGAGCGCGATCATGTTACTCAGGCTGCAACATACCCAGGTCGATGCCGGCACGGCCGAGCTGAAACAGGAATTGTCACGCGCCCTTCAGCGCAACCTGCAGGCAGAGCAGGAATTGGCGGTGCTGCGAGAGAGAAATGCGCGCCTGACTGCCCGCTTCGACTTGATACGGGAGGCGACCAACGACGGCCTGTGGGACATGGCGGCGAACGTCGCCAATCCAACGGCGGCCGACAACCCAATTTGGTGGTCCGATCAGTTCCGCAGCCTGCTCGGATTTGCTGACGAAAAGGACTTCCCGAACCTGCTCGCCAGCTGGTCCTCGCGGCTGCACCTGGAGGACGCGGCGCCGACCCTGGCCGCCTTGGCCGCCCATCTCAATGATTGCTCCGGTCGCACCCCCTACGACGTGACGTACCGGCTACAGTGCCGCAATGGCGAGTACCGATGGTTCAGCGCCCGCGGAAAGACCATCCGAGCAGCGGACGGCAGCGCGCTGCGGGTGGCCGGTTCATTGTCCGACATCACTGACTGCAACACCATCCTTGGCCTCAAACGCTACGCCGAGGATATTGTCGCTCATCTCCCGGCCGGCCTGATGGTGGTGGACGATGCCTTGCGCGTATCTAGTGTCAATTGTTCCTTCATTAGAATTTTTGGATTGGCGAGCGGCGCCGACCTGTCCAGGTGCAAGCTCGACACGTTCCTTCCCGAACTGTCCGGGCGCGCGCGCGGCGTTCTCGACGGCGGTGCCAGCCTGCACGGAATCGAGGTGGACTTCGACGAAAAACGGCTGCGCCTGGCCATCGCCGCCATCGGCGGGACGGATCAATTGCGCCGTCTGCTCGTGGTGGTCGAGGATGTGACCGAGGCAAAGCGCCTGCGTGACGAAGCGCTCGCGAATCTGACCCGTTATCGCGACCAGGCCGCGTTGCTCGACCAGGCGACGGACGCGATCATCGTTATCGGAATCGATAACCGGATCCTGTTCTGGAACAAGGGCGCCGAACGTCTCTATGGGTGGACGGCGGTCGAAGCCATTGGTGCGTTGTCCGATGAAATAACCTATCCAGACCCAACCGTATCAGAGCAGATCAACAGCGGACTCTTCCACCAAGGCGGGTGGCGCGGCGAGGTGACCCAGAGGAGCAAGGACGGTGCCACTTTTATCGTGGAGAGCCAGCGTATGCTGGTGCGTAATGAGAACGAACGGGCGCAATCGGTGTTCATCATCAACACGGACATCACGCTGCGCAAGGCGGCCGAGGAACGCATCCGCAGACTGGCCTTGTACGACAGTCTGACCGGGCTGCCCAACCGGACACTGTTCATGGACCGCATGAGGCAGGCCCTGCTGAACTGTGAGCGACGCGCAGAAGGCATGGCGCTGCTGTTTCTCGACCTGAACCGCTTCAAGGAGATCAACGATACCAAGGGCCACGATGTGGGCGACCAGGTCCTGATCGAAGTCGCGCGCCGCCTGCAGGCGACCTTGCGGGCCGACGAAACGCTGGCGCGACTCGCCGGAGACGAATTCGTCATCACCGCCGAGTCAGGCGACCAGCTGACGGCCAATCTGGTCAGCGAGCGCTTGTTGCAGGCGCTGGCCAACCCAATTGCATTCCAGGGCCATGCCTTTTCGGTGCGGGCCAGCATTGGCACCGCCCTGTATCCCGGGGACGGCGTCACCATCGAGGACCTGCTCAAGCACGCCGACATCGCTATGTATCAAGCCAAGGTCTCGGGCGGCGGCCACGTCGCCTACCAAGAAGACATGAGCTCCGGACTGGCGGAACGCATGGAGATTGCCAAGAGCTTGGGGATCGCCCTGAACGCCGGGACGCTGGAGCTGTATTACCAACCGAAGATCCATCTCCAGACCGGCAGCCTGAGCGGCGCCGAGGCATTGTTGCGCTGGAACGATCCCGAACGTGGCTGGATCGTTCCCGCCATATTCATTCCGATCGCCGAGGCGCGCGGCATGATCGGTGCGCTCGGCACATGGGCGCTGCAGGAAGCCTGCCGCCAGATGAAGGCGTGGCAAGCGGCCGGACAGCATTTCCCAGGCCGGCTGGCCATCAATCTGGCCGCCCAACAACTCGAACAGGCCGACCTTGCGGACACGATCCTGGCGACCGTGCATGCCGCGGGCTTGACGCCAGCGTGTTTCGAACTGGAACTGACTGAAAGCGGGCTGATGGGCAATGTCGAGCACGCCATCGAGGTGTTGGAAGCGCTGAAGGCGGCCGGATTCGCCATCTCGATCGACGACTTCGGGACCGGCTATTCGTCATTGTCGTACCTCAAGCGCTTACCGGCGGACACCCTGAAGATCGACATCTCGTTCGTGCGCGACATGCTCAAGGATCGCCACGACTACACCATCGTCACCACAATCATCGGCATGGCCCGCAACCTCGGCCTGAAAGTCATCGCCGAAGGCGTCGAGGAATCGGCGCAGGCCGAAGCATTGCTCAGTCTCGGCTGCGACGATGCGCAGGGATATCACTTCGGCCGTCCCGTTGCGGCGCACGACTTTGCCCGGCGATGGCTGGAGCCGGGCCGGGCTCCCTGACAACCCATCCGCGGCAGCGGTCTTCTGATCCGTTGCCGCTGCCTGACCATCGCCTCCAATCCAGAACGAAAATTTACCATGCGCCTTAACACCCCGGTCACGAACATCGAATATGAGCTGAACGATTCGGACACGATCGTATCGACCACCGACCTGCAGGGCAACATCATCTATGCAAATCCATATTTCATCTTGGTCAGCGGGTACAGCCAGGCTGAACTGATCGGGGCGCCGCAGAACATCCTGCGCCACCCCGACATGCCGGCCGAAGCGTTCGCCGATTTCTGGCGCACCATCAAGAACGGCCGGCCCTGGACTGGCATGGTCAAGAACCGGCGCCGCAATGGCGACTTCTACTGGGTGATGGCGAACGTCACGCCGGTAATCGAAAACGGCCGCCCGGTCGGGTACATGTCGGTGCGTACCAAGCCGAGCCGTAAGCAAGTCCAGGACGCGGCAGTGCTGTATCAGGCAATCCGTGACGGCAATCCGAACCGGATCGCCATCTGCAACGGCGCCGCCGTCAGGAGCGGGGTGGCCGCGAGGCTGGCCGCGCTCGGGCACATCTCGCTCGAGCAACGCATCGGCTGGAACCTGAGCTTGTTGATCTGTGCGCTGGCCGGGCTAACGGCGGCAAACCTATTCCTGCACGGCGCGACGGCTGGAGCCGGCCGGGCCGGGCTGGCCGGATTGTCGACGGCCGCCATCGCCGTCGCGGGCTACTTCTGGTACTCGCTCTACAAGGGCGTGATCACTCCGCTGAAACAAGCGCTCAGGGCGAGCCAGATCATGGCCGGCGGCGACCTGACCCAGAACATCGGCACCGATCGCAACGACGACATCGGCCAGCTGTTGCGATCGATGCGCCAGCTCAACATCAATCTGCATTCGATCGTGGGCGACGTGCGCCGCAATTCCGAACAAATCAGCGTGGCCACCAGGGAAATCGCGGCCGGGAATATGGATCTGTCCGGCAGAACCGAATCGCAGGCATCCACGCTGGAGGAAACCGCATCGAGCATGGAGGAACTTGCGTCCACGGTGCAACAAAACAGCGAGAATGCTATCCAGGCCAATGCGATGGCCGCCGATGCCTTCCTGGTCGCGGGCGAGGGCGGACAGATCGTCGCGCAGGTGCTGACGATGATGGGCGAGATCAGCGGTTCGTCAAAAGAGATTGGCGAGATCATCAGCATGATCGAAGGCATCGCATTTCAGACGAATATCCNNGGCGAGCAGGGGCGCGGGTTCGCGGTCGTCGCCACCGAGGTGCGCAGCCTGGCCCAGCGCAGCGCCAGCGCCGCCAAGGAAATCAAGCACCTGATCGACGCGTCTGTCGAGAAAGTCGATGCCGGCACGCAGCTGGCCGAACATGCGGGCATCACGATGCGCCAGATCATCGACTCGGTACAAGGTGTGAGCGCGATCATGAGCGAGATCGCCACCGCTTCGAGAGAGCAAAACTCGGGGATTGCACAGGTCAACGCGGCGGTCGCGCAAATGGACCAGGTGACTCAGCAAAATGCGGCGCTGGTCGAGCAGGCGGCGGCGGCGGCGGCAAGTCTGGAGGAGACGGCCAGCGTGTTACAGGCGCTGACCGTTTTCAAGCTCGATCGGCGTAAACAGGTGGCGGCGATCTGATCTGCCGTGACGCCACCGAGAGAATGTTGCCAAAGGTAGAGACTGCTGGCGCGCAACCCTTTCTCGCACGAAGCGAGTTGAAAAATTGCTACCAAGGCCGCCGCCTCGTTGTGGCTGCTACATGATCTGTTGGATAACGGTTGGCCCCAAGAGGGCGGCCGGCCCGTCGGCGTGATTACGATGGCAGGGACGTGCAGTGGAACAGTCAACCGGCTTTAGCCACATTTTTTGGGGGACGACTGCTACGCGTCCGGATCTTCAACCAATTTGATGTCCGATGAAAGCAAAAAGCCCACGAACGCAAATTCGTGGGCTTGATACTTATTCGTGGTAGGCCGTGCGGGATTCGAACCTGCGACCAACGGATTAAAAGTCTGAGCAGTACAATTATTTTTCAATGAAATCAATCACTTACACGCTTGCCAAGCTGGGCTGTCAATGTCACGCAGGGGCGTCAAATGCCGGTCGCTAGATTTCACGACACAATCTCGGCACAGCCAAGTAAAGGGCGCTAGCTGCTTTCCATCCGGCTGGCCGGTCGCGGTCGAGTGTAACCACTGACAATCGGCAAAAAATCGGACCATCCCGGCAAATGAATTTTGTCCGGCTTGCAGGGAGCCGTTTGTCCGTTATTTTAAACGATGAGTACCATAGAGATGTCCCGGTAGAGGAAGCGCCGAGGCTGACGCGGGCTGGTCAGGACACTCAGGTGGATGTTCATTACCATGATGATCGTACTGGCGATCACTGGCGTGCGCTATCCCGTTATGTATCTTTCGATTGCACTGAACCGCCCCGAAACCCACACCGAGAATGCCTTGGACACCCTCGGGTCCGGATGGCGTTTCTCGCTTTTCTGGCAAAATATCTGGCGCTGGAACCGTGCGACCTGACGGCGCAAATTGACGCTCTTACGCTCCTGCTGGCCTACCAGATCGGCGGGGGCCCCGGCGACTAAATCAGCAGTTCCTAACACCGCCTCCACAGACTTATTTGACACCGAGAAATATAGTCTAGAAACATTTCATTGTGCGATTCGAGATGTCGAGGTAGGATGTTGATCCACCCTTGGTCATCCTTGCTGATGACCGCAAGTTAAAATCGAAATGCCAGCGGCCGAAATGAAGATAACTAAAGTACGAATAAAGAATTACCGGAGCATTAAATCTGAAGTAATTGTGGACTTTAATGAGTATTTGACGATTCTCGGGCCCAACAATTCTGGTAAGACAAATTTTCTGAAGGCGATATGCCTGTTCTTCGAGGCCGCGCGTCATAACAGTTACTCAATCGAACATGATTTGCCATTTGGTATAACCGGCGCGCAGACGAGTATCGCGATTTCGTTCAGTGCAACTAGGGCTTTCGATAACGCGATAATGCGCAAATACCACGCTATTACTGATCTTTTGGAGGAGGAAAAGGATCTTGGAGGTGCAACACTCAGCCTATACCTAAGCTTTTCCCCTAATGGCAATCCGATTTATCGGTTCTTTACCAACGACAAAGTTAAAGTTAACCGGAAAGACGACTACCGTAGGATGCAAGATGAACTCGTATATGATTTCCTAGATAGTTTTTCCTGCAAATATGTCCCTTCCGAGAAGAGTGCAGCGAAGCTTTTCGATGACTTTTTGCTTCCTCATCTACGCGATTATATCGGGGATCTGTTGAAAGACCAAGGTGAAAAAGTGACGAAGGCGCTTGCGTTGGTCTCATCCAGCATTGCGACTAACTTGACAACAGCCGGGCTGAGTAATATTAGTTGCGAATTCGAACTTCCCGGTAACTCATTCTCGAATGCTCTATCAAAATTCGACTTCTTCATTAATGATGGCGAAAAAACTCATTATCATCGAAAAGGAAGCGGCATTCAAGCAGCTACAACTTTGGCATGTTTTAAGTGGGTTGCCGAACGAGAATTGCAAAAGAGGAAGAACGTAATTTGGCTCATTGAAGAGCCCGAATCGTATCTACATCCAGCTCTTACCGACAGCTGTAGAAAAATTATCCGTGACCTTTCAGAAGTTAGTGACGTTTTTGCTACGACTCATGCTATTGGTTTCATACCCGCAGATCATGAGAGAGCATTACAAACAGGTCATAGCAGCGAACTAGGAACCTCGTTTAATAAGTTTAGCGGTTATGCTGAAGCCACTGAGTCAATAAGAAACGCGTTGGGAGTCAGATTTAGTGACTATTATCACTTGGCTGAATTCAATATGTTTGTCGAGGGAAAAACCGACAAGATAATTATCGAATATTTACTGTCCGTAATAAAACCTAAAGGTATCGCCAATAAATTTGAGACGTTACGAGCAGCTGCGATAATGGATTTCACGGGAACTAGCAGTCTCAAGGACTTTCTAAAATCTACCTATGCGCTGATGTCAAAAGAGCGCTCAATAGTCGTCATCTTTGATGGCGATGACGCCGGCCTTAAGGCGACTAAAGATCTTAATGGATATTTCAGTAACAAACGGATTCAGTTCTCATCGAATCAGGAATATATTATCTTGCCCAAACGCGCTCCCATTGAAGCTCTGTTTCCCCAAGCCTGGCTCGAGGAGCTAGCGCTCGAGCACCCGACTTGGGCTAAGATTGAGCGCGACGGAATGGACGAGGTAGTAGATTTTAACATGCAGGGTGATAAAAAGATGTTAATTGCGGAATGGTTGATAGC
>CXWL01002008.1_pt1 | contig 17059 bp, 15 predicted proteins | sample 590931 | NCBI WGS metagenome assembly CXWL01 (sample SAMEA3498368, study PRJEB10139) | groundwater metagenome | biome: water well; material: biofilm material | place: Germany | collected 2015-04-27 | reverse complement strand
AATGAATCGCAGATAATACCAACAGGAACCGGCCCATTGCGGCATCGTGTTGGTTTCACGGCGTGCCGGCGCTCCGCTGATCGGATCGGTTGTCGTGAGCCAGTCGGTGAGATTCGCGAGAGGACTTTCGCCGCCGCCTGACGGCTTGAAGTTATTTGTCTCCGGCAACAACAGTGGCAGGTGCTCTTCCGGAAGTGGAAGGGCCTGGCCATCCACCCACACAATCGGAAAAGGCTCGCCCCAATACCGCTGACGGGCAAACAGCCAGTCCCGCAACTTGTAGTTCACGGCCNNGCACAGCCATAATGGCCCCGGTCCCGTAGCCCATCAACACGTAGTCCGCAATCCAAATAGGCAGTCGCTCCTGATTCACCGGGTTGACCGCATAGCCGCCCGTAAAGACTCCGGTCTTTTCCTTTTCGAGTTCCTGCCGTTGGAGATCGCTTTTTCTGGCCGATGCCTCGCGATAGGCTGTGACCGCCGTACGGCGATCGGCGGTCGTGACGACTTCCACTAACGGATGTTCGGGAGATAGCACCATGTACGTTGCGCCGAACAGGGTATCCGGCCTCGTCGTAAAGATCCGAACCCTGCCTGGAAGGCCTGCCATATCGAACTCGACTTCCGCGCCAACCGAGCGGCCGATCCAATTCTTCTGCATCTCCAAGGTACTGGCCGGCCATTCAACCAACTTCAAATCTTCGAGGAGCCGATCGGCATAGGCCGTAATCTTCAACACCCATTGGCGCATCGGCTTGCGCACCACATCGAACCCGCCGACTTCACTTTTCCCGTCAACAATTTCTTCATTGGCCAGCACCGTCCCCAGTGCGGGGCACCAGTTCACCGGCACTTCCGCCACGTAGGCCAGCCCCCGCTCGAATAGTTTCAAGAAGATCCATTGCGTCCAGCGATAATAATCAGGGTCGATTGTGCTGACCTCACGTTCCCAGTCGTAGGACAGACCAACCCGTTTCATCTGGCGTTTGAACGTGGCAATGTTCTGGGCTGTCGTCACGACCGGATGAATGCCGGTTTTCACCGCATACTGTTCGGCTGGGAGCCCGAATGCGTCCCACCCCATCGGGTGCAGCACGTTGAAGCCCTTCATGCGCTTGTAGCGGGAGACGATGTCCGTCGCGGTGTAGCCTTCAAGGTGGCCGACGTGGAGGCCCGATCCGGAGGGATAGGGAAACATGTCGAGGCAGTAAAATTTTGGCTTGGTCCGGTCGTCAGCCACGCGGAAGGTCCGGTGCTCCTCCCAATAGGCCTGCCACTTCACTTCAAGGGCCTGATGATCGTAGGTCTTGCTCATACCGTGATACACCGCAGATGGATAGAAAAAGAGGAAGGACTCTAGCATAGACCCCCGGGGGTCACAAGATTCGCCGCGGCCATCGGCGCGCAAGGTTTGCTATACTGCGGCTGCTGATGGGACTCTATCGCCGCTACATATTTCCCCGGCTTATGGACCACGTCATGAGCGGGGCAGAGTTCCAACAACTCAGGGCGGAGCTGTTGCAATCAGCACGGGGCCAGGTGCTGGAGATCGGCTTGGGAACCGGGCTGAATCTGCCGCACTATCCCAACACCGTGTTGCAGTTGCGCGCAGTGGATCCCGTCCCCCTGCTGCCTGATCGTCTCGCGGAACGGAGCACCGCCACATCGTTCCCTATCGACATTTCTCACATCAGCGCCGAGCAACTTCCGTATGACGACCGAACCTTCGACTGCGTGGTGAGCACCTGGACCCTCTGCACGATTCCCGATCCCGTGGCAGCACTCCGCGAGATTCGTCGAGTGCTCAAGCCGGATGGAATCTTTCTGTTTCTGGAACATGGCAGTAGCGACGACCCAAAGATCGCAACCTGGCAGGATCGATTAAACCCGCTTCAGAACGTGATCGGTTGTGGATGCAACCTCAATAGAAAGATCGATCGGCTCATCGTGGAAGCAGGATTGACCATCACCAAGCTGGATCGCTTTGCGATGCGTTCCGTTCCTCGCATCGGGGGAGAGATGTACCGGGGAACGGCCGTCGTTACCGCGCCGAAGAGCCTGGATGGCCGTTGAGCAGAGCCATCATGCTCTCGACCGAGGAAAATTCCGTGGAGGCAGCGGGGGGCAGTTGGGAACTGGACTTGGCGCTATGGATGATCTGACCGATGCCGAAATGACGCGCGGCCGAGAGGCAGCTTTCATCATCATCGACATACAGCGACCGCTTCGAATCGAATCCCACTAACCGCTGGCAGGCAGGCCAGTATTCCGGCCGCATCTTGAGGTAGCCGACCTCGAACGCATCGAGGATGCGATCCACATGCCGATCGAGGCCGGTCTTGGCGGCTTTCACCGACACCCCTGCCTCGTGCGCATTCGTGACAATCGTCACCCGCTTCCTGAGCGGTCGAAGATATCGCAAGAACTCTTCCGCCCCCGGCAGGAACCCGATCATGTGATCCAGCTCGCCATGCAGCGCCACCACGTCGATCCCCACCCGTTCGGTCCAGTAATGCAGGTCGGTCCAGGCTAACTCGCCTTCGACGGAACGGTACATGGCCATCAGCCGGTCGCGCGAGACTTCAAATGCCAGACCGTGCAGCACCGCATAGCGTCGCGGCAGCTCCTCCTCGAAAAAGAAGTTGTCGAAATGGCGGTCCAGCAACGTGCCATCCATGTCGAGCAGCACGTCATCAATCTCGTCCCAATTCAATTGAAATGGCGTCATTTCATGGGAGTGTACCTGACGATGGTTGTGTTTGCCAAAAATCTTATGTTACGGTCGGACTATACTTTTCTATGCCACGCACTAAAAAATCCAAAAACACCCCTCCTATAGAGACCGCACCCGAAGAGACGGCACCGGTACTGCACACGACGGCGGCTCACCCGCCCGCTCACCCCCCCATTGTGGCCATTATCGGTCGCCCCAACGTCGGCAAGTCGACGCTCTTCAATCGCATGCTTGGCAAACGCACGGCCATCGTGGACGACGTCCCCGGTGTCACGCGGGATCGTAACTACGCTGACGCCACCTATCGGAATCGTCCGTACCGCCTGGTCGATACAGGGGGGCTGGACCCGACCGCCTCGGAAAGCATGTTGATCCTCATCAAACGGCAATCGGAACTCGCCATTGCCGAAGCGGACATTTTGATCCTGCTGATGGACGGCCGGACCGGGCTCACGACCCCGGACCATGCCGTGGTCCGTCTCTTACGCGGCACGACGAAGCCCTTGTTTGTGGTGATTAACAAAATCGACACGCCCAAGGTTGAACCGCTCGTGGCGGATTTCTATCAGTTGGGCACGGAGACGCTCTATCCGATCTCTGCAGAACATGGGATCGGCGTGTCCGACCTCCTGGACGCGATCTATCCGCTCCTCCCGGTCCCTGATGAGAACCCTGAAAAAGCGACGATGCCCCGCATTGCCGTCGTAGGGCGACCGAATGTCGGCAAATCCACGCTGGTCAATGCCGTGCTCGGGGAAGACCGCGTGGTAGTCAGCGATGTGCCGGGAACTACCAGGGATTCCATCGACTCGATTGCCATCCATAAGGGACGGACGTATCTCTTCACGGATACAGCCGGAATCAGACGGCGAGGAAAGATCGACAGAGGAATCGAAGGCTATAGCGTGGTCCGGTCGCACCTGGCCATCGGCCGGTCCGATCTCGGAGTCTTACTGCTCGACGCCACAGAAGGCGTGACCGAGCAGGATACCAAAATCGCCGGGGTCATCATCAAACAGGGACGGGCCTGCTTCCTTCTGGTCAATAAATGGGACCTCCGGGAAGGCGACAGCCAGGCCCGGCAGGAAGTCGAACAGGAACTGCATCGGCGCTTTCCCTTCCTGACATGGGCGCCGGTCCTCTTCGCCTCCGCAGCGCATCCCGATTCGCTTGGCCAGCTCTTTCCGACTATCGATCGGGTATTCGCGGCGTTCTCAAAACGGATCCCGACCGGAGCCTTGAACAAGTTCCTCCAGGAGATTCTCACCACCCACCCCCTACCGGTACGGAAAGGCAAACCGACGAAAATCACGAAGTCTGCCTTCATGACCCAGGTCGCGATACAACCACCCGTCTTTGCGTTGTTTGTGGGCCATCCGGACAATATCACACCCTCTTATCTCCGCTTTCTCGAAAACCAAGTCCGCGAGGAATATGGATTCGAGGGAACCCCGATCCGCCTATTGGTTCGCAAAAAATAGCTGGTTCAATTTCCGCCACCGCCACACCCTCTTTGTGCGCCACCCGACTCTGAACATCACGTTGTGATCGGTACTCGTAGGATAGTCACGCTTCCTAGAGCCCTGCCATCGGTGCAACTCTTGCACAGTCCTGAAGCATTTCCTCGAAAGGATGCCCGTGTCACCACTATTTCAGGAGAGCCCGCTTCAGTGCCTACCAGATGATGTCTTGACGGCGAACGAGGCAGTCTCACAGGGAACAGATACGATGCCACAATCCCTCCTCTCTTCCCCGGACTCGGGCATGATCGTGTTTTCCTCATCCGCTCGCATCCTGCATATGAATGGACCGGCTCGTGCACTGATGGCCTTGTTCGGTGACTCCCATGAACTCTGGCCGCAAATGGCGCCTGAATCCATGCCGTCCTTCCTCACGGAATTCTGTCGCGACGTCCTGGCACAACTCCACCGCCGAGTCGAGACTGAGGACTGGGCACAGTTCGAGATGCGCCGCATTTGTCACATGGTCACGCCATCACTCCTGCTCAGAGGATTCGGGGTCCCACACTCAGCCGGTCATGAACTCCGGATTATCCTGACCCTCGACCCCTTGCTCTCCCTCCCTCACCCTGGCAACAATCCCGCACATCTCCAACCCNNAAGACATCATGTTATTCGCACAAGGTGACGATGCATCGCAGAGGGACACACTTCAGATGATTGGAATCTGCCATCCATCTCTTCGAAGGCTTCAGCACTATATCCGTGACACGTTCTACGCCGGTGTCATCGTTGGCACCCTCCTGGGCCCCGTCCATGCCGAAGAGTCACCGGCCACTCCTGCGATGACCTCGTCCCCGGTCGCTGATGCCCCAGCTGCGAGTGAACCAACCACGATCGATCCCTCGGTCACGTTGCGCGGCTCCGTCTGGCGAACCAAAGCCGGAATCGTGTTTCTCAAGACCCCGATCGGACTGCTGACCCTTAGTTCCACGACAACATTGAAGGATCTCAAGGCCTCACAGGTCGTGACCTTTTGGGTGCATGGGCGCCATACCGTCGTCGAGATCCGAAAAAGGGCTGACGGATCGTTAGTCCATCGCTATCTCAGCGGGCCCATGACAGCCGGAGCCGGTGATCCGAAAACGTTCCAATGGTGGGGGCCAGACGGTGACCTGACCATCCAGCTCGGCACAGAGGACGAGCGGCTTTCGAGCTATCACGAGGGAGATCTGCTGACCGTCGAAGTCGACGACGCCAATAGCCTCCGAGGAGTCCACGACCTGCAGTTCGATCTGCAGATCAGCCAAATCCCGCCGATCGGCGCCGATGTGCAACTTCTCCTCTCGGGAACTGTGACCAAGCTCAAATCCAACTTCGTCTTTATTCGTACTCCCATCGGCCTGGTCATGCTCAATTCAAAGATCGGAGTGCCTCACGTGAAGGTGGGACAGCCCTTGACCCTTCGTATCAACCATGAGCATGTCACCGTCACGCTCCCCTCGACAAAACCCACAACTCCACGACCCGGCGCTGCAACCATCCGTTGACCCTCGGCCATTGCACCATTCGGCCTTGCCCGAACAGGATACTCAAAAAATCCATCCAACAAGACCACAGCGAACGAACAACTGAGCGATGAGCTCTGAGCGATGAACGCTGATGTGAATATCGTTTTTCTCGCACCGTTCATCACTCATCGTTCAACGTTTCCCCGCTGACGGCCTTTTCAGTATCCTGCGCAGTTGGCTTGACAGGCCTCAGCCAAGCCCCTAGACTCCGCGCCAACCATGCGCACCCCCGTTCCAAAGACGTCTCTTCAACACCCGGCCATGCAAGAGCCTGACGGATTTGATAAGCTCTATCGAGACCATGTCGACCTCATCTATCGATATGCACACCGGTTATGCGGCGAAACGGAATCGGCCAAGGATCTCGTACAAGAGACCTTTCTCAATGCCTACCGGGGACTCAAAGATTTTCGCGGCGAGGCACGGGTTTCCACCTGGCTCTACACCATCGCCTCACGGGCCTGCATACGGATGCGGCGCAAACGTAAAGGGGAACCCCAGCACGAGCTATCGCTTGAAGATTTCGTGCCCACATCGGAAGGAGAATTTCACCTTCAGATCCCCGTGGAAGGTCTCAGTCCCGAAGAAGCGCTGCAGAACAAAGAGCTCCGGCAGGCCCTCGACCAGGCGATCGACAAATTACCTAAGAAATATCGGATGGCCCTCGTGCTCCGCGATATGGAAGGGTTGAGCGCCAAAGAGGTGGGATCCATCATGGGTTTGAACGAACGAGCCGTCAAATCGCGATTGCACCGGGCCCGCTTATTTGTGCGGCGGGAACTCAGCGCCCGCGGCATCACCAACCACGATGACCACAAGTCGGGAGGCTTGGGCTCATGACCAAGAAACAAACAGCGGCGCCAAAAAAACAGTCCAAGCCATCGTCTCACCGTCATACGCCAGGCCAAGGCCATTGCGTGGATCTTCTCCGGCAGTTATCCGCCTTTATCGACGACGAACTCCCGTCCGACATTTGCCGGGAAATACGCACACACCTGGGCGCCTGTCCGAACTGCGAAGTCTTCATCGCCTCGCTTCGGCAGACCGTCACACTCTGCCGACATCGTCCCGTCCCGCCGTTGAAATCGTCCGACCGGACGGCCCTGCGCCGCGCGATTCTCAACGAAGCCAAGACCAAGTGAGAAGAACGCTTTGGCTCATAGGGCTGACTGGGCTGCTGGCCGCTCCAGCCATCGTCCTTCCGAGCGAGCCCGAGGTAGAAACGATCACCGTAGAAATCCAGGGGAGAGCCTTCACCCCCAACCGCGTCGTCCTGCATACAGGACACAAGACCACGCTGCGATTCCGCAATCACGATACAGAACTCCATGCCGTAGTGGCCAAAGAGCTCTTCCTCGGCGTGAGCCTCAACGTAGGTGGTAACGGAGCCCCGGAGTTCGGTCCCAACGGACTCAACCGGGTGATCATCCCGCCTGATGGCCTTGCGGAGATTCAGTTCACGCCGACACATGCCGGAACGTTCCCCTACCGATGCGACATGCCTGGTCATGACATGCAGGCCGTGATCGTGGTCGAATAACCAGGAAACAGGAACCCTGCTCGATCCGTCCTTCGCCGACCAGCCCCAGCCGCCTCTTTCAGATCGCCAAAGCAGCATGGTACAGTGCCAGCTTCTTCTCGTCCTTCATACTAGGAGCCTACGACATGATGCGCCTGCAGATCCTCCAACGTGGCTGGTTCACAATCCTGTTCCTGTCCGGGGCCCTCTCGATTGTCACCCTGATAACCCTGACCGAGGCCTCCTCGGCATCAGCCGCAATGGCGAAAAAGTCGAAGAGGGCCGCGACCTCAGCTGAAACGACCGCTCAACGGTATGCTGAAGCGATGGGAGCGGGAAATAAAGAAGACGTCGGCCGGCTCGACTTCGCCTGCCAATATCCCCTGGCCGCGGCCCCCAGCGGCAGCAAGAGCCAGCCAGCCGACTCCGACAGCCACTACAACTCCTGCTGGCAGCGCGTACAAGAGGCCCATGCCTCCACCCTTGTCAGAAGCGATGTGGGCATGGAGGTCTTGTGGCCCAGTAACGGCGCCCTGGTCTTTTTCAGTGAAGAGCTGAATCGCTATCCCGCCTCGGCCTTCGTGGCCGACTCGCTGGGCCTGACGCCACCAGGAACCGGATTCCATGTTCACATTGCCGGAAGCACGCCGCTTCCCTCTGCCTCGTTCCGTCTCAAACCGAACGGCCCGATCGTGGCGGTGCCCACCACCTTGGTCAAATTGACCGTCAGCTACAAAGATCCCCTGACCGCTCCCTTGACCTACGCAGCAGGCTCGGTCAAGTGGACCAATACGATTAAGCGGACCAGACGGGCGCTCAAAGAAGTCACCCTCCAATGGGTCGTCCTCTCCGGGCTGAAGAAGCAGGGTTTCGCGAACGATACGGCGGTGGTGAACCTTCCCGTCACCAGCGGAGCCGTCGCCGGCAGCGGTATCCGTGAAAAAATTCCCTTTGTGACAGAAGCCAGCCGCGTCCTCCCCGACTCGCTGGTCTGGTGGGGACCGACGGATGTTCCAGGTCTCCTGACCGCCGCGGCAGCCCGCGCCGCCACCTTTCCGGAGCTGCGCGACCGCGTGGCCATGTTGAATCGAGTGCTCATCATCGACCCCAATCAAACCGAAGCCCTCATGGTGCTGAGCCGGCACCTCTATGCCGTCGTCCTGCGCGAGGCCATCCCGTTTCACAAACTCATGGTCAAGGATCCGGCGCTGGCCTTGGTCGTGAACGAGCATTTCTGGAACATCTACGCCCAATCGACGCGCATCGACCTGTCGCTAGGGATGGAGATGGGTGGGTTCGACAAACCGACAACCGCCGACTACCTCTACCGCATGATCTCCGCCATGCGCACCCTGGCCGTCGTACATCCGGAACAACTCGATAACCAATTCCGGTTAGGCGTGGCCTTGCGCTGGAACAACGATCAAGAAGCCTCGATCGAAACAGGCCAGGCCCTAGTCAAAGCCATCTCGCCTGATCGCAGAGCCGGCAGAGCCGAAGCCCTGCTCCAACTGGCCTGGTCCCGCGTCAACAAAGTAGCCTGGAACCGCGTCTTTGACGATTCAGATATTCGGACCGCCTATCAGGATGCCGACGAGGCGCTCGCGATCGCCGATCTGCCGCTCGATAAATTCATGGCCGAGTACACCAAGGCCTATAGTTTGCTGTTCACCCCGGATCGGAACAATCAGGCGCTCTTAGAGCGGCTGACAGAAGCCAAGAAATGGTTTGCCGAAATTCCCGGGCAGAATCCGGACATCTGGGATTTCTTTATCGGGGCAGAATCGTTGAAAGCGGTGCTCGACGCAGACCCCATCTTCCAGCCGATTCTGGCTCAGGCTGAGGAAAGGAAAGGCTGAAGGTCTAGCCCATAACAGGCTGCGGACAAACTCGGTGCATGCGAACAACACGGCTGAAATACTCCGAGTGGCGCAGTAGTCTGAGCAACCACAGGATGCTCAAAAAGGCTGTCAGCAAGGCCGCAGCTAGCGACTAACATGGTTCTTCTACGATTACTGGCTTACGTTCTCTGATGGCCCGGATGAGTCCCCCACTGCGCGCGTCCAACGAGGGTCTTCTGAGACCGCGCGTTGCGCGAGCACAGAGGACTCATCCGAGCCATCCCCCCTGCTGGCGGACTTTTTCAGCATCCTGCTAAGACCATAGCCTTTTCGCGTCGCATCACGTACCTTGCTCGGCCATGTTCAGGCTCAGTGCAAACCCCCGTGATCTACGTTTCCCGCCCGTCGATGTGGCATCGCCCGAAGGGCTCCTCGCCATCGGAGGCGACCTGCGGCCGGAACGGTTGCTCGAAGCCTACCGTCACGGCATCTTTCCCTGGTACGATGACGACCAGCCGATCTTGTGGTGGTCGCCCGATCCCAGGACCGTCCTCTTTCCCCCCAAGCTCCACATCTCGCGCAGCCTCAAAAGAAGTCTCCGCCCCGGCATCTTCCGCGTCACATTCGATACCTGCTTTCGCGAGGTGATGACTCACTGTGCAGGACCGAGACCGCAATATCCTGACGGGGGTACATGGATCACAGCGGAGATGCTTAAAGCCTACACCCGCCTACACGAACTCGGCTACGCCCATTCCGTTGAAACCTGGCAGGATGGAGTTCTGGTCGGCGGAGTCTATGGGGTCGCAATCGGTGGAGCCTTTTTCGCGGAGTCGATGTTTACCCGAACATCCGATGCCTCGAAAGTGGCTCTGGTCTCGCTGGTCCGCCAGCTCCAAGCCTGGGGATTCAGCCTCATGGACTGCCAGCAATCCTCGCCCCACGTGATCGCGCTCGGCGCAGAAGAGATTTCCCGCCGGGAGTTTCTCGATCACCTCAATACGGCGCTGATGCTCCCAGATCGACGAGGACGCTGGCAGTTCGACATTCCATGATGTAAGTTGTGAGCTGGTAGTTCAGTTTGATCAATTAAATAAATAAACACTCTAATAGCCACTCTAACTATATGCCTCTCTGGTGGGGCAAAACACGAATCAGACGAACTCTACAGCAACGTTGGAGCTGCCTGTTTAGTGCCCCTGCAGGCTGCAACCCAGACCCTCAACGCCACTCATCGAACCTTCCACACAAACCCGATCACGTCGAGCCGCTGACGACAGTCTAGTGACATGACATCTCTGGTGCTACGTTGAACGCGGACCCACTGTTTTCACCGAAAGCCCGAGTTGGTAGGTTGGTGAAAATACATCAATTCCCCTCACAAGGTGGAGTGCTTTCCCATAGGGAAACGGGTATTCTTCGCCTCTCAAATGATCACCCCCTACCACGCCAAATACTTCGCGTATGAACTCACCAAGCGTTGTGCCTCAGATAGCATAGAAAAGCTGGCTGCCGCGTTGTCAGACGCTCAGGTTGACCTCAACCCCCATCAAGTTGAAGCGGCCCTATTCGCATTCCGCAGCCCCTTTTCACGCGGTGCGATTCTCGCCGACGAGGTTGGGCTTGGAAAGACGATTGAAGCTGGGCTGCTGATTTCCCAAAAGTGGGCGGAACGTAAGCGACGCCTTTTAGTGATCGTCCCTGCCAATCTACGCAAGCAGTGGAGTCAGGAATTAGCCGACAAGTTTCATCTGCCGTCAGCGATTCTTGAAAATCGAAGCTTCAACGAGGCTATCCGCGCCGGCAACCTCAATCCCTTCCAGCGAGATGCGGTTGTCCTCTGCTCGTACCAATTTGCTCGTACCAAGGAGCCGTACTTACGCCAAACCGCATGGGATTTGGTCGTGATCGACGAGGCTCACCGACTGCGAAATGTCTATAAGTCTTCCAGCAAGATCGCCACCGCCATCAAGCAGGCCGTCGCACCATTTCCCAAAGTACTGCTCACCGCAACGCCTCTACAGAATTCGCTCCTGGAGCTCTATGGCTTGGTGAGCATCATCGATGATTTTGCCTTCGGGGACTTGAAGAGCTTCCGGTCCCGGTTCGCACGTCTCGGAAACGATGCCGACTTCGCGGAGCTCAAGGAGAGACTCAGGCCACTCTGTAAACGCACGCTGCGCAAGCAGGTGCTGCAGTACGTGAAGTTCACCAACCGCCACGCGCTGGTTCAAGAGTTTGTCCCAACACCAGAGGAACAGCGGCTCTACGACTTGGTCTCCGATTATCTCCAGCAGCCCACGCTCTATGCCTTGCCCGCCAGTCAGCGACAGCTAATGACGCTCATCCTCCGTAAACTCCTGGCCTCCTCCACATATGCCATTTCCAGCACATTAGATGGCCTCGCGAACAAGCTGGAGGCGGCTGCCACTGCGAGCGAAGCGGTAGACGCGTTGCCAGACGAGTTGGCAGACAATTTGGAAGATCTCGATGAGCTGGCCGACGAGTGGGAGGAAGATGAGAACGGCACCACACCTGCCGAGCGTGTGAGGCTGACTCCGGAACAGCTGGCTGAGCTTCGGCTGGAGATGGCCAAGCTCAGAGAATTCCATGCGCTGGCCAAGTCCATTATCAAAAACTCAAAGGGTGAGGTGCTCTTAACGGCGCTGCGTCGGGGATTTGCCGCAGCAGCCGAGGCGCAAAAGAACCAGATGGACGCCACGATTCAGCAGAAGGCGCTTATTTTCACGGAGTCACGGCGTACACAGGAATACCTCCTCCGCGTTCTTGAGCAGACAGAGTTTGCAGGCAAGGTGTTGTTGTTCAACGGCACGAATAACGATCCGAAATCGAAAGAGATCTATCACCATTGGCTGGAGCAGCATGCTGACACCGACCGTATTAGCGGATCGCCCAGCGCGGACATGCGAGCAGCGCTGGTGGACTATTTCCGTGACAAGGCGGCGATCATGATTGCCACCGAGGCCGCTGCGGAGGGCATTAACCTCCAATTCTGCAATCTAGTTGTGAATTACGACCTACCCTGGAACCCCCAGCGAATCGAGCAGCGCATTGGACGCTGCCATCGCTACGGACAAAAGTTCGACGTCGTGGTGGTCAACTTCCTCAATCGGAGCAACGCCGCCGATCTGAGGGTGTATCAGCTCTTGGACCAGAAGTTCCGCCTCTTCAATGGAGTGTTCGGGGCAAGCGACGAGGTGTTGGGCGCGGTGGAATCAGGCGTGGACTTTGAGAAACGCATCGCCACCATCTACCAGAAGTGCCGGACACCAGAACAGATTCAGTTCGAGTTCGACGCGCTCCAGCGTGATCTGGAAACTGAAATTGCGGAGGGACAACGGGACGCCCGCGACAAGCTGCTCAATAATTTCGACCAGGACGTGGTGGAGAAGGTGCGCATTCAAAGCCGCGATTACTTGGACCGCTTCGAGGAGCGGCTCTGGCGACTCACACAATATCTACTGACACCCTATGCCCGCTTTGAGGAGCGGGAGTATAACTTCACATTGGAGCGGAACCCCTTCCCAGGAGAGACCATTCATCCTGGCCCCTATCGCATGGGCAAGAAGGTAGAAGACGCCAACACCTACCGTGTCGGCCATCCCTTGGCACAGCGTCTGCTCGCACAAGCCAAGGCGTTGGCAATCCAGCCCGGTGACGTGATATTTCGATATCCGGAGAGTGGTAAAAACATCACGATCCTTGAGTCTCTTAGAGGCAAGAGCGGCTGGCTCAGGTGCGTGCACGTTACTCTCACTGCCCTAGAGACGGAGGATCACCTGATCCTTGCAGGCGTGACCGATAGTGGAGAGGTTGTGGATAGCGCCCAGTGCCGCAGGCTCTTCGACCTTTCCGGTGAAGAGAAAGGGGCAGTGTCGCTGCCTGCCGGCATAAAAGCGACGCTGGAAGACATGACTGCCCGGCAGATGAGGGAGGTCCTGGACTCAATCTCGACAAAGAATGGGATGTGGTTCGAGACTGAAATGGATAAACTGGACCACTGGGCCGAAGATCGCCGAGCCTCCCTCAAGGCAGAACTTGACGAACTCGACGAAACCATCAAGGAAACGAAAAAGGCCGCGCGGTTGGCCCCCAACTTGCCGGAAAAGCTGGAACGCCAGCGCGCGTTGCGCCAACTAGAAACTAAACGGACCGATGCATGGAAAGCGTTTGACGAAGCCGCCCGCGAGATCGACCGGCAGAAGGACGCGCTGCTGGACGAGATTAGTCAGCGGCTTCAACAAAAAAGCGAGCAGGCCATGCTTTTTACCATCCGATGGCAACTCACGTAAGAGTAACGCATCAAGGAGCGTTCGCTGTGGAGCCAGAAAAACTCGATCTCCGCTCTCACGACATTGCTGACGATAAGCGGCAGGAGTTGCTGCATCTCTTTCCTGAAATCCGCACTGAAGACGGCAAGATCGACTTCGAGCGCCTGAAACTGGCGCTCGGAGAATCCGTGGATGTTGGCAAGGAACGCTACGGCATGAACTGGCCGGGCAAGGCCGACTGCTTTAAGACGATCCAGATGCCGAGTCTCGCCACTCTACGGCCCTGTCCAGAAGAGAGCGTCAATTTCGCGACGACGGAAAACCTGATCATCGAGGGCGACAACCTCGAAGCGCTGAAACTGTTGCAGAAGTCCTACCTGGGCAAGGTCAAGATGATCTATATCGATCCGCCCTACAACACCGGTAACGACTTCATTTACCCAGACAACTACAGCGAATCCTTGCAGACCTATCTGGAATACACTGGCCAAGTGGATACTGAGGGGAAGAAGTTCAACACGAATGCCGAAACCGACGGCCGGTTTCACTCGAAGTGGCTAAATATGATGTATCCAAGGCTCTATCTGGCCAGAAATCTTTTGAAAGAGGATGGGATACTTTTCATTTCCTGCGATGACAACGAAGTCCATAACCTGCGGGCACTCATGAATGAGGTGTTCGGGGAGGAGAACTTCATTGCCAGCATCATTTGGCAGAAGGTCTACTCGCCAAAAAACTCGGCCCGCCACTTTTCGGAAGATCACGACTACATTGTGACCTATGCGCGGCACGGGGAGGTTTGGCGGCCAAAGCTGTTGCCACGCACCGAGGAGATGGAGGCTCGCTACGATAACTCGGACAACGATCCGCGTGGGCCGTGGAAACCTGGTGATCTGTCCGCCCGAAACTACTACAGCGAAGGGATGTACTCCATCAATTGCCCGTCTGGTCGGGTAATCGAGGGACCTCCGCCAGGCAACTACTGGCGTGTGTCAAAAGAGAAATTTGAGGAGATGGATCGCGAACACCGAATCTGGTGGGGGAAGGATGGCAACAACGTTCCAGCGATAAAGCGATTCCTTTCCGAGGTGAAGCAGGGGCGCGTACCGCAGACTTTTTGGCCATACTCGGAGGTCGGCCACACGCAGGATGCGAAGAGGCAGTTGATGGAGCATGTGGCCTTCGAGTACACCGACAACGTGCTCGACACGGTAAAGCCTACGGGTCTGATCCGGCGGATGCTCCAGATTGCCACGCGCCCAAACGAAGCTGACATCGTCCTCGACTTCTTTGCTGGCAGTGGTTCCACTGGGCACGCCGTTATTGAACAGAACCTGGAGGACAGCGGCAACCGCCGGTTTGTGTTGGTACAACTTCCGGAGCCACTACCTAAGCCGGAATCACGACTCAAGACCATTGCGGACATCACCAAGGAGCGTGTCCGCCGAGTCATAACAAATCAGAATAAGGATGATGAGGGCAAGCTTCCGGATGATGGAGCAAAGAAGCTGGACCGTGGCTTTCGTGTTTTCAAGCTGGCCGAGTCCAACTTCAAGCCCTGGAACGCTGATGTCCCTCACGATGCGCCGATGCTGGAGAAACAGCTTGATTTGCACGTGGACCACATCCACGACAATCGCACAGCCGACGATCTGCTCTATGAAATTCTGCTCAAGAGCGGCTTCCCGATCACCACGCAGGTTGAGGCGCTAACGCTGGCTGGCAAGACCGTTCACAGTGTGGCGGACGGTGCACTCTTCATCTGCCTGGAACGTGCACTGACATTGGAGATGATCCGCGGCATGGCGGCGAAGAAGCCGGAGCGCGTGGTGTGCTTGGACGAAGGCTTTGCCGGCAACGACCAGCTCAAAGCCAATGCCGTGCAGATCTTCAAAGCCAAAGGAATCACCAGTTTCAAGACGGTGTAAAGGGTAACTCGGCCATGTCTGATGATCGAAAAGACAGAGAGCATCAGTTCGGCGGGGAATGGACTACCCGCAAACTCGAAGTCCTGGCCAAGTATCTGCAGCGCTACACAACAGTGTTAAAGAATACGCCATTTCATAAGCTCTACATCGATGCCTTTGCTGGGACAGGCTACCGAGATGCTCGACGTGACGACGAGGAGGACTCGCCACAAAACACGCTCTTCCCCGACATGGCGGAATCTGAACCGCAGTCGTTTCTGGATGGCTCTGCCCGCCTCGCACTCCAGATTGAGCCGCAGTTCGACCAATACATCTTCATCGAACGTAGCCCCGAACGTTGTGCCCATCTTGAAAGTCTGAAATCTGAGTTTCCCGATCTCGCTAAGAAGGTGGACATACGCCAGGGTGACGCCAATGATAAGATACAGGATTTATGCGCGAAGGATTGGCGATCCAACCGTGCCGTGCTTTTTCTCGACCCTTATGGAATGCAGGTCGAGTGGAAGACGATCGAAGCGATTGCGCAGACAAAGGCGATCGATCTGTGGCTGCTTTTTCCGCTTGGCATCGGAGTCAATCGGCTACTGACTAAGTCCGGTGATATTCCTAAATCGTGGCGACACCGGCTCAACCTGCTTCTTGGTACTGAGGATTGGTACGATGACTTTTATAAGGTCGAGACCATGCCAACACTCTTCGGCGACGACAAGGAGCGTGTGGTCAAGGCAACGATGGAGACCATTGGGCGTTATTTCAATAACAGACTCAAAAGTATCTTTGCTGGTGTAGCAGAAGAGCCAGGCGTGTTGCGTAACTCGGCAAACAATCCTCTTTACCTCCTTTGCTTTGCCGTCGGTAATGAGCGAGGGAAGGACATCGCGGTGCGCATCGCACAGCATTTACTCAAGGAGGTGCGCTGATGGCACAGGGATCAGGCATAGAGTGGACAGAGTCTACATGGAACCCGGTCACTGGATGTACGAAGATCAGTCCTGGCTGCAAGTATTGTTATGCTGAGCGTATGGCCGAGCGTCTCCAAGCCATGGGACAAGCGAACTATGTAAACGGGTTCCAGCTAACGCTCCAGCCACACATGCTAGAGCTTCCGCTGAAATGGAAGAAGCCTCAAACGATCTTCGTGAATTCCATGAGCGATCTCTTTCATGAGGACGTGCCAATCGAGTACATCCAGAAAGTATTTGAAGTGATGAACCAGGCGGACTGGCATCGGTTCCAGGTTTTGACCAAGCGGGCTGAGCGTCTCGAAGCGCTGAGCCCCCAGCTTAACTGGACGTCGAACATCTGGATGGGCGTCAGTGTCGAGAGCGGCGACTATCGGGAGCGAATCGACCATCTTCGTCGGACCAGTGCACATATCAAGTTTCTCTCGCTTGAGCCGCTCCTCGGCCCCTTACCTCAACTTGATCTCGCCAAGATCGATTGGGTCATTGTCGGCGGGGAGTCAGGTCCCAAAGCCAGACCTATGAACCCTGCATGGGTCATCGATCTGCGCGACCAGTGCCGTCTGGCGAAAGTCCCCTTCTTCTTCAAGCAGTGGGGCGGCAAGAACAAGAAGCAGGCCGGTCGTGTGCTCGAAAAAAGGGTTTGGAGTGAAATGCCACGCGATTTGAACCGGAAGGCGAGGAACGTCATTACTCTCCAGGATATTAGGCATGGCCAGCTGGTGTGAGCTGGCGACGAAAATCTTCTCATG
>CXWL01008192.1_pt1 | contig 17063 bp, 14 predicted proteins | sample 590931 | NCBI WGS metagenome assembly CXWL01 (sample SAMEA3498368, study PRJEB10139) | groundwater metagenome | biome: water well; material: biofilm material | place: Germany | collected 2015-04-27 | reverse complement strand
CGCTCCTGACCCAGCACCCAGGGCTCCTCGTTGGCCATGGTGAGGGTCAAGGTCTCGACCGCTGACTGAAAGCGCTTGTGGTAGCCATCGAAGGTGAACCAACCGGGAACGCCGTCAGTCAGCGGCTTGCCACTGGCGCGCTCGAACACCAGGGGCGCGGACGGCCCGGCTGCGTTGGAGAGACTGAAGGCGGGCACGTCCTTGCTCAGGCGTTGTCGCTTGAGACGACTGAAGATGCGCTGCTCCAGGGGATAACTGGCCAACATGGCGCGCACGCTGCGCACCAGGTTCTCATCCATTACCAAAGGCGAGCGCGGCGGACCCTGCGCGATCAACTCATCAAGCTGGCTTTCCAGGCTGGCGCGCTGGGTTTCGGAAACCCCGCGATCAAGGCTGCGATTCCAATCGAGTGTGATCCAGGCCTTGAGTGCTTCGGGATCAAAATGCTCGCTCTGATGCAGCATCAGGTAGGTCTTGAGCGCCTCGTAGCTGAACTCCAGATTGTCACGCTGCGCCCCGCGCAACTGGTCTTCGATTCGCTTGGCCAGATGGGGCAAGAACACGTCATTGAGGGCCCGTTGGTGCGCCACTTGAGCGGCGCCCGCCAGCTTGTCCCCCTGATACAGCCCCAGGCCCATCAGAAACGGTACCCTCTCGCCAGCAACCTCGGGTGTCAACCAACTGTCACGCAAGCTCTGCAACACTGGCGCCACCACCACTAGGTTCTGCGCCCGGCCCGGCATGGCCGCCAGGTTCTGGCGCAAGGGCTCAGCCGCCGCCTCCACCGTGCGCAGATAAGCCAGGTTACGCGTGGTGCTGATGCCCCATCCGACCAACACCGCCAACGCCACCAGACTCAGCGCCACCAGCCCCGCCAGACGCAGGCCGTGGCTTCGACGCTCCCAACGCACATCGGCGCCAGCCAATCGCTGCTCTGGGAACACCACTTCGCGCAGCAAGGAAGTCAGGAAATAGCTGCGGCCGCTGCTGGTTTGCCGAGGCAAGACCGAACGCGCCAGACCGAAGTTACGGGCCAGACTCGCCACCACGCGATCAATCGGACTGCCCTCCTGCGTGCCGCTGGTGAAATAGACACCGCGCACCCAAGGTGCTTGGGTAAAACGTGAGCCGGCGTAGACTTGATCAAGCAAATCGGTCAACACCGGGCCCAGCGCGGCAAATTGCAACGGGAAGCCAAACAGCGCGGCACGTCGCGCGCCATCGGTCTCCTGTTGCATGCGATCAATCAATCCGTCATTGAGGCGATTGGCGAGCAGGCCGAACTCGCGTTGCACCGGCAAGGACAAGGACGCACCTCCGCCGCCCTCGGTGACGGGCAAGGTAAAGCCCCATACCTGCGCTCGCGACTCCTTGCCCAGATCCGCAAAGTACTCCGAGAACCCGTGCAACAAATCGCTCTTGGTGACCAGCACGTAGATCGGCAGGCGGGTAGCCAGGACCGTGTCAATCTCGACCAGCCGGGCACGGATAGCCTGCGCCAACTGGGCCCGTTCCTGGGCGCTCTTTTGCAGCAAATCAGCCACGCTGATGGTCAGGAACACGCCATTAAGCGGTCGGCGCGGTCGCGACTTCTTCAACAGGGCAAGGAACCCGTCCCATGCTGACTTGTCTTCGCTCAGGTGGCTATCCTGGGTGGTGTAGCGGCCCGCCGTGTCGATCAGAACGGCTTCGTCGGTGAACCACCAATCGCAGTTTCGCGTGCCACCGACGCCACGAATGGCACCCGCCCCAAACTGCTCGGCCAAGGGGAAAGTCAGCCCAGAGTTGACCAGTGCGGTGGTCTTGCCGGCCCCGGGGGCTCCGATGAACACGTACCAAGGCAGTTCGTACAGGTAATTGCCGCCCGACAAAGACAGCCAATCCCGCCAGCCCGGCTTGCGTCCGGCGGCGTGCAAGCGCATCTTCTTGAGCGAGGCAACCGCCTCCTTGAAACGCGTGGCCAGAATCTGCTGCTCGTTGCTGACCGGTTGATCCGCCTTGCCGGTAGGCGCGCGCATCAGGCCATCGGTCAGGTGCTGACTGGCACGCCGTGCGCGCCAGCGGGCAAAGGCCCAACGCAGTACCACCAACAACAGAATGATGCCAATCAGCACGGCACGCGCCAGTTCACTCTCAAGCGGTGTCCAGCGCCCAATCGCCACCATGGGCCCAATCCACCAGATCAGAATCGCCAGCAGCAGCAAGGCCAAAGTAGCCAGCAACACCGGATGAAAAATCACACCAAAGAATCTTTTCATTTGCCACCCTCCACCGCGGTGGCGCGATTGGTTTCTGGCAACAGCGTGATGTCCACGCGCCGATTGCGGGCACGGCTCTCCGCGCTGTCGTTGGGCGCGAGCGGCTCCGCATCGGCTTTGCCACTGGCACGCATCCGCGCCGGTTCGACCAAGGGCGCCATGGCGGCCCGCACGTTTTCGGCCCGAGCGGTCGACAAATGCCAGTTGGAGGGAAAACGCAGGGACCGAATCGGCTGGTTGTCCGAGTGGCCCGCAATCAATACGTCACCCTTGACTTGGGCCAGTGCTTGCGCGATGCGAATCAGCACTGGCTCGGCTTGTGACATCGGCTGGGCGCTGCCCGACGCGAAGAAGCGGTCACCACGAAGGCGAATAATGCTCCGATCCGCCTCCTCCAGAACCGTGACCAAGCCCTCTCGAATCTCAGGCTCCAGGAATCCGGTCAGGCGCGGCTTCTTGGCCGGCGCCACCGGCGCCGCAGCAATCTGCACGCCGGGCACCCGCAAGTTCGCAAGCACACCGTAAGCGGTGTCGGAGCGGCTGTTCAGCACAAAGTAGAGCGATACATAAACCACTGCCAACAACGCCGCCACGCCCGTGCCAATGACCCAAAACGGCACCGCTGCGCGCTGCCCGGCGCCTACCACGCCCTGACCCTTCCAGTGCGGCGACAAATCTGTTTCCACCGGTGGGCGTTGTTTGCGGATCAAGTCGGCCAGCCTTTGGCGCACCGCTTCAAGTTGCGAGCGGCCGTTGTCAATCACACGGTAGCGCCCTTCAAATCCCAAGGCCAGCACACAGTAGATCAATTCGAGCAACTGGCGATTGGTCGCGACATCCTGCGCGAGTTTGGCCAACAACTGAAATACCTTCTCGCCACCCCAGGTCTCGTTGTGAAACTGCACCAGCAGGCTGCGTTGGCTCCAGGCCGCCTGCACACCCCATGGCGTGTTGGACACCGACTCGTCCAGAGCGGTACAAAGAATGTAGCGCGCGGCCACGATGTTTTCGTTCGACACGCCGGCGCGGTTGGCGCCCGCCTCGAAACGACGCACCGCGTCGGCCACCGAGTTGCGCAAGGCGTCCACATTGGGCGCTTGGGACAAGGTGCGCAAGTGCCCCACCAATCCGAGCAGGCTCGACGCGCAGGACACCAGGGGATTGAGCAGGCCAAGGGTGCTGACTTCAATCGGGTCGGGCTCGGGTTCAGCCGCGCTGTAACTTGGCTGGGCCATGCTTGGCGGGGGGCCGCTGGGCATCTTCGGCTTGGGCTTGATCACCGTGCGTTCGGACTCAAACGGTGCAAAAGGATCGGGCGTGCTCATGATGGGTGCTCGAATGAATCAATCCAATGGGGCGGGCGTTACGGCCGTATCGCCCAGAACGCCAGCTCCAATCCCGGAAAATCGCCAGCGATGTGCATCGCCATGCCGCCAGATTGCTCCAGTTGGCGCCACAGGTCGCTGTTGCGGGTCTCCAGCTCAAAATAGCAGGCGCCGGCGTGAAACGGAATTTGCCTCGGCGCCACCTGCAGGGGTTGCAAGGCAACGCCTGGCAACTGCAAATTGACCAGGTCGCGAATGCGCTCCACTGGACCGATCTTGACCTGAGTCGGGAAGCGTGCCCGCAGTGCTTCGCCGGGCATGTTCGACGTCACCGCCAGCACAAACACCGCGTTACGCTGCAATTCCACATCACTGATCACCGCCACGCGAACACCGAACTTGCGGTCATGCAGTTCGATTCGAATGGCGGACTGTTCGAACACCATGGACAAGCTGCGCCGCAAGTCGTCCATCAGTGGGCGAAAGCTCAACGCCAAGTCGTCGTGAACGTAAGGGCCGAATTGGGTCACCCGGCGGGAGTCTCGGAAACTGGCCAGGTCGCCCGCCAGTCCCAGTGCGTACTCGAACAGTTTTTGCGGGTGCACCAGCGTGGCGCGAGCCAGGTGGGCAAACACGGCTTCGTTGCGGTTGACCGTCTGTAGCAATAGGAAGTCGGCGATTTCCGCCACGCCACCAGTGCCGGTCTGGCTCATCCGCGCGGCCAAGGCGTCTCCACGTTGTCGCAACAGGCCATGCAACTCGTCCACATAGCCCTTCAGCACGGCGTGCGCCGCCACATCGAGCAGCGGCGGCAAGCGCAGCTTGTCAAGCAGCAACTGGTTGTCCACACGTCGCTCAACGATCTGGACCACGCCCAAAGTGGTCCAGGCATCGGTACTCTCCTTGGCGCCCATCAAGCGGGTATGGAGTTGCCCAAGCTGCAACAAGGCCGTGCGTTCGCCGGCGGTGTTGGAATCAGGCACCTCTGTCTCCAGCACGCGGTGGCGCACCAGGTCTTCAAAGGCCTCCGGGTCCGCCTCGCGCGCACCGGCTCGACGCACCGGCAACGCCAGCACGATGAGCTCGTCGCGCATGCCCGCCGGCACATCGAACGGCGCCGGCAACGGGTCCACCGAGGGCATATCGAACACGGTTCCGTCTGCAAAGACGCCCGCAGCACGAACCAGCGCCAATTTGCCAAGGGCCAAAGCGGCAGAGTCGATTTCCAACTCGGAAAACCCCCACGCATAGGGCGTGGTACTGCGCATCATCACATGGCGGACATGGTCGCCATGACGTTCCTGCTGTTGGAGGTGTTGTGGCTGCAGCAGCATGCCCTCACTCCAGACTACCTTCTTTCGCCAGCTCATCGCACTCCTCTTTGGTGATCTATTTGGCGTGCTCCCTACTGAGCTCACCACCCCCATCCCACCGCTTCTTAGTGACTGTTTGATGTTTGGCGCCATTCTGACCGTGGCGCCCGGCCTTTGCACGATGGCATTCGAAAGCAGCCCCAGGAAAACGGCACTTTTCCGCAATTCTTGATGCAGACCCGACCTCGCAATATGCCACAAGCCGCGCCAAAGCACGTTAGGGCTTGCACCATGCCACAAATGTGAAACGAGCCGCTGGCCACGGCCGCCCCAATATCCCTGTTGTTGTTGGCTACGCTGGTCAATGCTTTCACATCATCCAGGGCGTATTCGGTCTCGATCAACCTTCTCAGGGCGCCGGCTTGCGCAACGCCAGGGCGGACTCGTAGAGGGCGTTGCGCGAGGCGCCGGTTATCTCGGCGGCCAACTTGACGGCTGTCTTGAGCGGCAGTTCGCCCAACAGCAGCGTGAGGACTCGCTGCGCGTCGGCGCGGTCGCTGGCCACGCTAGCCACGCTGGCCGGGTGCAGCACGACCACGAATTCGCCACGGGATCGGTTGGGCTGCTGTTGCAGCCAGTCGCTCAGGTCACTGGCGGCCAGCGTCGCGGTTTCCTCAAACTGCTTGGTCAACTCCCGGCTGAGCGTGACCAGCCGATCACCCAACACGGCCAGCGCCAGGGCCAGCGCCTCTATCCGATGCGGCGCCTCCAGCAGCACCACGGCACGAGGTTCGCGGGCCAAAACCGCAATCTCGCTCGCTCGCAGCGTCGCCTTGGATGACAAGAATCCGACAAACACGAACTGTCCACTGTCCGCTTGGTCCGAGGTGATCCCCGCCACGCTCAGCGCGGCGGTCACACTGCTGGCGCCCGGCAACGCCAACGCCAGCAAGGACGCGCCCCGCACGGCCGCGACCAGGCGGGCGCCTGGGTCGCTGATGGCGGGCGTACCGGCATCGCTGACGTAGGCCACGCGCTGTCCAAGCTGCAAACGCTCGACGACGGCTTGTGCGACCTGTGCCTCGTTGTGCTGATGCAGCGCCAACAAATGATGGCCCGACTTGTCCAGACCGTAGGCGCGCAGCAGGGTCTGGGTGTGTCGCGTATCCTCGCAAGCAATGCAGTCCACTAGCTTCAACACATGCAGGGCGCGCAGGCTGATGTCGGCCAGATTGCCAATGGGCGTGGCCACGACATACAGCGCCCCAGGCGGATAATGCTGCGAGGCCGCTGCGGCATGTGCGGCGTCCAAGGCTAAGGCGAAAGAAGCGCTCAATGGTAGTTCCCGAGTTCAAGGCAATCAACAAACCGGCCACCACTAAACAGCGGGGAGACCGGGCCGAAGACGATGCACTGGCGTTGCTGCAAAAGGCGGGCTTGCGCCTGCTTGAGCGCAATTATCGGACGCCCGGGCGCGGCGGTGGCGAGATTGACCTGATCATGCGCGAACCCGACGCAACCCTGGTGTTTGTGGAGGTACGCCGGCGCAACGATGCACGGCACGGTGGCGCGCTCGCCAGCGTGACCACCATCAAGCAAAGGCGACTGGTGTTTGCGGCCCGTCATTACCTATTGCGCTGGCCGGCATTGCCACCGTGCCGCTTTGACGTGGTGGCGCTCGAATCGGGCGAGACACACTGGTACAAGGGAGCGTTCGATGCGAGCTAGCGGCCCCGAGCGGCGCCGGCATCGGCGTGAGCCGACCCCGGCGCGAGCGCCCAGCGGCACGGTTATCATCAGCGCCATGCTGGAACAACGTATTCAACAGAACTTCATTGACAGTGCCGATCTGAAGTACCAGGCCTCGCAGGTTCTGAGCAAGCCCATCGCCGCGGCGGTGCAGGCGGTATTGACCTGCGTCACCAGTGGTGGCAAGGTGCTGGCCTGCGGCAATGGGGGTTCCGCCGCCGACGCCCAGCACTTCGCGGCCGAGTTCGTCGGGCGTTATGAGCGAGAACGTCCCGAACTCAGCGCCATCGCGCTGACGACTGACTCCTCCATCCTGACAGCGATTGCCAACGACTACGACTTCAAGGTTGTGTTCTCGCGCCAGGTGCGCGCGCTGGGTTCACCCGGTGACATCCTGCTGGCGATCTCCACCAGTGGCAATTCGGCCAACGTGCTGGCCGCGATTGACGCAGCCCATGAGCGCGAGATGGTGGTGATCGGCCTCACTGGTCGAGGCGGCGGCAAGATGAGTCAAAGCCTGCGCGACACGGACGTGCACATTTGTGTCCCCAGTGATCGGACCGCGCGCATTCAAGAGGTTCATATCTTGACCCTGCACTGCATCTGCGATGCGGTCGACGCCCAGTTACTCGGAGATCAGGACGTATCAACATGAAACAACCCCTACAACGCGTGGCGCTCGCGGTCATCTTGGCGGCAACCCTTGGCGCCGCGGTCAGTGCCTGCGCGCCGGTAGTCCTGGGAGGTGCCGTGATTGGTTCCATGGTGGCGCTGGACCGTCGAACCTCAGGCTCCCAGCTCGAAGACGAAGGCATTGAATTGCGCTCGGGAAGCCGAATTCGCGAGCAGTTGGGTGACCGTGTGCACGTCAACGTCGCCAGCTATAACCGCCAGGTGCTGCTGACCGGCGAGATCCCGAATGCCCAGGACAAGCAACAGGTGGAACTGATTGTTTCGAAAGTTGACAACGTTCGCGCCATCGTCAATGAGCTCAGCGTGCTGGGCAACACGACGTTCACGCAGCGCTCCGGCGACGTGCTGGTCACTGGGCGCGTCAAGGCCGGGTTGATCGACGCCAAGGACCTGTATGCGGGCGCCTTCAAGGTCGTCACCGAACGCGGCGTCACCTACTTGATGGGTCGCGTGAGCCAACGCGAAGCCAATCGCGCCACCGACATCGCGCGCTCCACAACGGGTGTGCAAAAAGTGGTTCGAATCCTTGAAATCATCAGCGAGGAAGATCTGCAGCGCCTACTTCCGGCGTCGGCCACTCAACAGCAAACCAAGTAGCGTAGACGCGACGCCCCGACGGGGGCTCGGCGCGATGGAACTAGCGCAGGCGCTTGATCAGGCTGGAGGTGTCCCAACGGCGCCCCCCCATCGCCTGCACATCCGCATAGAACTGATCGACCAGGGCGGTAACGGGCAAACGCGCGCCATTGCCGCGCGCTTCGTCCAGCACCAGACCGAGATCCTTGCGCATCCAGTCGACCGCGAAGCCAAATTCAAACTGGTCGGCCACCATGGTCTTGCCACGGTTGTCCATTTGCCAGCTTTGTGCGGCGCCTTTGCCAATCACCTCCAACACCTGAACCATGTCCAGCCCCGCTTTCTGGCCGAAAGCAATGGCTTCACTCAAGCCCTGCACCAAGCCAGCGATACAGATTTGATTCACCATTTTGGCCAACTGACCGGCGCCACTGTCTCCGACCCGGGTCACCGCCTTCGAAAAAGCCATGGCCACTGGTTGGGCTCGTCCAAAAGCGCCAACGTCGCCACCGCACATCACCGTCAGCAAGCCGTTTTGCGCGCCGGCCTGACCGCCCGATACCGGCGCATCAACAAAGCTCAGGCCGAGCAGCCGGGCACCAGCGTCAAGCTCACGCGCGACCTGGGCCGAGGCGGTGGTGTGGTCGATCAGAATGGCACCCGGCTTCATGCCCGCAAAGGCCCCGTCAGTGATGCGCTGGTCGTGGCCGTCAGGCCGGCCCAACACAACGCTGCGCAAGTCCTCGTCATTGCCAACGCAACAGAACACCAAGTCCGCGCCGGCCACGGCATCGCGCGGCGTGGCGGCATGACGGGGCGCAGTGGTCGCCACAAACTCGGTGCACCAAGCCGCCGCTTTGGCTTCGGTCCGGTTATAGACCGTCACCCGGTGCCCTGCCAATGCGAGATGCCCGGCCATCGGGTAGCCCATGACGCCCAGGCCCAGAAAGGCCACTTGTCGCGATTCGATCACCTCGTAGGGGCGCGTGTTCGTGCTGCTCATACGATGGCGAAGTTCTCGGTGCCGGCGCTGAGGTCAGTGGAGCGGCCGCGCTGACTATTGAGCTTGATTTGGAGACGCAAGTCGTTGAGAGAATCGGCGTTGCGCAAGGTATCTTCGTAGGTAATCACATTGTTCTCGTAGAGATCGTAGAGCGCCTGATCAAAGGTCTGCATGCCCAGGTTGCGGCTCTTCTTCATGATCTCCTTGATTTCGGTGACGTCACCTTTGAAAATCAGATCGGAAATCAAAGGTGTGTTCAGCATCACTTCCACTGCGGCGGCGCGTCCCTTGCCATCCTGCTTGGCAATCAGTCGCTGTGACACCAGCGCCTTCAGGTTGAGCGACAAGTCCATCAACAACTGCGAGCGACGCTCCTCGGGGAAGAAGTTGATAATGCGGTCCAACGCCTGGTTGGTGCTGTTGGCATGCAAGGTTGCCAGACACAGATGACCGGTTTCGGCAAACGCCACGGCATGCTCCATGGTCTCGCGGTCACGGATTTCGCCCATCAGAATCACGTCGGGTGCCTGTCGAAGCGAATTCTTCAGCGCTATCTCCCAACTGTCCGTATCCAGACCCACTTCGCGCTGTGTGACGACACAGTTCTTGTGCGCGTGAACGAACTCAACCGGGTCCTCGATCGTAATGATGTGCCCGAACGAGTTCTCGTTGCGCCAATCGACCATCGCTGCCAGCGTGGTGGACTTGCCCGAACCGGTAGCCCCCACCATGATGCACAGGCCACGCTTTGAGACTGCTACCTCTTTAAGCACCTGCGGCACCCCCAGCCCATCAATCGTCGGCAGCACCGCCGGGATCACCCGCATCACCATGCCAACCTTACCCTGTTGAATAAAGGCATTGACCCGAAAACGGCCCACATTGGGCGGGGAGATCGCGAAATTGCACTCCTTGGTTCTTTCAAACTCGGCAATCTGCTTGTCGTTCATCACTGATCGCGCCAGCGACATGGTGTGCGTGGCGTTCAGCGGCTGTGGCGAGACCTTGGTGACTTTGCCATCAACTTTCACCGCTGGTGGAAAGTCCGCCGTGATGAACAAATCGCTGCCATTGCGGCTGATCATCAGCTTGAGCAGATCATTTATGAACTTGGTGGCTTGATCGCGTTCCATCTTGTGTTTGCTCCCTGGGTGTCACTTCTTGTCGCTCAAGCGCGCGCTCACGACGCGTAGCCGCAGTGACAATTTGCGCGCCAACACAGCGATCAGATTGGCAGCCAGGCCTGGCTCCGCGGTCAGCATTTCGTCCATGCCCTCGGCCGACAGCACCGCCACTTCGCATTCACCGAGCGTGGTGCAGGCGGAAAACCGGATGCCGCTGTCGAGCAAGGACATCTCGCCCAGGATTTCGCCAGGCCGGGTCTCGGCCAGCCGCAAGCGCTCGCCCCAGGGCTGCAAGCGATCAACCGCAATGTTGCCCTTGAGAAGGACCACCATGAAGTTGCCGTATTCGTCCTGGCGAATCACGTCGCGGCTGGCCGGGATGGTGGCAAAGTCAAAAAAACGTCCCATGCGCTGTATCGCCACCGGCTCCAGGTGGTTGGTATAGCGGTCCTTGGTCCACAGGTCCTGCAGCAGCTTGATGCCGACCGCCGGGTTGAGCCGTTTCGCACCGACCTCGACGGCGCGCGCCTCCCACGGCACCAGCAGCGATGCATCGACCCCCTGTCCGGCAAAGGCAGTGGTGAATAACAGGGAGTCGAGCTTGTCTTCACCCGTTTCGGGCCGGCTCTTGTGACGCAGGAGTCCGAGGATTCCTTTCATACTTTTCTCCTGTTGACTCGGCTAGCTCAGCCTGGGAAGTTCTCGGGGATCTTGGCCTTGCCGCGGGCCTCGGCGGCGCTGATGACATTGCGTTTGACCAGGTCGGACAGATTCTGGTCCAGGGTTTGCATACCGACATTGTTGCCGGTCTGGATGCTTGAGTACATCTGCGCCACCTTGGCCTCGCGGATCAGATTGCGAATGGCATTGGTGCCCAGCATGATCTCGTGTGCTGCAACACGGCCCTGACCATCCTTGGTCTTGCACAGCGTCTGGGAGATCACCGCTTGCAGGGACTCCGACAGCATCGACCGCACCATCTCCTTCTCTTCGGCCGGGAACACGTCAATGATTCGGTCGATGGTCTTGGCCGCGCTGGAGGTGTGCAGCGTGCCAAACACCAAATGGCCGGTTTCAGCGGCAGTCATGGCCAGGCGAATGGTCTCCAGATCGCGCATTTCGCCCACCAGGATGGCGTCGGGGTCCTCGCGCAGGGCCGACTTCAGCGCGGCCGCAAAACTCAATGTATGTGGCCCCACTTCACGCTGGTTGATCAGGCACTTCTTGGACTCGTGCACGAATTCAATCGGGTCCTCCACGGTCAGAATATGGCCGAACTCATTCTCATTGAGAAAATTCACCATCGCGGCCAGGGTGGTGGACTTGCCCGAACCAGTTGGCCCGGTGACCAGAACCAGTCCGCGTGGCTTGAGCGACAGTTCGGCAAATATTTTTGGCGCGTTAAGTTGCTCCAGTGTCAGGATCTTGCTGGGAATGGTCCGGAACACCGCTCCAGCACCCCGGTTGTGATTGAACGCGTTGACCCGAAAACGTGCCAGCCCTTCGATCTCGAACGAGAAGTCGATCTCCAGGAACTCCTCGTAGTTCTTGCGCTGGGTGTCGTTCATGATGTCGTACACCATGGCATGCACTTGCTTGTGATCGAGCGCCTCCACGTTGATGCGTCGTACATCGCCATGCACCCGAATCATGGGCGGAAGGCCAGATGACAAGTGCAAGTCGGAGGCCTTGTTCTTCACGCTGAACGCGAGCAGTTGGGTAATGTCCACGGATTCCTCGATGGTTTGGTACGCTTGCGGCAATTATGACCACGATTGCCGCAAATCTCCAAGATGTTCGCGAACGCTTGAGCGCGGCGTGCCGCGCGGCGGGGCGCTCGCCAGATTCGGTCCAGTTGCTAGCGGTCTCGAAGACCTTTGGACCCGAGGCCGTGACACAGGCTTGCGAAGCGGGGCAGCGCGCCTTTGGCGAGAACTACATCCAGGAAGCCGTTCGCAAGATCGAAGCACTGCGCCATCTTCGGCTTGAGTGGCACTGCATCGGCCCGATTCAAGGCAACAAGACGCGCCTGGTCGCACACAACTTTGACTGGGTGCACACCCTTGACCGACTCCAAACCGCGCAACGCCTGAACACGCAACGTCCCGCCGACTTGACGCCGCTGCAAGTGTGCATTCAAGTCAACATTGATGGTGGCGCCAATAAGTCGGGCGTCGCGCCGCAGGAAGCCCTGGCGCTGGCGCGGCAAATTGCCGCTTTACCCCGCCTTCGCTTGCGCGGGCTGATGTGTATCCCGGAGCCGTGCGCCGACTTTGCGGCCGCACTGGCTGTTCACCGCCAAGTCAAAGTGCTGTTTGACCGCCTCAATGCGCAAGGCCTGGCGTTAGACACGTTATCGCTAGGCATGAGTGCCGATTTGGAAGCGGCCGTTACCGCCGGCAGCACCATGGTGCGCGTGGGCACGGCCCTGTTTGGCAAGCGCTGAGGGCGGAACGAAAGGTCTGTCCCGCAAAGTGGGCAGCCAACATCCGACGATCAGTTGAGGACAGAGCTAAAGGTCTGTCCCGCAAAGTATCAGGACTAGGATTTGGGCCGCTTGATCGGCTGCACGTTGCCGCAATCACCGGACAGCCACTTGCCCCGCGAATCCATCGTCATCTGCTCTGGTTTGCCGGCGACGGCACTGTTGACGACCATCTGCGTGCTGTAAGCCTGCGGGCTCTCAAACGTCATTTGACCCTCGCCGCTCGACGCTGGCTTGGTGCAGGTGAATGACATCTTCATCACGTTACCAACCCTCGGCGACACCGTGTGCTTGCAGTCGCCTTGTTGGGCCGGCAGCTCAGGCCGCTCAACCATCTCGGGCGTCAAACATAGTTTCATGACCATGCCCTGGTTACCCATCGACATGCCAACGCCCTGCTTGGCCATCATGTCTTCCATCATCTTGCGTTGCTCGGGCGGCATACTGGCGAGTTGCTGCTGCATGTCCGCCATCGCCTTGTTCGCCTGCGGGTTGTTGGACTGCATCTTGTTGCTGATTTCCCACAACCCAGGCTTCAGGGTTTGAGCGCCCGCGCCAACGCCGACGGTCAAGAGGACGACAGACAACACCGTATATCGAAGTTTCATAGTGACTCCAGAAAACCAGAATTGTGGCAAAACGCCCGCCGTTTGGGAACCGCCGCCGCGATCCCAATGCCAGCGCGTGACAAGATACAACGAAACGCGGTCAGTGCCCACAGCGTTCAGGGCAGGTACAACCGGGTTGAGTTCTTGACTTCTTCCATCACGGCGTAGGTGCGCGTCTCGCGCACGCCCGGCAATTGCCACAATACCGTGCCAGCAAAGTGGCGGTAGGCAGCCATGTCGGCCATGCGGGTCTTCAGCAAGTAGTCGAAGCCGCCCGCCACCATGTGGCACTCCATGATCTCGGGGTGCACCTGTACGGCGGCTTTGAACGGTTCAAAGACATTGGGGGTGGTGCGGTCCAGCAGCACTTCCACAAACACCATCATGCCGGCCCCCAGCTTGAGCGGATTCAGGCGCGCCTCGTAACCGAGGATGTAGCCGTCACGCGTCAGGCGCTGGACGCGCCCCAGCACCGCCGTCGGTGACAGGGTGACCGCCTCGGCCAGCTTGAGGTTGGAAATCCGTCCGTCATCCTGCAGCAAACTCAGGATTTTGAAGTCAATCCGATCCAAATTGTTGGTAGCTTCCATCGTGCCGGTGATTTATTCTGAACTATCTGAAAAAATTAGCGAGAAATTCATTAAAACATAGCTCAACATACCTGCATTCACTGGTTTACCCTAATCCGAAAGTAATTGCCATGCACACGCTCGACCGTTTACCCAATCCGTACCGCCCCGAGGCAGGCATTGTTGCCCATCGGCTCGGCGTATTGGCACAGACCTTGGACTGGGCGGCAGCCGCCAAAACAGCGGCTCCCTGGGTGCAGGCGGTGCGCAAGAATCCGCCACCGTTCTGGGCCATGGAGAGCCTGCTCAAGGAGTACCCCATCTCCAGTGCCGAGGGGCTGGCCCTGATGCGCCTGGCCGAGGCGCTGTTGCGCGTACCCGACGCCCAGACCGCGATTGCCTTGACAGCCGATCAACTGGGCCGCGCTGACTTCGACACCGCCGGCGACAAGACCCTGGCGCGTCTATCGAACACCGCCATTGCGATGAGCAAGAAGTTCCTGCCCGAACACGAAGGCGAGGGGGGAATGTTCGCCAAACTCGGCGCGCGCTCGGTGGTGGCGGCGACGCTGCGCGCGGTGCAATTGTTGGGACGCCAGTTCGTGCTGGGCCAGACCATCGAAGCCGCCATGGATGAGGCCGCCAGCGCCAAGCGTAAAAGCACCAACCTACGCTACAGCTACGACATGCTCGGCGAGGGCGCCCGCACCGACGCCGATGCCCTGCGCTACCTGGCCAGTTACCAGAACGCCATCGCAGCCATTGCCAAAGGGGCGCGCGCCAACGCGGCGTGTGAGACCAACGACGGCATCTCCATCAAACTGAGCGCCTTGCACCCGCGTTATGAAGACAGCCAAAAGGCGCGGGTGATGCGCGAGTTGATGCCACGCGTATGGGGCTTATGCGAGCGCGCCGCGCTGGCCAACATCAACCTGACCATTGACGCCGAGGAGGTGGACCGGCTGGAACTGTCGCTGGAAGTGTTCGAGGCGCTGGCCGCGCAAGTGGCACAGCACTACCCACAGTGGAGCGGTTTTGGACTGGCCATGCAGAGCTACCAGACACGGGCGCTGGAGTTGATCGAACACCTCGCCATGGTGGCACGCCGCCATGGAATTCGGCTGATGTGTCGCTTGGTCAAAGGCGCCTACTGGGACGCCGAGATCAAGCGTGCGCAGGAGATGGGCCTGCCGGCGTACCCGGTCTTCACGCACAAACACCACACCGACATTTCCTACTTGGCCTGCGCCAAGGCCTTGCTGGATGCCAGTGATGCCATCTATCCGCAGTTCGCGACCCACAACGCCGCCACCGTCGCCGCCATTCTGCAAATGGGCGCCAAGAGCGCCGCGCCGTTTGAGTTGCAGCGCCTGCACGGCATGGGCGAAGGGATTTATCGCGAAGTACTCAAGAACCCCCTGATCGCCTGCCGCGTGTATGCGCCGGTGGGCGCCCACAAGGATTTGCTGGCCTACCTGGTCCGCCGCTTGCTGGAAAATGGCGCCAATTCGTCGTTTGTGCACCAGCTCGCCGATGAATCGGTGGGCATGGACGAGTTGCTGATCTCGCCCTTGCGGCTGGAGCCGCAATCGTCCCTGCCCATGCCGCTGGACTTGTTTGCCGGCGCTCGTCCAAATAGCACCGGCCTGGATCTGACTGTGCAGTCGATGCGCGAGCCGTTACTGGCGGCCCACACCACGACACAAGTCCCGGTGGTTCCCGCGTTTGACGTGAATGCAATCCCCGGCGCCATGACGGCGAGCGTGGATTGCTATCAGAAGTGGAGCAAGACGACGGTCCATGAACGCGCCGACATCCTGCGCCGCACGGCCGATGCGCTCGAAGTTCAGTCCCCGCGCTTTTGCGCGCTACTGGTCAAGGAAGCCTTCAAGACTTGGGGCGACGCCGTCTCCGAAGTACGCGAAGCGGTTGACTTCCTGCGCTACTACGCCAATGAGGCGCAACGCATCATGGCGAGCGTCGCGATGCCCGGCCCAACCGGCGAAAGCAACGAGCTGCGCCTGATCGCGCGTGGCCCCTGGGTTTGCATCAGCCCATGGAACTTTCCACTCGCCATCTTCACGGGACAAATTGCGGCCGCTTTGGTGACCGGCAACACCGTGCTGGCCAAGCCAGCCGAACAGACACCTGGCGTGGCGCTTGAAACCGTCAGGCTGATGCACGCGATGGGCGTGCCCGAAGCCGCCCTGCAACTGCTGCACGGCCCGGGTGAAACAGTGGGCGCGGCACTGGTCGCCGCGCCCAGCGTTGCAGGCGTGGTATTCACGGGTTCGACCCAAGTCGCCAAGCTCATCAACCGCGCTTTGGCCGCCAAGGACGGTGCCATCGTGCCGCTGATTGCCGAAACAGGCGGCATCAACGCCATGGTGGTCGACTCGACCGCCTTGCCCGAACAAGTCAGCGACGCGGTAATGCAGTCGGCCTTCAGAAGCGCGGGCCAGCGCTGCTCGGCGCTGCGCCTGTTGTGCGTGCATGCGGAGATCGCCGACCATGTCGTTGAAATGATCCAGGGCGCCGCCAAGGAGTTGGTTGCTGGTGACCCGTCCGACCTGGCCACCGATCTCGGCCCGGTGATCGACCGTGAAGCGTTTGACGGTATCCAGGCCCATCTGGCGCGCCTGCGTTCGGAATCGAAGCCACTGGTTGCGTATGCGGACTCGGCGACGTCGGTGACGGAGTCCATCGCCAACCTGGTCCGACCGCATGCCTTTGAGGTGGCTCGCATAGCCGACATGAAACAGGAGATCTTCGGCCCAGTGCTGCACATCGTGCGCTGGAACGGTGACCCGATGGACGTGATCAACCAGATCAATGCGCTGGGCTACGGCCTAACCATCGGCATCCAGACCCGTATCGACAGCCGCGCGCAAGCCATGGCGCACCGCGCGCACGTGGGCAACGTCTACATCAACCGCAACCAGATTGGCGCGGTGGTAGGCGTGCAGCCGTTTGGTGGGGAAGGCCTGTCCGGCACCGGCCCCAAGGCAGGTGGCCCGCACTANNCTGTACCGCTTCTGTGCCGAGCAGACCGTGACCGTCAACACCACCGCCGCAGGGGGAAACGCAGCACTGTTGGCCGGTTGAACGCGATGGCTTAAAGGTGGAGATTCCGTCGAGCAGATTCGGCGCGTTTCATGGGCAGTAGGTGATGGAGCACCGACAGCCCGGGTCAGTCCAGAGTCGGCGCCAGCACCCGGCAGACCCTTATCCTGACTAGGCAAGGCACATGGGGATGCCTGCTTGATACAGCAGAAACGCTTGACTGGTGCGGCTGGCGGGGATCGAACCCACGACCCTTGGCTTCGGAGGCCAATACTCTATCCACTGAGCTACAGCCGC
>CXWL01020715.1_pt1 | contig 17069 bp, 8 predicted proteins | sample 590931 | NCBI WGS metagenome assembly CXWL01 (sample SAMEA3498368, study PRJEB10139) | groundwater metagenome | biome: water well; material: biofilm material | place: Germany | collected 2015-04-27 | reverse complement strand
CTTGATGCCCGCGTCGTAGACGATGAATTGATAGATCAGTTCGAGCAGACGTTCGGGACGCAGGAGGCTGTAGAGCGTGCGATCCTGCGCGGTGGTAAGTCGTTCGCCCGCGCGTTCCAAATCTTCGAAGTAGCGCATGATCGCGGCGGCATACTCTCGATGGGCGAACAAGGCTCGTTTGTCAGAATCAGGCAGAGGCGTGTTAATGAGGCGGTGTACTTCATCCTCAATATTATTTTCTTCGCGCCAGTTCGACCAATATTTTTTGGAGGCGGCAGTCGTCGCATACATGGCTTCGTTTGTGCTGACAGAAAACAGGAGTTGCGAATACACAAAGAGATGCGGGATTTCGTCATCCTTCTGGTTGCGAATATGCTGGGTGATGCCTACAAAAACGGATTTCTCGCCCGCGCTCGTTCCTTTATCGGGTCGCTTGCATTCGATGACGACGAGCGGGATGCCGTTGACAAAGACGATGATATCGGGGCGGCGCGTTTCATCACTGCGGCGTTTTTGCACGACGAATTCATCGCTGACGTGATAGACGTTGTTTTCGGGATGCTTCCAGTCTATGTAGTTGAGGTTGAAACTGCGCGTATCGCCCGCGATGGTTTGCGGCAGGCTGACGCCGAGGGTGAGCAGTTCGTAGATTTTCTCGTTGGTGCGGACAAGTCCGTCATAGGGTTCCTCCCTGAGTTGACGGATGGCATTTTGAAGATTGGATTCGCTGAACGGAACTTCCTGCCCCTGAAAGCGGATACGGTTATGCTCGCGCAGCCAGTTGAGCAGGACATCCTCCAGAATGACGTTGCGGAACTTGCCGCCGCGCTTGGCTAGGGCGTCATCGGGCGTGAGATATTCATAGCCCAGCCCCATGAGCAGTTGCAGGGCGGGAATTTGCGAGATAAGTTCTTCACGGAAGGAGGGTGCTTTAGGCATGATGTTTATCTTTCACAATTAATATTTAGAAGGAAAAGTTTCATCCACGAACCCAAATTCTTGGGCGTGAATTTGAACACTTTGATCATATTTGAAAATATCGGTATCTTTATATAATGTCTCCAATTCTTGATATGTCAACCATCTAGAACCAAGCATGCCTATATTAAATAATTCTTCAAATGGTTTTTGAGTTAATGACTCGCTACGAATCATTTGACTTTCAAGAATTTTATTATCGTCAGGAGTGACAGTCCAAGATTTATTCAAAGCGCAAATTGGCGTGTGGTAACTAGAAGTTAGGAGTCTGTAGTCGGCAACTTGCAGTTTATCTGTCAACCGTAAAAACGCAGAACAAAATGGTAATCGGTATGGATCTTTTCTTTTGCTTTTTGACGATTTTTTGCAGTAACCGCGTTTACAAAACTGAGACTGTAATTTAGTGATCTGATCTGGTAGATTTTTTACCTGGCTTAGATAAAGTTTTTTTCCGTCCCACATTTTATATTGAATGGCAACAATTCTAACCATCTTTTTTGCCTGCCAATGAGTTTCATATATGACGTCCGCTCCCAGCACGTGTTCCCACGAGTCGGGGTGCAGCATTCGAATACGCAAACCGCGCTCTTTTGTAACCTGAAAATCCTTATACCCTTTTCCTTCATTTGTGACGGGTAGTTGTGTTCTGTACGAACTTATATCGCGTAATATGCTTTGAGTTTCTGTATATTTTTCTTTAGTTAAACGCGTTCTCGCTCTGACAAGATTCTGGTAATGCCTTTGTAGTAAATCCTGATCCCTGCTTGGTTGCTTTAATAATTCACTATATTCGTTGATATCTTCATTAATTGCTTCTAACGGCGTAACTTCCTTCCCGAGTTTTTTTGATAATGCAACTGCTTTTTGACGATACTGCTTGGTTAAAATGCTTTCATTTGCCGCAATAAGAAGACTATCCTCAGAAAACAATTTAGGTGCCAGAATAGAGGCGATACTTAAAGTCTCACCATAAGTGGGGGTTTCTTTTTTTGCTATTCCCAAGACTTCACGCAAAGCCACGCTAGAAAGCCATTCAGCATTTAGCCGATCTCTTAGGGGCTGTTTTTCGTCGCTAAAATCTTGAGTGTTTGTTGTATTTTGAGAATCTTGCTTTGGCATTTATCTTCTCGCAATTTTTATAGATGATTTGTGATAAACGTCTTTCTATACCTTTACCCTTATTTGTCCTGTAAGCAGTTTTTGCGTAAGACCTTTTTTTTGCTGTTTCAGGGCTTCAAGTTTTCGCGAAAATAACTGTATTTCTACATCACAAGCCTGTAAAAAATCAGAAATTATTATTTGTTCTTCTATTCTTGGTATTTGCACTTCAATGTCCAAAAAATCACCAGGATTTAACCGTGCTCGTCCTGTTGTACCTTTACACAAGCGATGAGCATTATGTTGAAACTGGGCATTATGGAAGAAAAATCCCAAGAAATTTACATCAACTTTGTTTGGCTTTGGAGTAAATTGCGGATATTCTGATGAGCCATAGGCTCCATCATGTTCTTTACGAGCAATACCAAAGGCATTTTTTGTTACCCACATTTTGTTATATAAAATATCGCTCTCTTGAATGCGACTTAGAGAGTCAATAGCAATTTGGTCGCCTGATATAACGTTATGGATATGAACACCAGTAACATACCATTTTACGCCAATCAACGAATATTGTTTGTTTGGTTCAATTTTTTCTTTTCGGACAATCGGTTTTATCAAATCACCGAGTTTATGGCTTTCCCATTTGTTGCCAAATTCGGGGAAGCGCACCTGACCAGTCAACAGGAGTTGCATGAGACCTTTTTTTCGCTCGCGCAGGGCAATAAGTAGACGCTCAGTTTTTAATATGGCTTTATCTGCAATAGAAAGTATTTCGGCGATTTTGCGCTGCTCAGATAGAGGTGGAACAGGAATGTGGAATTTTTTCAGGTCTTTTGTGTTTATGTGTAATATTGATGAACCTACTTCCAAACCCTTAGTTCTACTTTTTCCTTGGGATGAATTAAGATAATATGCGACATATCGCGAGTCAATAATTTTGTTATCAAAACGTGTGATGATTATAGCGTGGCAGTTAACTCCATCTAATTCAGGAGGAACTGTAGCACTTGTGCCAATATGCCCTGACTGAACAGTGAGCATATCACCCGTATGTAAGATAGATTTTTGCTGTTTTTTTGAAAATTCTGGCGTAACATAGGTAACATTAGTCAAATCAATTTTATTTTCCCGAACGTTATAGCCTTGAATATAAATCACGCCAATGCTTTTATCCGTTTGGTAAGGTGTAACGGTGCCTACAAACCCGTTTGTAACCAAAGATGAAACCGATTCAATCTGGGCAACACCCCAATCGGTTGGCAGCATTCCTGCTTTAGTTCTTTGGAATTGAGACGCTTTACTCATCCAGCCCCAATACTCGCAAATAATTCGCCATTTTCATTTCCGCCTCTGCTAATTCAACTTTGAGAGTTTTGATCTCAGCATTTACCATAGCCATATTCACAGGTATTTCTGACTCGAAGGTGTCTACATAACGTGGGACGTTTAGGCTAAAGTCATTTTCCTTAATTAAATCAAAATCTGCCAGATATGCATATTTTTCTACACTTTTGCGAGTGCGATAAATAGACACGATTTTTTCAATATCACTTTTCCGTAAATAATTTTGATTTGTTCCAGATTCAAATTCACGGCTGGCGTCAATAAATAATACTCGTTGGTCAGTTCTGTGACGTTTGAAAACTAAAATTGCTGCAGGGATTCCTGTTCCGAAAAATAAGTTGACAGGTAAACCAACCACGGCGTCAAGCAGGTTTTCTTCAATGAGCTTCTGCCTAATTTTTCCTTCTGCTCCACCGCGAAACAAAACGCCATGTGGCACAATCACAGCCATACGTCCACTTGCTTTGTGCATGGTTTCAACCATGTGGGAGATGAAGGCGTAATCGCCATTACCCTTGGGAGGTATACCACGATGAAAACGTTTGTGTTTATCCTTTTCTGCACCTTCCGCGCCCCATTTATCAAGTGAGAAGGGCATATTCGCCACCACCACATCAAACTTCATGAGTTTATCGTTTTCCACCAAGAGCGGGTTGCCCAGCGTGTCACCCCATTCAATGCGGGCAGAGTTTACATCGTGCAGAAACATATTCATCTTCGCCAGCGCCCAGGTCGAGCCATTGTTTTCCTGTCCGTACAATGCGTAATTATCCGTGCCAACGTGCCTGGCACATTTGATGAGCAATGAACCAGAACCACAGGCGGGATCTGAAATCCGATCTCCTGGTTTGGGGGAAACAAGCGCGGCTAACAATTCCGAGGCTTCGGGCGGGGTGTAGAACTCACCTGCCTTCTTGCCTGCGCCAGAAGCAAATTTGCCGATCAAATACTCGTAGGCGTCGCCGATCACATCACGATTGCCTGTACGTGAAGGGCGCAGGTCAAGGCGTTTGTCGTTGAAATCGTTCAACAGGTTTTTCAGGCGTTCGTTGCGCTCTTTCGTACGTCCCAGGTTGGCTTCGGAGTTGAAGTCAATGTTGCGGAAGACGCCTTCCAGTTTTGCGCTGTTGTTTTCTTCGATGGCTTCCAAGGCTACGTTGATGATCTCGCCGAGGTTGGATTCATTGCGCTGGGCGTAGAGTTTTTCAAAGGAACAGCCTTCGGGAAGTTTGAACTTGTCCTTGTCCAATTGGCGGAGCACGCGGGTCTTGTCCCCTTTGTATTTGAGCATGAATTCGTCAAAGTGATCCTGATGCACATCCGAGATGTACTTTACGAACAACATGACGAGGATATAATCCTTGTACTGGGATGGGTCCACGGTGCCACGGAATGTGTCACAGGCTTTCCAGAGGATGTTGTTGATTTCGTCCTGGGAGATGGGGGTGGTAGCAGTGAGGGCAGTTGACATAGATGGATTTTACTTGAAACTTGTCACCAATTAGTGATCACTATCCCAAAATATGAGCACCACCCGACTTGCTGATGGCGCAACAAACAACAACCTTCAGATGTATGAAGGTAGCTTTACAAAACGTAGCTGCCTATATTTGAGTCTTCCATTTTTCCAAATCTAACCAAATCTGGATTAAATTGAAGGGAAAAGGATAGACTGTATAGTTATTATGTCGAATAAAATTTACTTCAAGTAAAGGGAAAAATTCTTCTGATAGGAATTGCTTGAGTTCGCGTGGCTCAGGCTGCCAATTATGACATTGGATTTCTCGATATACAAAGCCTCTTTCCTGATTTGGTTTCATACCATCTTTTGATCCTACAAGATAGAATTGCGAAGTTGGCTCATACCAGATGCCTTGATAAACTGGTATTACAGACTTGTCGCGAGCGCTCTCAAAAACCAATCCAAGGTGTTGTTTGTAATACTTTTTGAGTTTCGTATCGCTGGTTATTCCAAGAATTTCGTAAAAGCCAGAGCGTGTGCGTGATTTATCTGCACGATTTCTAATTTCTTTTCCGTAGCGAGCTTTTAAATCTTTATAAGATATGTAACTCTCCTCAACTTGATTATCCAAAAAGTCTGAAAATTGCTTTAATTGGCGCTCAGTAAAAATTGGCGGCTCTTTATTTTCGAGATTAGGGTAAAAGTTTTCCTTAGGTAAGGGTTTTTCTTGTTTCCATAACCTTTCCCTTATTTCCTGATCTTCGTACAACATTCGAACATCGGAATCGACAATCTCAAGAACGTAATCTTTAGCAACGATAAATTTCCGTTTCTTCACATCCTCGGATCGCTTCGGTTCATCAGGTAGTGCATAATTCCGCTTTCTTGATAAATCGAGAATGTCTTCAAACAGATTTTTCCCTGTAAGTTCTTGTATAATCTCGGCGCCACGGTCAATGTCATTATTATCAATTCGGACGAACTTCAATGCTTGTCCATCGAAATACACAAATGCCCCATACGCCATAAACACTTTCCCTTGCAATCTCTCGACCATTGGGAATCGTTTAATTGAATCATCAGAAAACTGGATAATATCTTTCAAGAAAAGTTGATTGTGACAAACCGTTAAACTTTGGAAGATTTCGCCTTGATTTTCCTTCAAATGATCAATTGAGTAATTCAAATAGTCATCAGCAGACCAAACCTTGCGATCCTTTTCAGGTTTTTTCATATCGTCACGATAATCATTGGAGATGGGGTTAATATTTAGAGTCTGTTTAACTAAGTCGGGATAGGAACTATAGAATTCTTTTTTCTTATCAAGGTGGTTGTCCAGAATGCCCCCAGGATCAAGGTCATCAACATCAAAGTCTTGTATGCGGAGCACCCAATCACCAGTCTTCAATGATTCCACATTATTCGCCTTGAATGTAATTAATTCTTTTCGGAAAAGCTCACTGGCCAGATTGCAGAATTGCTCAACAAAACCATCTTCCATAATCGTGGGTCGAACTCTTCCATCAAGCACGTAAATAGTTCGATCTAGTACAGGAATCTGTCTTTGCTTCATCTGATTTCCGCTTTTTGTATCCACCTGCTCCATCTCTAAGTACTTTTGCTGGCAAGGAAATCCGAGGTGATTTAGGTGTATCGCCAAATCAGCAATGAGCTGATTTAGAAGGAAAGACCTTGTTCTTTCTAATTCTTTAGCACTTTTAACTGAGTGGAAGGGAATATTAGCTCGGTTTAGAGGATTATGATATTCAATAAAAATACCTTCCTTCTTCTGAGAGTCATCAATGGAAATTGTTTTTAACTGTTTAAAATAGGCAACGCCATCCCGATATATACGTCCGTAGTACACGTTTTTAGAGTGTTCCTGAATCTCGTTAACTTCAGATAAAGTTAATTTTCGCAGCCGAGTTGCCTCAGAGGTCATAATAAAGTCATTTAGGTGGCCGTTCTGCCAATCTTGTTTAAACTGTACTTTCAATACTACAACGAAGTTACCGTCAGTTGAAGGAACCCGCAAAAAGAAATTTGCGTTACTGACAAACTTCTCATGTGCTTGAAAGTAGTCACTTACAAGCGTTTTAAATACAGCATGGAACAGGTCTTTCTCATTCTGAATATCAATAATCACAAATGGTAATTTCTGTTGAGAGTATTGCAATTCTCGAATATCAACAGAATTTTCATATTTGACATATAAATGGGGACCATATGTATATAGATAACAGGGGCGGCTACTAAGATTTTTATACCAATTATGCAGTTTCCCATAACTTCCAGATTCCCGCATTGCATAATGAGGAAGTTCATAGCGGACAATGCAACAATTATTTTGTACAGCTCCCCAATCTATATGTTGCCAGTCTATAGTTAATACAGTCGTTCGTACACTTTGTGTTCTCTGCTTTTTATTTTTCTGTGCCATTTTCTTTTTTCCTTAGAAGCTGTTTTACATCTTGCACCCAAGCCATAAAATCATCTCTCAATATCTCAGGGTTATCGCGCTGAAATACACCTTGGATAATGCAGATTGCGCTTTTAGCAAAGGAGAAAGGTTGTATGATCTGCAAGTTTTCGTCCCAACCTTCGTTGGGATGGTTTTCTCCTGCCAACAGGTTAATGAAGATCAACTTCGCTTGCGGATCGCCTGTGCATTCAACAATATGTTTCCACTTTTTTTGAGCAGCTTCTAGAAATGTAGCAGAATTCAATTTTTCATCATATTCAGGATCCGAACTTTCCGCAGAGAACCTATAAAGCGTTGTCCAATTACTATAATTTTTCGCGTCGATGTAAATAGGCAAGCCAGCTAATTCAATATCATAAAGTTCAAACAAGGAGGGAAGATAGTCTCTTTCTCTTAGTAATGGCAAGCCAACATCTTGAAGAATAGCTTTTACAACCTCTTCACCAACTGCACCTGCGAGTAGCGTTTGAATGACGTATGGCGTAAATATATGTGATGGGCTGGTCACCTGATATCCCAGCTTGAAATTTCTGTTACGAAAATAGTGATTAACAATACGGTTCTCGGAATAGTTTCTGTAATACTGATTCAAATCATAGACAGTCGTTAATTCTGTCTGGATGGGGTGGATGTTTTTTTCTGTCCAATCAATAAATAACTCATGGTTATTGTGTAAATGTCCAGTTGTGTGAGTAAAGCACCTGGGAAAACTTAATGCAATCCGTTCCAGCCGGTTATGATTTTGATTATAAACTTCAATTTCACCTTCAAAGTGATAATCTTGTTTAAGGGTAGCCTCTCGTATTTGTCGCCAAAATCTCATTGCTTTATGCGCATCGTCTTGCTTGTATTCACCGTTCCGAACAGCGGATAACATGTTCAGTAACTGATCGATTGTTGCTTTCGCATGCTCTTCAATTGAGCCAATTTCTTCTAGCTGTAGACTGTTAACCACTTTCATACGGCGGTTTTGTTTGAGGATCTGATCATGAAGCTCGAGAATTAGCGATGATGTGTAAGCTTCTCTTTCCACACGATTCCGAGCAATATCACCTTGGGCTTGTAGATAATTGACAAAAACTTCGTATACTCCAGGATTTCCAGTCGCGAGACGGATGTCCATAGATGGCATGGATTTCCACTGTCGATCAACACGACCTAACGCTTGGTAAAAAACAGAAATTTGATTCAGAAGATAATCAGGCGTGTTTTTGTAAAGTTCATTTGTGGTTGCCTGATCCATTTCCTGCAAGGCTGTATGAAACTGTCTTTCTGAAATTTGAAGATTGGTATACAGTTTCCATACCTGCCAAATAAAGATTTTGTCCCTATCTACTTTATCTTCTCCTGTGTCATTTCCACTAAAGTAGTAGTGTGGCGCATCCAAAAGATGTATTCCCTCAAAATCTTTTTCACCTATGGCTGCAACTTGGGAGGACTTACTCCATTTTAAGTTCACACCGTTCGAGGCAGTTTGATAAGTAGTTACAACTACTAAGGGTACATTTTCTTTCAATTGCTTGAATGGGGCGTCATCCATCTCTCTACCCTTGGACGCATCCAAGAAAACAACTTGACATTCTCTTCCATCTACACTGACCATATAACATCGATTTTCATTATCATTTGCCTGATGTACTTGAAAATGGTCGTGCAATTCAGAATAAAAGGATGATGGAACTCCATTCCGTTCAACTTTTAGGAAGCTTTCCAAAAATGCGAAGGAATTAAAGAAAAGAAGATGTGCTTGATTTTCACTTTTTTGAGTAATCCATCGCAGCGTTTCCAAAAACAAACTGAGAGTTTTGCGACGGTGGAAAACAGCTACAGTACTTGGCTCTTCATCTACTTTTCGAAAGAACTGATCAGCTTCGAGGTTTGCAAGGGCTCTATCTAAAGGATGATCCTGCTGAATAGGAAGAGCTACTTCAAACCGAACCTTATAATTTCGAACTTCTTCTTTTTTCTTTTTAAGCGCAGAAACAAGGGCTTTATCCCGTGAATCAATTGGTAGATATTGACTATAATTTTCTAGCCAGTTCATATCAAAGGAATTTGCATATCGCTTAATATCTCCGGTAGCTGAGAGTGCGAAGACCAAATTCGACTCACATAACCGCCACAGGATATATTCTGGGGTGATTGATAACTTTTTCTGTTCTACCCGAACTTCATCTGGCGCGGTGTAATCGTCCCTTCTGAGCAAGCGAAAAAGGCTGTATCCTTGAAAGTAAATACTTTCAGTTATTTCACCTTTTCGTGGTTGCGAGGAAATTCTTGTTGATCTACGGTTTAGTCCGTACTCAGAGATGATTTTTTGATATCGACCTGGAGAATTGTCATTCTTCTGATCGTAGCATTTTTCAATCCAATTTCGCCATTCGGCCTGTAAACCATCTGCCCAAACATCCGAGAAAAAGTTAAGTATGGAATCTGTCGCTCGCGCGATCAAATTGATTAATCGTTGCCCCCGCATGGTTCCTTCGGATGCATTCTTGACAATCTTCCAATATTGATCTTGCTCCAACAAATAGAAAGGTCTAGGGGTGACTTGTACACTAGATTGAAATATTGATAATTTCTTTTGCTCAAATTCATTGGCTTGTAGGATGAAATGACGGATTTGGGGGAATTTAAAACCTTCTCTCTGACAATCCTTCTCAAGGTTTTCAATAATATATGAAGCAGCTTGCTTTGCGTTGATTTTTGGATCAGAGTCGTCAGAAAGAGGTTCTAAATAACCTTGTTTCTTCAAACGAGTCATCTCTTCATAGAATAAACGCACAAATTCGAAACTGTTTTGAATCTCTGGGCTGCTGCATAGAAATTTTAATAGTTCTTTCTCTTGCATATCGAACTCATCCAAGAAAACCACATTGCCGCTCAGTGATAATATCCGTTCGTTGCCTCGGCCATTAAAGAAGCCATAAAGAAGTTTATGAATTGTCACCAGCAAAACGGGATGATTGGGATCCCGAAGAAAAGCAATATAAGGAAAAAGTTTCCAAATCCAGGGATCTTTCAGAAGTTCCTCGCCAACCTTCTCGGGTAATTCGGGGTTTGATAAACCTTTTTTGAAAATATTTAGAAATTCGGAACATCGCCTATCAAAAGCTTCTTTTGGTTGTTTGTATAAAAAAGAACTACGATGGTTATTTACGCTCTTAAGAAGTTCATGATCCTGCCTCAGACTCTCCATTTGTTGCTCAACTACATGGCACTGGGTGGAAGCATAATCAAAAAAATGGACACGGTCCATTTTTTTAAAGAAATCAGACATGCCAGATATATTTAGAAAATCAACAACAATGTTTTCATCATTCTTTAAATAAACACAAGGAATGTTCTCTTCTTGGAGTCTCTTTTGCATTTCCCCAATTAGCATATGGCGATGTGATGTGTATACAAAACGAAAGGTTTCACCGTGAGCTCTAGAGTTTGCAATGACTTTTGGGATAGCGCTGGTTTTTCCGAGCCCTGTTGGCCCAACAACCAGCTTTAGCCCTACTTTTTTCTGTTGAGCAGCGACATGATCGATAACACGTTGATAATACTCGCTATAGTCTTGTACGGATGAGATATCCATTTGTTTCCTCTGTCAATGATGTGTTATATCTATTAGTGACTAAGATGATGACGACAACGCGAAGAAATTCAGCGATTGTTGATATGGATGAATGAGCTACAAACAAAAAAATTCGTCGGCGTCTGATTCGTTTTCTACACTCAAATTTTATAAATACCAGCCATCACAGAAATTTCAGTCCGACAGGCTACCCTAAGATTTTCAGGGGCAATCACCTCTGCTTCTCCGCCATACTGCAAGACCCAGCGTTTAACTTCTCCTAAACCACTCGTTTGGAATTTCAAGACCAGCCCGCCATCTCCCTGCTCTTGGATTTCCTGCGTGTCATGCCAACGTTTTTCTCGAACGTAACGTGCCGCCTGGGGTGCAAAACGGATGATTACATCCACTATCTCACCACCATATTCTGCTTGGAATCCAGAAGCCATATACTTGCCAACCGAAAATCCTGGATCACGTTTGAACGTCTCAGAATGTACAATCCATTCTTCGATCCGGCCCACTGCAAAATTGCGTACTCCTTGACGCAATTCGTCATAGGCAATCAGATACCAATCCCCGCGCACATTGCTCAGGTGGTAGGGATGCACCACACGCTCAGTACGCTCATCACGACTAGCGGTGTAATAGCGCATCCAAACGCGCTTTGAGCCGGCAATGGCGTGGTGTAAATCAAGCAAAGCCTTCTCATTTGTGTCAAGCAGGGTGGGAGAGGAAAAACTGTAGTGTGAACGCAGTGTATCCAAGTCAACCGTTATCGAGCCTTTGACATTCTTGGATACCTTCTCAACTGCGGAACGTAGTGTTTCCTCCAGCCCTGTCCCAAGATAACGCTTTGCGACCTCGACACTTAGGAAAAATGCAAGCAATTCGCCTTCAGTAACAATAATTCCTGGAAGTATCCAAGTTTCATCAGCATAATACCAGCCGCCTCGGGCGCGATCATATTCAATGGGTGCGCCCAAACGATTTATCATAAAATCACGATCAACGAATATAACTCGCCGGCTTACTTCCAAGTCTTTGGCGAGTTTATTGGGGTTTGGATATTCTCCATCCCGAATACGGCGGTCAATTTCCATGATTCGTTCTAATTGTTGGCGTTGTGACATGGTCTGGATACCTTTCCTTTACTCCAGACTAAAGTATACAACAACAGAGTGCAGTCAGTGTGCACTCTGTTACACTAATTCACCCTAAGTTTTTTACTCAATTCAAGGAACTTTGAATAATCCCTTGTAAATCAGTTATTGCCTGTTCCCAATCCAGCCACTCCTGCCCTGTTCTTTTCTTTATCAGACCATCCGGCAGAAACTCATCAAATTTATGGATACGCAGGCTGTCAATCGGGATGGCGTTGACAATGTCATCCAATTCATAACCAGATGACTCGACCTCTCGTAATCGATTTATAAACTGCTCCATTGTTTCTTCCAGGTTGGATTTGTCGATTGCCATTACCCAGGGGAACATCATCATGGGAAATTCTGCTTTTAAACCACATGTCTGGAACCAATATTGAAGCGTCCGAGCCGAACGTGTACCTGTCCAGGGAAGTATGACCCACTTTCCTGAGGCTTCAAATATTCTTTGCTGTCCGATTCCCCAATCTTGACTCATTCGACGGGCATCCGACAACACCTGTTGCCCGTTAGTGTCCAAGTATGAATAGGATTTTCCTGATAAAAGAGCTTCGCGTACACGCTGAGCGATTTTGGGATGCATCTCCGGTATCCCAGATCCAAGGAACATTACATCATGCGCCTCTTTGGCAGGTTCCACCATTACCTGCTGCTTATCTTGGAAAATATCCTTGACCTCCCACAGCCTGCCTACTAATAACAGGCAGGTTCCCGGCTGCAAATCCGGACGCGGAGAAATCCTGCCTAGAATGCGCTCTTTATAAAATACATCCATTTCCGGCGGTGTTGTGAATACTGCGTAGAAATCCTTGGAGCGCACTATCTTTTCGCCAGCCAAACCCAGGATTAATTCGCCAGTTTCCATTTGTTCGATTTGATCTGTAGACCCCAGATGTTTGAGCAAATCGAAATAATCTTCTGAGGTAACGCCCGGAAAAACATTCGAACTCAAAAAGTGTCCAACCAGATCCTTTGGGTTACTGCCATGAGTCTCCACCAGCCTTGAAAGAAGCTGGTGATATAGCACGTTATATGGAACGGTTCTATTGACAGGCGGCTCAAGCCAGCCTTCAAGGAATAGATCCACGATCGCCAGCGCTTTTATCAGCGAGAATGGAAGTCTTTCGTAGAATTCATCCCCTGGTTCAGGTTGTAAATCAGAAGTATAGATTTGCATTATGCGGCTGGAGTCCTGCCTGCGTCCGGTCCTGCCCAACCGTTGAACAAAGGACATCACAGTGTGTGTACTATCCACTTGGACTGCCATATCCAATTGGCCGATATCAATCCCTAATTCAAGCGTGTTCGTGCAAATCACCGATGTTGGGTAATCATCGCCTCGCATCCTAACCTCTGCATCCTCGCGGATCTCCTTACTAATGGAGCCGTGATGGGGAAGGTAGTGCTCGGGGATACGTTCGCGGCTGCTCCGGCGATTTAATTGCGCGGTTAACACCTCCACATTCTTTCGGCTGTTACAAAAAACCAAAGCCCGCTTGTCTTTCGTAAGCGCATAGAGGTCATCCACCAACTCGGAGGGGACTTCTTCCTTGGTCAGGGAAAAGTGCAGGTGGCTTAGCCGGGTTGGAGGAATAGTGACTTCTGGATTTATGATCTGCACTTTTGAAGGAGACTGTGGATTTAGCCATTGCCTGGCGGCTTCCTGATCTCCGACCGTAGCAGACAAGCCGATTCGTCTTGGACGGGAGGATTTTGAATACTTATCAATACGTTGTAATTGACTTCGTAATTGCACGCCCCTATCGGATTCCATAAAGGAATGCACTTCATCCACCACGATAAATTGAAGTCCACCGAACAAACGGTGTAAGTGATTCGTTTTGTTGATGAACAGGCTTTCGATGGACTCTGGGGTAATTTGCAATACTCCACCAGGGTGTTCGATCAAGTCGGATTTCTGACTACTGCCGACATCACCATGCCAGCGATGAATGGGTATGTCTCCAGCTTCACATAGCAATTCCAGACGACGAAACTGATCATTGATCAGGGCCTTTAGCGGACCTATGTACAGCGCCTTGATCGATCCAATCGGTTCTATGGCGATCAAACTCAAGATAGGAAGAAATGCCGCCTCTGTTTTACCGCTGGCGGTTCCTGTCGTAATCAGCACATCATTGTCGGTGTCGAATATGGCGTCGATTGCCTCAGCCTGTAGACTGCGTAATTCCTTCCAACCTTGCCTATATACGAATTCCTGCACAAAAGGGGCGAGCCGTTCAAAGGCATTTTGGGATGACATGCTAATTCACTTTAAAGTCGCTGAAACGATTCAAGGGATCATCGCCAGATGCCGTATTTTCCTCGGGCGAAGATTCTTTTGGAGCTGGTAATCCCATAACAATTTCCTGCCAGGTTTTTTCAGGATATTGGACGAGCAAATTCAAGAGGTTGACAAACTCCCGAACCAATTCACGAGGGGTGGTAAATTCTCTTGCACCCATTCGGCGCAAGGTTTCCTCCATATAAGCATGAACATCTTGATCCGTCATCTGTACGGCTGTGGTGGCTTGATCGCGATGAATATCGCGGATTTTTTGGAGTAGGACAAAAATTTCCTCGGCGGTCAGGGATGAAAGTTTAAGGACCGGCCCGGTGAAATCCTGCAAACCCTCGCCCAAGAAGCGATTGGCAGCCAGACGCGATCGCAATGCCTCATAACTAAATAATCCCCTGCGTTGATCCTCCAGAAACTCTGGCGTTCCGCCGATCAAAAAGCCTATGTGGGCGGCTTTGCCCTGCAAGCAATCATTTACGATGGAGAGAATGGCCTCATAGTTGTTGTTTCTGGAAACACTGTTGGTGATTTTGTAAAGATATGCCGCTTCATCCAGGCAAACCACCAACCCGGCATAACCAATTTTTTCGAAAAAGACAGCGAGAACCTTGAGGTAATCATAGAAATTATCGCTATCAATAATGGAGCGGACCTTCAACGCGGCAAAGGCTTCGGTCTTTGTAGAGAATTCCCCGCGCAGCCATCGAATAGCGTTGGCTTTCATCTCCTCATTGTTATCCGAGTAACCTTGATAATAAGCAGCAAGGACACTGCCAAAATCATAGCCGTGGACGAGTTCCTGCATTTCGTTGAGAGTACTGACAATGCGATTTTTGACCTGACTCACAAACTGAGGGGAGCCATGCTCCAGATTGTTTTCGGCGGCCACATTGGTTTGAATACCGGATATCCACTTTTCGATAATGGTAGGCAGTGCATTCCCATCCGGACGGGTTTGCGTGGAAAGATTTTTCATTAACTCACGGTAAGTGGCAATGGCTTCATCTCCAGACCCAAATAGTCTGCGTTCCGGAGAGAAATCCGCATCTGCCACGACAAATTTGCTTTCCAAGGCATAGGTGCGCATGAGTTGAAGTAAAAAACTTTTTCCGCTGCCAAAACGCCCGATGACAAAACGAACAGTCGCCCCGCCTTCACGATTGTGGTCCAGGTCGCTTTTCAGGGCGGCAACTTCCGGCAATCGCCCAACGGAGATGTGTCGAAGTCCGGTTCTGGGGACTACGCCAGCGCTCAGTGAATTTAGTATTGTTTTGGCTTCTCGTTTCATGATCGGCATGGCTAATTTACCTCAATACCAAGTTGTTGTCGCAGGGTGGGTAGATCGTCTTCTTCCACGAGCCAGTGCCCATCCTCAAGATAAAAGGGGTTATGGTTTAGGGATTCCTGGGCTTTTTCGTTTAAGGAATCCATCACCGCGTTCCCCATTGCATTGTGGGCTCTTGCAATGCTGTCCAATTCTGTTTCATCCATCTGCCCACTGTAACCCAGGGTCTTTGTAATCTCGACTTCCACCGGCTCCAGTGTATCAAAGAACTGCATCCAGGGATCAAGGTTTGTATCCGCACTTTCAGCGGATGAAATATCATGGCTGGGAGGAGTCTCTTTTACAACTACCTCCAGTTCATCGATAAAATCCTCCGCCAGGCTTACAGTAGCATTGTTCTCATAAATCATTTTGTCACCAAGGGCAGGTTGTGCCTTCTTGTTTATTGCGTCCAGTATGCCCTTCACCTTTTCGGTATCCAGCCCGAAGGCCTGTTCGATCTGGGAGACTGTGTTCAGTTCCTTGTTGAACAACCCTGCGAGCACAAGGCGTTCAAGACTATTTAGTGCCTTCCAAAGGGTGCGTACTTCATTCAGGTCTGTCAACAATTCTTTTTCAGCGGTTGCCAGCATTTCACTAACAACACGACTTTCCTGCTGGAGTGATGCCACACGTTTCTGGTCGAGTGTGATACTTATGGGTTCCGGCTGTGTAGGTTCTGGCTTAATAGGTTGGAAGGCAAGATCCAACTGCTTGGCCAAATCAGGATGAAGCTCAACGCCGGAGAGTTTAGCAGAGAATTTCAGTTGTTTCCGTAATATATTCTCGGCATATTTCATGGTGGATGTGATGTTGTTCGCCAGGCGGGAAGATCCTGCATAATCACGCCCGCTAGCCAGACGAACCAGGCTGGGATAGGGAAAGCCTATCAGGGCAGAGACGAATACCCGTTTCTCATAATTGTGAGTACGATCCGAAACAAATTGATCGATCAGGGATTTTTTCGTGGCATCCAAGTAAAAGTCATTAGCGACTTTAATTGCTTTTTCATAGGCACGATCCACAAAGTGATCGGTATTATATTTCTGGTAAAACTTATTTCTAGGTTGGTAATCAGATAATAAAGCCCAGATTTTGTATGGGAGTTTGTCCAGCCCATTGGTTCGAATCGCCTTTTCAACTATTGTATTTACAATAGGTTCTGGAATTTTCAATCCATCCATCTCCAAAAGATTTTCCCACCAAGCCAAGGCATACGCCCCGCCAGCTTTCACTGCGAATAGATCGCCACCCCATTCTGATAAGTATCCGTCTAAATTCGGATATGTTTTTCGGTAGGCAAACCATAAGGTCTTAATCCGATCTCCCGCCTGAATAGGGTCTGGTACCT
>CXWL01067296.1_pt1 | contig 17071 bp, 21 predicted proteins | sample 590931 | NCBI WGS metagenome assembly CXWL01 (sample SAMEA3498368, study PRJEB10139) | groundwater metagenome | biome: water well; material: biofilm material | place: Germany | collected 2015-04-27 | reverse complement strand
CCCGCCGTACCGACCATCGCGCTGCAACGGACTGACCGTCCGTTGCAGCGCGATTTTTTATCCGTGCTGCAATCAGGCTAAACTTGCATTTTTGAATCATTGCCACTGTTAATTTCAATGCGAACACGATTTCCCCTGCTTTCCCTGATGCTGTTGCCGCTGTGCGCCGCGGCCGGCCCGGCCGGTTCCGACGTGCTGATCGACCTGCTGGCGATCCCCGGCAGCGCCGGCCTGGGCGCAATCCAGCGCCTGGCGTATTCGCCTTACCGGGGAGCGGCAGTGAGCCAGGACGTGGTGCCGCTGTACATGTATGAGGGCAAGCAGTTTTACCTGCACGCGACCCGGGTCGGCTACAAACTGTCCGAACGCGGCAACCACGACCTCGAAGTGTTCCTCGATTACCGCTTCGAAGGTTTTCCGGCCGAGCAGACCCCGGCCATCCTGCAAGGCATGGCCAGGCGCAATTCGGGCATCGACGCCGGCATCGCCTACCGCAAGCGCGAGCCGTGGGGCAACCTCGACGTCGAAATCCTGCACGACGTCAACAACGCCAGCCACGGCACCGAAATGCGCTTCGGCTACCACATGGATATCCAGTCGGGCCGGCTTCACCTGCGCCCGAGCGTGGCGGTGGCGCACCGCAATTCCAGCCTGAACAATTATTACTACGGCGTGCGCGCCGTCGAGGCGCGCGCCGACCGTCCGGCCTACCTGCCCGGCAACGGGCTCGACTGGACGGTGGGCCTGTTCGCCTACTATGAAATGACCCAGCGCTGGCGCCTGCTGGGCGGGGTCGGCGTCACCCGGCTCGACGCCGCCGTGCGGCGCAGCCCGATCGTCGAAGACAAGTTGCAGCCGAACGCGATGCTCGGCGCGGCCTACGATTTCGGCAGCCACAAGCCGTATTCCGCCCCGGGCCTGCCGATGCACGTGAAACTGTATGGCGGCCGCGCCACCGAGTGCAATTTCCTGCCGGCCGCCACCTTCCGCTGCGGCTCGACCCGCACCCCGGACGACACCCGCATCTGGGGCGTCGATGTCGGCCGCCCGCTGGTCGAGCGGGTCAACGGCTGGCCGCTCGACTTCGCCGCCTACATCGGGCTGCAGCTGCACGACGAGCGCGGCCGCCACGTCGACGGTCTGCAGCTGAACGCGCAGATCAAGGCCTACTACTACGGCTTCCCGTGGAGCGCCAGGGTACGCACCCGGGCCGGCTTCGGCGCCGGCTTCGCGCTGGCCCAGCGCGTGCCGCTGGTCGAACTGCAGGACCAGGCCCGGCGCGGACGCGACACCTCGCGCCTGCTCAATTATCTCGACCCCACGCTCGATGTCAGCCTCGGCGACCTGGTCGGCGCGAAGCGGCTCAAGGAGACCTACCTGGGGATCGGCATTTCGCACCGTTCCGGGATTTTCGGTGCCTCCCAAATCCTCGGCAACATCAACGGCGGATCGAATTATTTCTACGGCTACATCGAAGCGAAAATGTGAGCATGTTGTAAAAAAACGACATGCCCTTGCCAAGGTGCGCCAACGCACCGACCGACGGAACTCCTGACCTTAATCTTCGTCCAACATCTTCGATGGATGAAGCACAATTTTTTTATTAACGATACGGGAGTTATCTGTGAATAATTCGAAAAAAATTGCCTTGGCAGTCGCCATGCTCTGCTCGGCCGGAACCACCCTGGCACAAGAAATCAACCCGTCCTGGTATATCCAGCCGAGCGTGGTCGGCGTCAAGGTCGACCGTGACTTCGGCCTCGACGAGCGCGACTGGGGCGGCGGCGTGAAATTCGGCAAGCCCGTCTCCCAGATGTGGGACATTCAGTTCGGTGCGACCCACGTGCGGGCCGAAAATGGCGCCGCCAACTACAGGCAGACCTTGCTCGGCGCCGACGCCTTGCTGATGCTGTCACGTAAGAACTTCCGTCCGTTCGTGCTGTTCGGCGTCGGCGCCCAGCGCGACAAGGTGGAGAACCCGATCCGCCGCGCCAGCGCCACCTCGCCTTACGTCAGCGCCGGCCTCGGCTTCCAACTAGGCCTGTCGGACCAGTGGGCCATGCAGGCCGACCTGCGCACCGTGCGCGGCCGCATCGACAGCGACGACAACTTCGGCTTCACCCGCAGCAACAACAAATACCTGACGGTCGGCTTCAACTACGCTTTCAACAAGCCGGCGCCGCCGCCGGCGCCGATGCCCCCGCCGGTCGTCGAGCAGCCTGCGCCGATACCGGCGCCGGTCGCGCCGCCACCGCCGCCTGCGCGCTTCGAGAAAGTCACCATGTCGGCCACCGAGCTGTTCGCTTTCGACAGCGCGACCCTGAACATGCCGCAGCCTAAGCTCGACGACATCGCCGCCGCGCTGTCGTCCGACCCGAGTATCACCGACGTCGACATCACCGGCTACGCCGACCGCCTCGGTTCGGACCAGTACAACCAGAAGCTGTCGCAGCGCCGCGCCAACGCGGTGCGCGAGTACCTGGTCGCGAAAGGCATCGACGGCCAGCGCCTGAAGGCCTACGGCAAGGGCGAAGCCAATCCTGTCGTTACCTGCAACAACAAGAAACGCGCGGACCTGATCAAGTGCCTTGAGCCGAACCGCCGCGTCGAAGTGGAGCAGATCACCATCGAACGCCGCGTCCAGTAATCGCGCACATTTGACAATCCGACCTGAATGGGCCCTCCGGGGCCCATTTCGCATTAGGAGAAAGCATGATCGATGTCAAACAATGGCTGCCTTTTTCGGGACGCATCCTGCATGTGCTGCGCTGCGCGGTGAGCGAGTGGTTCGCCCACCGCGCCGCCAGCAAGGGCGCCGCGCTGGCCTTTTACACCCTGTTTTCGATGGCGCCGATCCTGGTGCTGGTGATCGCCGTGGCCGGCTTTTTCTACGGCGCCGAGGCGGCCCAGGGCCAGCTGCTCGGCCAGCTGCGCGATCTGATGGGGGAACAAGGCGCCGAAGCGATCCAGCTGGTGCTGGCCGGTGCGCGCAACGAGGACAGCGGAATGCGCGCCGCCATCATCGCCACCGTGCTGCTGTTGTTCGGCGCGACCAGCGTGTTCGCCGAGCTCAAGGACAGCCTGGACGAAATCTGGGGCGTGTCGAAACCGGTCGGCTCGACCTGGTGGGAGGTGGCGCGCACCCGCCTGCTCTCGTTCGGCCTGATCCTGGTGCTCGGCTTCCTGCTGATGGTGTCGCTGGTGGTGAGCGCCGCGCTGGCGATCCTGGAGAACTATGTCGGCGCGCTGTGGAAGGACGCGACCGTGGTGCTGTCATGGATCGCCTGGGCGATCAGCTTCGCGGTCATCGCGGTGCTGTTCGGCGCGATCTACAAGCTGCTGCCGCGCATCCGCCTGTCGTGGCGCGACGTCACCATCGGCGCGATCGGCACCGCGGCCATGTTCGAACTGGGAAAGTTCCTGATCGGCCTGTATATCGGCAACAGCGGCGTGGCCAACAGCTTCGGCGCGGCCGGCTCGACCATCGCGCTGCTGCTGTGGGTGTACTACTCGGCGCAGATCTTCTTCCTGGGCGCCGAGTTCGCCCGCCAGTACGCGCTCCAGCTGGGCAGCCTGCGCGACAAGCCGGCCGCCGAAACCGGCGCCGCCAGGCTGGCGCGGGTCGGCTGACGGGAAAACTGCAGCGATGGGCGCCGCCCGGCGGCGGCGCCTTATTCGCCGAGCAGCTCGGCGACGACTTCCATGCCTTCGACCCGTTCGGCCACCACCTTCAGGATCACCACCACCGGCACCCCCAGCAGCAAACCCCAGACGCCCCACAGCCAGCCCCAGAACAGCAGGCTGACGAACACCGCGGCCGGATTCATGCGGGCGATGCGCCCGGTCATCCAGGTGGCGACCACGGTACCGACCAGGGTGGCGATGGCCAGCGACGCGCCAGCCACCAGCAGCACCATGCGCAGCGATTCGAACTGCATGAAGGCAACCATGCCGGTGGCCGCGGTGATCAGCAAGGGACCGAAATACGGCATGATGTGCATCAGGCCGGCGAAGATCGCCCACGCGCCGGCGTTTTCCAGGCCGATCGCCGACAGCGCCAGCCACATCAGCAATGCCAGCAGGCCGTTGGTGACCAGCAGCATGAACATGTAGGCCTGGATCGAGGTATTGATATCGTCGAGGATGTGGACCGTGACCTTCTTGCGCGTCAGCGACGGCCCGGTCAGCTTGACCAGCTTGCGCTTGAAGGTGTCGCCGGCCAGCAGCAGGAAGAACACCAGGAACACCACCATGGTGGCCTGGCTGACGAAGGTGACCAGGCCCATCGAGCCGGCCAGCACCCAGTCCATCACCTTGATGCCGCTGCCGCCGGCGGCCGCCGCGGGCGCCATCTTGCGCAAGGCGCGCGAGGCATCCGAACCGACATTCGCGGTGGCGCGCTCGATCTCGGAGGCCGCCGCCTGCATTTGCTGGATCGTGCTCGGTTGACCGCCGCTGTTGTCCGTCAGCAGCTTGGTCACCTTGTGGGTGATCGTCGGCAGCTCGTCGACGATATTGATGATCTCGCCCTGCACCCGGTACAGCACGCCGGCGAGCACCGCCAGGATCGCGACGGTGACGAGGGTGGCGCCGATCGCGCGCTGGATGTGCCAGCGTTCGAGCCACTGCACGACCGGGCTGAGCGTATAGGCGATGAACACGCCCAGCAACAGCGGGACCATGAATTTTTCGGACCACTGCAGCGCCCACACGAACGCGACGGTGGCGATGATGCCCAGCGCCATGCCGCGCGCATTGACGTGCAGCGGAATCTTGAATGAGTGGCCGGGAGAGCCGTGTTCAGCGTCGTGGCTGGCGGGACCGGCATTGACGGCGGCGCTTGCTTCGGTGGCGGACGGCGGGTTGGGATCTGCAAGCTTCATCGGAGACTTTACAAAAAATCGCCGCCCGCGTGGCCGGCCCCAAGGCGGGGCCGGCGCGGACAGCCAGGCTTACTTAACGCGTACGTCGTTCTTCACCGATACTACACCCTTGACGCCGCGTGCGAGTTCGACGGCTTTCTGGGCGTCCTGCGGCTGGGCCACGAAGCCGGACAGTTGCACGTCGCCCTTGAAGGTCTCGACGTTGATTTCGGTCGCCTTCAGGGTCGGCTCGTTGAAGATCGACGCCTTCACCTTGGCGGTGATGACGGTGTCGTCGATGAATTCGCCGGTGCCTTCCTTGGTCGGGGTCGAGGCGCAACCGGCCAGGGTGGCGACGAGCGAGGCGGCAAACAGCATGGTGGCGAGGCGGCGTGCGATTTTCATGGTGGCTCCTTGGTGGTGGTAAAAAAAAATTGTGTTGCGTGCTCGGGACGAGCGGGCCAGGCGGCAGAAAGTGGCTTATTTGCCGAACTGGGATTTCGCGGTCGAGACACAGCTGTCCTTGGCCGCGCCGGCAAAAGCGTCGCACTTTTCCAGCGCGACTTTGTACTGCGCCGTTCGTTTGTCGTCGCGCGCATCGGTGCGCGCTTCGATGGCTCGCTTGTCGGCCTTGGCGTCGGCCTGGGCCGCCACCAGCGTGGCCTTGGCCTGGCTGACGCAGACATCCTTGTCGTTGCCGGCCAGCGCGCCGCACTTGGCTTTGTCGAGGTCGTAATTGGCCGAGGCGATCTTCAGGCGCGACTGGGTGTACGCCTTCAGGGTGTTCTTGTAATAGGCGCCCGCCTCCTCGTCGGCGCGCACGCGCGCCGCTTTGGCTTGCGCGACGCACACGTCTTTCGGGTTGCCGGTGATCGCGTCGCACTGCGCGCGGGCCGCCTTGTAGGCGGCGGCGGCGCTGTCCTTCGCTTGCGCATAGGCTGCCTTCGCTTCCGGGGTGGCGGCGCTGGCGCCGGCGCTGCAGCACAACGCCGCGGCGAACAGGGCGATGGCATGGCGGGATGTGAGGCGTTGGTTCATATGGTCGCTCCAGTTGATATACGGTTGATTACCGTTTTACGGCAGTTGGCGGGTGGCTTCTGTTCGCTGGCGAACACATCATTATTTATTCTGCCATCGCTGCTACTTTTACAACAAAAGAGCAATTTCTGACGAAAGTTAAATCCGCGCGGTCTGGGTGCGGCACCGCACAGACTGGCAAAATGTTGCTGATTATCCTGACCTTACACATTTGCCAGGAGAACAACATGAAATCAACGAAAACCATCGCCGCACTGATCATCGCCAGCACCGCAGTCCTGAGCGGTTGCGCCAGCACCAGCTCCACTCCGTACAACGGCTACAACACCGGCACCGGCTACAACACCAACGTCTCGTCGGGCTACGGCACGATCGATTCGATCCAGGTGGTACGCGGCTCGGGCGGCACCAGCGGTGGCGGCGCCGTGGTCGGCGGCCTGGTCGGCGCGCTGGTGGGCAACCAGATCGGCAGCGGCTCGGGCCGTACCGCCGCCACCGTTGCAGGCGCAGTCGGTGGCGCGGCGATCGGCAACACCGTCGAGGCGAACCGCAATGCGGGCGGCCAGGACATGTACCAGATCAATATCCGCATGGACAACGGCGAATACCGCGCCGTGACCCAGGACAGCGTGTATGACCTGCGCGTGGGTAACCGCGTGCGCATGGTCGACGGCCGCGTCTATCGCTATTAAGTAATTTTAGGCGCGCCGCCGGGCGCGCCTGTTCCCGTCGGATAATTTGTTTTAGGAGCTCCCCATGGGAACCATTCTGCTAGTTCTACTCGTACTGATCCTGGTCGGCGTACTGCCAACCTGGAACCACAGCCGCAGCTGGGGCTACGGCCCAACCGGTGTGACCGGACTGATCGTCATCGTACTGATCGTCCTGTTGCTTACCGGACGTTTGTAATGCAGGGCCGGCCAGGCGCCGGCTTTTTTTTCAAGCGGAATTCATCAAGAACAATAAAGGAGCTGCCATGACACAGCCTCACCGAGCATTCCTGTGCGCCCTGCTCGGCGCTTGCGCGCTGCTGGCCGCCGTCGGCGCGACCCAGGCCCAGGAGTCCACCGATTCGAACGTGCCGCCCGCCACGGTCCAGAAACAGGCCCGTGAAATCGCGCGCGGCGATCCGGCCCGCTGGTTCCGCGAAGACGCCACCGCGGCCCAGCGCCTGCGTACCTTGCACAAGGAAATCGGCGCCGGCCTGCAGGAATCCCAGGGCGCCTGCCGCAAGCTGGCCGCACCCGAGCGCGCCGCCTGCATGAAGGAAGCGCGCGCCACCTACCAGCGCGAAATGGCCGGGGCGCGCGCCCAGGTCATGGCCGAGCGCAACTAGTCGGCCTGGCGGCTGCCTTCGTCGTGGCTCGGCAATTCATGCACGACCACGACGGTGTCGTCGGTGACGAAGCGCAGCCAGCCCGCGTGCTTGAGCGCGCGCAGCGCGTCGCGATAGCCCTGGTCCCAGCGCCATTCGATCGATCCCTTTGAAAAATTGACGTCCTTGGCAGCCATGTGCCAGTCGTGCCCGGCGTACGGCAGGCGCACGATGTGCAGGGTCGAGCCGCAGCCGAGCGCGGCAAGCTGCTGCCGGTCGGCCTCGCTGCGCTCGCTTTCCGGCATCCTGGCATACAGTTCGCGCAGCTTCTGCTGCATCTGGTGGGTGCCGACGTAGTCGTCGATATGGCGCTTCGAGCGCGACGCGTAGGTGACGTCCTTCTGCCGCACGTTCACTTCATCGATCGTCACCGGCTCGGCGCCCTCGGCGCTCCACAAATCGACCATGAAGCACAAGGTGTCGCCTTCGGGCAGCTCGTTGAGCACCGATTCGAGCGGCGTATTCGAATACAGGCCGCCGTCCCAGTACAGCTCGCCGTCGATGCGCACCGGCGGGAACGCCGGCGGCAGGCTGCAGCTGGCGCGCACATGCTCGGCGCTCAGGTCGCCGTGCATGCTGTCGAAGTGCGCCAGCTCGCCGCTGGTCACCTTGACCGCGTTGACGGTCAGGCGGATCCCGCCCGGCTCGTTGAGGTAGGCGAAATCGACCAGTTCGTCGAGCGTTGCGCGCAAGGGCGTGGTGTCGTAGTACGAGGCGTCCTCGGGCGGCACCGCCATGCCCATCGGGAACCGACTGAAGTAGCGCGGGGCGAAGAAGCCCGGCGCGCCGCGCAGCACCGTGTCGATCGTGTTGAGCCAGATGTTGGAGCGGCGCTGGTCGTCGCTGACCTTGGCCATGTCGAGCCCGTCCGGATGGGCGACCTTGTCCCAGAACGCCTTGACCCGGTGCAGGCGGTCGGCCTTGCGGTTGCCGGCGATCAGGGCGGCGTTGATGGCGCCGATCGAGGTGCCGACGATCCAGTCGGGCACCAGGTCGTGTTCGTGCAAGGCCTGGTAGACCCCGGCCTGGTAGGCGCCCAGCGCGCCGCCGCCCTGCAGCACCAGCACGATGCGCAACTGGTTCGGATTGAGTGGATTGTCAGCTTTCATGGCATCCTGTCTGCAAATAAAAAAACGGCGCCGAATCTGCGATTGCGACGCCGCTCAAGCCCCACCATATTGTGTCGATCCGGTCGGCGCCGGATTGCCTTGCGCAGCGCCGTGAAGGGCCACGGCCGCACGCGCCTTAGTACCCGCCCTGCCGGGCCCGGCGCTGCCGCAGGAACAGGCCGACGCCGGCCGCCACCACCACCAGCGCCAGCGCCGCCTTGCCCATCTTGCGGCGCCGGATGAAGCCGAGGACGGCCATCACATACGGCGTGATCGAGGCGACGCTGGCGCCGCTCGGCTGGAGCAGACCGTCGACCCGCGCGCGTACCGCCCAGGTCGCATGGTCGACCGCCGCATGGAACAGCGCTTCCGGCCGCGCCGCGTGCTTGACCTGCGCCTTGGCGTGCACCACGCCGACCCGATAGAACTCGCCCTGGCGGATCAGCTGCGCCTTGCGCTCGTCGAGCTCGCCGAGCGGGTCTTTCACTTCTACGATTTGTGTATCCATGCAACCTCCTGGTTCGAGCGCCGCTTACAGCAGCATGTCGCGGTCGTTCTTGAGTTCCTTCATCGTTTCCGGGAACGCCAGCTTGCCCTGCTTGATCATGGCCATGCCCTTGAACACCAGGATCGCCGTGATCACGGCAAACACGGCAAACAGCAGCAACAGGATCCTCCATCCCATCGATTCCCAGGCCAGCGCCACGATCATGGCGGTCCCGTAAGCGATCGCAAACCAGATGGCCAGCACCGCGCCGGCAAAGATCGCCACCAGTTCGAGCGCGTGGTTGCGCACCTCGGACAGCTCGACGGCCGCCAGCTCGACGCGCGACACCAGCAGCCCGAACAGGTTCTTTGCCAGCCCGGTCAGGCCACCCATGAGGCCGGGGCCATGTACGATAGTTTCAGCTTTTTCCATGGCGAGTCCCCGACCTGGATTATTTGCGGCCCAGGATCACGCCGACCAGCAGGCCGACGCCGGCTGCCGCGGCGATGGTGCGCCATGGGTTGTCCTTGACATAGACATCGGCGGTGTGGGCCAGTTCCTTGCCCTTGACCATAGCTTGACCTTGCACCTGGCTCGCCTTGCCCATTGCGACGTCGAGCATTTCCATGCCGCGCCCGCGCAGTTCCTCGGCCTTTTCGCCGGTCAGGGCGGCCGCTGCGGTCAGCAGGGTCTGGGCGTCCTTGACCAGCGTCTTCACGTCGGTCTGGGCATTGCTGATGGCGCCGTTGACGGCGGCGCTGGTGGTCGAGCGAATATTGTTGTCGATCATGATGAACTCCTGTCGGTGGGTGAATAAATAAAAATANNTTGTCGGAATCGTCGTACTCGGCGTGGCTGCGCGCGGTCAGCGTGGCCGGATTGAAGTTCGGCGAACCGTTCAGTTGCACGATGCGCTCGGCCAGCCAGTCGGCGTGTTCCTGCTCCTGGGTGGCGTGCTCCAGGAACTCGGCCTTGACCTGCCCGTTGCCGGGCCCGCTGACGGTGTAGTAATGGCGCTTGTAGCGCAACACGCACACCAGTTCGGTAGCCAGAGCGTCGTTCAGCATTTGGATCACGGCTTCACGGTCGGCCTGGTAGCCTTCGGTGACGGCGCCGTCGTCCAGGTTGGCTGCCGCGGTGCGGATTGCCGCCACATCGAAGCCATGCGCCAGGGGCGTTTTCTTGTCTTCCATGATAATTTCCTCGTCAAAAACTCAAGTTTAGCGGCGCGGCGGAATTGCAACGCCTTCGTTCGACAGGACGATCTCCACGCGGCGATTCAGCTGGCGATCGCCGGCCGAAACGTTGCCGGCGACCGGATAGGCCTCGCCGTAACCGCGCATGGCAACGCGCTCGCGCCCGATGCCCATGCCGGTCAGGGCGCTGGCCACCGCCGCCGCGCGCCGCTCGGACAGTTCCTGGTTGTGGGCGGAACTGCCGGTACTGTCGGTAAACCCTTCGACCAGAACGGTGCGGTTCGGGTTCTGCGTCAGGACATCGGCCAGCTTGCGCACCGTGTTCATGCCATTGGTGGTCAGGTTGGCCTGGTTGGTGGCGAACAAGACGTCACCGATCGTGATGATCATGCCGCGTTCGGTTTTCTTCGCCTGCAGGTCGGCCATCTGGGCTTCCAGCTGGGCGGCGCGGGCCTGGGCTTCGCGCGTCTGCGCTTCGGCGCTCATCGCCGCGCGCTGTGCATCATTGGCTTGCGCCTGGGCCGCCTGGGCGTCCATCTTGGCGCGCTCGGCGTCCATCTTGGCGCGGTCCGCTTCGGCGGTGCGCGCTTCCAGGCGCAGGCGGTCGCGCTGCTGGCCGGCATTGGCGATGTCCGCCTCGGCCGCTTTCTGGCTGGCGATCTGCTGCGCAGTGGCGATTTTCTGCTTGGCGATATAGGCCAGCTGGTCGATCTTGTCGAGGCTTTCACGGCGGGCGGCGGCCGCGTTGGCGGCGTCGAGCGCATCGCTGGCCTGCTTGAATTCGAGCGGTGCGTAGCTCGACACTTGCGGATTGTTATTGGCGGCAACGAAGTCGCCGCGCGCCTGGTCCAGCGTCGAGGTCGTGGTCGGCATGCTGCTGCAGGCAGCCAGCATCACGGCGCTGGCAAGGATGGTGGCTTTGAAGAATTTCGCGTTCATATTGGTTTCCTTTTGTAGGGCGCGAGTTGGCGCACAGGGATCGATTTCGAGTTGTTGTCCGGCCAGCCGGCGACGGCTGCCCTGCTGTTTTACCTGTTGGCGCGGTCGACTTCCTCGCGCAGCACGCGCAGGTCGGCGTCGAGCGCGTTGGCGGCGGCATTCGCCTTGGCCGAGTTGGCCTTGCTCTGGGCCAGCTTGGCGTCGGCCTGGGCTTCGGTGGCGAGCGAGCGCGCCAGCGTGTAGTCCTTGGCCGCCAGCGCGGCGTTGGCGCGCATCATCTTGGCGCGCGCAGCCGTGATCTCGGCGGGAGCCAGGTCGGCCGCACCGGCGCTGACCGCATTTTCGACCGCATTCTTCGATACGGCGACGTCAGCGGTAGCCGGTGCTTTTTGCGAGGTGCCGCAAGCGGCCAGCGACAGCATCATGGCCGCCGCGCACAACACTTTGATCGACTGATATTTTTTCGTTTCCGTGGTCATTTGATTTCTCCGTTGGGTAATAAATGATGTCGTGGTAAGGTTATATGCTGATTCTTTGGCAAGATCAGTTCGCTGACGCACATAGCCAGGGATCAAGACCGGGCGCCCGGCGCTAGGTGCGTCACCGCACATCGACATGTTGCCTTTTGCGCTAGGCTGGATTCCATTCCGCCTTTACCAGAAGGATCGTCATGCCTGATAGCCCAGCGACACGCAGCGTCAAGCCCCATTCGCTCAGCGCCAGGATCGTGCTGGCCGTCGTCGGGCTGCTGATTGCGATCCCGGCGATCGCCCTCGTCATCCTGCTCAATTACGACTGGAACAAAGCGCGCCCGTGGCTCAACGCCAAGACCGGCGAAGCGATCGGGCGCCCGTTCGCGATCAACGGCGACCTTTCGCTGCAATGGGAAAAGCCGGCCACCGCCATTACCGGGCGCGACGCGACCTGGCGCGACCGGATGCCCTGGCCGCACCTGATCGCCAACGACGTCCACATCAGCAATCCGGCCGGCATGCCGGCGCGCGACACGGCCAGCGTCCGCCAGCTGTCGTTTTCGCTCAATCCATTTTCCCTGCTGCACAAGACCATCGCGATCCCGGTGCTGCGCTTCGAGGCGCCGGCGATCGACCTGCTGCGCAATGCGGACGGCGCCAACAACTGGACGTTCAAGCAGGAGGAAACGCCGTCGCCCTGGAAGCTCGACCTCGAACGGGTGGTGTTTACCAAGGGCGTGGTGCAGCTGGCCGACGCCATCGAAAAGGCCGACCTCAGCGCCGACGTCGACACCATCGACGCCGATCCGACCTACGGCATCAGCTGGAAATTGCGCGGCACCTACAATGGCGCGCCGGTGACCGGCAGCGGCAAGGCCGGCGCCGTGCTGTCGCTGAAGGAACAAAGCACGCCGTTTCCGGTGCAGGCCGATGTCCGCGCCGGCGCCACCCGCATCAGCGCCGAAGGCAGCGTCACGCGCCCGGCCAAGCTGGCAGCGATCGACCTGAAGCTCAAGCTGGCCGGCCCCAGCATGGCGCGGCTGTACAACCTGACCGGGNNAACAGCAGCCGCTGGACCTACGACAAGTTCAAGGGCAAGGTCGGCAGCAGCGACATCGCCGGGCGGCTCGAATTCCAGAGCGGCAAACCGCGCGGCATGCTGAGCGGCGAAGTGGTGTCGCGCCAGCTCAATTTCAGCGACCTGGGGCCGCTGGTGGGCGCCGATTCGAACGCCAGCAAGGCCGCGCGCGGGGTGGCCCCGGTGCAGCCGCAAGGCAAGATGCTGCCGGTCGAGACCTTCCGCACCGAACGCTGGAAAACCGTGGACGTCGACGTCGCGTACAAGGCCGACCGCATCGTGCGCGAAAAGCAGTTGCCGATCAGCAAATTGAGCACCCACCTGGTGATGAAGGCGGGCGTGCTCACGCTCAACCCGCTGAATTTCACCATGGCCGGCGGCAACATGGTGTCGAACATCAAGCTCGACGGCAGCGGACGCGAGGGCAAGAATGCGATCAAGGCCACCGCCAAGGTCACCGCGCGCCACCTGAAAATCAAGGAACTGTTTCCAACGATTCAAAAGTTGCAGGCCACGGTCGGCGAAGTCAACGGCGACGCCCAGCTGTCGTCGACCGGCAATTCGGTGGCAAGCTTGCTGGCCGGCGCCAACGGCGAAATCAAGACGCTGATCGACCAGGGCTCGGTGAGCAAACTGCTGCTCGAGGAAATGGGCCTGAACATCGGCAATATCGTGCTGACCAAGCTGTTCGGCGACAAGCCGGTCAAGCTCAATTGCATGGCCACCGACTTCGTCGTGACGAACGGGCTGATGCAGACGCGCACCTTCGTGGTCGATACCGACGAAGCGCTGATCACCGCCGAGGGCACCATCAACCTGGCCGACGAGCAGATGAACCTGACGTTGCGGCCGCAAACCAAGGGCCTGCGCATCTTTTCGCTGCGCGCGCCGCTGTATGTGCGCGGCCCGTTCAGCAAGCCCGACGTCAGCGTCGACAAGCGCGTGCTGGCGCTGAAGGCCGGCGGCGCCGCCGCGCTGGCGACGGTAGCGGCCCCGATCGCCGCCCTGCTGCCGCTGATCAACACCGGCCCCGGCGAAAACAGCGAGTGCGGCCGGCTGCTGGCCGCCGCCCGGGTCAAGCCGGTAGCGCCGCCGCCCGGCAAACGCGCCAGATAGGCGAACCGCGGCTTCGAAGTGTCCTGTTCGCAACACTGTGTGCGTTGGCGAACAGACCAGCTCCGCAGCAAGCCCTACTCTCTGCTCATCGGTGCCGGCGAACAGCCGCGCCGCGAGCTAAAAATAACATTCCCCACCACGAGGACAACAACATGAAAAACCTGAAAATCGTCAGCACCCTGATCGCCGCCCTGATGATGACGACCCTGGTCGGCTGCGCGTCGACCTCGACCGCCAAGCACGAAACCCCCGGCCAATACATCGACGACGTCGCCATCACCACCGGCGTCAAGGCAGCAATCCTGAATGCACCGACTCTGAAAGTTTCGGAAATCAACGTCGAAACCTATAAAGGCGTTGTGCAGCTGAGCGGCTTTGTCAGCTCGGCAGAAAACATCGCCACCGCATCGTCGGTAGCGCGTTCCGTGAACGGCGTGAAATCGGTCAAGAACGACCTGCGCCTGAAGTAATTACCCAACCCACCACAGGAGATATTCCATGAAGACCATCAAACAAATCGTTGTAAGCGCGTCGCTGGTAACCGTGGCACTCGGCCTGGCTGGCTGCGCCGGCATGTCGAACCAGGACAAGAACACCGCAATCGGCGCCGGCGCCGGTGCAGTGGTCGGCGGCGTACTGACCGGCGGCAGCCCGGTCGGCACCGTCGGCGGCGCAGCAGTTGGCGGCGTGATCGGCAACCAGATCAAGACCACCAAGTAAGCCTTCCCGGCTTGCATGACAAAACGCCCCGCTGGTCGGGGCGTTTTCCATTGACGCAGCGCGGCGCGCGCGGCGCCGCAGGGCAATCGGCGATGCAAGTTTGCCTGTATTGGAGTATCGTGTCGAAAGTAGCATTTCCTGTAGGCAGCAAATGGGCTGGCGTGCCTGCCCGGCGCTCGATGAGCGTCAGCGGCGTAAAGTAACAACACTGATCGACTTCCATGGCCAAGCGTCACCTGCCAACCGAACACGATGCCCTGGCGGGCACGCCGCTGCAAACCGACCGGATCGTCGCCGGACAAGCGGAACTGCACGCGCTGCACGACCAGGAAGTGGCGCTACTGCGCGGCACGATCAGCCAGATGCTGGCCACCATCAACGCGCAGGCGGGCGAAAAGGCACGCTCCGACGCGTTCGCGATCCTCATCCAGCAGTTGCAGGAAGCCAACCAGCACCTGGTGCTGGCCACCTTCGGCGCGCAGGACCGGCAGGCCACCGCGGAAGCGGCCAACCTGCGCCAGACCGAGTTCCTGTCGATGCTGGCGCACGAACTGCGAAACCCCTTGCAGCCGATGGCCATGGCCAACGCCCTGCTGGCCGACATCACGGAATTGCATCCAAACATTGCCAGTGTTCACGCCGTCAACGGTCGCCAGATTACCCACATGGTGCGCCTGGTCGATGACCTGCTGGACGCCTCGCGGGTGAGCTGCGGCAAGATCACGCTGCAGCTGGCGCCGGTGCTGCTGAGCGATATCATCGACGATGCCGTCGAAGCCAGCCAGCCGGGCATCGACCGGCGCTACCAGCAACTGCAAGTGCGGCTGCCGGCCGTGCCCCTGATCGTCCAAGGCGACCTGGTCAGGCTGGCCCAGGTGTTCGCCAACCTGCTGATCAACGCCAGCAAGTTCACCCACGAATACGGCCATATCAATGTCGATGCGCAACGCATCGGCAACACCGTCCAGGTCTCGGTCAGCGACGACGGGGCCGGCATGCCGGCCGAGCTGCAACCGTTTATTTTCGATCTGTTCACGCAAGGCTTCCGTTCCCTCGACCGGGCCCAGGGCGGCCTGGGGATTGGCTTGTCGCTGGTGCGCACCATCACGCAATTGCATGGCGGCAGCGCCACGGCAAGCAGCGCCGGCAGCGGCCAGGGCAGCAAGTTCGTGGTGACCTTGCCGCTGTCGAACCTGCCCGCCGCGGCGCAGAGCTCAACGGCAGCGGCGCCGGTGGTGGCGCCCTGCAGGATATTGCTCATCGAAGACAACGTCGACGCCAACGACGTCCTGACACTGTTGCTGGAGAACGATGGCCACCATGTCACCAGTTGTTTCGACGGCCCGAGCGGGCTGCGTTGCGGCCTGGACCAGCCGTTCGACATGGTGCTGTGCGACATCGGCCTGCCGGGCATGAACGGCTACCAGGTCGTCAGCGCGCTGCGCGCCGCGCTGAACGGGCCCATGCCATGCTTTGTCGCGACCACCGGGTACAGCGAGCATGACCAGCCGACACGGGCCAGCGAGGCCGGTTTCGACCATTACCTCGTCAAGCCACTCAGCATGCCCGCACTGACCCGCATCATCGCGGCGCATGTGAAGCAGCTGCGCCTGCCGGCACGCGGCGCGGCGGCATGAACCACACGGTTTCCCGCACCAGGCACTGATCATGGCGACCACCGAACAACNNCAACCTGGTGCTGTGGGAAAGGCTCGCGACCGAACTGAGCCCGATCATCGGCGAGCGCGGCTTCGCCTCGCTGTATGCGCGCAGCCTGCACCGCGCGGGGCTGGAGTTTCCCTGGCTGGCGCCACACCCGCCGGAGGCGCCCGCCGACGCCTTCAAACTGCTGGCGTCGAACCTGAAGGAGTGCGCCCCGGCTGAAGCGCAGGCGGCCAGTGCCGCCCTGCTGATCATTTTCACCGACACCCTGATCTTATTAATTGGCGAGCTCTTAACGAACAGCATCCTGCGCAAAGCCTGGGGTGATGACGTTGTGAACAATGCTGGAACGGAGCACCGAACATGAACAAAGTAACAATCCAACGCCTTGCCACCGGCGTACCAGGACTGGACGAACTGCTCGGCGGAGGGGTACCGGAATTTTCGTTCAACCTGCTGGCCGGCACCCCCGGCAGCGGCAAGACCACGATGGCGCACCAGATCATGTTCGCGCTGGCCAATCCGGACCGGCGCGCGCTGTTCTTCACCGTGCTGGGCGAACCGCCGCTGAAAATGCTGCGCTACCAGCAGCAGTTTTCCTTCTTCGACATCAGCAAGATCAACCAATCGATCAAGTTCGTCAACCTGGCCGCCGACCTGCTCGAAGGCGACTTCACGCGGGTGCTGGCCCGCATCGACGAAGAGGTGCGATCGTTCGCGCCAAGTCTGGTGTTCGTCGACTCGTTCCGCTCGGTGGTGCAGTCGGCCAAGGCGATGGACGCCGGCGCGGACGGCTTGCAGCACTTCGTCCAGCAGCTCGGCATGCAAATGACCAGCTGGCTGGCGACGACCTTCCTGATCGGCGAATACCTCGCGCCGGAGGCCGAATCGAGCCCGGTGTTCACAGTGGCCGACGGCATCGTCTGGCTGTCGCAATTGATCCACCGCGACGCGCTGGTGCGCAAGATCCAGGTGGTCAAGATGCGCGGCCAGGCGCAAAGCCTGGGCGTGCATAC
>CXWL01009822.1_pt1 | contig 17080 bp, 15 predicted proteins | sample 590931 | NCBI WGS metagenome assembly CXWL01 (sample SAMEA3498368, study PRJEB10139) | groundwater metagenome | biome: water well; material: biofilm material | place: Germany | collected 2015-04-27 | reverse complement strand
CCTGGCTTGTCAGATTGTGAATGGTCAGCCGGCGGTGGCGCGATTTACGGCAAAGAACTATGCCAAGGCCAAGGAGTTCGTCGCGACGAAAGGGCTCCATATTATGGATGCCTTGAGCGAAGTGGCCTATAACGATCCAGTGATGATGCGTTCCTTAGTCAGGAAGGAGCTCAGTGGAGGCCGATGAGTTAATGCGGCTCGCCCAGTCGCGTTGCCGGTGGTAGGTGGAGGTTGCGATGGCTCGATCCTGCGGTTTTCTGATCATCATTGTGTTTCTCGTCTTAGGCTGTGCAGCTCCCAAACCCATTCTCTATCCCAATGCACATTTGAAGGAAGTCGGCGAGGACGTAGCTGATCGAGATATCGACGAGTGCCGGGAGATGGCCAAAGACGCCGGCGCAACTGGGAGCCAAGGCAAGAGTGGACAGGTTGCCGGCAGCACGGCCGCTGGTGGAGCGATTGGGTCGGCGAGTGGAGCGGTCGTTGGTCATCCGGGCCGTGGTGCGATGGTGGGGGCTGCCGCCGGTGCAACCGGAGGATTTCTCCGTGGGCTCTTTCGGCGCTCACCCCCGAGCAATGCCTATAAACAGTTCGTTCAGCGTTGTCTTAAGGAGCGAGGCTACGATCCGGTAGGGTGGGAGTGATACGTCTGGCTACTTGGCGAGTTCTTCGTCGATAGCTTGCATGAGTTTATCGAGGTCGAATGGCTTTTCGAAGACGCGACGGGCGCCGAACAGTTTCGCAACGTCGAGAAAGTTGCGGTCGCCTTGGGCACCGGTCATGGCGATGACCTTCGCGTCGAGATATTCCCGTGTGAGTTGTAACGTGGTTTCAAGGCCGTCGGTTCCCGGCATCAGAATGTCCATGAGGACCAGATCGACTTTGTTCTGTTGGTAGAGAATCAATCCCTCACGACCATCGCGGGCTTCGAGCACACGGTGGTTGGCTCTCTGAAGGACTTCCTTCAAAAGGCTTCGGATCGATTCTTCGTCGTCGATAACAAGAATTGTAGCCATAAGCGTAAGAGGTATCCGTAATGTTTTGGATCTTACCTATGTTGGGTTCTCCTGTCCAGGGAGAAGTTGATGGGGAGCCGTGGTGATCACGATCTCGGTGAGGATCGATCGAGTTGTTGCACCGTTGAAGGCGTGGTCGTCGGATCTGATGGTTCAAGGGGAACGAACATGCTGCGCAGCAACTCTTGCCCGTTGACCGAATGGACGAAGGAGAGAAATGATTCGGTGAGTGGGTCCGGTTGTGTTCCGGTGAGCATGAGGACCGGTCGGCGCAGACGGTATCGCCCATTTTTTACGGTGGCGTCTCCTGGATCGACCTGATCGATCGTGAGGATCTGAATCGAAATGCCATCCTCTTGCGCTTTCAACGCTGTGGCTAAAGAAATATAGCTGATCGTGGCGTCACGTCCGGATACCAAACGCAATACATTTTGATCGGAACGAACCGGGGCCGCCGATGCCACTATCCGCGCTGTGAGGCCCAAGGAATCCTTGAAGCCGGCCGTGAGATTGTTCGCCGCCGTGCGAGGAATGACTTCTATGTTGGTTGCAGCACCATCCAGCTCGGACCAGTTGGTGATCTGTGCAGCAAATATCCCACTGATTTGGGCGCTGGACAGGGCTTTGATAGGGTTGGAGAAATTGACAATGACCGCGATGCCATCCCATGCAATCTGCGTGGCCTTGAGTGCAGGATCTGGTTGGTCCGTAACGGCGATCTGTGCTTCTCCGGTTTTTACCAGATGAGCGGCCCGCACGGTGCTCTCCCATTCGAGGTCGATCGCCGTGCCTGGATGTAGCCGCTCATAGGCCTTTGCCAGATCTTGTATGACAGGTAATTCTGGGCCATACCCTGCGATGAGGATGCGACCGGTGAGGGCCGCGTCGGCATTGCCGAAGAGTAGAAGCCCAGAGATGAGCAAAACAATTCCCACAGGGGGAGTATCACGACAATATGAAGCAGGCCGAGTATGTTGTGCCACGATCAATAGTCCTTTTATGTTCGATCATACCAGAGAGCGACCACTGAGGGTTTCGGGTGGAATGGTCAATTCACAATTCCCGACATGATGCGCTCACTGCGATGGGGTAGGGCTGACATGAAGAATATTACTGTAATTGGCAGTTCTCATTGATGTCACACCCATGGGCCGGTAGAGGAAATGGTTGACGGACTCTCTTGTGTTTGATACAAGCGAAAGAGTTGTTCTGCCAATATGCAGTGCATTTTCTCCCGGAGCCTCTCCTTGCCACATCAAGATTCCTGGTCCTGGACTCGTCGGTCTCTCTTGAAAACGTCCGTTGTCGGGCTGTTGTTACTCGGCAGCAGGCTGTTGTGTCCCTCGGCCGCGCGTGCGGATGAACTCCCCGATGGGGAGCTGACGTTCTTCAACGTGCACACCGACGAACGGCTGAGAGTCCGCTATCGAGACGAGGCGGGGAACTATGACCTGACGGCGTTGGATGAGGTGAACCATATTCTTCGCTGCCATCACACCGGAGAAGTGGCCGCCATCGACGTGCGGATGCTGGAGCATGTGAATCTCGTGCAGAAGTCGGTTGATGGCGCCGGAGAGATCCATGTGATTTCCGGCTATCGGTCACCCGAGTACAATGCCCAGCTTGTGAAACGGAGCCGGCGAGTGGCGCGGCACAGCTTACATATTGAGGGGCAGGCGCTCGATTTTTATATTCCTGGCGTCACTCCTCGTGAGCTGCGGCATGCTGCGATGAAGCTTCAGTATGGTGGGGTTGGCTACTATCCGCGTAAGAACTTCATCCATCTCGATTGCGGTCCTTTCCGCACCTGGTAATCCCCTTCCCGCAGGCTACTGAAAAAGGCCGTCAGCTTCGTTCTCGCCTCGAAAGCATCCTCAACGTAGCCCAGAGGCTACGCCTCCGGTGCATTCATCGGCTGCGGCCTTGCTGGCCGGCCTTTTTGAGTAGCCTGCGGGAACGTTTCAGTGTTCTGGCATGCGAAGGGACTCTCGGGCTTCAGACTTATCAGAATCGTTTTCTGCGCTCTGCTCGATCAGGCTCGCTTGAGGAACAACACAGATAAGGGCGGGAGGGTGACTGCGAGAGAATGAGGTAGACCATGAGAGGGGAGGGCCTGTGTCTGGAGTCCTCCTGCATTACCCAGGTTGCTCCCGCCGTAAGCCGAGGCATCGCTGTTTAGCAGTTCACGGTAGTAGCCTTCGCGAGGCACGCCAATTCGATAGTTGTAGCGGGGGACCGGGGTGAAGTTACACACACACAGTATCTGGTTGTCCTGATCCTTGGCTTTTCTCAGGAAGGCGATGACGGAATGGTCCGCATCGCGAAAGTCGACCCATTGGAAGCCGGTCCAGTCGTGGTCGAGTTCGTGCAGCGCCGGTTCCTGGCGGTAGAGCCAGTTAAGATCCCGCACGAACCGCTGGAGCCCCACATGTCGATCCAACGCGCAGAGATGCCATTCCAGGCTGCTATCATGGTTCCACTCACGCCACTGCCCGAACTCTCCACCCATGAACAGCATTTTTTTGCCGGGATGCCCATACATGAAGCTGTAGAGCGCGCGAAGGTTGGCAAAACGTTGCCACTCGTCGCCGGGCATCTTGTCGAGCAGCGCCCGTTTTCCATGCACGACTTCATCGTGCGAGAGCACCAGGACAAAGTTTTCATTGAAGGCGTAGAGGAGTCCAAACGTCAGCTGATTCTGGTGGAAGGGGCGGTGGACGGCATCGTGGCTGAAATATTCCAGCATGTCGTGCATCCAGCCCATGTTCCACTTAAACGTGAAACCGAGTCCTCCCGCATAGGTAGGGCGTGAGACTCCCGGCCAGGACGTGGATTCTTCGGCGATGGTGATGGCGCCAGGGAAGTCACGGTGGACCAGGACATTTAAGTCTTTGAGCAGCGTGACAGCTCCGAGGTTTTCGTGCCCGCCGAACTGATTGGGAATCCATTCCCCTTCTTTCCGACCATAATCGAGATAGAGCATCGAGGCGACGGCATCCACGCGCAAGCCATCGATGTGGTAGCGATCCAGCCAGAAGAGGGCGCTGTTCATCAGGAAGTTCCGGACCTCGACGCGATCGTAATTGAAGATGCGGCTGTGCCAGTCAGGATGGTAGCCGAGCCTTGGGTCTGCATGATCGTAGAGGTGTGTGCCGTCAAATTGGGACAACCCATGCGGATCGTCGGGAAAGTGTGCGGGAGTCCAGTCCATGAGCACACCGATTCCGGCCTGATGCGCCGTGTCGACGAAGGCCATGAAGTCTTCGGGAGACCCGTGTCGGCTGGTTGCGGCGAAGTAACCGATGGTCTGATAACCCCAGGATCCGTCGAACGGATGTTCTGTGATCGGGAGTAGTTCGACGTGGGTATATCCCATATTCTTTACGTAGGGGATGAGCTTTTTGGCTAGCTCTGAATACGTCAACCAGCGATCCGCTTCCTCGGGGATACGCATCCAGGATCCGAGATGGGCCTCGTAAATTGAGAGGGGCGTCGCCAGCGGATCTTGCTGTGCCCGAGCCGCCATCCAGGACTGGTCCTTCCAGCGGTAGGGAGCGAGCGAGTGGACCATTGATGCGGTCTTGGGGCGCAGCTCCGATGCCACCGCATAGGGATCGGCTTTCAGGAGCGGGGTGTCATGATGGCGCGAACGGATTTCATATTTATAGAGTGTGCCGTCAGTGAGGTCCGGAATGAAGAGTTCCCAGAGTCCGGTGGCTCCGCGATTCGTCATGGGGTGGCGGCGGCCATCCCATTGGTTGAAGTCGCCTACGACACTGACTCTCAGGGCGTTCGGTGCCCAGACGACAAAATGGACTCCAGCGATCCCCTCCACGGTCCTGAGATGGGCGCCCATTGTCTCGTAGGCTTTGAAGAAGGTGCCCTCGGCAAAGAGATGCAGCTCATAGTCGCTGAGAAGGGGGGGGAAGGCATAGGGATCATGCCGCTCTGAGATCTGTCCCGCATGGTCGGTGATGCGAAGGCGATAAGGGACCGGTCCTAGCGGCCCTGGAACGATTGCTTCGAACACACCGGCTTCATGGGCGCGCACCATCGGAATGGGCTGCCGATCTTGCCCACTGAGAAGCAGTGCAACATCAATGGCCTCCGGCAGGAAGCAGCGAACTGCAACAGTCTGGGAATTTCCCTGGACGATTGGATGGGGGCCAAGAATCGCGAGGGGGTCCCAGTGGTGACCCTGGACGAGTTGTTCGAGTTGATCGAGCGATAAGCGTGACATACGAAGACATTCCTCAAGGCGTTGGCTGTATCGTAAGAGGGGCGAGTCAAGAATGGAAGAGGAAAACGCATAAGGATTTTCGTTCACAGATCTGAGTGTTTCCTGCCGTATTGACGAATATTGAGGTGCCTGCTCTGGTGGAAAGGGACCATCACGGGGAGAAATGTCATGAAGCACGGAAAGAGGGGCAGTAGAATCATGACCGAACGAGAGTATCTCTTCCGGGTCGACGACGTCGATGAGGACTGGTGGGTTATGGCCGCAATAGGGTGGCAATGCGCCGCGTTGACAAGGCTAAGGGCGGCTTCTACACTTCCATGTATGAAGGCCTGCGTGAACCATTTCTCCCTTCGAAGCGATAGACAATCATAACGCAGCCTTTGGAATCGGGGGGGGTGGCTGTTGTATTTCGGATGATGGCCCAGGGCGATCCCCCGAGAGACTCAATCTAAAGTACGCAAAGCACCGGTCTCGTTAACGACCAACGGATACGTATCATAGTTCCTGTCTCTGCAGTGAGGAGCAGATGGCTCGTCTTTCCCGACAATCTCAATTCTTTCACCTGTCCCTTCTGCAGTTGCCGCACTGTATGTGTTGGCTGCCAAATGGAGTGGCGTTCGCTGCACTCCTTCTGATGGTGTTATGGACCGCGCAGGTCGATGCAGGAACGAGTCGCGGGGTGAAAGTCACGGACATTGATGGCAAGTCGCCTGCGGAGTTCGTTGCCGGGCGAAGTGGGAAGTCCTGGGCCGTGGTGATCGGGATCAATGCCTATCAGCATGTCCCCAACTTGACCTACGCGGTGGCTGATGCGAAGGGCATCGCCGATCTTTTCACGAAGAAGGGATTCAAGGTCACGTCGCTGTTCGACAAAGCGGCCACGAGGAAAGCCATTCTGCAGGAACTCGGCGATCGGTTGCCAAGTCAAGTCGGGGAACAGGATCAAGTTGTCATATTTTTCGCCGGTCATGGCGAGACGAGGAAGTATGGGGCCGGGAATGCGATGGGGTTTCTGTTGCCCGTCGATGCCGAAGCCTCAGCTCTGAGCGGAACTGCCATCGATATGGGACTGATCCAGTCGTTGGCCCAAGCATTACCAGCCAAGCAAATCCTCTTCTTGATCGACTCCTGTTATGGAGGCATCGCGGGCCAACGATTTCGCAGTCTTTCTCCGACCACAGATGCCTATCTCAAGCTGATCACCCGCGAGAAGGGCCGGCAGCTCTTAACCGCCGGAGGAGCCGATCAACAAGCCGTAGAAAGTCCCACATGGGGACATAGTGCCTTCACCTACTATCTCTTGGAGGGGCTAGGAAAGGGCTTGGCCGATCTCAACGAGGATGGTGTAATTCCGACATCAGAGCTCTACACGTACCTCGATCAGCGCGTATACGCAGCGGCCCATCTCCTCGGGCATACTCAACGGCCGCAATTTTGGTCGTTGACTCCTGAGCAAGGCGAGTTTGTGTTTATTCCAGATCAAACGACGACGCGTCAATCGCACGAGCCGCAGCAGGCAAGCCCGAACGAGTCAGCCGCCGAAATTGCCCGGTTGCATGCGGAGCTTGAGAAAGTGACCGCCAAGCTGAAGAAGCAAGATGAAGTGCCTCAATCAAAGCCGCCGGCGCTGGCTACGCCGGAGCCGAAGGCTCAACCGGAGAGCAAGCATGTGAAGAATGACTCACCGTCGTTGGAGAAGTCTTGCCAGGACGGAGATGGTGAGAAATGTTTTCGCTTGGCGAGCCGCTACCTCTTGGGAGACTCCGTCCGCAAAGATATCCGGCGCGGCGCCGGATACTTCGAGAAGGGATGCCGGAGCGGAGATTTGAATAGTTGCACCGCGTTGGGGACGCTCTTTTCGCTCGGCGAAGGCGTGGCCAGAGATCGTTCGCTCGCACGGGCTCTCTGGAGCTACGCCTGCAAGAACGGGAATCAGAAGGCGTGCGACCTTATATCAAACGCTGAGCAAGCGGCAGGGTAATTGCCGCCTCCTCTGGTTTCGATCCCACAGCAGTCCACATTACTTCGTTTTCTCTTTCGAGCTGTCAGCGGCAGGCTTATCCTTCGGCTCATCTGATCCGCCGACACTTCTGACCCAGTTCATCAAGCCACCCATGGTGGTCGGTTCCTCGGCCCTCTGCGGCTGTGTCACCTTCGTAATCTTCGACAACTCGCGGCGAATGGCAACATCTAGGTTGTTCACAAACGTATTGTACTTCTTGTGAATTTTATTTCCGTCGTACTTGAGATTTGTGCTGCTCTTATAATGGATCCCGTAGTTTTGTTTCGTATAGGGGATGGACACGACGGCGGTATAGCTCCCACCTTGATAGGTCCCCTGTACCTCACCGGGTTTCGTCGTCACCATCTTCATGTTCAAGCCTTTCCCGGCTTCCAGAATCGCAGTCTTGACCTGTTCGCTTGTCACGGGGGCTTCAGTACCCGTCTCAATCTTGTTATCGGTGATTTCAAATAACGGCGCCGTACATCCTGTTACCAAGACCAGTACGAACAGGCCCTTTGCAATCTGCGTCATCCGCGTACTCATACAGCCTCCTCTAAGGAATACAGGCACATGCACCATAATAGATTGGACGTCTCCAAGCTACAGGAACTCGGGGAAAAAGCCAAGATCTCTAGCGAACTCAATGCTGAGAGGAGGGCTTCGCCCATTGAAGCCGCGCTTTTTCCGGCACAGCCGCTCTTTATATCCCTTTACAATTGAAAGAGTAGGAGTAAATTCCCTTGATTTTAGAAGAGTGAGGCCGCATCATTTGCTCCCCGATTTCCACTTCATATGAACCTTCTGGAGGCCGTGAACGACACACCATTACGCGAGAGAGATTCGCAGACAGAACCGAGAGCGCCCCATGTCGCTTGAAACGGAGGCCAGACTGTGAACCGATATGCAAAATTTCGGAGAGGACTTGGCCTAGCACTTTGCCTCTTAGCTCAAGGAGCGTTCTCGGCACATGCCGATCTGAATGTCGCGAATGTTTCATTGACATACCCGATATATTTTGCCGCGCCGGATGGGATTGTGACCGAGATACCGGCCGGCAGCTATGGAGTTGACCCCGAGGGTGAGTCGCATTTACGACTGACCCATTTGACCGGTGGAGCCGTTTTTTTTATCACGGCAACGCCCACGACCCATTCAGAAACGCTTGAATCGTCAGTCGCGCTGTCGATGGTTGTGGGTGAGAGTGAACAGCATATTGTGCTCTTGTTGCCGGATCACAGCGCCTTGGATGCTGTTGGGAGCGTGAGCGGGATCACAGGACGAGGGATTTCGACCGGTCCAGTCAGTCACATTCAAATTAGTCAAGCCATGGCCGGGACTCAGCTTCAGGCGCAAGCCAGGCCACTGGGGTCGCCGTCTTTCCCTATTCAAGATTTCCCTCTTGCAGAGACAACGTTGAACGGACCAGCCGTGAGGTTCCAGTGGCATCCAGGCGCCGGCCAGCCTGTGCCAACACGTTATGAACTCTGTGTGGTGGAGGAAAACCAACTCTGTTCGTCGGCGAGCCGTGCCGTCGTCTTTCGTACGCTGGAAGATCGAGCGGCTGCCGGAACGGCACAGTATGAGCTTGGTGTGGGGCTCGCATTGGGGACGGGTGGATCCACCGCGCAAACTGGTAGACCGATCACAGCGACGGAGTATGACGTCCCTCTCCCAATCAGATTTCAGGGGAAGCGCTTACAGTGGATTGTCACAGCCTGCGCTCCGAGCATGCTGGTAGCAGGCCAGGATGCCTGCAGTCGAAGCCTCCCTCGGTCTGTCGTGTGGACGCTGCCCGCGCCGACGCTACAAAGCCCGGGAGTCAACGCCGCGGTGGAGACATATCGACCGACGTTCCGGTGGGACTTCCCTCATGTCGCTTCTGCGGACTACTTCCTCATCTGTCTGGCCAAACCCGGCCAGCCTTGCCCAACTCAGCCTGGAGCCACAGCACAGACCGTCGTGGAACGGATTGCCGTTCTCAATAATCTTCAACCCACGACCTTTGTTCCGCAAGCAGACCTGTCGTTGCTTCGGCAAGGACCGCTACACTGGACAGTGGCCGCCTGTAACAACGCCGTAGGCTGCATCTATCAACGCGCCACACGGCAGATCGCGCTCGCGGTTCCTTCAGCGCCAGTCTTACTCGCCCCTGTCACGGGGGCTCTGCTCAGTCCCACACACCATGATCAAAACCAGTATCAGCTTGAACGGCAGCCCTATCAATTCTCCTGGCAACCGGTAATCGGTGCAGTCGCCTACAAGCTCTGTCTGGCCGAAAATCGCGAACGGGAACGAGTGGAGCAAGGTACCTTCGTCCGATCGATCTACCGCGTGAATACATGCAGCAACGGTCCGACCACATCACGCATTCTTTCCATCCCACTGGAGTATTGGGATCGTTATGCGGAAAGCGGGTATGGGTTTCACTGGACGGTGGAAGCCTGCAATCGAGTCGCGCAATGCACGGTATCGGCATCTCGGTCGATTCTGATCGAGGTCACGAACAAGAATAGTTTTTACTGGGTCTATCCCGTGACGCAAGAGTCAAAATGCCTCAACTGCCACGGCATGGTGAACCTCAATGTGAAATATCAACAACATGTCACGGAAAGCCGCTTTCCCCAAGGTACCGATGCCACCAATCGAACGGTTTGCGCCGGATGCCACTCGAAAGCCACAGGGTTCGACGATACATGGCGCGCCCCGGCGGCAGCCGATTTCAGCCGTCTGTCGATTCCCGAGACATGCAATCACATGGCAAGGAGTGGCTCCATTGGAGGGAGCGGTGTCCTGGCCCATCTACTGGGAGACGACCTCATCAAGTGGGCTATTCAGCGGATTCCTGGGATCACGTTTGCCGAATGGGAGAAACGCGTGCGGACATGGGTGGGAACAGACACTCAAACATGGCCCAAGTGCCCCTTGCCGTAACGAGCGAGCCAGGCTGTTTGTCAGGAGCGATAGGAAAACAGATCATTCGGCGTTGGCATCGTTAAGCACATGCCGTCACCGATTTATAATCCAATAGCCCACTGGAGGAAATGATATGCGCGCTGTTCTCATCATGCTCACCTGTGCGGCTAATATTCTATTGATGTTTTCTCTTTCCCTTGCCGATGACTATCCACTGGTCACACCATTGCAAATTGCACAACTCCCTTCGGCACAGGGAAGTGCTCAACCAACAAAGCCTGTGCCTGGGTTGGCGCCGATTCAATCGGCGCCGCCACAAATTCAGTATTCAAATGAGGCGAAGATACTTCAGGGCGTCGAACGGCTTGAACAGAGAGTGATCCAGCTTGAGGGGATACTAAAAAGCCTTGTTGGAAAAGTCGACATCCTCAGTGAAACAACTCGTGTGGCACATGAGCAACAACGTCTTCTGGACGAACGAATTCAGGCTCAAACTGAACAGCGTTACGAATACCCGCCTGCCCAGCGATGGGAAGTCGTCTATGGCGGGGGGGCTGTCGTCGACAAAGAGACAGGACTCATCTGGCAACGCCAACCGGGGACGGCCAAACTGATGTGGCCTCAAGCCAGCGATATCTGCGTCAAGCTTGGGGTGCCGAACACCCTGACCCCTCACAGAGGCTGGCGCTTGCCGACGGTGCAGGAGTTAAACACCCTCGCGCCGCTCACTCAGCAAAGTCCATTTATCGGAGTACAAGGCGGAGGTGATCCATGGTATTGGACAAGCACTGTCGACGGTGCAACGCGTCCCTATCATGCCGGCGATGGAGAGGACTACCCGTTTGTCTATAGGGTATCATTCTCACTGAACGGAGGCTCGTCGGCCGGTGCAACCGGGACAGCGCCTGGGTCAGGTTCAGGGGCAGGCGGTTCCGTCTGGTGCGTACGATAACGCAGGCCTTCATGAGCACATTCCGCTCCGTCGAGGATGAGCCGCCGATTTCATCGGGGCTACAGCGTGGCGAGAATACGCGAGGTGCATTCCATGCAATCCTATCGTCTCTGCTTGCTCGTGCTTGTCGGTTGTTTCGTCGCGTCAGGCGGTCTCTCTGCCCAGGAGCAACCTTCTGCACCACGGATTCTCTTGGAACAGCCAGCCTATTTTACTGCCCCGGACGGCGCGTCTCTGACGATTCCACCAGGCAGCTACGCCGTCGAAGGGGCGAACGAATCGGCGCTACGACTCTTGGAGCAGGGAGGCGCGCCCGCGCTCATCGTTGGAGCCGCGTCGATCCATCACGAAGAACCGCTCTCGGATTTGACCGCGGCGCTCATCCTGACCGACGAAGATACCCTCCATCTAGTCCTACTGCATCCCGACGGGACCGCACTTGAGGCGGTTGGCTCACTGACCGGAGTCCAGTCGAGAGCTCCTATTTCGGCTGGGCCAGGCAACTCACCGACACCACTCGCTCAGGGCCAAGTCCAGCAAGGCCTGCAGGCGTTCGGAGAGATAGCCCGCGTGGCCGGCACGCCGCCGGCTCCGCTGCTGACGGCTCCCCTGGCCGGTCACAGCATCGCCGCCTGGGGTGAATCGGTCTCCTGGCAACCAGGCACGGGAACACTTGCGCCGATTTCGTATCAGCTTTGTATCTCGGAGGCGGGGAGGGCCTGCGCCAGGCCGGGCCAAGCATCAACAACCTCTGTGGTTATTCCGAATCTCCCGCCGACTATGCGGACCTATCGGATAACCGGACCGATGCTCCAGCCCTTGCTGGCCTATGGGCAACAAAAGAATTTGATCTGGACGGTGGGCGCCTGCGTACCGAGCCCCATCATCAGTACATCCGGCGGGCGGCTCGCCGGCGGCTCGGCGCCGTTGACCTGCACCTACGCCCGCCCGCGCTCGCTGACCTGGAAGCTCGTCTTGAATGCTCCGGTGCTCAACCCTCCGCAATGGCCGCTGGTCAATGATAGACCTCAACTCAATATTCAAGGTCCGGTGGAAGGGGCACACCACTATCTCTTTTGTCTGGTCGACCGTAGCCATCTGCAGCCGAACACCCGGGCAATCTGTGCTGACGGCTCGCGAGAATCTACGATACATCAAGCCGGCGCTTCCGTTGAGGGAGATAACCGTGTAATTGTGAATACCGGAACCTCCCTGAGCACCTCGGGGTGGGAATGGAAGTATGAGGCGTCTCCCTTACCCGCTAGACCTGTTCGAGTGCCGGTCGTCGGAATCAGTGTTGGTTATGAAACCGGAGCTTTTGAGGGGTCGGTAGGAGCCTGCCTCGATGCGCAACATCCCTGCTCATGGTCGGCACCCATTCACGTGGACATGCTGCCGCTCATCGACCGCGCAACTATTCAGCCAATCCAGGAGTTTCCCTCTCGCTACCGGCTCGAATGGCGCGGCGCGATATCCAACGCGGTGACTCACTATCGGGTCTGTCTCGCGACAGCGGGCAGTTCGTTTCCCCTTGTGTATATCAACTTCACCTATAGATTAGTTAACTTCCCGGGGATGCTCCGTGATCTCTGCAGCGATAGCGGTGAGATTCCGCCTGGACAACAGCCTGTTTACCAGCGAGAGCTCCCTCCGGAAATGGCAAGCTTCTGTCCTCCCGGCGGTTGCCGCATGCCACAGCCGGTTGCAACCTATGTGGCAGGGGCAGGTTTGCCGAGATACATTCTGGATCTCAAGGACCATCCCGAGTTAGCCTCCTTTCATGGACAATCTTTAGCCCTGGCGGTTGCAGCCTGTAGCGGTTCAAGTCGGAACTGTCTGTGGGATCTTGCTCTTAGCGAAATACACATCCCCGCTGTCTCTCGAGAGCCTTCACCTGTGATCCTTGGAGTGTCGCTGTCAACCTTCTCTCTCCGTTGGCAGGCTTGGAGTGGCAATGCCTACTACATCCCCTGCGTGCGCGAGGCGAACGCGACCTGCGAAACCGGCAATCTGCTGCGCCAGCCGCGAATGGATACGCCCAGAGTAGGGTCGCTTCAGGACCATCCTCACGCCTGTTCCCTCTCAGGTCCTTCGTTGTCCGGCATAAAAACCGTGCAGGTGGCCGGCTGTAACGACGCCTGGGGCTGTCGATGGTCGCCTCCCCAGCAGCAGAGTTTTTCTGCGATTCGTCTCCCTCTCAGTCAGTCCGCACTCACGTGTCGTTAGCCAAGAACGGAAGGTAGTAGAGAATGGAAAGAGATGAAGCCCTTGCGGATAAAGAAAAGGAGATTCTGCGTTGTCTGGATTCCATAGATAGTTTTGAGTGGGAACTGGATTCTAGGTTTCAAACACGTATCAGGGACGTTTTGTTCTGCAGTGAGCCCTCTCGCACATTGCATTCGTGCATCTCGAAGGCTACTATTTCGCGCGAAACTGTTTCGAACCTTTCTTACCTAACTCCGACTTACCTGGTGAATGGTTAGGTCTACGGATGGAGGATGCCTTGAAACACAAATGGATCGGCTCATATTGGAAGCGACGGGGAGTCATCGTGGCGCTTCTCCTGCTCACGCCGCTTGGCCAGGCTGCATACGGTGAACAGGCAGTACCCTCTGGGTCCGAACCGGCTATGAGCGCTGTGACGGTACCGGCCTCGACCCTGGCAGACCGTACGCCATCGGTGATTCATTTGGACCGCCCCGTGCATTTCATGAGCCCAGAGGGAGGACCACTGGTTGTTCCGACCGGAACATATAGGGTGAACGCCATCGGCGCGACAACGATGCAACTAGTTCCTGAAGGCGGAAGCGCCTTTCTGATCGAGGCGCTCGTGATGCACCATCCGGATACGGTTACCGAGCCTGTGGCCCTGTCCATTCCCGCGAAGGAGGATGGACACCATGTTGTATTCCTCCTTCCCCACGCGCAAGGATTGGACGCCGTAGGTTCGTACAGCGAGATTCGGCCACGCGGATGGGACCCAACACCCGTATTGCTTGAGTTGGTTGAGAAGGCCCTCGCACAAAAGGAGAAGCCTATCCGGAAGGAAGAAAAGAAGGGCGGCCATTAATCACTCGAATTTGTGCTTCTCTCCATGATCGGGCAGGCGAGCATCCTGGTTCGTGTGCCCGCACCGCAAGTCAACGAGTCCTCAACGATCATCGATTTCGCTATTTCTTCTGATCGGGAACGTCTCGTTCAATCCTCGTGAACTAATCCGCTACTTGCTTCGACCTACAGGTAAGTCAACCTGTCTCAATTGCAGTATCCGTGGCATCAAGCCATCGGAATTTGAGACTATGACTGTTTCCCCTTCATGCGCGAGACGATCGATGCAGATTCTCTATTTCGACAAGCACGCGATTCGACCAGTCGACTCGTTCCGTCTCATGCTCCTGCACAGCGGGTGGCATGTGGTGGCCAATGGATATCTCTGTCGAGTGACCGATGCAGAAGAAGGCCGGCGGGTGATGGCCACACTCCAGAGGCCACAAGAGCATGACGATTCGCTGCGTTGACAAGCCAGGAGACGGCTTCTACACTTCCGCGCAAATGCACATGAACCTTCTGCGTCACAGGACCGACCAATGAACAATGTCTTGTCTCAGGGGCGCCCATCCATCTTGGCATTCCGACAGGTGGGCTCGGAGGAGCGACCGACGATTGTCTCACTATCCAGGAGGTATTGATCGATGAAATCCCGACACATCATGTATGCAGGGCTTTGTGCCTTCACCTTCGGGTTCGCAAGCGCATCGACTCTCCATGCCTTCAACATCCTGGGTTGCTCATTTAACTTCGGCGACAATCCGGAAGGTTGCATCAACGGCAAGGTCAACGACCGCGTCAACGAGGCAAAGAACGAGGCAAACAGGCGAGTCGACGATGCCAACAAGAAGGCCCAAGAGGCCCAGCGTCAGGCCGATGCGGCTAGGCAAGAACTGCAGAACAGCCCGTTTCTGGCAAAGCTCCGAGGAGAACAACAGATCTTGCAGGCAGCACGCTCGCTGCAGATTGAGCCATTGATGCAATGCCTCGAATCAGCCCGCGTGAGCGGCCGTACGGATGTCGCGCAATATATCCAGAGGCTCAACGGAAATCCCGGAGAATTTGTCAAATGGGTTGTGGACGACATCTGGCGCTTGGTCGACTCGGATTTCGATCGATTGATGGCTGAAGAACTTCAGGCTCTTCGCGCACCGTCGTCCCACATGGCGTTGCGCATGGCCGACCCGGCCTATGGGTTGGCGAAGTTCAGACGGATGGCGGAAAAACACGAAGGCGCCCGTTGTCTCCTCCAGCAGATCAATCCCCGCATGCCTGATATCCAGCGTTCCGCGGCAGAACTCCAAACGACTATCCGCACGAGGATGGATGCATTGTACAGTCAGCGGCTGAAGCCGCTCGTCGACGAAGCAGTTGGGAAAGGGCTCAAAGCAGCCATCGGCGCAAGCATGCGACAGGCGAAAGTCACCTTGCCGGGATCGGCCTCGACCTGGTCGTCAGCCTCTGTCCCGCCGAGCCAGCCATCAGGTAGCGCAGGGGCTCCTCCTGTGATGCAAATAGCACCGGTTGCACCTCAGGTATTTCAGCAGCCATTGGGGATGATTCGAAGCCGTGGTCTGGAGGAGGCGGAGAATGCACCAATTGAGGAAATTACCTCACGTGGTCTCACAGACGTAAAGGATCTCTTTCCTGGTCCCGGCGAGGTGAAGGATATCGCCACCGGGGTCCTCTCGGCCTATTTGCTGAATCCTCCGGCGGTCCATCAATCCGCCGATCGTGTGCATCAGNNTCAGAACCGGCAAGGAGTGCCAGCCGCGCTCGCAACGGTGCGGACGTCGCTCGACAATACCTTCCGATTGCCGGCGGTGGCCTACCTGGATATCGGAATAGAGATTATTCGTTTTAGCGGCCATAAGTTCATCGACAGCGAACGGGCTGAGATCGATCTCGGTGCGGGGTTGGCTGTTCCACCAGGCGGCGCTTTCATGGTCGAAGCGGCCATGAAGTCCCTCGGGGCAGTGGAAAACACCGTCGATGAAGTGGCAGGCGCCGCCTGCGGACTCATCCCTGAAGTCGGTGCCGCAGCCTGCGATGCCGTGTTGTGGGTCGCGGAAAAGGGGTGGGAATGGGTCGGTCGACCGGCCCTGAAACAAGGGGTACTCTTCGGAATGAACAAAGCATTCGATGCGTTTATGGACAAAGTGAAGGACTCGATGCACCGCAATGCGGGACAAGATGCCAATGCAGTGCTGGACGATCTGCGGCGACAGGCCGGGCCGTTTGCCCCGCTTGTCGATAATCTTCAGAAGGAGGCGATCCTGTTTCTGGCCGAGTCCTATATCAAAGAAACCCGCTTGGCCGTCGAGCATTACAACGTCAGTGTGCGGGAACTTGCAGAGGCATCGGCGCGACCACGATAACAATAGAAACGATTGACTGAACCGAATGGTCAGACCAGACGACATACTTGAACTAGCAGATCGATTGAGTTGTTTCGAAGACTGTTTTACACAACCACACAGAACGATAGGTTCGCGTTCCGGCTCGCCAGTGAGGATGTTACCGGCTGATGGAATTGCCATTTGAACTGTGCCTTACTCTCGCAAAGGAGAACCGGAGATGAACCAGCAAGTCGCCATTACATTCCTCGCCGTCGCGGTCAGTTTCTCTCCTTCACTGAGTCCAGCCCAGGAGACCGTCTCCGATCCGAATGATGAGGTACAAAGCCGCTCAATCAAAGTATTTGGCTGCGAGATCTCGCTAGACGTAAACACGGTCAAACGCTGCCTCGATAATAAAATCGAGGACCAGATAAAGGATGCTACTCGCCCGCTGAGAGGGCAAATCGATGACTTGCGTGGCGCGATCGATAATCTAGGACGGACTCCGGTTCTCGGATGTCGAATCACACCGGATATCCGCCAGACCACCGACTGTCTCAACGACAA
>CXWL01122164.1_pt1 | contig 17089 bp, 16 predicted proteins | sample 590931 | NCBI WGS metagenome assembly CXWL01 (sample SAMEA3498368, study PRJEB10139) | groundwater metagenome | biome: water well; material: biofilm material | place: Germany | collected 2015-04-27 | reverse complement strand
GGTGCGGGAACGCGAGCTGCGCCAGCGTTCGGTCGAGCGCATTGTGGTGGTCGGCTTCCTGTTGCGCCCATGCGGCGTAGCGCTCGCACAGCCCTTCGAAATGTTCGCGCAGCGTTTCGCGCGTGTGCTGTTCCTCGAGCACGGTTTCCTCGCCAGTAGCGAGATCGAGGTAGACCAGCGCGACCGTCATCTGCGCATGCCCGTGCTGCTCGCACAGCATCCAGCCGTAGACGCGAGCCTGCGCCCAGTGCAGCGCGCGGTGGTTGCCTCGGATGGCGTCGAAGTCGCCGCGGAAGGTCTTGATCTCTTCCACGCGCGGTGGATCGGGCACATAGCCGTCGGCGCGGCCGCGAACCCGCAATGCGCCGTGCCGGGCGTCGAGCGACACCTCGCTCTGGTAGTTGCCGCCGCGCCGCCCCTGCACCAACGCGTGGCCGGCCATGCCTTCGAGCGCGCTGGGCGCGGGCACGAAGCGCAGGTCGAGGTCGCCCGCCTTCGCGCCGAAAGCGCAAAGCGCCTTGACGGATACGGCGTGAGCGGCCGAAGCCGCATCTGGCGAGGTGGAGGAAGCCAGGGCCATCTCTCGATTTACTGTATGAAATCCCAGTATAACGAGCGACGGAATGTTAACGTCGAGGGTCCATGCGTCCGTCTCGGGGTCTTCTCCGACAGGGCGCTCCTCCATTTCCGGCAAAACTTGACAAGTTTTGCTTACAAATGTGCTGATGAAAACTCCTGCCGCCATCGATCCCGACGACTTCGACCGCCTGCTGAGCCGCAACCTCAAGCTCCCGATGCTCGGAGGACTGTTCGGCGCCGTGGTGTTCGTCGGACTGATCCTCTTCCTGCTCTCGACCATCGGCTGGGTGGAGCACACCGACCGCGTGACCCGCTCGGCCAGCGAGCTGCAGCGCCGCGGCATCGACATGGAAACGGGGCTGCGCGGCTTCCTCCTCACCGGTGACGAGACCTTTCTGGAGCCCTACCAGAGCGCCCTGCCCCGCCTGAAACCCGACACCGATTCCTTGCGGAGGCTCGTGTCGGACAACCCGCAGCAGGTCGAGCGGGTGGACCGCATCGCCAGCCTGCAGGACGCCTGGAACGAATTCGCCCGCGACATGATTGCGATCCGCCGCGCCGGTGGCGACGTACAGGCGACCGTTCGCCTGGGCCGCGGCAAGCGGCTGACCGACGACATGCGCGCCGAATACACCGGGTTCATGGACACCGAGCAGACGCTGCGCTTCCAGCGCAACAACGACGCCAACCGCACCAGTTGGTGGACAGTCGGCCTCTTCCTGCTGTTCACGCTGACGTTGACCGGCCTCATCAGCTTTTTCGGGCGTCGNNCACACCCAGCGGCTCTCCGAAGAAGCGTGGCTGCGCGGCGCGCAGACCGAGCTGGTGGGCGAACTGGTCGGCGAGCTGAGCGCGCCGGACATGGGCCGCAAGATCCTCGCCTTCTTCTCGCGGCACCTGGGCAGCAGCGTCGGCGCGATGTATGTGCGGGAGCGCCACGGTCCGCTGCGCCGGGCCGCGAGCTACGGTTTCTCGGCAGATGCCGAAGCCTCGCAGCAGGTCTTCTCGCCCACCGAGAGCCTCGTGGGCCAGGCCGCGGCCGAGCGCCGCCGCATGCTGATCGACCCGATCGATGCCGACTACCTCAAGGTCAACTCCGGCCTCGGCGCGATGGCGCCCCGAACCGTGCTGCTGCTGCCGGTGATGAACGGCGGCATCGTCAACGGCGTGGTCGAGCTCGGCCTGCCCGGGGCGCCCGACGAGCGCGCGAGCCAGTTGCTGGACGTGGTGTCCGACGACATCGGCACCTCGCTCGCCGCCGCGCGCTACCGCGAGCAGTTGCAGGAGGTGCTGGCCGAGACCCAGCAGCTCAACGAGGAACTGCAGGTGCAGCAGGAAGAGCTGCGCACCGCCAACGAAGAGCTCGAAGAACAGTCGAAGGCCCTGCGCGCCTCGCAGGCGATGCTGGAGAACCAGCAGGCCGAGCTGGAACAGACCAACAGCCAGCTCTCCGAGCGCACCGAGGCGCTGGACCAGCGCAACACGGCCCTGCGCCGCGTGCAGCGCGACCTGGAAGACCGCGCCGACGAGCTGCAGCGCGCGAGCCGCTACAAGTCGGAGTTCCTCGCGAACATGTCGCACGAGCTGCGCACGCCGCTCAACAGCGCGCTCATCCTGGCCAAGCTGCTGGGCGACAACCCGCAGGGCAACCTGACGCTGGAGCAGGTGAAGTTCGCCGAGTCGATCTATTCGTCGGGCAACGACCTCCTGGTGCTGATCAACGACATTTTGGACATCGCCAAGGTCGAGGCGGGCAAGCTCGAAGTGGTGCCGGAGGATGTGTCGCTCGCGCGCCTCGCAGAGAGCCTGGGGAGCACCTTCAGCCCGCTCGCGATGCAGAAGAACCTGAGCTTCCGGCTCGAGCTGCAGCCCGGCGCGCCGGCCTCGCTGGTCACCGACCGGCAGCGGGTCGAGCAGATCTTGAAAAACCTGCTGTCCAACGCCCTCAAGTTCACCGACAAGGGCGAAGTTGCGCTGGTGGTCTCCGCCACGGCCGATGGCGGCGCGGCCTTCGCGGTGTCCGATTCGGGCATCGGCATCGACGCGCAACAGCACGAACTGATCTTCGAGGCCTTCCGCCAGGCCGACGGCACCACCAGCCGGCGCTATGGCGGCACGGGCCTCGGCCTGTCGATCTCGCGCGACCTCACGCTCCTTCTGGGCGGCACGCTCACCGTGCAGAGCGAGCCGGGCAAGGGCAGCACCTTCGTGCTGCAACTGCCGGCGCTGGCGCCGCAGGCTTCGGGGCAGCAGGCCACCGCGCCGCGCAACGTGCCGACCTACGTGCCCAACAACCGGACCTCCGCTGCCGCGCCCGCCCCCATCGCACCGCAAGCGCCCGCGCCGCGGGCCGTGGTGCCGGCGCCGCAGTTCGACGACGACCGCGCGATGCCGCGCGACCAGGTGCGCCGCGTGCTGGTGATCGAGGACGAGCCGCAGTTCGCGCACATCCTCTACGACCTGGCGCACGAGCTGGGCTACCGGTGCCTCGTGGCGCACGGCGCGGCCGACGGCTTCGAGCTGGCCACGCAGTTCGTGCCCGACGCCATCCTGCTGGACATGCGCCTGCCCGACAGCACCGGCCTGGACGTGCTGCAGAAACTGAAGGATTCGCCGCACACGCGCCACATCCCGATCCATGTGGTCTCGGCGGCCGACAACGCACAGGCCGCCGCGCTGCACATGGGCGCCATCGGCTTCGCGCTGAAGCCGGCCACCCGCGACGAACTGATGAAGGTGTTCGGCCGTCTGGAAGAAAAGCTGACGCAGAAGGTCAAGGTCGTGCTGCTGGTGGAAGACGACGCGCTGCAGCGCGAAGCCGTGATCAAGCTCATCGGCGACGACGACATCGAGATCGTGGCCGTCGGCTCCGGCGAAGAGGCGCTGGAGCTGCTGCGCACCCGCGTGTTCGACTGCATGGTCACCGACCTGCGGCTGCCCGACATGCAGGGCAGCGATCTGCTCAAGGCCATGGCGGCGGAAGAAATCGTGTCGTTCCCGCCGGTCATCGTCTACACCGGGCGCAACCTCACGCGCGACGAAGAAGCCGAGCTGCAGCGCTACTCGCGCTCGATCATCATCAAGGGCGCCCGTTCACCGGAGCGCCTGCTCGACGAGGTGACGCTCTTCCTGCACAAGGTGGAAGCCTCGCTCTCCACCGAGCGCCAGGGCATGCTGAAGACGGCGCGCGGGCGCGACCGCATCTTCGAGGGCCGCACGATCCTTCTGGTGGACGACGACGTGCGCAACATCTTCGCCCTCACCAGCGCGCTGGAGCAGCGCGGCGCGGCGGTGGAAATCGGCCGCAACGGCCGCGAGGCGCTCGAAAAACTCGACCAGGTGCGCGAGATCGACCTGGTCTTGATGGACGTGATGATGCCGGAGATGGACGGCCTGGAAGCCACCCGGCGCCTCCGCGCCGACCCGCGCTTCGAGAAGATGCCGGTGATCGCCATCACCGCCAAGGCCATGAAGGACGACCGCGACCAGTGCCTCGCAGCCGGTGCGAACGACTACCTCGCCAAGCCCGTCGACCTGGAGCGGCTGTTCTCGCTGCTGCGTGTGTGGATGCCGAAGATGGAGCGCCTGTGACCGACAAGCAGCCCCCGCCTCCGCGGTCTTCCCCGCTCTCAGCCCCGTCTTCCCCGCCCTCGCCGCTTCAGCCGCTGAGCGACACGGAGATCGAGTTGCGCCTGCTGATGGAGGCCATCTACCTCAAGTACAGCTACGACTTTCGCAACTACACCACCGCCTCGCAGAAGCGACGTGTGCTGTATGCGCTGGAGCAGCTCGGGCTGCCGAGCATCTCGGCGCTGCAGGAAAAGGTGCTGCGCGACGCGGGGCTGTTCGGCCGGCTGCTGCAGTTCCTCACGATTCCGGTGAGCGAGATGTTCCGCGACCCGGCCTACTTTCTGGCGCTGCGCGATCACGTCGTGCCGATCCTGCACACCTACCCCTCGGTGAAGGTGTGGGTGGCGGGTTGCAGCACGGGCGAAGAGGTGTTCTCGCTCGCCATCCTGCTGCGCGAAGAAGGCCTGCTCGAACGCACCCAGATCTACGCGACCGACATCAACCCGGCTTCGCTGGAGAAGGCGCGCCAGGGCATCTTTCCGCTGGAGGCGATTCGCGGCTACACCACCAACTACCAGCGCGCGGGCGGGCGCAGTGCGTTCTCCGATTACTACACCGCCGCCTACGACGCGGCGCGCTTCGACCCGTCGCTGTGTGCCGACGTCATCTTCGCGGACCACAGCCTGGCGACCGACAGCGTGTTCGCCGAGACGCAGCTCGTGTCGTGCCGCAACGTGCTCATCTACTTCAACCGGCTGCTGCAGGACCGTGCGCTCGGGCTCTTTCACGAGTCGCTGTCGCACCGCGGCTTTCTGGGCCTCGGGTCCAAGGAAAGCATCGANNACACCCGCAAGCGCGTGGACATGGCCGTGCTCGGCGCTTCGGCCGGCGGCATCGATGCGCTCATGGTGCTCTTGCACGACCTGCCCGCCGGTTGGCGCCTGCCGATGACGGTGGTGCTGCACCTGCCCGAGAACCACGACAGCCATCTCGCCGAGATCTTCGCGCAGCGCCTGCCGATCCCCGCGCGCGAGGCCGCCGACAAGATGCCGATTGCAGCCGGCACGCTTTATTTCGCGCCGCCCGGCTACCACCTGTCGATCGAGCGGGAGCGTTGCTTCTCGCTCAGTTGCGAGGCGCCGGTGCTGTTCTCGCGGCCGTCCATCGACGTGCTGATGGCCTCGGCCGCCGATGCCTATGGCCCCGCACTGGCCGGTTTTCTCCTGACCGGCGCCAACGACGACGGCGCCGAAGGCCTGCATCGCATTCACCTGGCCGGCGGACTCACCGCCGTGCAAGACCCGAAAGAAGCCCTGATTTCCATCATGCCCAACGCCGCCCTTGCGCGACACGCCCCCGACCACGTGCTCCCCTTGAGCGAGCTTCGCGCCCTGCTCCTGCAACTGGAGGCCGCCCATGCCCATTGACGTCCAAAGCAAACTGCTGATCGTCGATGACCTGCCGGAGAACCTGCTGGCGCTGGAGGCGCTGATCCGCTCGCCCGACCGCGTCGTGTACCGCGCCGGCTCGGCCGAGGCCGCGCTCTCGCTGCTGCTGGAGCATGAATTCGCGCTCGCCATCGTCGACGTGCAGATGCCGGGCATGAACGGCTTCGAACTGGCCGAAATGATGCGCGGCACCGAGCGCACGCGGCACATCCCGATCATCTTCGTGAGCGCCGCCGGGCGCGAGCTGAACTACGCCTTCCAGGGCTACGAGAGCGGCGCGGTCGACTTCCTGCACAAGCCGCTCGATCCGCACGCGGTGGTCAGCAAGGTGAACGTGTTCGTCGACCTCTACCAGCACCGCAAGGCGCTGCGCCACGAGATGGAACTGCTCGCGGCCGCGCACCGCAAGCAGGAAGAGCTGGTGCAGCAGCTGCAGCACACCCAGCTCGAGCTGGAGCGCGCGGTGCGCATGCGCGACGACTTCATGTCGATGGTCTCGCACGAGCTGCGCACGCCGCTCAATACGCTCTACCTGGAGGCGCAGTTGCGCCAGCTTCACCTGAGCAAGGGGAACCTCGCGAGCTTCTCGCCCGAGCGGCTGCCCGCGATGATCGAGCGCGACCAGCGGCAGATCCGCAACATGGTGCGGCTCATCGACGACATGCTCGACGTGACGCGCATGCGGCGCGATGCGCTGTCGATCCAGACCAAGCCGGTCGACCTCGCGGTGCTCGCCCGCGCCGTGGTCGAGAACCTGCGCCAGCAGGCCGAAGCCGCGGGCTCGACGATTTCGCTCGAAGCGCCGGCCGAGCTGCACGGCGTGTGGGACGAGTTCCGCATCGAACAGGTGCTGACCAACTTGCTGACCAACGCGCTGCGCTACGGCGGCGGCAAGCCGGTCGAGATGATGGTCGAGCGGGCAGGCGACGTGGCGCGCGTGAGCGTGCGCGACCACGGCATCGGCATCGCGCCCGAGGACCAGGCGCGCATCTTCGAGCAGTTCGAGCGCACCGAGCACAGCCGCCAGCACGCGGCCGGGCTGGGCCTCGGGCTCTACATCACGCGCAAGATCGTGGACCTGCACGCCGGGCAGATCGGCGTGGAAAGCGCGGCCGGCCAGGGCGCGCGCTTCACCGTCGAGCTGCCGCTGCAGGTCACCGCAACGAGCCCCGCACTCAACGCGTAGGAACATCCTTACGCCGCTCAAGACACATTCCGTTGATACTGCTTCTTTCGACCTACTCAAGAGACAAACCGCCGTGAACGTGCTGATCGTCGACGACAACCAGGCCGCTGCCGACCTCCTGCAGGAACTGCTCACGCTGCAGGACCACACCGCCCGCTGCACCTACACGGCGCAGCAGGCGATGGACGCGGCGGCCGAGGAGCACTTCGATGCCGCGCTGATCGACCTCACCCTGCCCGACTTTCCGGGCTCCGAGGTGGCGCGGCGGCTGCGTGCGAGCACCACCGAAGGCACGCCGCGGTTGCTGGTCGCGATCTCGGGTTTCTCGGCGGCGGACGCGGCCGGCGAAGCCGCCAAGGGGCTGTTCGACCATCACCTGCAGAAGCCGATCGACATTGCGCAGCTCGATCGGATCCTGGCGCAGCCGGCGCGCTAGCCGGAACGGGAGGCTTGTGCCGATGCGCCGCCTCTTCCGTCTTCCTGTCGTTGTTCTCTCGCTTCTCGTGCCGCTCGCATCGACGGCGGGATGGACCGACGGCACCGGCAAGCCGATTCCCGATACCGAGTCGATGCGCAGCGACGGCGACTTTCTCGCGCAATTGCTCATCACCCCGGACGAGGCCGAGTTGCGCAAGGCCTGGAGCACCTCCAGCCGCGCGCCGACGCTGCGGGTCACCGACAGCGTGAAGCGCGGCATCAGTTCCAGCGCGATGCTGTTCCTGCGCGGCTGCGCGCCGAATGCCGTTGGCCAGTGCGATGTGGTGGTCGAGTTCTTCATGATCACCCCCAGCGGACAGCGCGTGCCGGCCGGAGGCGGCCCGCTCTGGACTTCGGAGCCGCCCCCGGCAACCTTGGTGCTCGGTTCGGCCAGCATGAACTTCGGCTTCGGCCCGACCAATGAAGCCGGGCTCTACAGCGTGCAGGCCAAGGTCATGGACCGTATCGGCAAGCGCACGCTCGAACTGTGGGGCCGCATCCGGCTGGACTGACGCGCGCGGTCGTGGAGGCCTCGGTCAGGGCGGTCAGGGCGTTCCGAGCACCATCGTCCAGTAGTACGGATAGGCATTGCCCGCGCCGCCGCGCACGCATGCCAGCGCGACGTGCTTGTAGCTCGCGCCCATCAGGTTGCGGCAGTGTCCTTCGCTGCCCTGCCACGAGTTCATGGCCGAGGCGACGCTGGTCTGCCCGGCCGCGATGTTCTCGCCAACGCCCGACCACTTGTAGCCCGCGTCGGTGGCGCGGGTGCCGACGGTGCTGCCGTCCGAGCCCGTGTGATCGAAGTAATTCTTCTCGACCATGTCGCGCGAATGGCGTGCCGCGGCCGCATCGAGCTGCGCGTTCCAGGCAATGGGCGCGGCGGCCGGGTACTGCGTGGCGCCGCAGGTGCGCGCCTCGCTGCGGAACTGGTTCACGCGGGCGATCGTGTCCTGAACGAAGTCGGGCAGGCCGCAGCTTTCCAGCGCGGTGGGGCCGGGTGCGGGCGGGGGCGCCGGTGCTGCAGGGGCTGGAGCCGGCGCAGGTGCGGGCGCGGTTGCAGGCGGCACGCCCAACCCGAGCGGCAGCGCACCGCTGCTGCTGCCGCCGCCACCACCACCGCACGATGCAAGCAACAGGGTCGCGAGGGTGCCGATAGCGGCGATCTGGAATTTCGAACGCATGGTTTCCGGAGGGCCTTGTGAAAGAGAAAAGACAAAGGAGGAAATCGACGGCAAGCGACGGCTCAAGCCCGGCGCATCGCCTTGAAGCGATAGCGCCGAAACCCATTCTTCTGCATGAAGCTGATGGGCTCCCAGCCCCGCGCCAGCGCACGGTCGGTGATCTGCGCCATCTGCACGCCGAGATAGTCCTGCAGGCTGTCGGACACCGACAGCTCGAACTCCCGCAGCCCGCGATCCAGCGCGTCGATGGCCGCGATGGCGCCCTCGACGCTGGAGAAGGGGTGCATCGGCGTCAGGTCCGCACCGCGAACGGGGAAGGACGCCTTCCTGCCACCGTTGGCCGGAAAGGACACGCGTGTGCCNNTTGGGCAGGATGCCGTCGAGCTGGTCGTCGGGCACGCCGAACCAGCGCGCCAGCGTACCCGCGTCCGATCCCGCACCGGGGCCTGGGCTCGCCCCCGGCAGGCCGCCGATGCCGGCGCCCAATCCGCCTCCAGCGCCCCCGCCGCTTCCACCCCCGCAGGCCGCGATGGAGAACGTCGCCAACGCCTTCAGGGGCCTGGACGACGCTTCGGTCTCAGCTGTATCTGTTGTTGCCGGCGCATCGACGTACGCCAAACCGTCGGCCACGCTCGCGCAGCCGGCTTCTATCGGTTCCACCATGTTTCCTCGCTCCTGCGGCGTTCTTGCGCCGGGAGCTATCAAGGCAAGTGCCGTGCCCTGCGGATTTCGGTGGCGAGAACCTTTAACGACAGGTCGTCAATCCAATATTTGTGACTTTATGTGACTTTTTCGTCACTTCCGAAACAAAATTGGCAGCCCCAGCGGCCCGCTGAAGCAAGGTTTAAGTTATCGCGCCTTGGGTCAGGACTTCAGTCCTGCTCGTCTTCCCATTCGTAGCCGTTCGGCGGGCGGTATGGATAGCCGGGACCGTAGTAGATGCGTCCGGGGGGCGGGCTGTAGACGGGTGCCGGGCGGTAGTACACCGGCGGCGGCCTGTAGTAGACGGGCGGCGCGGGCTGGTAATAGATCGGTGCAGGGTAGTAAACCGGCGGCGGCGGCGCGTAATACGGGGCCGGATAACCGCCGCCCACATAGCCGGGCGTACCGATCTGCACCGACCAGTGGCCGCGCGCATTGGCGGCGCCAGCGGCGAGCAACGCACCGGCCGCGATCGCGCCGAGGGTTGCCCATTTGAAAACAGAAGAATGTTGTTTGAGATTCACAGCGGCTCCATGGCCAAGGGCGAACAGTGCCCGGTTCACAAGCAACGCCCGACGCAACCCGACGGTGCACCTTCTCTCACGGACTCACCTCGCGGCGCGACAGCATCACCTCGCCGCCGGTCGTGTTGAAGGCGATGGTGGGCGCGCTGAAATCGCTCAGCGGCGCACCCAGGCCGATTTCGCCGCGGCCGTGCAGCACGCATTCCTCACGGCGCAGAGCGATCTCGGTGCTCGGCCCGCCGTTGCCATGAAAGCGCACCCAGGTCCCATAGGTGCTGATATCGATCAGCACGCAACTGCCCTGACGCATCTCGATGCGCGCATGCAGCCGCGAGACGCGCGGGTCGTTGACCACGAACTGCGCGTCGTCCACGCGCCCAAGGTGAATCGGGAGCTGCTCGCTGCTGAACATGGAGCGCACGTCGAGCCAGGACAGCTCGATCTGGCCGAACGACGAATCTGGAATCCGCATCGGCGCCAGCGCGGCCGGCACGGTGAGAAAGGAGGTCACGTCCTCCTGCCAGTCGATGCGGTGCACCACCGACATCTCGCTGCGGCCGCGGATGTTGATGAGCCCGAGGTCGCGGTGCTGCACGCTGCCTTCGCGCAGCTGCGAGATCACCGCATCGGTCACCCAGATCTGCCCGGGGCCGGCGAGGTCGCTCAGCCGCGATGCGAGGTTGACGGCGTCGCCGAAGCAGTCGCCCTCCACCTCGACCACTTCGCCGCTGGCCACGCCGATCTGCAGCGCCATGCGCAAGGGCGCGGGCCAGACCTGAAGGCGCTTCTGGTGGTAGCGCTGGAGTTCGATCACCGCGTGCGTGGCGGCGGCGCCGCTCGAGAAGATGGCAAAGACGCCGTCTCCCAGCGACTTCACCACCCGGCCGCCGTGCGCCTGGCAGACGCCACCGATCCACTGGGTCAGGCGCGTCACCGTCTCGGTGGCGCGCGCATTCCCCATGGCCTCGAAGACCCTCGTGCTCCCCGTCAGGTCCGCGAAAACGACTGTGGCATTGACACCCATACTGGCTTGTACTCGGTAGCGATCGCTGGTTGATTATGGTCAGGAAGCTCTTCAGCCTCTTGCCCGTGTTTGGTCTGACATATGCCTGAAACCGAGCCTGCCGAAGGATGTAGTACTTTTGATATCAAACCTCAATAAGTGCTGAAACTGATACGTAAAGCTTGTTGTTTGCAAACAAGAAACACTGTTTAACAGCTTGTGTAACGGCGAACTCAAGCTTAAGGTAGCGGCCGTCCCGGTTTCCGGCAATACGCTGTTCGTCACACATGGTGCTCTTCCGCCGCATTTTTCGTCTGCTGAATTTGCCCAGTTTCGGTTCCCGCCAGGCGACCGAAAGCCAGTTGGGTCGGATTCGCACGGCCATGCTGTCGGTGCTCCAGGCCCATGGCGGCCATTCGATCCAGCGTGTCAGCCAGCGCGTGCGCTTCGCGGTCGACGTCGAGGCCCTCTGGTACCTGCGCCAGGACGTGATGACCGCCCTGAGCGCCATCGACGGCGAATCCGCCGCCCGCCGCCAGATGAAATCCATCAACAGCATGTTCAAGGGCGGCCTGCCCGGCTCGATGGGTCCCCGCGCCCATCAGCGCTTCACCAACAACGGCTGAAGGCGAAGCGGCTTTCGAGGCCGCCAACCAGGGCGGCATTCAGTGCGCGTGGTCATGGCCGTGCGAATGGGCATGCCGATGCCCCCACACGAGGAAGACATCGCGCCCTTCGGCCGCCATTGCCACCTTCGCTCCCACCGGCAGCAGCACCTTCGTCGGCACATGGCCGAACGGCAGGCCCGTGAGCACCGGCACCTTCTTCAATGACGCGCGAAGGCGATCGACCACCGTATCGAGCCCGAAGCCGCGGTCGTAGCCCGGCACCTTGCGGATGCCGGTGAACTGGCCGAACACGATCGCCTTCTGCCTGGCCAGCACGCCGGCCATCTTCAAATGGTCGAGCATGCGTTCGATGCGGTAGGGGTGCTCGTTCGTGTCCTCGATGAAGAGGATGCCCTTGTCGACCACCGGAAAGTACGGCGTGCCGAGCAGGCTCGTCAGCACACAGAGGTTGCCGCCCCAGAGCACGGCGTCTTCCACGGGCTTGAACTTCAGGTCGGCATCGCGCGCCGGCATTCGCCAGCCGGTGCCTTCGCCCTGCCCGCTCACGAGGTCGTCGAAACAGGCTTCCATGATGTCGTCGGCCCCGGCTTCGGCGCCGAAGTCTTCGCCGACCGCGGGGCCTGACCAAGTGACGGCGCCGGTCTTGGCGACCAGCGCGTTCTGCAGCGCGGTGAAGTCGCTGCAGCCGACGAACTCGGTGCCTTTTTGGATCGCCTTGGCCACCGCCTTGTACGGAATCTGGTCGAGGATGCGCGTGAGTCCGTAGCCGCCGCGTGCGATGAGCGCGATGTTGGCACCGCTCGCGGCCGCGCGCGAAATGGCGGCGAGCCGCGTGGCATCGTCGCCCGCAAAACGCTGGTGCACCGAGAGCGCGTCGGGGTCGATCTCGACCTCGTGGCCGAGGGCCTGGAGTCGTTTCACGCCGCGCCGGAAGGCGGCCTTGTCGCGGATCGCGCTGGAGGGAGAGTAGATGTAGATGTGTTTGGTCACGAGGTCGAGTATCCCATTGCGTTGCGCGCCAAACGCGCGAGGAGCGTGGCTTGCGCGGCCGTCGGACCCGAGGACGAAGCGATCGGTCCGAGCGCGCGCAGCGCGGCTTCGTAGCCGCGGTCGGGGTATGGGGCACGCCATGCGTCCTTGATGCGCTCCCCGCCATCGGGGGCGACGATCGTGGCCACNNATCATGAGGTCGGGCACCAGCGTGCGCAAACCTTGAACGCCGACAAGGTGGCGGAAAAAGTAGCCCCATTCGCCGGGGCCGTGCAGGCAAAGGCAAGGCGCCGATTGGCCGTCGCTGCCCGCTGCGCCCTCTTCGTCCACGTAATGCAGGCGCCAGCCCTGCTGGCTCGGCAGGTCCTGCACGTAATGCGATGCGAAGGCGTAGTTGCTCAGCGAAGCGAAGCGCTCGGCCGGCGTGCGCAGCGCGTCGTCGCGCAAGGGCTCGGCCTGCTCGCGCGCCACGCTGCGTCGCTGCTGGAAGAAGCCCTGCAGCACCGCACTGCACTCCTGCGCGAGCACGCCGCCCTGCACCTGCGTGCGGTGATTCAGCCGCGGCTCCGCAAAGAGATCGAGCACCGATCCCGCCGCACCCGTCTTGGGATCTGCCGCGCCGAACACCACCCGCGCCAACCGCGAATGCAGCATCGCGCCGGCGCACATCGCACAGGGTTCGAGCGTGACGAACAGTTCGCAGCCGTCGAGCCGGTAGTTGCCCAGCGCGGCGGCACCGGCGCGCAGCGCGTTGATCTCGGCATGGGCGCTCGGGTCGTGCTGCGCCACGGGCGTGTTGCGGCCGGTCGCGATGACCTGCCCGTCCTTGACCAGCACCGCGCCCACCGGCACCTCGCCGGCCTCCGCCGCGAGACGCGCCTCGGCCAACGCGAGCGCCATCCAATGCGCGTCGTTTGTCTGCGAGGGCAACTCAGTTGTCATCCGGCATCTTGCGCGCCTGCGCCGCGGCATCGAGCGCGTCCTTCACCTGCTGCTGGACCTGCTGGCTCTGCGTGCGCACATCGACGGGAGCCTCGCCCGGTGCGGGCGCCGCGGCACCAGGCACGGAGGGCAACACGGGCGCCACCGCCGTCGTCAGCTGCTTCTTGGCGATCAGCCCGACGATCACGAGCGCCAGCACCAGCCCGAGCAATCCGAACACGCGCATCTCAGCTTCCTTCCGCCACCGGTGCTTCGGCGTTCATGCCGAGCCGGTCCATCCACACCGCCAGCGCCTGCTCGTCCGGCGTGCCGGCACCGTACATGGCGCGCATGGCCGCATGCGATTCCTTGCGGTGCTGGTTGATCTTGACCTTGCACTGCAGCGCGGTCACCTTCAGCTCGAAACCGACGATGCCATTCAGCATCTTGAGCTGGAACTCCTCGCCCAGGTCGCGCCATTGCTGCGCATAGGCAGGCTCGTGGTCGCCGATGAGCTTCTTGAGCAGCGCGTCTTTCTCCATGGGCTCTTCGACCAAACGGGCTTCGACCGTGCAATGCACCGCAAGGTAGTTCCACGTCGGCACACGGGCCAGGTCGGGATAGACCTGGGGCGACAGATACGAATGCGGCCCGAGGAAAGTAACGACCGCCTGCGGCCGCGCCTGCAGGTGGCGCCAATGCGGGTTCGGCTTGGCGCAATGCCCCCACAACACCAGCTCGTCGCCCTCGCCCGCCTGTGCCACCAGCGGCAGGTGCGTGACGAACGGCAGGCCGTCGTTGTCGTTCGAGATCAGGCTCGCGAAGGGGTGCGAGCGCATCAACTCCAGCGCGATGGCCGGGTCCTTGGCATTGAACTGCGGGGGCATGTACATGGGGTTTTTTCCTCGTGGCGAACCCCGATTGTCCCCGAGCCGACCTATCTTGCGCGGGGAGTCTCCAGGCGCTTGACCATCGCCGTGTAGCCGCGCGCCTTCGCCAGTTGCAGCGGCGTGTTGCCCTGGCGGTCGGTCAGCTTCACGCTCGCGCCCGCATCGAGCAGCGCGGCCAGCGTGCGCTGGTGGCGCGGCCCGCCGTCGCCGAGCACGATCGATTCGATCAGCGCCGTCCAGTGCAGGTTGTTCACATGGTCGAGCGGCGCGCCGGCCGCAATCAGGCGGCGCACGACTTCGTCGTGGCCCAGGTGCGCGGCGGCGATGAGGGCGGTGCCGTCGTAGCGACTGGTCGTCTGCCCGGGATTGGCGCCGAGCGACAACAGCAATGCGAGCGTCACTGGGTCATCGGCGACCGATGCAATGGTCACCGCGTCATAGCGATCGTCCTCGAGCCGGTCGAGGTTCGCGCCAGCCTTGGCGAGCAGCTTGATCGCCTCGCCCTGCCGCGCGTAAGTGGCAACGTGCAACGGCGTGCGCCCCTTCGCATCGCGGGCATCGAGGTTCGTGCCCGAGGCAATCAACGCCTTCAGCTTCGGCAGATCGCCATGCCATGCGGCGCGGTGCAGCCCTTCATAGGCCAGCACCTCGGCCGCGAGCGGCGGCACCTGGGCCGACACGCCGGCCGATGCGCCCAGGCCGAGCACACCAGCCAGAACGAGGGACCAAGCAGCGCGCCTCATCGCCATCAGCCCAGAAGGCCCTTGACCTTCTCGATCGCCGCATTGGCGCACTGGTCGTCCAGGTGACCGCCCGGCGCGCCGCCCACGCCCACGGCGCCGATCACTTCGTTGCCCGACTTCACCGGCACGCCGCCGCCCAGCAGCAGGAAGCCCGGCAGGTACACGAGGTTCGCGGCGCCCGGGTTCTTCTGCGCGCCTTCCATCATGGCTTGCGTCGGGCTCTTGGCCGATGCCGAGGTCCAGGCCTTGCGCTCGCTCGAGGCCAGCGTGTGCGGGCCGGCGTTGTCGGCGCGCTGCACGGCACGCACGGTGCCGGCGCGGTCGACCACGGTGGCGGCCACGTTGTAGCCGTTGGCGGCGCAGGCGGCCACGGCTTCGGCGGCGATCTGGTTGGCCAGGGCCAGCGAGATGTTCTTCTCGGTGCGCACGGCGGGTGCCGGCGTCTGGGCTTGTGCAGCCGATGCGGCGAGCAGGACGGCGAGGCAAAGGGTGGAACGCATTGGTGATTTCTCCAGTGGATGCAGGTGAATGCGCCGACCACTGTCTGTTATGGCCGACGGCTGCGCCACTGTAGAAAAAGCCGGCCGCCGCGACCATTCGTACGGCTACGCCCGACGCTCCGTAGAACTACGGAGCGCGCCCCTCAGTCACCGTCGCTCACCAGCACCGCATAGCGCCGGATCAGCTGCGCGAGCGAATCGCAGTCCAGCTTCGCGAACAGGTTGGCCCGATGCGTTTCGACCGTGCGCGGCGACAGCGCCAGCGTGCGCGCGATCTCCTTGTTGGTGAGCCCCTGCACGATGAAGGCCAGCACCTCGCGCTCGCGCTCCGAGAGCTGCGCGACCCGCTCGCGCGCGGCGTTGTCGGCCTGCGAGCGCTCGCGCGTGCGCACATGCTGGCGCACCGCCTGCTGCAGCGCCTCGAGCAGTTGCTCGTCGTCCACGGGCTTCTCCAGGAACTCGGCCGCGCCGGCCTTGAAGGCACGGCGGCACATCTCGACCGTGCCGTGGCCGGTCAGCATGATCACCGGCTGGTCGACGCCCTGCGCCATCAGCCGGTCGAGCACCGTGAGCCCGCTGATGCCGGGCATGCGAACGTCCAGCACGATGGCGCCCACGCTCGCGCGGTCGAAGCCGTCGATGAAAGCCTGCGGATCGGCCCAGCCCTGCACGCGCAAACCGACCGTGCCGATCAGCAGCGAGAGGCTGTCGCGCACCGCCTGGTCGTCGTCGATCAGGTGGATCAGCGGGGACTGGGGTTGCTGGGTGATCGAGTTGTTCATGTCGATTGCGCCACCAGCGGCAGCAGCAAGGTGAAGCGCGCACCGCGCGGCGCCGCATGGGCCGCCGTCAGGCTGCCGCCCATGCCGCTCGCCAGCGTCTCACTGAGGCTCAGGCCCAAGCCGAGGCCGCCCTCCCGCGTGCTGAAGAACGGCTCGAAGAGCCGCGGCATCGCCTCGGGCGAAATGCCGCGGCCGTTGTCGGTCACCGTCAGCACGCCCTCCTGCCCGTTGCGCCCGACCGACACCACCAGCCGGCGTTCGGCGGTGGGCACGAGATCGAGCGCCTGCAGCGCGTTCATCAGCAGGTTGTGCACGATCTGCTCAAGCGCCACTGCCTCGGCCTGCACGCGCACCGGCGCCTGCGCGCCCGCATCGAACTGGGCCGCGACGCCGCGCTGCGCGAACTCGGGCGCGAGCAGGTGCATCGCGCTGCGCACCACCTCCTGCAGCACCAGCGGCTTCACGTCGCCGCCGGCCTCGGGCCGTTCGATCACGCGGCGCAAACGACCGACCACATCGGCCGCGCGGCGGGCCTGCACCACGGCCTGGCCCATCGCATCGCGGGCGGTGGCGAGGTCGGGCGGATCGTCGTCGAGCAGGCGGCGCGCGGCCTGAGCATTGGCCAGCACGGCCGTGAGCGGCTGGTTGAGTTCATGCGCCAGGCCCGCCGACAGCTCGCCCAATGCATTGAGCCGCGCGACCTGTCCGAGCCGCAGCAGCTCTTCGGCCCGGCGGCGTGCGATGCGCTGCCGCTGCGCCATCCGCAAGCCGGCCATCAACACCGCCATCGCCACGGCCCATCCAGCGATGCTGCGCCACGGCAGTTCGCCCCAGCCGACCTGCCGCTCTGCCACCAGCTCGAACGGCTGGCTCGGCGACGCGAGCGCCTTGGTGAGACCGAAGCGCCAGCCGCCTTCGCCCATGCGACCGGGCTGCAGCACCAGTTGTTGCCCATCGCGTTGCA
>CXWL01113463.1_pt1 | contig 17089 bp, 17 predicted proteins | sample 590931 | NCBI WGS metagenome assembly CXWL01 (sample SAMEA3498368, study PRJEB10139) | groundwater metagenome | biome: water well; material: biofilm material | place: Germany | collected 2015-04-27 | reverse complement strand
TTGGTCTTGTTAACGACAACCGTGTGATAGCTGCTGTCTGACTTGTAATAATCCATGCCCCGCTCGATATATTGCGCGTCGATACGCTGGGGAGCGAAAAAGTCCTGGCAGATCTTCTTGGCCTTTTGGATATCAAAACAGCGGCAGCAGTAAACATCGATGGAAATGAAATTCTTNNTCGAACTTTCGATCAAAGGCACCCAGCCGGAAAGGCCCGCTTTGTCGGGAAAACGCACTTCATCACTACGGAAAATATTCGGCGGGGATTGTTTTTCCATGCCCAGAGCGGTGACCGCGTCATCGAGGAACTTATAACAGAGCGTCAGATCATCACAAACGCCCGGTTTACACCCGTAGAGATCCAGCAGAAGTTGATATCCAAAGGACATGTTGAGGGGGCTGTTCATTTTCTTAAATTACCTTATACTATAAATTTGGTTGGGTTGCTATTAAATTTATTCTTTTTTCATCTTATGAACAGGAACACCAATCCGCACAAAATAAGAAACGTCAAGAAATACCACAGGATCCCGCGATTCGCGTAGCGGATCTTCCCTAAGAAACCCTTCCCCGCGCGCCGCAAACTTTCGCCGCAAAAATGGCACAGCAAAGCTTCCTCATCAAAGATCGGATTCCCGCAGTGCGGACAGGTATATCCTCGCATAAATCTTGGTTATTATCGCATCAAAAGAAATATAATCAAGAAAAAATATTTCCCGAAGGGTCATCCTGAAGCCGGAGGCGACGGACATCGGAGGGCGAAGGACATTAATTTGCTTTTTCTCAGGAAATATCCTAGAATGAATCCGTGCAAATCACGCTCAATGGACAGAAAAAAGTAACGCCATCGTCGCAGAGCCTGGAAGAAGTCGTCAACCGGTTCTGCGCGAGTCCCGCCGTTTTGATCGCCGAAGTCAACGGAACGATCATCAAGAAAGCCCAATGGGACGCGGTCGGCGTTAATGAGGGCGACACAATCGAACTCGTCAGCTTTGTCGGAGGAGGTTGAATTGGATACGCCCCTGGAGATCGCCGGAAAAATGTTCACCAGCCGATTTCTGCTGGGAACCGGCAAATTCAAAAATAAAACGGACCTGGCGCAAAGCATCGAAGCCTCCAAGGCCGAGATCGTCACCGTTGCCCTGCGGCGCATCGATCTCGAACGCCACGGCGAAAATATTCTCGAATATATCCCAAAGAACGTGACCCTTCTGGTCAACACCTCCGGCGCGCGTAACGCCAAAGAAGCGGTGCGCATCGCCCGTCTGGCCGAAGAAGCGGGGCATGGCAACTGGATCAAGATCGAGGTCATCAACGACAGCAAATACCTGCTGCCCGACAACCAGGAAACCGTAAAAGCAACCGAAATTTTAGCAGCTGAGGGATTCGTCGTTCTTCCTTATATGTATCCCGACCTCTACGCGGCGCGCGCCCTGGTGCAGGCCGGAGCGGCGGCCGTGATGCCTCTGGGCTCACTCATCGGCAGTAACCGCGGGCTGAAAGTCAAAGAATTCATACAGATCCTTATCGATGAGATCGACCTCCCCATTGTCGTCGACGCGGGCTTGGGAGCGCCTTCCCACGCGGCCGAGGCCATGGAAATGGGCGCGGACGCCGTGTTGGTCAATACGGCTGTGGCGACAGCAGAAAATCCCGCGCTCATCGCCCAGGCTTTCGCGATGGCCGTTGAGGCCGGACGTTTGGCCTATTTAGGCGGGGACAGGCCTAGGCCTGTCCCCGCAATGACCGCCGACCCCTCTTCGCCTTTAACCGGTTTTCTCTATGATCAGTCTCGTTGACATCAAGAATATTCTCCATGATCCCACCCCCGGGTCGACGGAACAATTGGCGAAGGATGCCAGCCGCCTGACGCGGCAATATTTCGGGCGGACGATCACGCTATATGCTCCCTTATATTTATCGAACTTTTGCAGCAGTCACTGCACGTATTGCGGATTTCACAGCCATAACCGGATCAAACGCTTCAAGCTGACCGCCGAACAAATGCGCCAGGAAATGTCTTTCTTGGCCGAGCAGGGCATTGAAAACGTCCTTCTTTTGACCGGCGAGTCTTATCAGGCCACACCGTTAAGCTATCTAAAAGAAGCGGCGCAAATCGCCCAAACGCATTTTTCAAATATCAGCATGGAAGTCCATCCGATGGATGAAGAAGAATACCGCGAGCTTTTCGCGCACGGCGTCGATGGCATCACCGTTTATCAGGAAACCTATAATCGCAAGCGCTACAAGGAAGTGCACGTCTCCGGCAAAAAAGCCGATTATAATTATCGCCTGGCAACACCCGAACGCGCGGCCAAAGGCGGCATGCGTCACATTTCCATGGGGATCCTTTTAGGGCTGGCCGATACGGCCGAAGACCTTCACGCCCTCTATCAACACCTGCGCTGGATGGAACGCCATTATCCGGGTGTCGAATACAGCGTCTCGTTCCCGCGCCTGCGGGCCATCAAGGGGACGGATTTCGCGTGCTGCGACGTCAACGACATTACGCTGGTGAAGATCATTTGCCTGACAAGAATTCAATTCCCAAGAGTGGGGATCAATTTATCGACGCGGGAGAGCGCGGCGTTGCGCGACCACGCGCTGGAGTTAGGGATAACACGCATTTCAGCCGGATCCAACACATCGGTGGGAGGCTACACGGTTACGGCCGCGGAAAAGCAGGACCCGCAGTTCGATATCAAAGACCATCGTTCCGTCAAGGACATCATCGCCATCCTTAAAAAACGCAACTTCGATCCTGTCCTGACTGACTGGCGCAGTATCGGCAATGGAATCGACTAAAGTCAATTCAGTCGGCGCCGACCAAATTGTAGTGTAACACAAAGAGCCGGCAAAAATTTGCCGGCCCTTTTTTCTTCAGATTCCTTATCCTTAATGTCTTACGTTCTAAACTCCGCGAACAGATCGGTGCTCAAATAACGTTCCCCGGTATCGGGGAGGACAACGACGATCATCTTCCCCTTGTTCTCCGGACGACGGGCGACTTTCAGCGCCGCGCACAAGGCCGCGCCGGAGGATATCCCGGCCACAATGCCTTCCTGGCGCATCAGCATCTTGGCGTGCGCCATGGCCTCATCATTATCAACTTGAATAATTTCATCAATAATTTTGGTATTCAAAATATCCGGGACGAATCCGGCGCCGATGCCCTGGATCTTGTGAGGCCCGGGGGCGCCGCCGGAGAGGACCGGAGAACCTTTAGGTTCAACAGCCACGGCTTTAAATCCCGGTTTTCTTTTCTTAATTACTTCCGCGACGCCGGTAATGGTCCCGCCGGTGCCGATACCGGAAATCAAAAAATCCACCTTGCCGTTGGTATCGTTCCAGATCTCTTCAGCGGTCGTTTTACGATGGATTTCCGGATTCGCCGGGTTTTGGAATTGCTGCGGAATGAAATAATTGGAGTCGGACTCGGCCAGTTCATTGGCTTTTTTGATGGCGCCTCTCATCCCTTCGGGGCCGGGCGTTAAAACCAGATTGGCACCTAACGCCTTTAAAAGGGCGCGTCTTTCAACGCTCATTGTCTCAGGCATCGTCAGAGTTATCTTGTAACCTTTGACCGCTGCCACAAACGCGAGCGCGATCCCCGTATTCCCGGAAGTTGGCTCTAAAATGATCGTCTTGCCCTTCGTAAGCTTGCCCGCTTGCTCGGCGGCTTCGATCATGGCCAGCCCGATACGGTCCTTGACGGAACTCATGGGGTTATAAAATTCGAGTTTGGCGACGACCTCAGCAACGCATCCTTCGGTCACCTTGCTCAAACGAACCAGCGGCGTATTGCCGATCAGCTCGGTGATGTCATTAGCGATCTTGATTTTTTCGGCTGTATTGATCCCCATGATCTGTTCCTCCATTGATTGTTTTGCAGAGATTGCAGAGATTATAACACCGTCCTGAAAAAGAAGTCAACGAATTCCTATGACCGGCGTGGCGCCCCGGCTTTTTGGCGTTCCTGGCTCTTTTTACGCAGATAGACCATCAAAATGGATATGGCCGCCGGAGTGACACCGGAGATCCGGTGCGCTTGCCCTAAGTTCGCTGGACAAAACTGCTTGAGTTTCTGGCGGATCTCGATGGAAAGGCCCTGGATATGGGAATAATCGATATCAACAGGGATCTTGATGTTCTCCACATGGCGGAAGCGTTCGACCTCTTTGAGCTGACGCGCGATAAAGCCTTCATATTTGATCTCATATTCCACCTGGTCGATGATCTCCGACGGGGCGGATTTGAGCTGGCCGTCATAAGGCGCGATCATGGCGTAGGTGACCTCGGGACGTTTTAAAAGGTCGCTAAGGGATGTCGGCTGTCTCAAAGGGCTGCTGTTGCAACGCTCAAGCTCGCGGTCTAAGTCCGTCCCCGGCATGATCCGCGCTGTTTTCAAATGCTCGATCTCTTTATTGATCCACTCATACTTCTCTTCGGCCTTGCGATACGCGTCTTCCCTTAATAAGCCCAGCTCATATCCATACTTGGCCAGGCGCCGGTCAGCATTGTCCTCGCGCACGATCAATCTGTATTCAACGCGAGAGGTGAACATCCGGTACGGTTCCTCGGTGCCTTTGGTGGTCAGATCATCGATCAAAACGCCGATGTAGGATTCGTGGCGGCCTAAAATCAAAGGATCCTTTCCCTTCACTCTCAAGGCGGCGTTGATGCCGGCGATGAGCCCTTGCGCGCCGGCTTCTTCATATCCGGTCGTGCCGTTGATCTGCCCGGCCAGAAAAAGATTGCCGACCTTTTTCGTTTCCAGCGAAAGCGTCAATTCGGTCGGCGGCACCACACCATGCTCAATGGAATATCCGGGACGAACGATTCTGACATTCTCCAGTCCTTTGATAGAATGGACAAATTTCTCCTGCACATCCTCCGGAAGGCCGGTCGAAATGCCGTTGGGATAATATTCATCCGTGTCGAGGCCTTCAGGTTCCAGGAAAATCTGATGACGCTGTTTGTCGGCGAATTTTTTTAACTTGTCTTCAATGGACGGGCAATACCGCACGCCGGTCGCCTGGATCTGGCCCGAATACATCGGCGAAAGATGCATATTGCCCCGGATGATCGCGTGGGTCTGTTCATTCGTATGCGTGATATGACAGGGGATCAATTTCCGGCTTGGAGGAATAGCCGGCGTGCGAAATGAAAAAGGAACAGGACGTTCATCGGAATGTTGCGGTTCAAGCTGGGAAAAATCGATCGTTTTGCCGTCAAGCCGCGGCGGCGTGCCGGTCTTAAAGAGCACCACCGGGAATCCACATTCTTCAAGGCTTTGCGCGAGACGTGTCGAATCAGGTTCTCCCACGCGCCCGCCGGGTGTGATCTGTTTCCCGATATGGATACGGCCTTTTAAAAACGTTCCGGTCGTGATAACGACGGTGCCGCAGGAAATCGCGCCATGATTTTTTGTCTTGATCCCGTAAACCTTGCCGTTTTTAACGGCCAGTTCATCGACCTCGTCTTCCAGAACTTCGAGGTTCTGTTGCCAGCGCACCACGTTCTGCATATATAACTTGTACTGCTTGCGGTCGGACTGACAGCGCGAGGAACGCACGGCCTGGCCTTTGGAGGCGTTGAGCCGGCGGAATTGAATGCCGGTACGGTCCGCCGCCAAACCCATCTCGCCGCCCAAAGCATCGATCTCTTTAACAAGCTGACCCTTGCCGACGCCGCCAATGGCCGGGTTGCAACTCATCTGGCCGATCGTGTCGAAAAATAGCGTAGTCATCAGCGCTGAACACCCCATACGGCTCGCCGCCAACGCGGCCTCAACCCCCGCGTGCCCCCCGCCGATCACAATGACATCATAATGTTTATTCATAGCACTCAAATTTCATAAGACCTACGCCTCCAGCAACCGCCCGGTGACGAATTTATGAAGCAGGCTGCTGACAAAGGTCTGATACGGCAGGCCTTCCTCCATCGCCCGTTTTTGCAGGTTCTTGAGATCTTGCGAAGAAATACGGATATTGAGCCGGGCGTCTTTTTTGAGCATCTGCCGGGCGGCCTCCTGGTATTTACGCAGCTCGGACTTCTTGGCCGTCGTACTCCACTCTCCCCGCTCGACCGAAGCACGAATGTCTTTTTCTTCCCTAGTCAGTTTCATCTTCATCCTTCCTTTCTCCCAAATGCTCCTTTGTCAGCTTACGGTTTGGGATGATCGTCTTTAAAAAATACTTTCCCTCGTCTTCAACGAACGGGACCATATAAACATAATCTCTGACCAAAACCACGAAGATCTGCTGATGAGAATACTTCACGCGGTTGGGATGATCCAGCCTCGCCAAAAGATCGCCGTTATTGATATGAAAAACGACTTCCTCGAACGAAACGCCGCGCTCATGCTTCAACAGCTCGTTTTTATCCTCATCCCAGGCAAACGCCTTCACAGTTCAAGTATATAACAATGTGTGCACAATGGCAACACAAAGTTTCTGGAGGTTCTACTTCTTCGGAGAACTGCAGGATTCGCGCACGACGAGTTCAGGCGAAAGGATGGTTTTCTTCTTGGCCGTGCCGCTGCCGGCGATGACCGCGTGCAGATACTTGACGGCGCCCTCGGCCATTTGGAAAAGCGGCTGTTTGATGGTGGTGAGCGCCACGGGCCCGGACNNCATGGCGACCGCGATCACCTCGAGGGCCATTTCATCGCTGGCCGCGAAAATTGCCGTGGGTGGATCCGGCAATTTAAAAAATTGTTCCACCGCGATACGGGCCGAGCGCCGCGAATAATCTCCCTGATAAACGTACTCCTTGAGCAAAGGGACGCTTCTTTCTTTCAGCAATTCTTCAAAGCCTTTCAGTCGCTGCGCGCCGGCCTGGGTGGTCAAATTTCCGGTGATCGTCGCCACTTTTCTATGCCCGAGGCTGACCAGATAATCGGCGGCGATCCGGCCTCCCAGGATATTGTCGACCGCGATATAGCCGACGTCCATATCGTCCATCTTGTGGTTGATGACAACGCACGGCGTGCCGGAGGCCAAAGCGCTTTCGACTTGTTTACGATTTTCGATCACGTCGGCAAAAATAACGCCGCCGACGTTGCTGGTATTGATGGGATTAAATCCGTTGGTGATATGAAAGACCAGGTCCATGTGATGGACTTCGCAGGCATGCCCTACCCCACGGATGAGCTCCACGGCGTAGAAGGAATGAAAGATACCCGGATAACTGGGCATGACCAGCCCGACGGAATTATTCGTCCCCCGCGCCAGACGCTGCGCGCTGACATTGGGCCGGTACCTGTAGTAGGCGATGGCCTCTTCGACCCGGGCGCGATTTCTCGCGGAAACACTGGTGAAATTATTGATAACGCGCGAAACGGTTGTTATGGAAACCTTCGCTCGGCGGGCAACATCATTAATGCTGGGTCTATTTTTCACGTTAGGAATTTATAATGCCCGAAAAGTTGCCGGGCCTTCTTTATCGGACGGTATCCCCGACTTTGACCTGGGCCGACTGCTCCTTGAGATCGGCGGCCGCGATATCCGGGCGTACCTGCAGGATCTCGAGGCGCGCGATATAATCAACGCCGCGGTAAACGCCCAGCGTGTCTCCCGCGCGCAGGCCGCGCTTCGCTCCAATATCCACGATGACGAAATTGCTTTGTTCGTTAACGCTCATCACTTTTCCTTCAAACCCGGGTTTCGTGGCCTGCGTATCCACGGGAACGACCGGCACGGCCCCTTGCGTATTGACGATGATCGGAGACAATTCCACCTCATTAGCCGTCTGGGTTTCTTCCTTGACCACATTGAACGATCGATCCAGGCTGTCTTTAATGTCCCAGACCTCGCCTATCTTGTTTTGCAAAACAGCCTCCGCCTGCTCGAGCTTGCGGTTCATGCCGTCTTTTTCCTGGGTGATCTGGACAACCGACTTTTCCAAAGCCATTTTTGCCGCGGCGAGTTGCTTGAGATCCTGGCGCAAACGCGTGTTCCTCTGGGTCAACTGGTCCACCTTCTGGGCGACAAATTGTTTATCATTTTTCGCCCTGGCCAGTTCCAAAGAAAGCCTGTTGACCATTTCCTCTTTCTCTTTGATATCTTCGGCGATCGACTGCTTTTCCTGCTGGACCGCGTCGAGATCCATGCGCAAGTTCTCGTTGGCCTGTTTTAGATCGACAATCTCCAAAGAATGCCGGGACAGATCCGCTTTAAGCTTATCGATTGCCACTTCCAGGGCGGTTTTTTCCCTCAACAATTGCGCCACATATTTTTCATTCGTACTGGAAGGATCGGCAGCGGCGGCAGGAACGGCATCAGGAGCGGCATCAGCCGACACTGCTGCCGGCATTGGGTCCTGGGCCGCGGGGTTATTAGAAGCTTGCTGAACAGGCTCACTTGTTTGCGCAACAGGCTCGGGTCCGCGTTCGCGCTCTTTATAAACTATCTTTTCCTCATAGACGACTTGCGGCTTTTCTTGCAGCTTCACCACTAATGCATCACGTTCTTTTTTGATCTCTTCGAGGCGCGATTGCCACTTGTCACGATCCGCGGTGACCTCACTGATCTGGGCGAGCAATTCCTCGGCGCGTTTTTGGAGGCCGTCGATCGTGCTCTGGACTTTGGACTTTTCACCCGTTTCCTGCGCGAGCTGGTCCNNTAGCCGGCGAACCCGAAACCCATGGCCAGGAGAAAAATGAGGATAAAGATGCTTGTCTTTGCCGCTTTCGACATGATTTAAAATTCTTGCGCCAAACGTCTTATGGGGTGAAAGATTGATTTTAATATAACAAACTATTTATATAAGTACAACAAGAAATCGAGAATTCTCCTAAAAACCGGCCTCACAAGATCAACACTTTGGTGATCAACATCGAAGCGCTCAGCACATTAGAGTCACCTTTGGTCAAATTAAGGCGCAGGGTCTCGACACGTAAAAGCTGGGAAGAGGTGTTCAACTGGTAAATAAAGCTCAGCAGCGATTCCATGTAACCTTCCGCCTCGATCTCCACCGTATATTCCTTGTAAAATTCCACTTCCTCCCGCAGGGAGCCTATCGGCCGCGGCTTGCGCGGCTTCATGTCCACCAGATAAACGGAGGATTTTCGCGCCAGCGCCTCGATCTCCCCGAGGATCTTCGCCACTTCCTCTTCGTCCGAGCCGCTGCGCCGGATATACGGGAGATATTGTTCGTACTCTTCGCCGATGAATTTTTTCTGGTTTATATTGCGCATGTCGCCGCCCAGCTGTTTTTCGCTGATCCTGATCTGCTGGTTGAGCGCGTTGAACTTCGTCCGTATCGGGCTGATCAACAGCCGGTCCAGGAACGCCAAAGCCAGAAAAGCGAACGCGGCGCTTAATCCGATCTTTTCTTTTTTAGAAAGCTTGTCCCAGATCATCTATTCCTTTACGCTTTGATTCATCCCGTCATTCCATGGGATGAATCAGCTGTGGGGTTTCTGACGCTTCATTGTCAAAATGTTCCGTGTCCTTTTCGTGCATGCATATGATCTCGAACTTCGCGTACTCGGTGTCCTTTTCCTTCTTTGTCGTCGTGTAGGTCGTCTGCACGTTCTCGAAATAAGGAGAATTTTCCAGCGTGGTCACGAATTCAAAGACATTCGACATGGCGGCCGCGCGCCCCTGCAGAACGGTTTGCTTATCCTCCTCGATATTGATGTTCGTGAAATAAATCTCTTGGGGGGTCAGCCGGCCGATCTCATGGAGGATATTGATAGAACTTTTCCTGGCATCAAGCCTTCCCTTGACCAAGCTGATCGAGGAGCGCATCTGCTCGACTTCTGAAGCGTCTTTTTCAATATTGGCGATGGATTTCTTGATCCCGGCCAGATAGCTGCTTTTGCCGTAAAAGACGATGAAAAATAAAGTCGATAACATCATAATGATGGAAAGGACAAGCACGCCGGTCACGGTGATCTGTTTTCTTCTTTCCTCCATCTGCTTTTTGATGCGCAGTTCGCTGGAGGTCAGGTCCAATTCCAGGGCCGCCGCGCCCAGCGACATCCCGATCAAAGGACAGGGAGAAACAAAGCGCCCCTCGTCTTTCTCGAACAAAGTCAATCCTTTGGCCAGATGGATCTGATGGGTCGGTTCCGTCATCACGACCGGCACCTCTATTTTTGTTTCCAGCATTTGCGCCAATTGGGGGACATGCGCCGCGCTCCCGCCCAGGAACAACTGGACGATCTTCGCGTCCCTGTCTTCATTCTGATAAAGTCCTATGGAATGCGTGACCTCTTCGCCAAATTTCTCCCGCCAGGTCACGTCCTCACCCAAAAGATGATTGGCTCCGACCAGAAAGTTCCTCGTGTAGACGAGTTTCCCCTGGCGCAGGACGATGAAATCGGAATAATTGGAATCGATGTCCACGCAGATGACCGCCTGGTCCTCGAGCTTGACGTTGTCATAGACCTTGGATTTACCCGGTGAGGTCTCCGCCCAATACGTCATGTGGAACCAATGAGCGAGGCCTTCGGAACTCATGGTGACTTTTTCGACCTCAATACCGGCTTTTTGCAAAACTTCGACGCGCGCGTTGACCAGATTCCGTCGGGCGATGACCAGCATCACCTTGGTATAGCCCGTCGCGCTGACACCGATCGTTTTATACGTAAAGATGATCTCGTCTCTTGAGTAAGGGGTTTGTTTGCCGACCTGCAAGGAAACCATGTCCCGGATGTCCCTGGAATTTGTCGAAGGGAATTCGAGGATCCTCACGCGGACCAGATGCCGCGGGATACAGGCGATAACTCCCTGCGTGTTAAGTTTCATGTCCTTGAAGATCTTGGCCAAAGCCACCGTCACCGGTTCTTTGATCTCAACGAGTTTTTTAAAGCTCACCTTGGTAACGGCACTCTCCTGGCCGAAAGAAGCCCCCTCCATCACCTTCAGCCAGTCGTTGCCTATTTCCACGACAACGGCCGGCTTGCGAAGCCCTTGAGGCAATCTAAATTTTGTCGGGATATTACTGTCCATTCTTTATTGCTCGCGCCAATACCGCATGTTCTTTCCCCGGTCCACGACAAAAACGATCTTTGTCGTCAGCCGCGCTTCGTCCTCGTCGTCATAACGCAATTCGGCGTGAGACTCGCCGCGAAAGTGATCCGAACGCACGTCTGCCAGCCCGGAGGCGACAACACCATTAAATTGATCAGCTTCCTCAGCCGCCAAACTGACGCCGCCGCTTAACGCCGCCGCCGCGGACCCCGCGGACTCAAAAATATTATCGTCAGCCGTTGCCTCCCGGCTGTCGTTGCCGCGGCGGAACTGGATCAATTTATCCGCCAGCGTATCGCTCATCCCCAACGCCCGCAAAACGTATTTGCCGGCCGTATTAAGATTCACCTTGCCATTGCCATAAACGGTCAGATGCGTGCTGGCCTTATCAAAGATATCCTGCGTCATTCCCTTGATCAACAGCAATTCTTCCAGTATCTGAAATTTCGCGTTCTTGCACGCGTAACCCTGCGTGAGCCCCTGATAATAACCGTCCTCGGCACCGTTCTCGCGCGGATCGCTGTCTTCATCCACCCAATCCAGGATCGAATCGGCGATGTCACTGGACGCCTGGGAAGTCGTCTGTCCTGCCGCTTCAAAAAATTGTTTGAGAACGTCAAAAGCCGCTTTGTTGATATTGATCTTCCCCGACTCATCCGCCAACCCGTATCGGAGATCCTCTTCGCCGTCGTCATTGACCAACGCGTAATGGACGCTGACATATCCTTCTTCGCCCAAGCGCATGTCCTTGAATGCCTCTTCGTTGTTGGCCCACAGATCCTTAAACCCGTCCCAATCCGGCGTATCATCTTCCGCCAGCAAGACGATCGCTTTCTGCGCTCCCGCCTGGGCCAAATGATAAAGCCGTGTCCTGTCCTTCACCCGGCCTACCAGGCCGATCTGGGGGGCAAGGAGCGCGTAAATCGAAACGGCCAACGCGCCCAGAAAAAAAACGGCCCATAAAACGGCGACCAAAATGCTTCCTCGTTTGGCCCGCGCCCTCTTCCTATTCTTCATCAACAATATCACCGCCCGTGGGGATAAAAACCGTCCTCGCCAGCGAAACTTCCTCGCCGCCATCGTCAAAAGTCAAAAAGATCTTAACCCCCCTGGGGATGACCTCCCCGTCCGTCCACGCCCCCTGCCAGCCGGATTCGATTTTCTCTTCCCCATTCTCGATCGCTTTACTATAAGAATAATATTGGAATTCAACCGTCTTGACCGGGGTTATCCGCTGCGTACGAACGCTTTCTTCAGCGGCAGAGGAAACCGTTGGGGCAAAATCTTCTTCTTTGCTTATGAGCGCCTTTTGGGAACTGTCAAAATCATAGGATCTTTCTTCCAGCACGGTGAACTCATTGCCATCTTCATCAAGCTTCGTGCCGACCGCCGCGAAACTCATGCTCCGGCTGTTGCCTTGAAATTTAACAGGAGAAAACGCGAAGGTGTTACGCAAATCATGCTCAAGCCNNTATCATGCTCAAGCCCTTCCAAAAATACCAGGACATCCGCGTGGAATCCGCCAAACGCCTGCACGCGATCAAAAGCCCGCAATCCGGCCCCAAGCGTCGAAACAACAGCTAAAGAGATCATGCTCATAATGGCGGCGGCCAGCAGGAGTTCGATGATTGTGAAGCCCAATGGCCCAGAGGTCATTGGGCGGAATCCTGAACCAGTCCGTTTATCTTGGGACTGGTTCAGGATAAAACCTTTTTCATCATTACGGTTCATAATCCTTATCCTGCGCATACGTGGCCAACGAAACTCGCCTTGCGCCGTCGGAACGGGCGACAGACATGGTCAGTTCATAGAGACCTTCTTGCGCGGTCGTCGCGGCCCCCCAGGCCCAATGATAATCCGCGAATTTTCCGTCGAACCGGCCACTCGCGCTTCCAGCGGAAATCCCCCCCTGTTCAATCATCTTCTGCTCAACGTCCGCCATTTTTTCCTTTAACAATTCAATGGTGATGACCGTTTCCCGGCTGACCTCCAACGCCCCGATAGAAGCGGCATACGCCCGTAACACTCCGGCCAAGCCGACCGACAAAACGACAACGGCAAGAAGAACTTCGACAAGTGTAATACCTCGTTTACCAGTTATTAACATCGTCCTCCGTCCCCTCCACGCCATCGGTGCCCCGCGAATAAAGATCATAACTGTCCGCGTTATGCGATCCCGGGCTCTTGTATTGATAAGTATTCTTCCATGGGTCCAAAGGATCTCTTTCCAAATACGGCCCGTTCCAGTTGCCTGGAACCGGGCTCGACGTGGATTTTGAGAGCAGGCCTTTAAGCCCCTGCGATGTCGTCGGATAACGCCCGTTATCGAGCTTGTATAATTTCAGGGCCAGGCCGATGTTGGACCCGATGTCCGCCTCGGCGACCGCCACCTTGGCCTGCTCGGAACGCGAACCCAAACGCGGCACGACCATCGCGGCCAAAGCGGCGATAATAATGACGACAATCATGAGCTCGATGAGCGTGAAACCCTTGTAGAGACCATTGACCATTGACCATTGACCATTGACTTTTAGAAAAACTTGTTTTTTTGTATTATGCTGAAAATGTAATATTTTGTGACTCATATTATCTCCCATGTTATCATCTCCTTTTTAATTCCGGTCTATGGTCGATAGTCGATGGTCAATCGTCTCGATCCTTACCGCGCCATCGTCCCGATGTTGAATATCGGCAACAACAAAGCGAAGACAATGAATCCGATAACCCCGCCGATGACCAGGATAAGAAGCGGCTCCAGAAGCGATGTCATCACGCCGATGGTCTGTTCCACTTCCTTTTCATAAGAACTGGCGATGCCGCTTAAGGATTCTTCCAGCTTTCCGCTTTCTTCTCCGACGGCGATCATATTCACGGCAAAATTAGGGAACACCTTGATCTTCGCGAGGCTTGAGGACAGCGTGGCTCCTTGCTGCACAATATCCTGCCCGGCCTGCCTTAACTGGGCACGCAAAGCGTCATTGTCCAGCGTGTCCGTGGCCAAAGCCAGGCTGTCGTAAACGGACAGGCCGTTCTTTAAAAGGATCCCGAGCGTTCTGGCGAATTTGGCGATCTCGGCGTTGCGTATGAATTCCCGGATGAACGGGATATGCAATTTGATCATATCGAACATGAATTTTTTGCGGCTGGAGGGCTTGACCCTCCCGAAAATAACCGCGACAAAGGCAATGGCGATCAAAAATCCGATCCAGTTTTTCACCAGGAACTGGCTTGCCCCGATCAGGATCATCGTTGGAACAGGCAAGGATTGTTTCATCGTCGCGAAAATGCCGATGAATTTGGGCATGAACACCGTCAGCATGATAAAGACCGTGCCGACGCCCACAACGACCATGACCGTCGGGTAAGCCAGCGCCGCCTGAATCTTGCGCAGAACCACCTGCTCTTTCTCGCGGTATTCGGCGATCCGGTACAAGACCTCGTGAAGGACACCACCCTGCTCACCCGATTTGATCATGCTCAAATAAAGATTATTAAAAAGATGAGGGTATGTGCGCATCCCCTCGGAAAGCGTCGTGCCGTCTTTGACCCGGTCATGCAGATCATCGACGATTACCTTAAGCGCCTTGTTGTCGGTCTGCTGAGAGATCAAGGAAAGCGCGCGCAGCATGGGCACGCTCGCCTTGACAAGGCTGGCCAGCTGCCAAGTGAAGGTATCAATGTCTTTCGCCCGGACCCGGGCCCCGCCGAAGGCGGGCCGGACATTGAGCAAATGGCTTTGAAGGCCGGGATGTGCCGGCGCGTCTGGAGGGTTTGCGGCCGGCCGCCAATGGCGGGCCCACCTTTGGTGNNTAACCCCATGGCTTCCAGTTTCGTGACCGCTTCATCCAGGTGGACAGCGGCCACTTCACCAGTTTCCAGATTCTCCGGGCCACGTTTGGCTTTATAGATAAATGTGGGCATATTAATCAAAAATCAATAACAATCCTTAGGGGTTCAAGATTTTGAACCCCTATTCCGCCACTTTCGTGACCCGCTGCACTTCCTCCGGCGTTGTAATGCCGGCAAAGATTTTTTCCAACCCGTCGCGGATCATCGGTTTCATCCCCATTTCAAGCGCCTTGGCGTGGATCTTGTTGGAGGATTCCTTATGCAAAATCATCTCTCGCAAAGTTTCATTCATCAGTAAAAGCTCATAGATACCGGTTCTTCCTTTATATCCGGTATTATTACACGCGTTACATCCCTTGCCCCGGAACACCGGTTTCCCGGAATCGGCCCCCAAGGTACCCGCCGGCGCGCTTGCAGGCTCCTTGCACTGCGCGCAAATTTTACGAATCAGCCTTTGCGCCACGAACATCTCGACGGAAGAGGTGATCAAGAACGGGTCTATGCCCATATCGATCAACCGTGTCGCCGCCCCGGCGGCGTCATTGGTGTGCAACGTTGAAAATACCAAATGCCCCGTCAGGGACGTCTGGATGGTGACGCTGGCCGTTTCGAAATCCCGGACTTCCCCGACCATGATGACGTCCGGATCATGACGCAAAATACTGCGCAGCGCGCTGGCAAAGGTAAGGTTGATCTTCGGATTGACCTGGATCTGGGAGATCCCCCGCAGTTCATACTCCACCGGGTCTTCGATGGTGATGATCTTGCGCTCCCGGGTGTTGAGCTGGCTCAAGCAGGTATACAGCGTCGTCGTCTTACCCGAACCGGTCGGCCCCGTGACGAATATGATGCCGTGCGGCTTTTGCAGAACGCGCTGCAGGACCTGCAACTCTCTCGCCTGCATCCCCAGGTCCGCCATGCTAAAAAGCATCAGCATCGGCAGGATGCGGATGACCACGTTCTCGCCGTAAAGCGTGGGTAGGACAGAAAGGCGCAATTCATATTCCCGGTCCGCGATCTTGACCTTCGCCCGGCCGTCCTGCGGGATCCGGCGCTCGACGATGTCCAGATTCGCCATGACCTTGATGCGGGAAATGATGGCCGGATACAGATAACGCATGTTCTCGGACACCTGCGCGTCGTAAAGAATACCGTCGATGCGGTAGCGCAGAAGCAGTTCATTATGAAAATGTTCGAAATGGATGTCGGTCGCCCGGTCATGGATGGCCTGCTGGAGTATTTGATTGACCAGCTTGACGACCGACGCCGCGTCCGGGGACGTTTCCAGGTCCTCGATCCTTTCCTTGGCGGCGGCATCCTGGGCGGCCTTCTCCTCCTGCGGCTTGTCGGCGAGAATGCGCTCGATGGTTTCCGCGCCCACCCCATAGTACTTACGGATGGCATCCACGATATCCGATGACAAAGCCAGGGCCGTTTCGACGCGGTATCCTAAATTCGTCTCAAGATCATCGATAGACCACATATCGAACGGATTGGAAGTGGCCACGGTGAGCACGTTGCCGTTGAGCGTAATGGGCATGATCTTGTAATGCCAGGCGAATTTCGCGGGCATCTTCCTGATGATCTCATCATCAAATTTGACGTCCCGCAAGTTCAGAAAGGCGAGGCCCTGCTGATCGGCTAAAACCTTCAGGAGTTTCTCTTCGCTGATAAAGCCCAGCCGGATGAGCGTCTGGCCGAGGAATTCCTTGCTCTTTTGGTGTTCCGCGACGGCCCGGACGAGCTGCTCCTCGGTGATCAATTGTTTTTCGACTAAAATTTCGCCGATTCTGACTGACATATTTTCTCCCCGTATACCGTACTTCGTACTTCGTATTTCGTGTCCCGTCTTGCCGGGAACGCAAATCACGAAATACGAACGACGATATACGAAATACGATCTTATTGTTCCGGAAAATTCCCGATCAGATAAAACTGTTCTTCCGGCATCGCATCCGCCCGGCCCTCGACGATCTTCTGGCAGCCGTTAAGCGTTTCCCTCAAGGGAACGTATTGCCCCTTTCTGCCGGTATAAGTCTCCGCCGTGAAAAACGGCTGCGTCAAGAAATTGAGCAGCTTGCGCGCGCGCTCGTAAAGAACGCGGTCCGCCTTGGACAATTCTTCCACGCCGATAACGGCGACGATGCGTCTTAATTCCTCGTGCTTGGCGATGATCTTCAAACATTCTTGCGCGATATTAAAATGCTCTTCGCCGACGATGGCGCGGTCCAGGTTACTGCTCGAGGACAGCAAAGGAT